>ERZ840096.55-NODE-55-length-181686-cov-8.421327_pt1 | contig 181686 bp, 168 predicted proteins | sample MGYA00519878_ERZ840096 | MGnify/ENA primary metagenome ERZ840096 (study PRJEB31850, sample SAMEA3708865) | human gut metagenome | biome: human gut; feature: human-associated habitat; material: faeces | place: China | collected 2014 ... | reverse complement strand
GAGCCGCAGCCTTTTCAAACGAGAGCCCAACGAAGTGGGTCTCGTTTGAGAGCTTTTCCTATATCAATATTGCAGAAGCAGGGCATGCCGCGTCTCGCGGCAGGTTTCCAGCGCGGAGGTGAGGACGGCGCGGTCAAACTTTGTGCGCGCGGCGCGGCGCTCGCTCTCCGGAAGCTGCGCCATATCCCGGCTGTGGGCGGCAAGGATCGCCGCGGCATGCGCTTCCCACTCGCGCTTCGCTTTCCCCGTGATCTCCATATGTCTGGCAAAACGCCGCTGCGTCAGAATGCACAGCTCCTTAAACTCCCAGAAGAGCGAGGTGTTCTCGCCCTCTCCGGGCAGGAATGCCTCGCAGAAGGCGGGCAGACCGTCAATATCGACATAGAGCGGCATATAAAAGCTCATGCGCGGCGTGGCGATCGCCGTCCAGAGGACGCTGCCGGTCTCCGGCGTATAGTCCGCCACAATGCTCGAGAGCGTGCCGCGGCGGCAGAGCGCGTAGTCCGGCGTCACATCCGCGAACGGGTCGCCGGAGGGGAGCTTTGTGAGATCGTATTTCGTGCCGTCGTACACGTCGCTGAGGACGTCCATGAGCGTCCGGCGCGTGATGGGTTTCGCCGGTCGGACGCTGTAGAGCGTTTCGTTCTCGTCCTGCGGCTCGCCGGAGAGAAGCTCCATGGCGCGCCAGCGGCGGCGCATGTTCATAGAGTCGAGCTCCGGGCCCCACTCGTTGGGGCTTTTGTCCGCGCCGTAGGCGCAGGCAAAGTCGAAATGACGCTCGTCGCCGTTCCACCAGCCCTGCGCGCGGGCATAGTCCGCAAGCCCTTCGGAGGCAAGGACGTTCGCCTTGTCGGTCAGATCGGCGTCGTGCGTGCCGAAGGCGTTCGCGCGCACCGACACCTCGTCGTCCGGCACACGCACCGCGACCCAGCGGCCGCCCGGCGTGATCTCCAGCACCCAGCCCTCGGACGGGTCGGCGATGGAAAACGTCGCCCCGCTCTGGCAGGAATCGAGCCCCGACGGGCGCAGGCCGTAGCGCGCGACGAGCTCGCCGATGAGCTCCACGGCGCCGCGGGCCGTCTCCGCGCGGCGGAGGATCAGAAGCGGGATATCGTCCGGCTCGAGCACCATGCCCTCCCATGGGATCGCTTTGAAGGCCATCACGCCCGTGCCGGCAACGGACACGTTCCGGTCGTTCGTGCCGCCGGCCCACGCGCGGTCGAGCGTGCCGATCTCGTATTTGCAGGCGGTATAAAGATAGCCGCAGGTCTCGCCGATCTCGGGGATCGTATGGCCGCCGACGAGCGTATATACGGCGTCCGGCGCATGCTTCTGCCGCGGAACGTGCGTGAGAAGGGCGGGCGTATCGTCCCAGTCGTCGTTGGCGGCGAGCAGCGCATAGCCGCTGCGCGAGGCGCGGCGGCCGGCGATAAGGCAGGTACACATAGGCTCTGTTCCTCCGGTCGTTTGTCGGGATTTCCGTGTCTTTTTTTATAAAGTATATTCTGGCGGCAGGGCAAAGTCAAGCCGCGGGGATGTTCCCTGCATTTCAGCCGGACGGGGGCGAAAAATAGCTTGCTTTTTGGCTGTGGCTGTGGTAACATATCTAAGCGCAAAAAAGTTTTCTTTTAGAATAGAAAGGATTGAATCTCGTGAACGGTCTTGTTCTTGCTTTCACCATCATCCAGCTCCTCGCCGGTATCTTCCTGATCGTCGTCGTGTTGCTCCAGTCCGGAAAAAGCTCCGGTCTGTCCGGCGCTGTCGTCGGCGGTGCGGAGACCTTCTTCTCCAAGGGTAAGGCGAAAACGCTTGACGGTACTCTGGCGAAGATGACCAAGTGGGTCGCGCTCGCGTTCGTCGTTCTCACGCTGGTGCTGAATCTGCTGCACTGATCCCCGACTTTTCAAAAGCCTCGGAAGCACCGCTTCCGAGGCTTTTTCATATGAACCAAACCGCCGCTCCACGCGTCCTATGGTCGTATATTTCTATTATTGAACACCGAGGTGCACTCCTATGAAACTTTCCAAAACGATCGCGCTTCTGCTCTCCTGCACGCTTCTGCTGCTGACCGCGGGCTGCGGCACGTCCCCCAAACCCGCCCCCTCGGCCGCGCCGGAGGCGACTTCTACCCCTGCCGTTACCGCAACGCCGGAGCCGACGGCCACGCCCGAACCCACGCCGACCGCGACGCCCGAGCCGATGTTCACGAACCCGCTGACCGGTGAGCAGACGTACACCGACTACAGCCAGACGCGCCCCGTCGCCATCATGGTGGAGAACAACCACTGGGACGACGGCACGCTCATCGCGCAGGGCGGTCTTTCGCAGGCGGACATCGTCTACGAGATGCAGGTGGAGTCCATCACGCGCAACATGTTCCTCTTCATGGATACGGACGGGCTGAACAACGTCTTCCCCATCCGCAGCGCGCGCAGCTATTTTGTGAGCGCCGCGCTCAGCTATGACGCCATTTTCGCCCACTGCGGCAAGAGCGGCGAGGGTCTGGAATTTGCCGACACGATGCTCGTAAACTACACCGACGCCGACGATATCGAGGTCCACGAGGGCAGCTGCGGCTTCCGGCAGTACGACGCGCCGTACTTTGGCGCCGTGCACAGCATGACAACGACCGGCGAGCGCCTGCAGGATCTTTTTGCGCAGTACGGCACCCGCACTACGCACCGTACCGACGGCTATGACTACGGTCTGCACTTCACCGAGGATGCCGCGCCGGTGAACGGTGAGGCGGCGGGCAGCATCCATATTGTGTTCCCGACAAACAAGATCACCGACTTTTCCTACGACGCCGAAAAGGGCGGCTACACGAGCACGCAGTGGAACAGCGCTTACACGGACGGAAATACCGGCGAGAGCGTCGTATTTGAAAACGTCCTCGTCCTCTACTCCCCCACCTCGACCGGCATCGACGAGAAGAACCACTCTGCCATTTACACCTACGACTATCAGGACGCCGGTTACTTCTTCAACGGCGGCTATGCCGAGCCGATCACCTGGAGCCGCGGCAGCGTGAACGAGCCGTTCCGCTACTATACCTCCGACGGCAACGAGCTGCAGCTCGGCGTCGGCAAAACGTATATCGCGTTCGTCTCCGAGTATTACGGCGGGGCGAGCTATTCGTGACCGGCGTGCATTGACACAAACGGACGGATATAGTATATTTTTAATATTCGACCCCAACTTTTTGCTACTATGAGGTGACACCATGAAGCGCAAGTTTCTGACCGTACTTTCTCTGCTTCTCGTATGCGCGCTCGTTTTCGGCGCGTGCGCCAACCGTCCGGACGTACCGGCCGAACCGGAAGCGACTGCGACGCCCGAGCCGACGCCCGACGTCACGGCGGAGCCCACGACCGAGCCGACTGCCACGCCCGAACCGACGCCCGAACCAACTGCAACGCCCGAGCCGACGCCCGACGCGCCGCTCGTCAATCCCCTGACCGGTGAGACCGCGACCAAGGACTACAGCAAGACACGCCCCGTGGCAATCATGGTGGAGAACAACCACTGGGATGCGCCCATCACGCCCATTCAGCAGGGCAGCATCAGCAAGGCCGCCATCGTTTACGAAGCGCAGGTCGAGCAGATCACCCGCAACATGTTCATTTTCATGGACCTGGACGATGTGGACAACATCACCCCGATCCGCAGCTGCCGCTCCTACTTTGTCAGCACCGCGCTTTCCTATGATGCGATTTTTGCCCACTGCGGCTTCAGCGCCGACGGTCTCGAATACTCCGCGCCGATGCTCGCGAATCTTGTGGACAACGACGATATCAACGTCAACGAGGATAACGGCACGGGCTTCCGCTTCACGGAGTACCCGTACTCCGGCGGCGTACACAGCATGACGACCACCGGCGAGCGCCTGCAGAAGTTCATTTCGGAAAACGGCACCCGCACCGAGCACAACACCGATTCCTATGACTACGGCCTGCGCTTCACCGAGAACGCCGCCCCGACGGGCGGAAGCGTTGCCAACAACGTCCGCATCGTGTTCCCCGGCACGAAGATCACGAGCTTTGAGTACAGCGCCGACAAAAACGGCTACACCGGCTTCAACTGGAACGCCGCCATCGCCGACGCCAACACAAGCGAATCCGCCGTGTTCCAGAACCTGCTCGTTCTCGCCACCTATACGCAGATCGGCATCGACGATCATTACCACACCGCGATGAACACCTACGAGTGTGAAGGCACGGGTCTCTTCTTCAACGGCGGCTACTGCGAGCCCATCACCTGGAAGCGCGGCGCCGTCAACGAGCCGTTCCATTACTACACCGCCGACGGCACCGAGCTCGAGCTCGGCATCGGCCACACCTACATCGCGTTCGTATCCAGCTCCTACGGCGGAGCCACTTACAACTGATTTTCCGCAAACATCAAAAGCCCTCCGGCAGCAGCCGGAGGGCTTTTCGTTTCTCATGGGCGAAGCAGAGCTGCGCCGTTGTGCGGAAAAAGGGGTATCGTATTCAGATCCGCGCGACGCCGGTTTTTCTTGCGGCTTCGGCCACGGCCTTGGCCACCGCCGGGCCGACGCGCTTGTCGAACGCCTGCGGGATGATGTAGTCTGCGGAGAGCTCGTCCTCGGAAATGAGCCCGGCGAGCGCGTGTGCCGCCGCTACCTTCATTTCCTCGTTGATGTCGCTCGCGCGCACATCGAAAGCGCCGCGGAAAATACCGGGGAAAGCGAGCACGTTGTTGATCTGGTTCGGGTAATCGCTGCGGCCCGTGGAAACGACCGCCGCGCCCGCCGCCTTCGCCTCGTCCGGGAAGATCTCCGGCGTCGGGTTCGCGCAGGCGAAGATGATCGGGTCGCGGTTCATCGTTTTCACCATCTCGCCCGTGAGCATGCCGGGAGCCGACACGCCGATGAACACGTCCGCCCCGACAATGACATCCGCGAGCTTGCCGTGGAGATGGCGCGGATCCGTCACGTGGGACATTTCTTCCTTGATCCAGTTGAGCCCTTCGCGTCCCTCATAGATCGCGCCCTTACGGTCGCAGAGCGTCACATCCGGGAAGCCAGCCGAGAGCAGCAGCTTCGTGATCGCCGTCGCCGCCGCGCCCGCGCCGTTCACGACGACGCGCACGTCCTCTTTTTTCTTCCCTACCACCTTCAGCGCGTTCGTAAGGCCTGCGAGCGTGATGACCGCGGTGCCGTGCTGGTCGTCGTGGAAGATGGGGATGTCGCATTTTTCCTTGAGCTTGCGCTCGATCTCAAAGCAGCGGGGCGCGGCGATATCCTCGAGATTGATGCCGCCGAACGAGCCGGAGATGTTGTACACCGTCTGCACGAACTCGTCCACATCCTTCGTCTTCACGCACAGCGGGAACGCGTCCACATCGCCGAACGACTTGAAAAGGACGCACTTGCCCTCCATGACCGGCATACCGGCTTCGGGACCGATGTCGCCGAGACCGAGCACCGCGCTGCCGTCCGTGATGACGGCGCAGAGATTCCACCGGCGCGTCAGCTCGTAGCTTTTCTCAATATCCTTCTGGATCTCCAGACATGGCTGCGCCACGCCGGGCGTGTACGCGAGCGAAAGATCGTCCTTCGTTCCGACCGGCACGGTCGCCTTTACTTCGATCTTGCCCTTCCACTCCCCGTGCAGACGCAGCGATTCCTTTGCGTAGTCCATAATGATCTCCTCTAAAAAGGGCGCGCATTGCTACCAATACGCGCCTTGTCTTTTTCTCTTACTTCGTGCCGAAAATACGGTCGCCGGCGTCGCCGAGACCGGGGACGATGTAGCCGTGATCGTTCAGGATCGGGTCCATAGCGGCGACGTAAACATCGACGTCCGGATGATCCTTCTGCATCTTCTCCCACGCCGGAGGCGCGCCGATGATGCACATGAGCTTGATGTGACGGCAGCCGTGCTGCTTGAGGAACGTGCAGGCCGCAGAAGCGCTGCCGCCGGTGGCGAACATCGGATCCACCACGATAACGTCGCGCTCGGAGACATCGGGCGGGAGCTTGCAGTAATATTCGACCGGTTCGAGGGTCTCCGGGTCACGGTACAGGCCGATGTGACCGACCTTGCAGGACGGGATCATTGCAACCATGCCGTCGACCATGCCGAGACCGGCGCGGAGGATGGGGACGATGGCAAGCTTCTTGCCCGCAAGACGCTTCACCGTTGCCTTGGCAACAGGCGTTTCGATCTCAACCTCTTCCAGAGGAAGGTCGCGGGTCGCCTCATAGCACATCAGCATGGCGATCTCGCCGACAAGCTCGCGGAATTCCTTCACGCTCGTGTTCTTGTCACGCAGGATCGACAGCTTGTGCTGGATCAGCGGGTGGTCGAATACATGCAGCTCACTCATTTTTCTTGCTCCTTTGTAGTGTAGTTAGCTTTTATTTTCTCAGGCTTCGTTCATGCGGCTCTGCCGCTCGCGTTCTGCCTGGGAAAGACGAAGATAAACCGGCAGCAGGTCTTCCGCTCCGGTCGGGGTTTTGCTCTGCGCCGCGAGACACACGCCGAACGCTGTCTGCCAGCGAAGCTCCTCGGGGGCCACGGTGCAGAAAACGCCACGTTCCTTCAGCGCCTTTTCGCAGATCGCCCAGCCGTCGCCGAGGACCCAGACGCTCTTTCCGCTGCCGGAGAGCTCTTCGGCAAGCGCGTCGGCGGCGATGGCGCGATCCTCCGTCAGGCAGACAAGAGCGCCGTTTTGCACGGTGAAGAGCGCGTTATAAAGCTGGCTGCGCCGCGCGTCCATGGCGGGGCAGACGATCGTCCCCTCCGGCACGAAGCGGGCGCTCTGCGCCATGGCTTCCAGCGTGGACACGGCGACCGCCGGAATGTCCAGCCCCCAGCAGAGGCCCTTGGCGGTGGATATGCCGATGCGGATACCGGTGAACGAGCCCGGCCCCTGCGCCACGGCGACCATGTCAATGGCGTCCTTCGGCGTTTCGGTGTTGGAGAGCATATTCTCGATCATCGGCAGGAGCGTCCGGCTGTGGGTAAGGCCCGTGCGCTCATAGCTCTGCGCAAGCAGCTCCCCGTCGCGGCAGAGCGCGGCGGAGCAGGCTTTCGCGGAGGTTTCGATTCCCAGTATCAGCAAAGGCTCGCCCCCTCGATCGTGATCTTTCGTGCGTTGTCGGAGCATTTCTCAATGCTCACGCGGATCTCCGAGCCGTCGAATGCCTCGGGGACATTCTCGCTCCACTCCACGGCGCACACGCCGCCGCGGTCCAGGTAATCCTCCCAGCCGATGTCGAAAAGCTCGTCCGCGCTGCCGAGCCGGTACATATCAAAGTGGAACAGGTCCCGCTTTCCGTAAAGCTCGTTCACAATGGTGAACGTCGGGCTCGTAACAGCCCCGTCTACCTCCAGACCGCGCGCAAGACCGCGCACGAACGCGGTTTTCCCCGCGCCCAGCTCGCCGTACATTGCGATCACAACGCCGTGCTCCGGCAGCGAGCGCGCGAGCTTTTCGCCGAGCGCTTCGGTCTCGGCTTCGGAGTGGCTGATAAATTCCATAATCCGTCTGCCTCTGTCTCAAAAAACTCAAACTTCTCTAACTTGGCATTATACACCGAGCATTTGCCGGAGTAAAGACCTTTTCCTGCCTGTTGCAGAAAAAAGAATGTTGTGATAGAATAGAATAAAATTATATGTATAAGGGGAGGTGCCGCCGTGCTGGAAAGACTCAAAAAACTCCGCATTGCGCCGATCATCCAATATATATGGAGCCGTACCTCGGACTTCTTCAAAAAGGGCGATATGTTCCTGCTCGTCATGTGCTGCATATGCACATGCTTCGGCATCACGCTCGTCGGCAGCGCCACGAAGTCGTATCCGTCGCACACGTTCGTGCCGATCCAGGTCTTCGCGTTTATCCTCGGTCTTTTCCTCTACTATGTTCTGACCGTTCTCGACGTGAGCATCATTGCAAGCCGCTGGAAGCTCCTGATCGGCTTTGAGACGTTCCTCCTTCTGCTGCTCATCCCGTTCGGCGTTTCGGGCGATACCGGCAACTCTGGCTGGCTGCGCTTTTTCGGCATCGGCATTCAGCCTTCGGAGATCGTCAAGGTCGTGTTTATCGTACTGATGGCCAAGCAGATATCCTATCTGAAGGAATATAAGAACCTCAACTCGGTGCTCTCCATTCTCCAGCTTGTCGTCCATTTCGGCTACACATTCGTACTGCTGATGGTCACCACCAAGGACCTCGGCTCGGCGATCGTGTTCGGTGCCATTTTCGCCGTTATGCTGATCGTGGCGGGCGTCAGGCTCTACTGGTTCCTCATCGGCGGCGCGGCGATCGCGCTTGCGATCCCGTTCCTCTGGAACAACTTCCTCGATGAGTACCAGCGCCTGCGCATTCTCGCGCCGTACGATCCCAGCATCGACCCCGACGGCTGGGGCATCACATGGCAGACGACCCGAAGCAAGTATGCCCTCATGGGCGGACAGGCCACCGGTCTCGGACTCGGCCACGGCGCACAGACGCAGTCCGGCGCGCTGACCGGCAAGCACACCGACTTCATTTTCGCCGTTGCGGGTGAAGAGCTCGGCATGGTCGCGTGCGTGCTCATCATGCTTCTGCTCTCCGTTGTCATCATCCGCTGCATGATGGTGGGGCTGCGCTCGAACAACACGATGAGCATGCTCGTGTGCGTCGGCGTGGCGGCGAGCCTCTTCTTCCAGATGCTCGTCAACACCGGCATGTGCATCGGCATCACGCCCGTTATCGGCATCACGCTCCCGTTTTTCAGTTACGGCGGTTCATCGCTCATGTCCACATTCGGTGCCGTCGGCCTTGTATCCGGCGCGAAATACCGACCAACGCCGCTCCAATTCCACCGATATTAAAAAGTTCATATTAGATCATAGGGGGACAGGAACCATGGCACACAGACCAAACATTCTTGCGCTCGCATCCAAGATCAGTCTCGAAAGTCTGACGTACACCGGCATTACCTACGGCGATCCCGAGTACAGAATCCTTGATCCCATCGTCGATGACGACATGTGTTCCGTTATGATGCGCATGCGTCTCGAAACCGACTTCTCCGCGGAGGATCTCGCCAAAAAGACGAGAAAGAGCCTCGATTTCGTGCAGACGCAGTGCGACAAGCTCGTTAAAGCGGGCGTTATCCGCACGCGCGTCCGCAGCGGCGTTCTCTGCTACTATTACCCGATCTGGGTACCCGGCATCATGGAGGGCATTCTCTCCAACCGCGAGCAGTGCGACGCGCACCCCGAGCTCGGCGCGTGTTTTGAGGAGTATACCCGCATCCGTGTCGGCATGCTCGCCCCTATGCTCGGCAACGGCGTGAATTTCATGCGCGTTATGCCCGTTATGAGTGCCATCGAAAACGACACGCACAAAGCCTCCTATGACGAGATCTCCACGCTGATCGAAAAGGCGTGGGCAATCTCCGTCGGCCCCTGCTCCTGCCGAAGATCGCGCCGTCTGATGGGCGAAGGCTGCGGCCATCTGGAAGAGGATATGTGCCTCTATCTCAACGACAACGCCATCAGCTTCTCCAAGAACGGCGAGCACCGCCTCATCACCAAGGAAGAAGCGTACGAGATCCTCCGGCGCGCCGAGGACAACGGCCTTGTCCACGAGGTGAACCAGGCCCTCGGCTTTGACGACGTCACCGCCATCTGCAACTGCTGCGGCTGCTCGTGCTATGCGCTGCGCATCGCCGAGCTGTTCCGTTCGCCGAACGGCGTCAGCTCCAACTTCATTGCCAGAGTGGACAAGGACAAATGCGTCGCCTGCGGCCAGTGCGTGGAAAACTGCCAGACGAACGCCGTTCGTCTCGGCCAGAAGCACTGTCTCACCGATTCGCACATCTCCGACGCCTACGCATCCGACAAAGAGATCCCCTGGGATAAGAAAAGCTACAACATCGATTACCGCACCACCCGTACCGACACCATGCCCTCCGGCACCGCGCCGTGCAAGGCGGAGTGTCCGGCGCATGTTCCGGTGCAGGGCTACATAAAGCTCGCCGCGCAGGGCCGGTATACAGAGGCTCTCGAGCTCATCAAGAAAGAGAACCCCTTCCCCGCCGTCTGCGGCCGCATCTGCAACAAGGCATGCGAGGACGCCTGCACCCGCGGCAGCGTCGATGCGCCCATCGCCATCGACGATATCAAAAAATTCATTGCCGGAAAGGACCTGGAGGCGGAGCACCGCTTTGTTCCCAAAATGGTCAACCAGACCGGCAAGCCCTACGAGGAAAAGATCGCCGTCATCGGCTCCGGTCCCGCGGGACTTACCTGCGCCTACTATCTTGCGCTCAAGGGATATCCCGTGACCGTTTTCGAGAAGGAAAAGGAGCTCGGCGGCATGCTCACGCTCGGCATTCCCTCCTTCCGGCTGGAAAGGGATGTCATCCGCGCCGAGATCGATATCCTCCGTGATCTTGGCGTACAGTTCAAAACCGGCGTTGCCGTCGGCACGGACATCACGCTCGATGCGCTGCGTGCCGAGGGCTTTAAGGCGTTCTATCTCGCCGTCGGCGCGTCCCGCGGCGCGAAGCTCCGCTGCCCCGGCGAAGAGCTGCCGGGCGTTATGACCGGCATCGATTTCCTGCGCGCGGTCAATCTCGGCGAAGCGCCCGCGATCGGAACGTCCGTTGCCGTCATCGGCGGCGGCAACGTTGCGATCGATGTGGCCCGCGCCGCCGTCCGGCTCGGCGCCGAAGTCACCGTCGTTTACCGGCGTGACCGCGATTCCATGCCCGCCGCGGACGATGAGATCGCCGAGGCCGCCGAAGAAGGCGTTTCCTTCCGCTTCCTCGCTTCCCCCGCGGAAATCCTCGGCGACGGCAAAGCGGAAACGCTCAAGATCGAGCTCATGGAGCTGCGGGACGGAAAGCCCGCCGGCACCGGCGTTTATGAAACGATGAATGTTTCCGCCGTCATCTCCGCCGTCGGGCAGGAGATCGAGCTGAACGGCATTTCCGTGGACACCGGCGCAAAGGGTACCGTCACCGTGTCTCTGCCGAGCTTCCAGACGAGCGAGGCCGATGTATTCGCCGGCGGCGATGTTGTCACCGGCCCGAAGTTTGCCATTGACGCGATCGCCGCGGGAAAGGAAGGCGCAATCTCCATCCACCGGTACGTCCATCCCGGCCAGTCGCAGGTCATCGGCCGTGACCACCGTGATTATAAGGCAATGAACCCCGCCACCGCAGGCGTTGCCATCGACGGCTTTGATACAGCGCCCCGGCAGAAGGCCTCCGGCGGCTCCGCGAAGGACGCAGAGAAAACGTTCCGCGATCTCCGCGGAACACTCACCGAAGAGCAGCTGAAAACCGAGACGCGCCGCTGTCTGGACTGCGGCACGGCAGTTGTAGACGAAAGTCTCTGCGTCGGCTGCGGCATCTGCACCACCAAGTGCAAGTTTGACGCGATCCGTCTGGAGAAGGTCACCGACTTTGCCGGCACACCGTACTTCAAGGCGCTGCTCGGCGCGGCGGGAAACGCTCCGGCGGCGCTTGCCAAGCTCGTTGTGAAAAAGGTCGCAAGACCGTGAGGGCGCGGCGGCATGCATGAGATAGGCGTCGTCCGCTCCATGGTGAAGACCGTAACCGCCTTTGCCGAAGCGAATCAGATCACGGATATCGCCGAGATCGTCGTGGATGTCGGCGAGCTGTCGCTCGTCATCCCGAAGTATGTTGAAGATATTTACCCCCATGTCGTGGAGGATACGTTTCTGAAGAACACGAAGCTCATTTTGAACATCGTCCCCGGCATGGCGGAGTGTGACGAGTGCAACGAGGTGTTCAACGTCGTTGAGCATAAGGGCTACTGCCCGCACTGCGGCAGCTTTGAGAAAACCATCCTCACCGGCAGGGACTTTCTCATCCGCGAGATCCATATTCCCGAGTAACACATAACATACGACTAACATAAGACCCGACATCGTTTCCGATGTCGGGTCTTATATTATGCGCTTATTTCTGTTTTGCGTGGCGGCGCGCGAAGTACCATTGGAGGACGTAGTGCGGGATGGCCGCGATGTGGATCGCCGCCGCGGGCCAGACCGGCAGGATATACCGCGCCTCATAAATGCCCGCGGAGGTGATGACCACGAGCAGCGCAGAGAGGACAAGCTCCGCGAGAACAAGCGAGCGCGTTTCCCCGCGCGGCGTCCGGCGCAGCATCCACAGCGCGCCGAGGAGCGCCGCCGTCATCATGCCGTGGGTGAAGTAGAAGAACATCGTCCACGCGCGTTTGAGCGTCACCGAGACGACATGCCCCGTGTTGTGCAGAACGAATTGCCTTGTCAGCGCATAAAACGCGCGGTTCTTTTCCGAGAGTGACAGCGCGCCGTTCCCATAAATTTCCAGCAGCTCCGGCACGGTGTCGTCCGCTGTGAAATTGAGCTGGCTCGTCCAGATCGTGCTGTTGGGGTTGAGCGCGAAGCAGACGGCGTCCGCGGCGTAGTTGCTGATGGGGATGATCTCTCCGGTCTCGCGGTAGTTCACCGCCGTGTTGAACGCAAAGATCAGCAGCGGTACGACCACGACCGCGACAGGGAGCGTGCGGGAAAGCCGCTCTTTTACGCATTTCCACAGCGTGTACAGCACGACCGCAGCATAGATCGGCGCCAGCACCGGGCGCGACGCGAACGCGAGGAAGCCGGCGATGTTCATGAGAAGAAGCCGTTTTTTCGGCGGCAGTCCCTCGCGGAACGCAAGCCATTGCAGCCAGCAAAGCATGAAAAGATAAAAGAATTCTACATAGAGATTCGACGGCGGGAGATCGACGCGGAGCAATATGACCGTATACGCCATGCAAGAAAAGCCGCCACTGCCAAAGAGACGGCGCTCGGTGTCGTATAAAAACACGGACGACGCACCGACGGACAACAGGTTCAGCACCGTAAATCCGACAAGTGGCATCCCGACGGCACGCAGGAGCGTTATATACAGCGGATAGGCAAACGGGACGACGATCTCCACACCGACGCGGTCGGTCTGGATGAAGTGGCCGGTGTGCAGGAAATTGTCCGCAATGCTCAAATAGAGGCGCGCGTCCGGATAGAGGGAGGTATATTCAGAGAAAAGGAGCTGGTACAGCATCAAAAGAAGCGGCGGCAGCAGAAACGCGAGACATCGCCTGAAATCAATTCTCCGGCGCAGGCATTGCATGGATGAGCACCTCTCTACCGTATCGAAATCAGAATTCCGGAATGCGGCGGATGAGCAGCGCCGCAGCAAGCCCCGTGAGCACGCCGCCGGCAATACCGGAGACGGCGAGCACCGGCAGATAGCCGAGGAGCTGCTTTGTCTGCAATATGAGCATCGCCATCAGGATCTGTCCGGCGTTGTGCGCAACGCCGCCCGCCACGCTGATGCCCACGGTGGAAAACCGGTCGATCCGGCGCAGCAGCGCCATGACCGCGAGACTCAGCACCGCGCCCGCAAGAGAATAGAGCATCGCGCCGACGCTGCCGAACAGAAGGCTTACAAGCACGACGCGCACAAGCGAGAGCGCCGCCGCCTCCTTCCAGCCGAAGCGGAAGAGCGCGAATATAACGGCGATATTTGCCAGACCCATTTTAACGCCGGGAATGCCGACCGACGGCAGCAGCGACTCCACATACGAGAGGATCATCGCCACGGCGGTCAGCATGGCAAGCAGGACAAGCCGTTTCGTCTTTTTCATATCAGCTCACCAGATCGATATCGGCTGAAGCCGCACCCTCGATGCGGATCTCCGTTTTGTTCGGGAGACACACGATCGTATCGCCCTCGTACTGCGCGGCTTTCGCCCGGACGCAGATCCCGTCCGGGCAGCTTGCCTCCGTCACGTCGGCAGTGCCGCCGGATATGACGAGAATGTTGTAGCCGCCGTTCGGCGCATGCAGCGTTACGGTCGTATCCTCGGCGAGAGGATATTCTGCCGTCCGTTCGCCGTTTACGTACACAACGGCCAGAGCGCCGTCCTTCCGGCTCAAACGCTGCACGGCAAAGAAGCCGAGCGCGAGCGCGAGCAGCGCCGCAATAAGCAATATATCCGCGCGAAGGCGGTCTTTTTTTGTCCGTTCAGGCTTCATTGGATAAACCCTTTTCATAAAAAATCCGTCCGGCTCTGCCGGACGGATTTTCTCTGGTGAAAATCAGAATCTCTGGATAACGCCCACCGGGCAGTTCTCCGAGCAGGCGACGCAGCCGACACACTTATCGTAGTCGATGCGGGCGAGATTGTCAACCACCTTGATGGCTCCGGTCGGGCAGACCTTCTCGCACTTCATGCAGCCGATGCAGCCCTTCGAGCAGGCGACGCGGGTCTGCGCGCCCTTCTGGGTGTTGCTGCAGCGGACGATGGTCGGATCGATCGCGCGGCGCAGCGCGATGATGTGGTTCGGGCAGGTGCGGGTGCAGATGCCGCAGCCAGTGCAGTTGCCCGGATATACCTTCGCAACGCCGTTCACGACATGGATGGCATCCGACGGGCAGGCATTCTCACAGTCGCCGTAGCCGAGGCAGCTGTTCGGGCAGGCCCACTCGCCCTGGAAGAGGATGTTCGCCGCCGAGCAGTTGTTGATGCCGGCGTACTCGTACTTGTGCTTGGCCGTTTCACAGTTGCCGTTGCACTTGACGTAAGCGACCATCTCTACAACGTCCTCCGCCTCGACGCCCATGATTTCGGCGATCGCAGCGGCGGCGCCGTCGGCGCCGGGGACGCAGAGGTTGGTTTTCGTCTCTTCGCCTTCGGCGAGCGCCTTGGCGTAGCCGTCGCAGCCGGCGTAGCCGCACGCGCCGCAGTTGGCGCCGGGCAGACATTCACGGATTGCGGGGAACATCTCATTCTCGGGAACGCTCATGTACTTGGAAGCGATAACGAGGATCAGCGCGGCCACCGCGCCGATGATGAGCAGAACAACAATGGCACTTATAACTCCAGACATGTCACTTTCCTCCCTTAACCGAACAGCTTGTCAGCCATGCCGGCAAAGCCCATGAACGTCATGCTGGTGAGAGCCGCCGCCACGAGCGTGATGGGCAGACCTTCAAAGCATTTCGGGGGCTTGGCATGCTCGAGCGCCTTGCGGACGCCGCAGAAGAGGATCAGCGCGAGACCGAAGCCGACACCGGCGGAGAAGCCGTTGACGCAGCTGAGCAGGAGGCCGCCGCCCATAGCCGTGTAGCCGTTGCTGACGTTCAGCAGCGTCACGGCGAGCACCGCGCAGTTGGTGGTGATGAGCGGGAGATAAACGCCGAGGGACTTGTACAGGGGCGGAACGTACTTCTTCAGGAAGATCTCGACGAACTGCACGAGCGCGGCGATGACCAGGATGAAGATGATCGTGGAGAGGTACTCCAGACCGTTCGGCACCATGACGTACTGATAGATGAGATGCGTAACGGCGCTCGCGAGCGTCATAACGAAGATAACGGCGCCGCTCATGCCGATGCAGGAATCAAACTTCTTGGAAACGCCCAGGAACGGGCAGATGGCGATGAACTGCACGAGAACGTAGTTCTGCGTGAAGATCATGCCGAACATGATTTTCAGTACTTCTTTGAGCATCAGTTCTTCGCCTCCTTATCTTTCTCGGTGCAGCCTTCGGCGTTGCCGCAGCCGGCGCAGCCGCCGTCACCGCAGCCCATTTCCGGAACGAACTTCTTGCCCTTCTTGGACATGCCGAGCACGAGCATCGCCATGGCAAGGCCGAACATGAAAAATCCGCCCGGCGTCTGGGAGATGATGCGGATGGTGTACTCCTCGGGGATGATCTGATAGCCGAGCAGGCTGCCGGAGCCGAGCAGCTCGCGGACGACGGAGATCGCGGTGAGAACCAGCGTGTAGCCGATGCCCATGCCGAGACCGTCAAACAGGCTGTCGAGGACGTTGTTCTTATTGGCGAACATCTCGGCACGGCCGAGAACGATGCAGTTAACGACGATCAGCGGAAGGAAGATGCCGAGCGCGTTATAAAGATCGATGAGATAGGCGTGCACCACCATTTCGACGAGCGTTACGAACGTGGCAACGACGACGATGTAGCACGGGATACGGATCTTGTCGGGGATGATCTTGCGCAGCGCCGAGATAACGACGTTCGAGCCGACGAGCACGAACGTGAGCGCCGCGCCCATGCCGAGACTGCCCTTGACCGTAACGGAGATTGCGAGCACCGAGCAGCAGCCGAGCACCAGAACGAGAACGGGGTTTTCCTTGAATATACCGTTAACGAGGATCTGCATTCTTTTTTTCATTTTCTCCGCCCTCCCTTACTGGATCGCCGCAACGGCGGCGCAAGCGGCCTGCACGCCATCGCGGACGGCGTCGCTCGTGAAGGTGGCGCCGGTCTTGAGCGTGACGCCGCTCACGTCGCCGGAGAGTCCTTCAAACTTTTCGAGCATGGATGCTTCGCCGACCTTGCTGCCGACGCCCTGCGTTTCGGTGGAGACGTTGGCCTTCACGGAGAGGATCTTGCCCTCGGTATCGAAACCGACGGTAACGACGACGGCGCCGCCGTAGCCGGTCTTTTCCGCGGTGACGACATAGCCGGTGCCGTTGTCGCCTTCAAAAATGCCGGTGACACCGTTCGCCTTCAGCTCCTCGCTCACCTCAAGCTCGGTGAACTCGGAAGCCGCGGGGAGGACTTCCTTGCGGGTCTTTTCCGCTTCGATGCGGATGTTTTCTTCGATCACGGGCGCGGTCTTGGCGTTCGTGAAGCCGAGCAGCGCGGAGGCCACAAGGCAGATGACGACCAGAACAACAACGGGACGCGCCATTTCCGTCCAGAACGTATTTTTCTTTTCCATTACGCCTTGACACCTCCCACAGGCTTTGTCCGGCAGCCCTCGTTGATGTAGGGCACCAGCAGGTTCATCAGCAGCACGGCGAAGGAAACGCCCTCTGCGGAGTTGGCAAATACGCGGATCGCGGAGGTGAGGAAACCGCAGCCGAGAGCAAAGATCACGCGGCCCTTCGTCGTGAGCGGGCTGGTGACATAGTCGGTCGCCATGAAGATGGCACCGAGCATCAGACCGCCGGAGAAGAGGCTCAGGAAAGCGCCGGTCACATCAAAGCCGTTGAAGAGGACGGTGAACACGAACGTGCCCGCAATGAAGCAGACGGGGATCGTGACCTTGATGACGCCGCGGACCACGAGATACACGCCGCCGATGAGAAGCGCCAGAGCGCAGGTCTCGCCGAGGACGCCGCCGTGGTTGCCGAGGAAGAGCGTCATAAAGCTGCTCATGTCGAGACCGCTGGCTGCCAGCGGCGTGGCGCCGGCGAGAAGGTCAACGCCGGGCGCGGTCACCGTGTGCAGGTAATCCGTCATGCTCTCGGTGAAGGAGAGCATCATGGCAAGACGGCCGACGAGCGCGGGGTTCACAAAGTTGCAGCCGAGACCGCCGAAGAGCATCTTGACGATGATGACGGCGATGAAGTCGCCGATGAGGAGCTGCCAGATGGGCATCGTCACGGGGACGTTGTAGGCGATGAGCACGCCGGTAACGACCGCGGAGAGATCGGCAATGGTCTGCTCCTTCTTGAAGAGCTTGTTCCATACGAACTCGAGCAGCACGCAGTTGGCAGCGGAGACCGCCATGAGCAGCAGCGAGCGGAAGCCGAAAATAATGACGGACGCGATGAGCGCCGGGATGAGCGCGATGAGCACGTCGCGCATGACACGCTGCGTCGTTGCGCCCTGCTTATGATAGTGGGGCGAGACGCTTACGATAAGACCGTTGTTCATTTTCCCGCCTCCTTCAGAGTTTTCATGCGGTTGTCGTAGTCACGCACGAGCGTTTTGGAGAGCTTGTTCACCTGCACGAGCGGACGATGGGCCGGGCACTGGAACGCGCAGCAGCCGCACTCGATGCAAAGGCCGACCTTCAGCGCCTTGAGCGCTTCGGCGTCGTTCTTCTCATAGGCGCGCTCGATCTCCACGGGCATGAGGTTCATCGGACAGTGGTCGATGCAGCCGCCGCAGCGGATGCACGCCGTGGGCGTCACGGGGCGGGCGTCCTTTTCGTTGAACGCAAGAATGGCGCTCGTGCCCTTGGCGACGGGGGCGTCCAGATCGTACTGGGCAACGCCCATCATCGGGCCGCCCATGACGAGCTTCTTCGGCTCGCAGCCAAAGCCGCCGGCGAAGTCGATAACTTCCTTGCAGGCCGTGCCGATGGGAGCGATGACGTTCTTCGGCTCCTTGATGGCGGAACCGTCAACGGTGATGCACTTTTCCACGAGCGGCATGCCGGTCGTGCAGTAATGCGCGAGCGTGGCAACGCTCGTCACGTTCATCACAACGCTGCCCACGTCGATGGGGAGCTTGCCCTCCGGCATGATCTTGCCGGTCGTGTGGTAAATGAGAACTTTTTCGCCGCCCTGCGGGTACATGCACGGCAGAGCGCGTACCTCGACGTGCTCGTCGTTCGCCGCAGCCGCCTTCATCTTTTCGATGCAGTCGGGCTTGTTGTCCTCAATGGCGATGATGATCTTCTTGACGTCCAGCCACTTTTCGAGCAGACGGCAGCCCTCGACGACCTCGTCGGTACGGTCGAGCATGGTGCGGTGGTCGCTCGTGATATAGCCTTCGCATTCCGCGCCGTTGATGATGATCTCCTGGATGCGGGAGGTATCCTTCACATCCAGCTTGACCGCCGTCGGGAACGTCGCGCCGCCGAGACCGACAACGCCGCTGTCGCGCACGGCGTTGATAAAGCTCGCGTAATCGGTGATCTCCGGGGCCTTGACCGTGTCGGCGACGGTCATCTGACCGTCAGACTCGATCACGACCGCCTGGCAGGTCGCACCCATAAACTGCAGCATGGGGACGATCTTCTTGACCGTGCCGGAAACGCTCGCAAATACTGGGGAAGAAACAAATCCGCCCGGTTCTCCGATCATCTGACCGACGTTGACGTGATCGCCGACCGCAACGATGCAGTTGGCGGGCTTGCCGATGTGCATGCTCATCGGAATGGTCACCGTTGCCGGGGGAGGCATCTTGATCGCCTGCATCCCGGCGGTGTTCTTCCGATGGGGGATATGTACACCGTTCAGGTTTTTCCGTGACATCCTTTCCACCTCTTGTTTATATTTCGCTTCTTAGCAAACTCCTTACAGGCCCCTGTGGGCCCACGCGGACGAAGAAAGCCGGTTCGCGGACATTTTGTGCGGAAAACGTTGTATATTCCACGCGCCTTCCGCATTATATCCCCTTGCGGACGGTGCGTTTTCATATGATGGATAACATTTCATTTTTTGCATGTTTTGCCAGTTAATTTCCGCAAAAATGCCCGAAAAAACCGGGTATTTCCGACAAAATAATATAACACATTCATGGAATTAAATCCAGTATAATTTTCGTATTTTTCTTTTTTTGTTCATTTGCCGGAAAAGCGCCGGACGTCTTCCTTTCCCTTGGTGGATTCCTTCTCCGAGAATCCCCCTTGTAATTGCGGCGGATATTTGTTAATATAATGTGAGACTCGGATACTTCCGATCAGATGGAGAACAAGAAACATGAAAATCAACGAAATGACAGCCCTTCTCTCCGGCGAGGCGCGCACCGCCGCGGCCCATGCGGACGCGGAGATCATCTCCGCCTATGCCGGCGATATGCTCAGCGACGTGCTCGCGCTCGGCTCCCAGCCGGACGTTCTGCTCACTGGCCTTCTCAATCCCCAGGTCATCCGCACCGCGGAAATGCTCGATACGGCGTGCGTCGTATTCCTGCGCGGCAAGGAGCCGGAGGCCTCGATCCTGGAGCTGGCGGAAAAATGCGGCGTTTGCGTACTTACCTCTCCTCTGGAGATGTATGATGCCTGCGGCATTCTGCATCAGCATGGGGTGACGGGGGCAAAATGAGCCCGCTCGTCCGTGAGTATGAGGTTCCCGGCGACGATTTTGCCCGTGCCGGAGAAGCCTCCGGGCATATCAAATCCATGCTGAAGGAGCTCGGCTTTGCTCCAGCCATGATCCGCCGCGTCGCCATCACGACGTACGAGGCGGAGATCAACATGGTCATCCACGCCGGTGGCGGTCACGTGACCGCGACGATCACGCCGGACGCCGTCAAGGTCGTTTTCACCGACCATGGCCCGGGCATCCCCAACGTGGAGCTCGCCATGCAGGCGGGCTGGTCCACGGCGCCCCAGAACATCCGGGCGCTCGGCTTCGGCGCCGGCATGGGTCTGCCCAACATAAAAAAATACAGCGATGATTTTGACATACATTCCGAAGTCGGAAAGGGTACGACTCTTTCGATCACGGTGTATGCCGGAAAGGAGTCATCGTGAGCATCGGCTACGCTTCGATATATCTTGAAAACGAGAAATGCGTCGGCTGCACCAGGTGCATGCAGCGCTGCCCCACGGAGGCGATCCGCATCCGGGACGGCAAAGCGACCATCCTGCGCGAGCGGTGCGTAGACTGCGGCGAGTGCATCCGCGTCTGTCCGCGCCACGCGATGAAAGCGCGGGTGGACACGCTCTCGGAAGCGCTCGGCAAATACAAATACACGATCGCTCTCCCCGCGCAGGCGCTTTACGGGCAGTTCCCCGGCGTGCGCACCCGCGCCCCCATTCTGGAGGGGCTGCTGCGCATCGGGTTTGACAGCGTATTTGAGGTCGCCGCCGCAGCGGAGGTCATGTCCGCCGTGACGCACTATGAGCTCAATTACGGCAGCATCCCCCACCCGATCATCACGACCGACTGCCCGGTCATCCTGCGCATCGTGCGCATCCGGTTCCCGTCGCTGCTGCCGCATCTGCTCAACTACCGCTCCCCGATGGAAGTCGCGGCGCGCTGGAGCAAGCGGCTCGCCATGAAGGAAACGGGTCTTTCGGAAGAGGATATCGGGTGCGTATATATCTCCCCCTGCCCCGCCAAATGCGCAGGCGCGAAGGCCGCGCTCGGCACGGCGCGCCCGGCAATCACCGGCGTTGTATCCATTGCCGAGGTCGCGCCCCGTCTCACCGCCGTGATGGGCGATATTGACGACCACGAGCGCTATGCTCAGGCGGGTGCCGCGGGCGTCAGCTGGGCGATCTCCGGCGGGCAGTCGTCCGCCGCGGGCGAGCCAAACCATCTCGCCGCCTCCGGCATTGAAAACATCATCGGCATTCTTGAAGCGCTCGAGGACGGCAAGCTCTCCCACGTCGATCTCATTGAGCTCAACGCCTGCTATCCCGGCTGTGTCGGCGGCGCGCTGGCGGTGGAAAACCCGTTCATTGCAAAGGCCCGCCTGCAGCAGATGATGATGGGATTCGCCCCTCCCCTGCCCCCCAACGACTGTCCCCGTGAGGATATGCGCTGGGAAAAGACCCCCACGGCAAGCTCTGCTCTCCGGCTGGACAAGGACGTGTCCGTCGCCATGGAGAAGATGGAGCAGATCCGCCGCATCACCGAGTCGCTGCCCGGCATCGACTGCGGCGCGTGCGGCTCCCCAAAATGCAGGGCCTTCGCCGAGGATATCGTCGCCGGACGGGCTGAGGCGGGCATGTGCGTATTTTCCGATAAAAACGATAAAGACAAGTAAAGCATTTTCTTCAGTTTATTACGGCGAGCGGATATCCGCCGCCCTCAGGTGGTAACGAAATGATCCTTACAGACCTTCACATTCACTCCTGTCTCTCCCCGTGTGCGGACGATACCATGACGCCGGCGGCAATCGTTAAAGCCGCCAAGGAAGCGGGGCTGGAGCTGATCGCCATCACGGATCACAATTCCGCGCGCAACTGTCCCGCCGTGGCTGCCGAGGCGGAAAAGGCCGGCATCGGCTTTATCCCCGGCATTGAGGTCACGACCTCCGAGGAGATCCACTGCGTCTGTCTCCTGCCCGATCTCGGCAAGGCGGCGGCGTTCTCCCGCTGGCTCGACACGCTGCGCCCCGGCATTGCCAACCGTCCGAATGTCTTCGGACGCCAGACCGTGATCGGCTCGCGCGGCAGCCGGACGGAGGAGCGCGAACTGCTTTTCATGGCGCGGCGTATTTCCGTCAATGAGCTGAGCCGTGCCGTGCGGCAGTATTCGGGTCTGATCTGGCCCGCGCATGTGGATAAGCCGTCTAACTCGCTCTATTCCATTCTCGGCTGCTGGCCGGAGGATCTGGATATGGACGCCGTGGAGCTCTACTACGACACGGAGCCTGCGGGCATTCCGGAGAGCGTTCACCGGCTGCGCTGCTCGGACGCGCACCGGCTCTGGGATATCAAGGGCGGATACCCGCTCCCGCTCGAGAGCGCCGATTTCGCCGGATTGAAGAAATATCTCCGGGGCAAATAAAAGATCACAACGCGCGGCAGGCCGGAAACCTGCCGCGCTGTGCCGTTTATCCAGAGAGAAAGAGAGATACATACGATGGATTCTGAAAAGAACACGGCGGTGGGCAGAAAAAGCCTTCTCCGCCGTCACGTGAAGCTGACGCTCCGGTATGTGCGCACGTTCGTTTTGTGGACAGCGGCAGGGCTTGTGATCGGCGCGCTCGGCGGGCTGATCGGCACGGCATTCTGCTATGCCATCCGCGAGGCGACGCAGCTTCGCGGCGCCTACCCTTGGCTTTTGTATTTTCTGCCGGCTGGCGGTCTGCTGATCGTATGGCTTTACCGGCTGCGCGGCATGCACCCGACGGACACGAACGGCGTGCTGCTCGCCATCCATGCGCCGACCTCCATCCCCGGCTCGACCGCGCCGCTCATTTTCGTCGGAACGACGATCACGCACCTGTTCGGCGGCTCCGCCGGACGCGAGGGCGCGGCGCTGCAGCTCGGCGGCGTGCTCGGCTATCAGCTGGGCAGGGCGCTCAAACTCGACGAAAAGGACATACACCTCATCGTCATGTGCGGCATGAGCAGCGTGTTCTCCGCGCTCTTCGGCTCGCCGCTCACGGCGGCGGTGTTCGCGATGGAGGTCGCAAGCGTCGGCATCCTTCACTTTTCCGCCATTCTGCCGTGCCTTACCGCGTCGCTCACGGCAGCATATCTTGCCAGCGCGCTCGGTGCGGCGGCGGAGACGTTCCCGCTCGGCGCGGCCGTGCCGTTTACGTGGGCGAGCGCCGGAACGGTCGTCGCTATCGCGGCGGCGTGCGCGGTGCTGAGCATCGTCTACTGCATCGCGCTGCGGCAGGGCGGGAAAGCGCTTGGCAAAGCCGTCCCGAACAGCTACCTGCGTGTCTTTCTCGGCGGCAGCGCCGTCGTGCTGCTCTCCGTGCTGCTCGGCACGCGGGATTATAACGGCGCGGGCATGGACGTGATCGCCGCCGCCATGCAGGGACATGCCCGCCCGGAGGCGTTCGCGCTCAAAATGCTTTTTACCGTGCTCACGATGACGACCGGCTACAAGGGTGGCGAGATCGTCCCGGCCATGTTCATCGGCGCGACCGCCGGATGCGTGCTCGGCGATCTCTTCGGGCTTGCGCCGGGGCTCGGCGCGGCGGTGGGGCTGCTCGGCATGTTCTGCGGCTCGCTCAACTGCCCGATCAGCGCCATATTCCTCGGCGTGGAGATGTTCGGCGGGGCAAACATCCAGTACTATGCCATCGCCGCCGCCATCAGCTTCATGCTCTCGGCAAACTTCGGCCTTTACAAGGAGCAGAAGATCGTCTATTCCAAGATCCGCGCCGAATTCATCAACCGCTATACAGACTAAGTCTTATACAAAACGCCCGCGGGGACTGTTATGATCTCCGCGAGCGTTCTCTATAAGTATGATCCATGCCGCCCTGCAAGGCGTCCAGAAATTGCTTCACATGATACCCGTCCGCCGCGGCGTGGCAACACGTGGTGGAGAGCGGTAAACGAATAGCCCGTCGGTGCCATTTTCAAGAAATACCAGAAGGTCTCTCTCCGGTTCCTCGCCGCCACATCAATGGACATGAATTACGGTTTCTGTTTCATAAATGTCTCCCTGTTCCCGCCCATTAAATGGCAGAAAAGAGGAAGGCACAACCGACGCAGCGTAGAGCTAAAGCCGTATCCGTTTGATAAAACAGCAGCGCCTCCTCCGCACTTACACTTAGGAGAGGCGTTGCTGTCTCAATTTATTCCATTGGGGTCGAATCTATCAGATTTACCAAGATTGCAGTCCTGACAAAGCGTCCGCAAATTGGGAAGTTCAGTTTTTCCGCCCTTGCTCACTGGTCGAATATGATCTACATGAAGCTGTACATGATCCTCCTTTGCACTACGTCCGCACAGAACGCAGCGGAAACCATCTCGCCTCATGACCTCATACCGCAGTGATGGACTCATTTTACTGCGCTGATATTCCGCAGACTCTTTTCTGTACTTTTCTTCTTTTGCCGCTTCAATAATCTGCTGTATTTCTTCGAAATTATAGCATTCATCTTTATAGTAGCTGTTTCTGCCGCCAGGCGATGTATAACGAACCTCACACCGAACGAGAAACCTCGTCACTGGATAAAGCATCGCATCTTTGCATATTCTTTTCTCTATGTTTCTACCAAGATTTTCCGGAACGCCCAACTCGTGCAATTCAGACTCGGATAGGTAATCGGGGGCATTCGACAATTCTCTGCCATATTTCCGATCATTCGTCTCGTTCTCCTTTGCATATTGCACAAGCTTTTGATACTCCGGGAGATTCTCTCCAATGCACCGCAAAACATAATTATAAACTGGAGCGTCATACATAGTTTTGTTTGCGCATGTCCGTGTTATGACGTGAACGGGCGGTATCCTATAAAAACTATATTTTCGGTTGATATTCAGAATAGCCTGATAGCTTCTGCTTTTTTCCCTCACGATGCCTTCAAGAATTTCTCTGTTGCCGCATTTATACTGCATCCACCTTGATGCCAGGAATAAGTTTTTGTGAAAATCGCTATTTTCTTTTTTATCTTGTATGCTTTTCTCTGTCCGCGGCGCTTCTCCGGAGTGATTTTTCTTTTTCCGCCAAAGGCGTATCTGACGAATCAGCAGGACAATGAGTACTATAAGGATAATAACAAATGGGATGCCAAAAAGCTGCAAAAAATTTACTAAATATGGATCCGAGAAATCCAAGGAAATCACTCCGTTAATTCAATAATGCCAGGTTTTTCAAACGCTGAATACGCACTAACATGAGCCCCTCAGATATACCAAGGGGCTCAGCCTTTTTCTTACAGCAGATCGTCAAAGAAGCGGATATTCTTTTCCTCGAGCGGGAGTTCCCCGGCCTGCTCCTTCTTCACGATCTCGACGATGCGGTCGTTGATGGGCGTGGGAACACCGCACTTGCGGCCCCATTCGCACACGACGCCGTTGATCGCGTCGATCTCGCAGGGCTTGCCCTTTTTGAGATCCTGCAGCATGGACGGCTCGATGGCGCGGTGCTTTTTCATTGCGATGGGGACAAGAAGCTCCGCAATGGCGCGCTTGAAGCCGTTTTTATAATAGAACAGCTTCGTAAGGTCCTTGCCCTGCACGGGTGCGAACGTCGCGCCCGCAGCGTGGCCGACGTCGATGCACTCCTTCATGCAGCGCACCGCGACGCGCCGGGCGTCCTTCTTCTCACTCACATCGCCGAACACGCCGCCCACAACGGTGCCGAGACCGGAGAACGTCGCGTTGATGAGGAGCTTCGACCAGCGCGCGCCGAGGAGGTTATCCTCCATCGCCACCGGGCACATTTTCTCAAGCAGAGAACGAACCTCCGCGAGCTTTGCGTCCGAAACGCCCTGCATGCCGCCCATATGGAATGAGAGGCTGTCCGGGTCGCTCGTGAGCACGCACTCGCCGGGAGCGTCCATCGTTGCGCCCCACTCGACCACGCAGCCGATCGTATGGCTCTCGCCGACGATCTCGGCGATGCCCGGCTCGGGAATGCCGTTCTGGAACGTGACGATCACGCCGTCGGGCGCGAGCAGGGGCTTCAGGAACGTGACCACTTCCTTGTTGTGCAGCTGCTTTGTCATAAGGAAAATGACGTCGTAGGGCGCGGTCATCTCCTCCGGGGTGATGGCCGTCACCGGCGTGGAGAAGTCCACCGTGCCGGTGATGTGCGCGCCCTTTTCGCGCAGCGCGTCCACATGGGCGCGGTTGCGGTTGACGAGTTCAACGGGGACGCCGCCCTTTGTCATATAAGCGCCGAGCACCGTTCCGAGAGAACCGGCGCCGTAGATCGCGCATTTCATTCGACCGTCACCGTCCCATCCTCGGCGAGCGTGACGCTCATGCCGGTCTTGACGTATTCGAGAAACTCGTCGCCGAGAGAATCGACGACGGGCATATGCGTCTCCGTCCACACGTCGGAGAGGATGGCGCCGGCGGCGGCGAGCGAGTCGATGGGCTTGGAGAAGCACATGCACGCGGGCAGCTTGCCAAGAGCGCCAGCGGTGTAGAACACCATGCCGCCGGTCGTGGAGCCGATGGTCTGCGGCAGGCACAGCGCCACGCCGATCATGGGCTTTTTATAGATATCGGGGTTGTTCTGATCGCCGCACTTTACGTCCTTATCGCCAAACATGAGCGCGGACTGGTAGCTTGCAAGCGTGTTGAAGCCGCCGTGGGAAACGAGAGCTTTGGCCGTGACGGTGCCGGGAACGACAACGCGGCCCTTGAACGTTTTCGCCATGTTATTTGGTCTCCTTTCCGGTGATGATGCCGACGATCTCGTCCTCGGAATAGAACTTCGCCGAGGTATAAGTACGCAGCTTGTTCGAGCAGGTGATGACCGGCATGGACTTGGAGAGCGGGTTATTCATGTACATCAGCGGGCAGATATAGCTCAAGATCGCGCCTGTCTTCTTGAGCCGGTAGGCATAGGGGCCTTTGTTGAACTCTTCGAGCACCGGCGGCGCGGTGGTGAGCACCGTGGGCACGGCGAGCTTGTCGCGGCCCGACGCCTTGAGACCTTCCTCGAGCTTCTTCGTCCAGTCGATGAGCTGATCCATCGTGAGATGCGGGCAGCCGATGAAGGCGAGCTTCGGCTTCGCGTTCGGGTTTTTCCAGATGACCGGGTAGGACGCCTTCACACGCTCGAGCTCGGCGTCGTCCACCACGTAGACCTGCGCGCCGGGGGCGATGAGCGCGTCGCCCTGCTCCACGGCTTCAGGCGTCAGATGCTCGATATGGTAAAGGCCGACCGCGCCGTTCGAGGCAGTCGCCGCGCCGAAGTCCTTGAGATACGCCTTGTTGTCCTTGTTGAGCTCCGTGCCGAGCCACGCATCAAGACCGCGGATGTACGGCACATCCTCCATGACCTTCATGCCGATGGCGCTGCCGAGAAGCTGCGCTTCGGGCTTTTTCGTCGTTTTGACCTCAACGACCCAGGTGGCCTTGCGGCCCTCGTCCGTCAGCAGGCCAAAGTACGGCACATAGCCGAGCATCGATCCCATCACGTCGATGATGCCGGAGTTGCGGTTGCAGCGCGCGCCGAGCACGCTGTTGGCGTAGACAACGGCGGAGGACTCCGCCCAGGAAAGGACCTCGCCCTTTTCGGGAATGTTGCCGACTTCGTCAAAGTAGCAGGCGCAGGTGAAGTCCTTCTCGTCCTTCATACCCATGCGGCGGAGCTGCTCTTCGTAGCGCGGCTGGAGCTTATACATGAACTGCTTGAACACGAGATCCTGCAAAAGATTCGAGGGGACGTTCGGATCGAGCGGAAGCGGGTCGGCGGTGAATTTCTGCTGAAATTTCACGCCGGAGGCAAGAAGCTGGTCGTACAGGTCATACACCGGCTTCATCGTGTTGATGCCGAAGCTGATGACGGTGTGGCCGTACTTGCTCGTGACCGGCACGAGCTTTTCCGCGCCGAACGCGTCGCCGTACATGACAAGCGTTTTCATCACCTTGGCAAGCACTTCGCCCTTTTCACCGTTCAGAATTGCCTGTTGTTCCGGGGTCAGATTCATATGCTCACACTCCTTAATATGTGTTTTTCTCAACATATCGCAATTATAACACCATTTATCCGCAAGTCAATTCCTCCGCGTCATTTTGTCCGCGAAGAACGGCAAGCAGCACGAAAAAGATCGAAATACCGGGCGCCTGCGCAATGTTGACAAGAGCCTGCACGCCGTAGCCGAGAAGTCCCGCCGCGAGAGCGAAGGCGAGCGCGCCGCCCTTTTTCCACGCGCGGCGCAGCGCCAGAACGATCCACGCGAGATACGCTCCCAGACCGAGCACGCCCCAGTTGAGCAGGAGCTGGATATATTCGCAGTGCGCGGCATCGAGAATGGCGTCTGGGAAATACCGGTGCTGCACATCGAGCGCCGCGAGCACGCCGCAGCCGCCGCCGATGAGCTTTTTCCCGAGCGGGAAATCGCCGAAGAGCGAGAGGCAGTATTTCCACACGCCGACGCGGTCGGTGCCCCAGGAATCCGAAAAGCGCAGCCAATCGTCCATACCGCCGAGCGGCACGGCGCTCCACACGGTGTTGAGCAGCACAAGAACGACCGCCGCCAGCACAGCCGCCCCAAGCAGAATATACGCATAGATTTTCCGAACGAGAAGGAGCGTTTTGTTCTCCCTCTTCCGCAGCAGAAAATACGCCGCAGCCCCCAGTACCACGAGCGGCAGCATCACCGCCGGCTCCGAAAAATGCCGTCCGAGCGAGGAGAGCCGCTTTCCGAAATCATAAACGATTGCCCGGTAAGCGAGCACGGAAAGCGCTGTACCGGCGAGCAGCAGCGGATACCGCCGCAGCGCGTCCGGCTCCTTTTTCGCAAGCAGCGGCAGCAGCACGAGCGCCGCGCCGATACCGAGCACCGCGCTCTCGCTCCGCACCGCCATCGCCGCCCAAAGGCCGGTGACGCAGACGATCCCCAGAAGGATCCCTTTCCAGAGCCGCCTTTCCGTGAGAAGCGCCGCGGCGCAGACCGGCCACACGAGCGTGAGATACGCCCCCGCGAAATTGATGTTGCCGAGCGTGGATATGTACCGCCCGCGGTCGAACTCGCCAAGCTGTGAGCAGAAGCCGAGCACGTCGTACCCGAGATGGTTGCACACCGTGAGCGCGCCGCTGAGAAAAAGGCCGAGGCCGAGCGGGACGAGAACATCACCGGAGCGCGCCCGCGCGCCGGAAAAGGCGAAGTACAGCGCGGCATAAAGCCACATCATGCCGAGGCCCTGATACCGCCCGCGCTCGCCGAGGAACGATCCGGCAAAATCGCCGCCCGCGGCGGACGCAATAAAGCATATAAGACAGAGCGCCAGCGCCGCCCATTCCGCGCCCGCAAGCCTGCGGCGCGGGAGGCCGTTTTCCCGGTAGAGCGTGAAGCCGAGACGCGCAAGGACAAACACGACCGTCGGCACGGTAAAGCAGATCGTTTTCGTTTCCGTTATATCAAAAAAACCGTTGTGGACGGCAAGCGGCAGCAGCGCAAGCATCAAGAAGAGATACCCGCGGCAGAGCCATGTTTCAACGGTTGGTTTTACTTTTGTTTCCATCGCTTCGCCGCCTCCTTTTTTCGCATGATACCATAAAAATATCCCTCCCGTCTATTATAGCAGACGGAAGGGACAGTAAAAAAGTTTAGCGGAGGCTCCATTTTGTCTGGTCGGTGTGGAGCAGCTCGTGGGATCTGTGCGAAAGGGGCTTATCGAAGAAATCGTCATAGGCCTTCTGGACGGAGGCGTTTTCGTGCGAGAAGCGCACCGGGTTGTTCCGGTCGATCTCGTAGAGCGTTTCACCGCGCTCGCCGGCAAGCTCCATTCCTTCCTGGAACGGCTGACCGCCGCCGCCGGCGCAGCCGCCGGGACAGGCCATGATCTCCACGAAGTCGTACTGCGCACGCCCGGCGCGGATGTCCTCCACAACGGCGCGGGCATTCGCAAGGCCGCTCGCCACACACGCGCGCACCGGCACACCGCCGATCGTCGCGGAGATCTCCTTGCGGCCGTCCGTGCCGCGGACAGCCTGAAAAGCGTCCGGGTCGGGGTTATGGCCTTCCAGCACGGCGTACGCGGTGCGCAGCGCCGCTTCCATCACGCCGCCGGTCGCGCCGAAGATGACGGCAGCGCCCGTGCCCTCGCCGAGAGGCGAGTCAAACTCTTCCTCGGGCAGGTCGGCAACGTTGATCCATTTGAGCCGCAGCAGACGGTCCACCTCGCGGGTGGTGAGCACCGCGTCCACATCCCGGAAGCCGGAGCTGTTGATCTCCGGCACGGCGCACTCGTACTTTTTCGCAACACACGGCATGACGGAGACGCAGAAAATGTCCTTGGGGTCGATGTTGTGCGTTTTGGCAAACCACGTTTTCGTCACCGCGCCGAACATCTGCTGCGGGGACTTTGCCGTGGAGAGCTGCGGCACCATATCGGGGTATTCAAGCTTCAGAAACCGCACCCAGCCGGGGCAGCACGAGGTGAAGAGCGGCCGCCGGAACTCCCACGAATGCTTCATTTTATAGAGAAGCTCGCTGCCCTCCTCCATGATCGTGAGGTCGGCGGCAAAGTTCGTGTCAAAGACATAGTTGGCACCCGCGGCGCGGAACGCCGCCGCCATGCGCCCTTCGGTGGCAAGCTCCTCGGGAAGGCCCAGCCCCTCGCCCCACGCGGCGCGCACCGCCGGAGCGACCTGCAGCACGACGACCTTCTTCGGATCGTCGATCGCGGAGATGACCTTTTCGGTATCGTCCCGCTCGCGGAGAGCGCCGGTCGGACAGTGAGTGATGCACTGCCCGCAGTAGGCGCAGTTCACCTCGTCGAGCTTTTTGCCGCCGCGCACGCCGACGGTGGCGCGGCTGCCGGTGCCGAGGAAGTCCCACACGCTCATGCCCTGGATCTTCTCGCACACGGCGATGCAGCGGAAGCACTGCACGCACTTCGACGCCGTGCGGATGACCGGGAGCTTCGGGTTCCAGTTGTTGGCCGGGAGCTTCGTCTCGTAGGGGTTCTCGATGATGTTCATATCCGCGGCGAGCTTCTGCAGCGTGCAGTTGCCGCTGCGGACGCACGTGGCGCAGTTGCAGTCGTGCTGCGAGAGAATGAGCTGCACGTTGTTGCGCCGCGCTACGAGCGCGCGCAGCGTGTTCGTATAGACCTCCATGCCCTCGGCGCAGATCGTGTCGCACGCCGCCATAAGACGGTCGGTGCCCTTGATCTCCACCATGCACACGCGGCAGGCCGCGACCTTGCTCACGTGTTTCAGATAGCAGAGAGACGGGATCGTAATGCCGAGCTGGCGCGCCGCGTGGAGAATGGAGGTGCCGTCCTCCACCGTGACGGGCCTATCGTTGATGCGAAGATTTACCATCTGTCCTTCCTCCCTCCGCGGAATGCGCCGTAGCCGTAATGGTCGCAGCGCAGGCAGCGCGAGCATTCCTGCGCAGCCTCCTCATCCGTAAGGCACGCCTCCATGAGATTGAAGTCCTCCTTGCGGTCGCCGGCGGTGCGCTCGCGCATGTTGACGCGGCCCCACGCGGGCTTGCCGATGGTCTGCGCCGGGGGAATATCCACACCCGAGGTGATCGGCGTATGGAAGCCGAAATAGTGATCGATGTTGCCCGCAACGACCTTGCCGCTGTCGATGGCGCGCACGACCGTAGACGGGCCGAAGAAGCAGTCGCCGCCGGTGAACACGCCCGGCATGCCGGACACTGCGCCGGAGGGATCGGCCTTGATGCGGCGGCGCTCTGTGCCGACGCCGCTGCTTTCAAAGTGCGCCGAGTCGATAGCCTGTCCGATAGCGGTAATGACGACGTCCGCCGGGAGAATGATCTCCGGCTGATCGGCGTTGATGGGCTTCGGGCGGCCGTTCTCGATGGGGCCGGAGAGCTGCGGCTGCACCGCGATGCCGACGGCGCGGTCGTCCTCGGTCTCGATGCGCACCGGGGAGAGCATGGGCATGATCTCACAGCCCTCGGCGATGGCGCCGTCGATCTCCTCGCGCGCGGCGGTCATGTCCTCGATGCGGCGGCGGTAAACACAGGTGACGGAGGCCGCGCCCAGGCGCTTGGCGGTGCGCGTCGCGTCCATGGCGACGTTGCCGCCGCCCACCACGACGACGTGCTTGCCCGTGAAGTCCGGCGCTTCGCCCGCGCCGACCGCACCGAGCAGCTCGACCGCGGAGAGCACGCCCTCGCTGTCCTGCCCGGGGATGTTCATGCGGTTGACGATCTGCGCGCCGATGGCAATGTATACGCTGTCATACTCGCTGCGGATCTGATCGAAGGTGATCTCCCGGCCGACGTCCACATCGAGCTTGACCTGAATGCCGGTGGAGAGGATGGCGTTGATATCGCGGTCCAGATCGTCGTCCGGCAGACGGTAGCTCGGGATGCCGTAACGCAGCATGCCGCCGAGCCGCTTATGCTTTTCAAACACCGTGACGTGATAGCCCTTGAGCTGGAGATAGTACGCCGCCGTAAGGCCCGCCGGTCCGCCGCCGATGACGGCGACCGTTTTGCCGTTGAACGGCGCGCACGGCGGCGTGGGGACGATGCCTGCGCGCTCGACCGCGTAGCGCTTCAGCCCGCGGATGTTGATGGAATCGTCCACGATCTGACGGCGGCAGTGCTTTTCGCACGGATGCTCACAGATGAGACCGCAGACACCGGGGAACGGGTTGTCCTTGCGGATGAGCCGCACGGCGTCGGCATAGCGCTCCTCGCGGATGAGAGCGATGTAGCCCGGCACGTCCACATTCGCCGGGCAGCCGGCCACGCACGGCACGGCGTCGAACGCCGCGGTGCAGACCCCGTTTTCGATGTGGGACATATAATCGTCCCGAAAGGCCTCCAGCCCGTCGAGCACGAGGCGCGCGGCCTCAAACCCGATGGCGCAGTCGGCACTGTCGTAAATGGCGGCGGCGCTGCGGCGCACGGCGCGGAGATCGTCCGTCGTTCCGCGGCCATCGAGGATCTTCTCCAAAAGCGCGTGCAGCCGATCCAGCCCCACGCGGCAGGGAACGCATTTTCCGCAGCTCTGCGCAAGACACAGCTGCACGAACGAGGCAGTCAGATTGACCGGACAGCTCCCGAACGGCGACGCTCCGCGGCGGCGTCCGAGCGTGGCATACAGCTCGTCCACCTTTTTCTGCGCGGCGGTCTGCTGATTGACGATCAAGGGTCAGCCCTCCCTTATATATAGTTTCAAACACATTATACGGAAAACCGACACAAAAAGCAAGATATTCCTCGCCGTTTTTTTCGATTTTTTTCTTTTGATGACACCGTGTTGATTTATGAATACATCGCGGGAGTCCGTTTTATGGGTCACACAATGCGGTATGCTTGTCTCATAAAGAAGATGTGAATTTGTCAAGGAGGAAAGAAACATGGGTATTGTCGTTTCGGTGGCCGCGCTGGTGCTGTATGTTCCGATGAGCATGGTGTTCGTTCTGGGCGGAAAAAAGTGATTTTCGGGCTGCCGGAGTCCCGGCAGCCCGTCCGCTTTGTATACTTTTCAGCCGTGTATTTTTCTCTCTTCGGGGACGTGCGTCCCGGCGTGCAGGTATTTTCTTCGGGTGGCGTCGCCGCCGCGCAGGTGCCGTTCCGCCTTGTTCTGCTCGAGAACGAGCCGCACCTTTTCATACAGCAGCCGGTCGATCTGCCGAAGACGTTCGGACAGATCCTTGTGCACTGTGCTTTTGGAGATGCCGAAACGCTTGGCCGCCGCGCGGACGGTGGCATTGTTCTCAACGATCCACCTCGCCAGCTCACACGCCCGCTCGTCTCTGTTCGTTTGCATCATGCACCACTCCCCTTCCGGCATTTCATCTATATGTGCGGAAGGTTCGTCCTATGAAAATACCCCAGGCAGAAGAAAAATCTGCCTGGGGCAACAAAAATGGGCTCGTTTGAATGCGTCAGACGATGCGCCGGTCGCGCACCTGCGAATCGTAATGCTTGTTCAGCAGGGGACGCACAACATAATAAATGAGCTTGTTCTCGCCGTTGACCATATAGAGCGTGAATGTTGCGGCGAAGAAGATCACAGCGGCAAGGATCAGCTTGCCGAGGATCTTGAAGAGGATCTTGAGAAATTTCTTCATAACCTGTTCCGCCTTTCTTAGTATGCCATGGAGTCGTCAAACTCTACGATGGTCGGGTCAAGCGGCTTCTCGTTGAGAACGACGGACATATACTTGTTGACGCAGTTTCTCATGTCCTGCCGGGATACGGTGCGGCAGTCCTCCAGATCGTGCTCGACGAAGATGAAGTGGAAGCCCAGCTCGCGCGCCTGCTCCTCCATGAGAGCGTGGACGCCCAGCATGCCCTTGCAGGCGATGTTGTCGTTGAAAAGGACCATGTCGCAGTCAAAGTTCTTCGCCCACTCCCAGATGGCGTTGACATTCTCCCAGCCGCCGACGGCGTGATGGCGCATGGTGGCCTTCTCGGAGAAGAGCGCCAGATCCTGGATCGCCTGGTCGGGGTCTTCGGTGTCGATCATGTTGTGGCCCATGGTGGAGTCCATGTTCAGCACAATGTTGATGCCCCAGCAGTTCTGCGTCCAGGTCGGGAAGTCGGTATAGTATACCGCAGAGGGCCCCCAAAGGAAGGCGCGGTGGCGCGTCTTTCCGCCGAAAGGCTGGTACTTTTCCTCGTATGCCCGGCGCATAATCTCGATAACGCGGCGATCGACCTTGTTGAAATACGGGTCGGTGCCGTTGACGGACGCCCACGAATACAGCCGGTAGAGCGTTTCGGCAATGCCGACGAGCGCGGAATACGGGGTCTTGAAGTAGTCCCATTTTTCGAGCTCAATGGTGTTCTGCTCGTTCATAAGCCGGGCGTACTTGAACAGCTCGTCCCAGTCGTACTTGATGCCGTATTCCTTCTCGACGAAGGCAATGGCGTCCTTGAGCATCTGCGTGGAATAGGGGTGCGCGCCCGGCTCGTTGTGGATCATCGCGAGCGTTACGGGGAAGTCCGGCAGCGCCACGCGGCGGCGCTGGATCATGGAGGTACACTCGGAGGCGTTGCACGGCATGTTCGTCGTGAGGAACGCCTTGCCGATGATGGGGAACGCATCGTCGATAGCGACGCCGGTCTCCGCGGCGCAGCGCGAGCACACGTCCGCAGCCAGACCGAAGGACTCGGCCACGTCGATATAGTACGGCTCGATGTGCTGGTCCACATCGCAGATGATGAACTCCGGCAGCGTCTGCAGCGGGAACGGGATCAGCTCCTTGAAGCCCGTCAGAAACAGCGGGGGCAGCACCTCGTCAAAGGGGAGGAAATCGTCGCTGCGCGGGCCGCCGCCGAGGCGCTTGTCATTGGAGAGGACGAGTGCGATGCGCTTGGTAAGGCTCTGCACGATGGCGTGCATGTTCGTGTGCGCGGTGCGCAGCTCATAGCCGCGGTAGCCCTCAAACAGGCGGTCGATGAACATGAACGTGCCGAGATACGAGCCCATCCAGCGGTATTCCCAGAAGCCCTTGAGACAGGAGACGGGAGCGGACGCCACCATCTGCACCATGCTCGAGAGGTTGTTGAGCCACTGCGTATAGTCGTAGAGCGTGTCCTTCACGCCGCGCCATTCGCGCCACTTCGCAACGCCGGTCTTATCGTAATAGCGCGTTCTTTGGCCGCCAGTGCCGTGTTCGGCCTGCCAGATGGGGTCAAAGCGCTCGAGCTTTTTGTCGATCTTCGCGATCAGCTTATCCATTGCTTTCATATCTCACTTGCCTCCCTGTATCTGTTTGATCTCCAGAGATTCGATGAATGCCTGGAAGCGGGTGCGCAGCTGGCCCACCGCGCCGAGAGCGTATTCCTTCTCGATGGTGCAGGTGGGGATGCCCAGCTCGTTCGTGAAAATATGGTGCGCGAGGATTTTTTCGTAGCTCCAGAACTCGCAGAACTTCATGTTCTCATAGATCACACCGTCCGCCTTGAATTCGTCCGCGAGCTTTTTGACCTCGCTGTGGCGCTGGTCGATCTTCATGCCGTCCATGAAGCGCGCGCACTGGTTCCAGTGCAGATAGTGGCGGCAGATCGCATCGAAGGCGGCCTCCCCCTCACGGATCTCGATCTGTTCGCGGCCGGGGAAGGAGCCGAAGCAGTAACGGTCGGCCACGACCATGGCGCCGCAGGTCTCGATGAGCTTTGTGAATTCCGGATCATCGATCTCCGAGCCGACGAGGACAACTCTCGCGCGGAACGGGAATTTCGGCTCCGGCTCGCGCGTCTTCAGCTCTTCGAGCGTCTCGGCCAGATACGGCCGGATGAGCCGGTGCGGGCACACCTGGCTGACGAGCTGGATGACGTGGAACTCGTAGCCGGTGATGTTAGGGTTATCCGCCTTACGGAAATTGCCGATCTCGGTGATGATGCGGCTGATCTCGTTATGGTCATCAATGGCGCGGCGCATGGCGTTCTCGGAGGTGTCGATGCCGTATTCCTCGTGCAGCTTGTCCACGACCTTGAGCTTGAGCTGCGCCTTGTAGTAATCGAGATTGGTCTCGTCGCCCTTCATGGGCGGGTCGATCTGCGTGACGAAGAACTTCTCATTCTTCACTGGGTTGATGAGGAAGAAATGCTCCTCCATGCGCTCCATGGTCGCGCAGCATTCCGCGCCGAGAAGGGCATTGAGATAGTTGTACCCGCCTTCGATGGCGCGCTCGAGAAGGGAGCGGGCATAGGGGCAGGTGCGGTTGGTCATGTAATAGCTGGCGACATCCGTGGATGTGCAGCGCGGCGCGCGGAGCCGGGAAGAAAAGCAGCCGGGAAGGTTGAGCAGAACTTCCGGGATGTAGTAGCAGCTGTAGCCCAGCGCATAGTCTCCCTCTTGTACTGCCTGTGCGACAAGCTCGTTGTGTGCATCCTGAAGCAGATTCTCAAAATAGATCAGATGCTTAAGGTCTTTCACGCAATACACCTCTTTACTTTGTTTTAGGGGGCGCGTTGTCTGTGATTTTTCTCCCTATATGAATTAAATTTATCATATCGCTTTTGTTTGGTCAAGAAAAATGCTTTCAATTTTTGTATTATAATTTGTGCAGAATGCTTATTTTCTACATCTGTATAATAATTAAAGCCCTAACGGAATTTTTTCCGTTAGGGCTTCGTTCATTCCGGCAGACGGCCGGTATATTTTTTCCCTGGATGCGGCGGCAAGTCCCGTCAGCCCGCGGTTTCCGGCGCGGCGGCGGCAGCTTCCTCCGGGGTGCGGACGTAGCTCCACGCCGCGACCTCCTCGTAGGTTTTCCAGTACATGCTCGTTATGTAGTCGTTCACAAGACGGTAGGACATTTCGGTCTCCACATCGAACACATACGGGACGCCGTCGAATGTGATCTCCACCCAGCTGTGCGGGTCGCGCCCGACGCCGACGAGACCGCTGTAGCACACCGCGTCAAACCCGATGCCGCGCGCGAGCGACCAGAACGCGGCGGTGAAGTTGTAGCAGTTGCCCTTGCCGCTCTGGAACATGAGCAGCGCCTCGGGGATCTCCCAGCCGGTCTCGCCGACCTCGTAGAGACTGCGTTTGAGATAGAGATAGTGATCGCGCACATACTCGTACACCGCGCGCAGCATTTCCTCGCGGGTCATGGAAGCGTTCGTCTGGGAATCAACGAGATCGGCAACGAACGTATCGAGCGCATCGTCCCCGCTCGTATACCGACCGGAGATGTCAAAGTACAGCGTGCCGACCATCGTGTCGCGCAGGAAATACCCGTCGTCGCCGACGCAGTAGAGATATCCGTCCAGATTGAGAAAGCCCGGCTCCGCTCTGTCGCCGGTGAGCCAGGAGATCGTCCCGCTCTGCCCGGCAAGCTCCACGGCGGCATAGTTTTCCATGCTCGGGGCCACATCCGGGAAGTACGGCGCATTGGCAAGCCCCGCCGTGTCCAGCTCGAGCAGCGCGTTGATCGCCGCGGCAGCCTCGGCGCGGGTGAAGGGCGTTTCGTCCGTCATACCGGCAAGAGCGCGCTCCACCGCCGCGGGAGAGAACACCTTTTCGAGCAGCGCCGTGAGATCGGCGCAGGTGATGGCGACGTCCGGGTAAAACCGGCCCTCGTTGAGCGTCATATATCCCGCCGTCACAAGCGTCGTTGCGGCGGTGTAGCACTTGGCGTGGGTCGTGACGTCCTTCAAAAACGTCTCGCCGGTCGGCTTCGTATCGAGCAGCGCATACACGGCGCGGGCGGCGTCGCTGCGCGTGAATTTATCGAGCGGGTGGAAAAGCCCGTCGTTTCCCGCGGCGATATACGCCCCCTCGCGCCGGAGCGCCGGGCCGGGGACGGCTTCATATACCGCGTCGGCATATACCGGCGCGGTGCGGATGTCCACCTTTGTGCCGTTGGCGTTTTTCCAGGCGACGATGGCGCAGTTTTCGCTTGCCATAAACTCCGGCGCATTCTGCACGCTGCCGCCCTCGGCCACAAGCTCGGTCGTTTCCGCGCCGTTCACACGGTACGTCACGGTATAGGTCTTCCCCTGCGGCGCGGCGGTCTCCTCCAGCAGCGCTGCCGCGGCGGCGGGCACGTCCGAAAGCGGCTGCACGTCTTCGACCCCCTCCGGGCGATAGCCGCAGTTTGACAATAGGAGCGCGCCGAGCAGCGCGGCGAAAAGCAGGGGCAATCTCTCTTTATTCGCTTTTTTTCTCATACATTCCTCGCTGTTGCCGCCGCGATGCGAGCGTATTTGACACGACGCGGCGGGAATATTATAATTGTATCGCATGTTCTGTAAAAAAGCAATTCCGGGAGGACCCGTCTTCATGAAGCTGAAAACATTCCGTTTCGCGCCGCTCGCCGCTGTGCTGCTCGCCGCCGTTTTTCTCCACGGCTGCGGCTACCGGGCGGAGGCTGCCCCGCTCACCTCGAACGCCCCCGCCGCGGCGGAGACTACGCCCGCGCCGACGGAAACGCCGGTTTTCATGGTGGAATACCGTCTCGGCGACGATGTTTTAAAAACCGAGAGCATCCCGTTCGACGGCTCGCCCGCTGCGGACGCCGCGCTGCCCGAGGGTCTGTATCTCGTCGCATGGACGGATGAGACCGGCAGGCGCGCCAATCCGGCAGCGCCGGTCGAAACGGACACGGTATATTACGCTCTGGCGCGGCCGGTGCTCAACGCCGGCGCGGCGTTTCTCTTCCCCGATGAATACGGTCTGCTCCGCCCGGAGAGCGCGATGACGCACGCGGAGTGCGCCGCGGCGCTGCGCGCGCTCGCGCCGGAGGAGCGTATCGATCCGTCACTGCTTGCAGGTCTGGATGCCGCTCCCGAGGATGCGCTCACGCGCGAGGAGCTAAAGACCGCGCTGGACACGCTTTTCGATCCCGAGACCGCCGAACCGGTGCTTGAGGCTCTGCCGGAAACGGAGAGCGAATATGCGACGCGCGCGGAATTCGCCTTCTGCGTTTCCCGGCTGCTCGGGAAAGAGAGCGCCGCGGAGGACGTCTATTATCCGGACGTCGCCCCGACGCACTGGGCATCTGCCGAAGTGCTCGCCGCGGCGGGCAGCGGAACGCTCACGAAAGAGTCTCTTGAATCCATGACGCGCGACGGCTTCCTCTGGTTCGGCGGATATCTCTACCGGCTCGGCGACGACGGGTATTTTCTCACCGATTCGGAATTTGACGGTCTGTATTTCGATAAAAACGGCCGCTATACGAGCGGCAGCGCAGAGCTCGATGACTACGTCGCGCAGACGCTCTCCGACTTCATGACGCCGGACGCCGCGCGGCTCGACGATCTCAAAGCGATCTACTACCATGTGAAAAACGACTTCCAGTACCTTACGCGCAACTACTACGACTCCGGCGCGACCGGCTGGGACATTGACGAGGCGCTCACGATCTTCCGCACGAACAAGGGCAACTGCTACTGCTACGCCGGAGCGTTCTGCGCGCTCGCCCGCGGGCTCGGGTACAACGCCCGCACCTATTCCGGCAGCATCGGCATAGAAAACCAGCCGCACGCCTGGACGGAGATCACGCTCGACGGCAAGATCTACATCTGCGACCCGGAGATCGAGATGAACTACTGGCTTCTCCAGATGTACACCGATAACTTTATGATGCTGCGCGAAAACTCGCTCAGCTGGAACTACCAGTCCGTCGGGCGCACGTAAATCAAATATCTTTCTCCCTCCGGTTCATTCCGGAGGGATTTTTTTGCTTTTTCGGGGTATGCTATGAAAAAAGGGAAAGACGGTGGTTTTTCTGAAAAACAAGCGGCTCGGGCGGCAGACGGTCGCCTTCACGAACCCGCCCTCCATTGCGGCAGGCAGCTGCGTCGTCGGGCAGAAGGAGGGCGAAGGCCCCCTGCGCAAATGGTTCGACTATATCAGCGACGATTCCTACTTCGGTCAGTCGAGCTGGGAGAAGGCGGAGAGCGTGATGCTCTCCAAGTGCTTTGCGCTCTGCTGCGACAAGGCGAGGATCCCGCCCTCGGACATTCAGTATCTGTTCGCAGGAGACCTTCTCAACCAGTGCGCCGGCTCAACGTTCGCCGCGCGCGATCTCCCCATCCCCTACTTCGGCGTTTACGGCGCGTGCTCCACGATGGCGGAGAGTCTGTCGCTCGCCGCGATGACGATCGACGGCGGATACGCCGACACCGTGTGCGCCATGACGAGCTCACACTTCTGCTCGGCGGAGCGGCAGTTTCGGCTCCCGCTTGAATACGGCGGGCAGCGCACGCCGACGGCGCAGTGGACCGTGACCGGCGCGGGCGCGCTGCTGCTCACGAGCGAGGGCGAAGGCCCTTATGTGACGCACGTCACGACCGGGCGCATCCGCGACGCGGGCGTGACGGACGCGAACAACATGGGCGCGGCAATGGCTCCGGCAGCATATGAAACGCTCCGCGCGCACTTTGCCGACACCGGGCGCACCCCGGCGGACTATGCCGCGATCATCACGGGCGATCTCGGAAAGATCGGGCACGAAATTTTGACCGATCTCTTTCTCCGGGACGGCGTGGATCTCGGCGTATGCTCCACGGACTGCGGCATGCTCATTTTCAATCCGGAGACGCAGGACGTGCACGCCGGCGGCAGCGGCTGCGGGTGCAGCGCATCGGTGCTCTGCGGCCATATTCTTCAGCGCATGACCTGCGGCGACTGGCCGCGCGTGCTCTTTGCCGCGACCGGCGCGCTCATGTCGCCGACAACGTCGCAGCAGGGCGAAAGTATCCCCGGCATCTGTCATGCCGTGGTACTGGACGTTGATCGGGGGTAAGGACTATGTGGACAGATTATCTCAAGGCGTTTCTCGTCGGCGGGGCGCTGTGCGCGCTCGGACAGGTGCTCATTGACCGCACGAAGCTCACTCCGGCGCGTATTTTGACATGCTATGTCGTGCTCGGCGTTGTGCTCCACGCCGTGGGCGTGTACGCTCCGCTCATCGAGTGGGCGGGCGCGGGCGCGAGCGTCCCGCTCACGGGTTTCGGCAGCACGCTTGCAAAGGGTGTGGAAAAGGCTGTGGCGGAGAAGGGCTTTCTCGGCGCGTTCACCGGCGGACTGACAGCATCGGCGGGCGGCATCGCCGCGGCGGTATTCTTTGGATATCTCGCCGCCGTGATCTTCAAGCCCAAGGAGAAAAAATGATTCACCAATACCGCCGCTTTCCGCACAAAACGGTGGTGAACAGCATAGCCATCACGCCGCAGCCGCGGCGGTAAAAGGTCAGCATTTTGTTCTCCGGCAGCGATTCCTGCGCCGTTTCGAGCAGCAGAAGCGTACTGCCGGACACCTCGGACGCGTCGGTTTCCAGCGCTCCGTCCTCCGTGAGCGTCATGCGCAGCATGACGGCGGCGCAGCCGTACCCGGACGGCGGGCGCGACTCCTGCAAATAATACGTTCCGGCGGGAAGTCCCGCCATGCGGACGTACCCGTCCTCCGCGGTGCGCAGGATGTAGGTATGGCGCGTGTGGCCGCAGCCGAGCGCGCACGCGAGATACGCGCCCCCATTCTCCCGGAACGCCACCGGCTCGCGCGCCGCGGCGTCATAATAGAGCCGGAAGCAGGCGGACGGCAGCGGATGATCCGCCACGCGCGCATCGGCAAAGCGCACACCGCGGAAAACGGAAAAGCCGTAGGCGAAAACCGCCGCGCTGCCGCTCGCTGCGGTCTGGCCGCTCTCGCTCACCGCGGTGAGAAATACGCGGTTTCCTTCCGCGCCGGTGACGCAGCCGTCGTCCAGCCGCGCCGTCCACTCGACCGTCAGGCAGACGCTCTCCCGCGCGGAAAAGCGCGCCGCGAGATGGAGCGCAAAGGCGCTCTCTTTCGAGCGCGCGCCGGTGACGAGCGTATAGTACGAGGCGTTGACGCTCTCTCCGTCGGCGCGGACCGCCGTGAGCGCGAGAAACTCGACGCCGGGGGAAAACACGCTGCGTACCGTCCAGCTCTCGCCGGTACGCAGCGTGAGTGTGGCGCGGAAATGCAGCTCTTCGCCCGGCATGGCGCTGCGTGAGGGCGTCCAGTCCCCGGCGCGCGTCTGTACGGCGGCGGTCTCCTCCGCAGCCAGCGCGCGCAGCGGCAGCAGAACCGCAAGCAAACATACGGCGAGACAGGCGATCCGGCGCTTCATGCTCTTTCCTCCCTTCCCCACGGAAAACCGCGGGAAATGTTTTTTCAGGTAAGAGCATAGCAGAAGCGTCCTGCAAAAGCCGTCGAACGGAGAGGGCATTGCGCCGGGGCGCTGCGGTGTGGTATAGTAAGGAAAAAGACATATACAGGAGGTCCTGCCATGAAACGGATCATCGCCATAGACTACGGCGACGCCCGCACCGGCGTTGCGGTGTCCGATCTCACCGGCACGCTTGCGGGAGAAGCGCTCACCATTCAGGAATGGAACGCCGAAAAGCTCGCGCAGCGGCTCGCCTTTTTCGCCCGTGAGCGTGACGCCGAAAAGTTCGTGCTCGGCCTGCCGAAGAACATGGACGGCACGGAGGGCCCGCGCGCGGAAAAGGCGCGGCAATTCAAGGCATTGCTGGAGGAGGCCTCCGGCCTGCCGGTCATACTCTGGGACGAGCGGCGCAGCACCATTGAGGCGCACGCCATCCTCCACGCCGCCGGAAAAAAAGAAAAAAAGCACCGCGTCAACGTGGACGCGGTAGCGGCAACGCTCCTGCTGGAGGGGTATCTTGCCAGCGGAAAATAAGGGATCGGCACTCTGCGGAAGAGACTTCCACAGAGTGCCGGTCCATTTTATTTGGTGGATTTCTCCAATTGCGAAAGATACCGGTAGATCGTGGCCTCCGAACAGTAGAGCCGCTGTGCCACCTTGCGGACGATTCCCTTGATCTCAAAAAAGCCGCGGGCATACAGCTTGGACACGATCTCGAGCCGGACCTCCTGGGTGAATGCCGACTGCATTTTCGCGCGTAATCCCAGCACCTTCTGTATTTCCGCGTCGATCTGCGCAACAGAAATATCCAGCAGAGAGTCTTCCTTTTCCGTTTCCCGCTTGTGGCGGTTCGTAACAAAATGGATCGGGAGATCCTTGTTCAGGCTCTTGAGATCCAGAGCGGAAACATTCAGCTTGCTGTCCAGATTGGATATCATCAACAGCCGGTTCACCATATCCAGATACTCCGAGGAATCCCACAGAAGAACAAGCAGATACCGTTTTCCGGGAATGGCATCCGGAAGATACAAAAGCCCCAGATTGGCGATCCGGTGCTCATCAAGCACCGCTGTCAGGTCGGTGCGGTACGTGGTACTGTTCCACTGGCTCTGGTTAAGAAAACTCACAACATCTTCCGGCAGCGGGTCTTCCTTTTCCACGTCCGTCACGAGGGAAAACTCCACCTGAACGGCAGTGCCGGTATTATCGTCGTTCAGCTCATACAGCGCCATTTCATACTGCGGGCCAAGCGCGATACCGAAAAATTCAATAAAGGTTGAAAGAACGCTCTGTGATCCCAATGTGCCGTCCAATTCCGATTCTCCTTTTTCATTAAGAACGGCCGTCCGTTTTCTGCCTTTTCCTCCGGACAACCGCACTAAGGATAGCACATTTGCCGGATGCATGCAAGTCAATTTCCGGCAGAGAAAGTCCCGTGGTCGGGAACGCCGCCAAGCTCGGGCATCCGGCTGCCGAGAATACCGGCAGCTGAAAACGCCCCTGCCGCCAGCAGGAATACCAGAGGATACCGCTCCCCCGCAGCGGCGGAGACGAGAACCGGCAAAAGAAAGCTGCCGAAGCTCATGCACATGTTGGAAACGCCGTTTGCCGTGGCCACTTCCTCCGGCTTATATTCTCCAATAAGCGGAAGCAGCGATATTTTTGCCATGTTAAGGCACACAGCGCCGGAGAGGACCAGCGCCGCCAGCGGAAACGCCAGATAGGTGAATGCGCCGAACGGCACGAACCACGCCGCCAGAAGCAGCGCGCCGCCGCTCACGCAGAGCACCAGAAACAGCCGGTTATACCGGCCGACTTTTGCCGTAAGTCCCCCGCCCAGCACGCCGCCGGCGATCATGGAAAGATTCAGGATCGTGCCGATGGCCGCTGCCGCCGAGGGCAGCGCGCCTTTGAAGGTGAGCGCGCGCGTCAGATAAGTATTGAGCACCAGCGAAACACCGGAAGCGATAAAAGCACAGACGGCAACTTTCCAGAGATTTCGGCTTCGCAGAACGGAGGGCATTCCCCGAACGGCAGGGGCGCTGCCGTTCACCGCGCCGGGTGCCGCCAGTTCTCCGCTCAAGAGCCACGCCCCCGACAGCAGCAGCGGTAAAACGGCAATGACCAGAAACGCCGCTCTTACGCTCGGGAACAGATTTCCCGTCGCAAAGCCGATGGCCGCTCCCAGCCCCGCCGAAGATCCGTACAGTCCGAAAGCGACCGGCATTTCCTTTGATGAGAACCATTCTCCCAGCAGCTTTGCCGGAGCGACGCCCGTCGGTACAAGAAAAATACCGGCAATCAGCGTAAGGCTCAGCAGCGGCCAATACGTTTTCACCCAGATACGCAGCAGAAGACAGACAGAGGCCGCGGCGAATCCCACGCAGAGGACCTTTTTGCTCCCGACACGGTCGATCCATCTGCCAAAGGGAACACTCAGCACAGCGCCCGGCAAAAACGAAATGGATGCGATCGCCGCCAGCTGCGGTGCCGTGCAGCGGTACAGCGCCATAACGTCATCCGCCCGCGCAGCCAGAAAAATATTGGAGTAATTTACGAAAGCAGTCCCCAGCGATAAAAGCACAAGTACCAGCCACCGTTTTCTTCTCTTTGTCAATTTCCTTCCCCCTTTCTTTTTAAAAGGGAGCGAAGGCCCAGCCTTCGCTCCCTCGAGCGTGTCAAAAAAATATTTTTGACACGCTCTCAAACGAGACCCGCTACGCTGGGCTCTCGTTTGAAAAGGCTGCGGCTCGCCGCAGCGCACTCGCTGTGCGCCGTTGGCGCACAACTCGCACGTTTGCGAGCCGAAATGTATTTTCTCCGACGCACATGTCGCCGGAGAAAATGATCAGAACTTTATTTGCGCCTGCGGGCGCAAACTCTGCGAGGCTTTTTTGACAGTCTGAAGGGAGCGAAGGCCCAGCCTTCGCTCCCTCCGCGTTGCGTTTTTCCGATCGGTCCTTATTTGAATTCGGGCACGTAGTGGCTGTTGAAGTGGGAATCGGCACGTCCCCATTCGTGCTTGTCCATGCCCTTGAAGTTCGAGCCGTTTTTGTACAGCTTGCCGAGCGTCTGGGCAATGATCTCCATATGGCTGTTCGTATACACGCGGCGGGAGATGGCGATGCGGACATAGTCGATCTCCGGCAGATGGATGGTCCCATCCTCCATCTTCACAGCAAACGCCGAGGCGCCGAGCTCCGCGATGCGGATGCCGCTTTCGAGATAGCAGTCAGCGGCGAGGCACAGGCCGGGGAACTTTTCCGGGGCAATGTCCGGATAGAACTTGCGGGCATCGATGTACACGCCGTTGCCGCCGGTGGGACGGACGTAGGGAATGCCGAACTCGTCAAGGCACTCGCCGAGATACTTGACCTGGCCAATGCGTCCTTTCAGATACTCATAGTCGGAGCCTTCGTACATGCCGACGGCGATCGCTTCGAGATCGCGTCCGGCCAGTCCGCCGTAGGTCTGGAAGCCTTCGTGCGCCATGTTGCTGATGGCGGCGCGCTCGTACAGCGCCTTGTCGCGGCAGCAGAAGAAGCCGCCCATATTCACAAGACCGTCCTTCTTGATGGACATGACGGCACCGTCAAAGTAGGAGAACATCTCGCGGGAAATGTCCCGGATGTCCATATCCTTGTAGCCCTCTTCGCGCTCTTTGATGAAATAGCAGTTTTCAAAGCAGCGGGCTGCGTCGGCATAGTAGGTTAGGCCGTGCTTGTGCGCAATCTCGCCGCACTCACGGATGTTCGCCATGGAGACCGGCTGGCCGCCGTTGGTGTTGCAGGTGATGGTCATAATGACGTTGCCGACCTCGCCCTTGTGCTCGGTAAGGAAGCGGTCGAGCTTCTCGGGATCCATGTTGCCCTTGAAGGGGTGCTCGAGCTGGCTGTCATAGCCGGGTGCGGCCAGCAGATCCTCCGCCCACATGTTGTACTCCATCGCGGCGCCGCGGGTGGAGTCGAACGCCATATTGGTCACGACGTACTTGTATTCCGGGTGGCCCGTGTACATCATGCGCGCCAGCAGAAGGTCGGCGGCGCGCCCCTGATGCGTGGGAACGACGAACGGGAAGCCGGTCACGTCCTGAATGGCCGCTTCAAACCGGTAAAAGCTCTCGCAGCCGGCATAGGACTCGTCGCCCATCATAATGGCCGCCCACTGCTTGTTGCTCATGGCGGACGTACCGGAGTCGGTCAGGCAGTCGATGTAAACGTCTTCCGCTTTCAGCTGGAACACGTTCCACGCCACCTTCTCCAGTGCGGCACGGCGATGCTCCGGCGTCGTCGTTTTCAGCATTTCCACGGCCTTGATGCGGAAGGGCTCGGCATACTTGTAGGACTGCATAGACATAATCATATTCTCCTTTTCATTTATTGTTATTTCTAATTCACAGGACAAACGACAGAATGGTGAATGCGGCGAGGGAAATTCCCAGATCGATCCAGCGGTACGGCATCATGCATTTGGAGAGGATGACCGGATCGACCTCGTTCGCGCCGGAGTTTTCGATCAGCACATCAGAAATGGGCGAGCTCTGATCGCCCCACTGACTGCCGGAATACACCGCGGCAAACGCCAGCGCGGGGTTGGCTCCCGTAGCGAGCGCCAGAGGCATGACCAGAGGCAGCATGACAACGAGCGCGCTGCCGAGAGAGCCGGTGGCATAGCCGATAAGGAGCGACACAAGGAAGCCGATGATCGGGATCAGCACCGGCGGCATCGTATTGGCAAAGGACGCAACGATGAAGCCGGAGAAATCGATCAGCTGCAGCATGTAGCCGAGCGTGAAGCAGAGCGCCAGCATGAAAATGAGCCCCGCCTGCTCCAGACATCCGGCGACCAGCTCGTCGCCAAACGTCTTGAACGGCATTTTGTGCTTTACCGCTACATAGACAGCCGTCGTAATTGCCGCAAGGAACGCAGCCGGAACAACGACGATCTCTCCCGCCATCAGGGAAGTAAGAACCATAAAGCCGATCATGGAGCCCATGGGCCAGAAGAACACAAACCAGTCTGGCGCTACGTCTCCACCCATAATGGTCTCTACGCCCGGGCCCTCCGTTTCCTTGCGGACGTTCACGCCGCGGCTGGAAAGCTCCTGCTGGCGCTTCATTTCGCCCATATCGGGGATCACCTTCAAAACGACCAGAAGACAGAGGATGAGCGCGACCCAAGTATGGATGCTCAAACCGCACACCTTGTAGAAAAAGGCGATCGCGTTCACGTCCGGCAGGAATGCGCCGGCCATAGCGACGCAGAACAGGAAATATGTGCCGCCCGGGAACGGCGTTGCGATATTGGGCGCAACGGAAGCTGTTATGTACGCCGACTTGTACGGCGACAGACGCTGACGGTCTACGACCGGCTTCACGATCCGGCCCACGGCGATGTTGGCAAGGCCGTCCTGCACGCCGATGATGAGAGACACAAGGAAAATCAGAAGCCCGGCCTTTTCCGCGCTCTCCACCTTGCGGTGCGCCCATTCCTCAAAGGCTTTGAAGCCGCCGCCGAGACGCATGAACCGCAGCATAACGCCCAGAGGGATAAAGAGTACCAGAATAAAGCCGTTCCCCTGGATCCCCTGCAGAATGTAGTCCGCCATGGGGACCAGGAAGTTTACGCCGTTAATGAGAATCGAAGAATAAAATATACCGATGAAAAGCGCGATAATAACATTTTTGGTCAACAAAGCCACAGCAACTGTCAGAACGGGTGCTAATACAGATAGGATTCCTCCCATGGAAATGTTACCTCCTTTTCGTTCTTTTCGCCGTAACGGCGAATCGGTCACGCGGGGATGCTCCTAAGGGGGATGTCATATTTGCTCTTACAGATGTGGCCACAACTGTAGCTTGATTATGTAATAAAATTCTCGCATTGTCAACTGCATAATAATTTTTTATTGCAGATTACAGTTTTCGAGTTGTTTACTGTTTATATTGCACAACAGTGTTCTCGTTTATCCGCGCAGAAGTGTAAAAGTAACCCCCCAGTAAAACTGGGGGTTCTTCCTATGCGGGCGAAGCCCTCTGCTCCTCGCGTAACGCGTAAACGTGAAATACGGTCTGCCAGCTGCGCGGGGATTGTTACTTGCCGCCCGTAAACGGGCCAATAAAGGCTATCGTCATCCGTTCACCTAATTCGTCCTCTTTTAGTTGGTTCCTTATGTACTCCGCAATTCGGGTCTCGTTCTTTCCTACCGTATCCACATAGTACCCCCTGCACCAGAATTCTCTGTTGCGGTATTTGTACTTCAGATCCCCGAATTGCTCATACAGCATAGTGCTGCTCTTCCCTTTCAGGTATCCCATAAACCCTGATACTGACAACTTGGGCGGTATTTCCACAAACAGGTGAATGTGATCCGGGCATGCTTCTGCTTCTATAATTTTTACACTCTTCCATTCACATAGCTGCCGGAGTATTTTTCCTATTGCCGCGCGCTTCTCTTTGTAGAACGCTTTTCTTCGGTATTTCGGCGCAAACACTATGTGATATTTGCAATTCCACTTCGTATGAGATAAACTGTTTATGTCATTCAGGCTCATTCTGAATGCCCTCCTTTTGCTTTTTGTGTGCAGTTGGCAGACCGCACGCTTATTCTAAAGCAAAAGGAGTTTTTTTGTCTGCCTCATCGCCTTAGGCTCTTTTGAACCACGCGTCTAACGCGTGGTTTTCGGATATACAAAAATCGCGTCTGCCGATAAAGGCAGACGCGAAGTATCTTTTAAAGCGTTTTCGGATGTATTGTCAGCGTGCGGAGGTAGGCCTTGTGCTCCTTCGTGACGCGATAGCTTTCTATCGCCTTGCGGATGGTTTTGTTGTGCGTCCATGGGGCGAGGCGGCGCTGCTCGATGTACGGAACCGCCGCTTCGTACTGCTTGGCAAGAGCCGTGGCGAAGTACCAGGCGATCATCATGTTTACATAATATTCTTCACTTTTAATTATGGAAACCTCTTCGAGATATTCCGGGCGGAAATCCGCGTCGAGATAGTGCGTCATAAGCATTTCGATGCCGAAGCGGACGGCATAGTTCTCGCCACTTTTTATCCAGCGGCGGCACTCGTCCGGCAAAGCCGGAGGGTGCTTTTTGAATGCCTTCGGGCGCAGCGCGTCGCAGGTCGCCCAGTTGTCCACATACGGAAGAAAGGCGTCGAGCGCGGCGACGGCGGCGGCATAGTCCTTTTCCTCGTTCAAAATCAGCGCGTGGAGGTTGTTCTCGTCCAAATACCGGTGCGGCAGATCGGCGAGAAAGAGGCCGATGTCGGGTTCCCGGCAAAGCTCTCGGGCGAGCGAGCGGCAATCCGGCATACGCACGCCGAGAACGCTCTCCGGCGGGAGCGTCGGGACGAGCTTTGCCATGAAGGGCGCGTTTTTCTCGTCTTGCAGCGCAAGGAGCCGCGCGCGCACCGCCTCCGGCGCGCCGCTCACTTCTCTATGCGCTCCGTGCGCCAGATCTCGCCGGTCTCCACGTCCTTCCATGTGAAAACGCCGTTTTCCCAGAGCATATAGCTGTGGCGGCTTCCTTCCTTCGGGATGGATACGGAGCCGGGGTTTACATAATAATTCCCGTTCTTCTGCTCGAACGCCGGGACATGGGTATGTCCGTAGAGCACGATGTCGCCGGGGGCAGCGGCTTTGGACGCCTCGTCGAGATGGTGGCCGTGCGTGAGATAGAGGGTATACCCGTCCGCGAACACGGCGGCGAAGTCCGCGAGCACGGGGAAATTCAATACCATCTGGTCCACTTCCCCGTCGCAGTTGCCGCGGACACAGAGCGGCGCTTTTTCCAGCGCGTTGAGCATGGCGGCGCACGCTTTCGTGTCGTAGTCGCGCGGAAGGGCGTTGCGCGGGCCGTGGTAGAGGATGTCGCCGAGCAGGACGAGCTTTTCGGGCGCTTCCTCGGAAAGGCGGCGCAGCAGCGCCTGCGTATAGTACGCCGAGCCGTGCAGGTCGGACGCGATCATCAGTTTCATTCTTCTATCTCTCCTTTACATTTCGCCGAAGGCGTCAAAGAGGCTCACCTGCCGCGTTTCCGGCAGATCGCCGAGCGCGCCGAGCTTTCGCAGCATGTCCAGGTGGGCGGTACTCACCTTGGGGCAGGCGTCGGAAATATCGTCGATGGAGACGAATTTCGCGCCGGAATCCTGCGCGCGCTTCAGATCCTCCGCCGCCGAGCCGCCGAGACCGGAGATGGCCACGAACGGCGGGCGCAGACAGCCGTCCTCAATGAGAAATTTGTAGGAATCGGATTTGTAGATATCGATGGGCGCAAAGGTAAAGCCGCGCCGGTAGAATTCGTACACCGCCTCGAGCGTGGTGAGAAGATCCTCTTCCTTCGCCGTTGCGTTCGGGTTGCGGCGGATGGCGTTGATCTTCGCAAGGCATTTGTCGATGCCCTGCAGCATGCTCTCGGCGTCAAAGCCGTCCTTCTGGCTGCGGCGGTAGAAATACGCGCTGTAGTACGCGAGCGGCTCGTGCACCTTGAACCACGCGATGCGGAACGCCATCGTGACATACGCGACCGCGTGCGCCTTCGGGAACAGATACTGGATCTTCCGGCAGGATTCGATCCACCACTCCGGCACGCCGAGCTGCTGCATCTCTTCCACGATGCCGTCCGGCCACGGCTTGCCCTTGTGGATGGCGCCCTTACGCACGGCCTCCATGAATTTGAACGCGCGCTTCGGCTCCATGCCCATGTCGATGAGATAGAGCATGATGTCGTCTCGGCAGCCGACGCATTTGTCGGTCGGCGCGATGCCGTTGACGACGATATCGTGGATGTTGCCGGCCCACACGTCCGTGCCGTGCGAGAAGCCCGACAGACGGACGAGCGTGGCAAACTCGTGCGGCTGCGTGTCCACGAGCATCTGGCGAGTGAACGCCGTGCCGAACTCCGGCACGCCGATCGTACCGGTATGGCCGACGATCGGGTCGCCGTCCGGGACGCCGAGCGGCTCGGGCGAGGTGAAGATGCGCATGGTCTCCGGATCGTCGAGCGGGATCTCGCGGGCGTTGACGCCGGTGGCGTCCTCGAGCATACGGATCATCGTCGGGTCATCGTGGCCGAGCTCGTCGAGCTTTAAGAGGTTTGCCTCCATGCTGTGGTATTCAAAGTGCGTGGTGATGATGCCGCCGGTCGCGTCGTCCGCGGGGTGCTGCACGGGGCAGAAGTCCGTAACGTCCTTGTCCTGCGGAATGATGACGAGGCCGCCGGGGTGCTGGCCCGTCGTGCGCTTTACGCCGACGCAGCCCGCCGCGAGACGGTTCTCCTCCGCCTTGGAGACGGTCATGCCGCGCTCTTCGAGATACTTTTTCACATAGCCGTAGGCCGTCTTTTCCGCGAGCGTGCCGATCGTACCGGCGCGGAACACGTGGTCGCGGCCGAACAGCTCTTCGGTGTATTTGTGGGCGTTCGCCTGATATTCGCCGGAGAAGTTCAGATCGATATCGGGGACCTTGTCGCCGCCGAAGCCGAGGAACGTCTCAAACGGGATATCGAACCCGTCCTTGGCGAGCTTCGCGCCGCACACGGGGCAGGTACGGTCCGGCATGTCCGCGCCGCAGCCGTACTTATCGCCGTTCGGCATGAACACGTTTTCAAAGTCGGTGAATTTGCATTTCGGGCAGCGGTAGTGCGGCGGGAGGGAGTTTACTTCCGTGATGCCGGACATGTACGCCACCATGGAGGAGCCGACGCTTCCCCGGCTGCCGACAAGGTAGCCGTGTTCGAGCGAGTTCTGCACGAGCTTCTGCGCGGACATATAAATGACCTCGTAGTGACGGCCGAGAATGGCGTCCAGCTCTTCTTTGATGCGCGTTGTGACGAGCTCGGGCGGGTTCTCGCCGTAAAGCTCGTGGGTCTTATCCCACACCATGCGCTCAAGATCCTCCGCCGCGTGCGGAATAGACGGCGGGAACAGGTCCTTCGGCAGCAGCTCAAAGCTCTCCACGCTGTCGGCAATGGCGTTCGGCGCGGTGACGACGACGTCGCGGCAGTCCTCGCCGAGATACGAAAACTCCTTGAGCATTTCGTCGGTCGTTTTGAAATAAAGCGGCAGAGGCTTGTCCGCGTCCGGGAACTTGCGCGACGCCATAAGGATATGGCGGTAAATCTCATCCTCCGGTTCGAGAAAATGCACGTCGCCGGTAGCAACGACGAGCTTTCCGAGCCGCCGGCCCAGCGCGAGAACGCGTCGGTTGAATTCGCGCAGGTCCTCCTCGTCGCGCGCTTTGCCGTCGTTGATGAGGAAGTGGTTGTTGCACAGCGGCTGAATTTCAAAATAATCATAGAACGCTGCGAGCCGGTCAAGCTCGGCATCGCTCCGGTTGCGCACGACGGCGTCGAAAATTTCACCCGCCTCGCACGCCGAGCCGATAAGAATGCCCTCGCGGTACTGCATCAGAAGGCTCTTCGGGATGATGGGGCTTTTCTTGAAGTGCTCCAGATGCGATTTGGAGATGAGCTCGTAGAGATTTTTCAGTCCCACCTTGTTCTGCACGAGCAGCGTGATGTGACGCGGGCGGCGGGCGTCGTTTTTGCGCAGCTCCGCCACGAGCGCTCCGGCATCCGAGAGCGTTTTCGCGCCCTTGTCCGCGAGCCGCGGGCGGAGCGTTGTGAAGATGCGGGCGCACACGGCGGCATCGTCGCTCGCGCGGTGGTGGTTAAAGTCCGGCAGACCCAGCGCGTTGGAGATGATGTCGAGCTTGAATTTTTTGAGCTGCTTCAAAAGCGCCTGCGCGATGGGGAGCGTATCGATGTATACGGGGTCAAACGCAAGGCCGCTGCGCTTTGCCGCGGCGGTGATGAAGCCGATATCAAAGGCGGCGTTGTGCGCCACGAGCGGGAGATCGCCAACAAAGTCCAGAAACGCGCGCACGGCCTCCGCCTCGCCCGGCGCGCCGTACACGTCGCGGTCGGTGATGCCGGTGAGCTGCACGATCTCCGGCGGGATGGGCATGCCGGGATCAACGAACGTTTGAAAGCTCTTCGTCACGACGCCATTTTCCACGCGCACCGCGCCGATCTCGGTGATGCGGTGAATGTGGCTGTCCAGGCCGGTCGTTTCGATATCAAAGCCGACAAAATCGGTATCAAGCGGGAGATCGCTCTCCCCGTGGACGGCGAGAAGGTCGTCCACATCGTTGATATAGTACCCCTCTACGCCGTAAATGATCTTGATGCCGCACTTGGCCCCCGCGTGCCAGAACTCCGGGAACGCCTGCGCGACGCCGTGGTCCGTCACGGCGATGGCGCGGTGACCCCAGCGGGCCGCCGTTTTCACCGCGGCGGTCGGGTCGGTGAGCGCGTCAAGCGTGGAGTAGCGCGTGTGGAGATGGAGCTCCACGCGCTTATCGCCCTCGGCGGTGTCCTGCCGCTGCGGGGCGGTTTCCTTGGCGATGGCGGCGACATCGATCGCCATGTCGTTATCGTAGCGATTGAAGATCACGTCGCCGCGCACCGTGAGATAGTCGCCGACGCGGATCTTATCGAGGATCGACTGATCGTCGCCCTGGCGGATGTACTTGGAAACGTGGATGCTGCCGGTATAGTCCGTCATATCGAAGCTCAGCACCGCGGCGTTCGTTTTCTGTATTTTCCGGCTGTCCGCGGCAAAGACCTTGCCCGTCACGCTCACCGTGCCGGACTGCAGCGTAAGCTCGGAGATATCCGTTCTGTGGTTGTCCTTCGGCAGCTTGCCGAAGAGGACCTCACCGCTCTCCGCTTTTTTCGGCGCGGGCTTTGCTTCCTTTTTCGGCGGCGCGGCCTTTTTCTCCGCCGGAGCCGCCGCGGGCGTATTGCCGGTGATCTTCACCCGCGTAAACCCGTATTCCGCCGCGATGCGCCATTCGAGCATGGCGATATCGGAGGGCGTGCCAGGCGCGGCGAACGTGACGGCCATGTCCATCGTCCGCTTTTCGCGCGAGACGAGGACATTCTGCACCTTTGCCAGCTCCAGCCCGCCGCACTTATCCCGCAGGGCGGCGCAGCAGCCGAACATATCCAGAAATTTGACTTCCTGTGCCATGAATTATTGGTTCTCTCTTTCAATTAGTTCTACGAGCGCGTCCGCGAGCCTGTCCGACGCTACACGCGCCACCGGCTCGCCGTGCTTGAAAATGACGCCCTCGCTCTTGCCGCCGGCGATGCCGTAATCGGCGTGGGACGCCTCGCCGGGGCCGTTCACAACGCAGCCCATCACGGCGACCGTGATGTTCCACGGCTTATCGCGCAGCCGTGCCTCGACCGCCTTTGCTGTGCCGATGAGATCGTATTCCGTCCGCCCGCACGAGGGGCAGGACACGAACTGCACACCGGACCGCAGCCCCAGCGCGCGCAGAAGCTCCCCGCCCGCGTGCGCCTCTTCCTCGGGCGCATCGGTGAGGGAGATGCGGATCGTATCGCCGATGCCGTCGAGCAGCAGAGCGCCGATGCCCGCGGCGGATTTCAAAATGCCGCGCTCCTTCGTCCCGGCCTCCGTTACGCCGATGTGCAGCGGATAATCGCACAGCGTCGAGAGCAGGCGGTTGGCCTCCACGGTCATGGCAACGTCGCTCGCCTTGACGCTGATGCAGATATCCTCAAAGCCGCAGTCCTCCAGGAGCTTTACATGACCGAGAGCGCTCTCGCAAAGGGATTTCGCGCACAGACCGTATTTTTCGAGCAGGCCCTTTTCCACCGAGCCGGAATTCACGCCGACGCGGATGGGGACACCATGGTCGCGGCAGGCGTCCGCCACCATACGCACCCGCTCCGGAGAGCCGATGTTGCCGGGGTTGATGCGGATCTTGTCGAAGCCCGCCTCCACCGCAGCCAGCGCGAGCCGGTAATCAAAATGGATATCCGCCACGAGCGGCAGGCCGGTGCCGCGCCGGATCTCCGGCAGGGCGCGCGCGGCGAGCTGGTTGGGCACGGCGAGACGCACGATCTCGCAGCCCGCGGCTTCCAGCCGCCGGAGCTGCGCGAGCGTGGCGGCGACATCGTCCGTGTGCGTGTTCGTCATCGACTGCACGGGAATGGGATTCCCGCCGCCGATGGGCACGCCGCGGACACGGATGGTTTTCGTGATCTTTCTGTTCATCGGCGAATGATCCTCACAATATCGTTGTACATCAAAAGCACCATCAGCCCGAGCAGGAGCAGCAGGCCGATGTAATGGATATATCCTTCAATGCGCGGGTCGGGCTTTTTTCCGGTGATCTTCTCAAAGAGCGCGCTCAAAAGGAGCGTCAGGATATGGCCGCCGTCAAGCGCCGGGAGCGGCAGAAGATTCATCACCGCAAGGTTCACGGCGATGAACGCCACGAGGAACACGACGTTCGCAATGCCCTCCGATGTGGACTGCGCGCTCTGCCCGGTCTCGTTGATGATATCCACCATGCCGATGACGCCGGTCATATCCGACATGGACGCCTGTCCGGTGAAGAGCTGCACAAGTCCCGCGCGCACCATGCGCACGAAGTCCAGACAGTTGTAGAAGGAGTATTTCAGCACATTTCCGACCGTGGGCGCGGCGATCGTGAAGTTGACGCCGTATTTTTTCACGGTCTGCCCGTTCACCTCATAGTCCACGGGCACCATGTGGTAGTTATCCAGTTCGATCCGCTTTCCGTCGCGGATAATGACGAGATCAAGATCCCCGTCCTCGTCGGCGGAGGCGTATTGAATGAAGTTGCCGGTAAAGAAGATCCGCTCGCCGTTCACGCGGCGGATCTCGTCGCCGGCTTGCAGCGTGCCCTCATACGGGCAGCCGTCGGCGAAGCCGGCGATGACGGGGCTGTTGAAGCCGCCCGCGCCGGCATAGAGGATGATGACGAGCACGAGACCGAGCAGGAAGTTCATCGCCGCGCCCGCGACGAGAATGAGAAGGCGGTGCCAGACGCTCTGGTTATTGAACGCTCTCGGATCGTCCGAGGCTTCCTCCTCCCCTTCCATGGCGCAGAAGCCGCCGATGGGAAAGGCGCGGAGCGAATAGACCGTTTCCCCCTTCTGCTTATGCAGAAGCTGCGGGCCCATGCCCATGGAAAACTCCGTCACCTTCACGCCGCACGCCTTTGCCACAAGAAAGTGGCCCAGCTCGTGGACAAATATCAGAATGCCAAATGCGAGAATTGCAAGAACAATGTACATACTCAGCCGATCTCCCTGCGGACAAGCTCGCGCGCTTCCGCATCCGATGCCAGAATTTCCTCGAGCGTGGGCTGCGCGATAAACTCCGCGCGCTCCACAGCCGAAGCCACCAGACGGTAGATATCATTATACCCGATCCGGTGTCCCAAAAACGCCCCTACCGCGATCTCGTTGGCCGCCGACATGACGCACGGCGCCGTGCCGCGCGCTCTCGCGCACTCCATCGCAAGACGAAGGCACGGCAGCTTCTCCAAATCGGGATCTTCAAAATGCATGGAGCCGAGCGCGGCAAAATCCATCGGCTTCGCCGCCGACTCGCGCCGCTCGGGATACGTGAGCGCATACTGGATGGGAAGACCCATATCCGGCACGCCGAGCTGCGCGATGACCGTGCCGTCGAGCAGCTCCACCATGGAGTGAATGGCGCTTTCCGGGTGGATGATGACTTTGATCTGATCGGGCGTCACGGCAAAAAGATGCATGGCCTCGATAAATTCCAGGCCCTTATTCATCATCGTGGCGCTGTCGATGCTGATCTTCGCGCCCATGCTCCAGTTCGGATGGCGCACGGCGCGTTCGGGCGTGACGTCGCGCGTCTGCTCTCTCGTCCAGCCGCGGAACGGCCCGCCGGAGCCGGTGAGAAGGATGCGCCGGAGCTCGCTCTTATCGCGTCCCGCCATGGACTGGAAGATCGCCGAGTGCTCGGAATCGACCGGGAGGATCTCCGCGCCGCAGCGCGCCGCCTCCGCCATGACGATCTCGCCCGCGCACACGAGCGTTTCCTTGTTTGCGAGCGCGATGCGGCGTTTCTGATGAATGGCGGCGAGCGTCGGGCGAAGACCCACGCTGCCGGAAATGCCGGTCACGACACAGTCCGCCCCCTCGACCGTGGCGGCGGCAACAAGGGATTCCTCCCCTTCGCCGATCTCGATATCCGTGTCCGAAAGGCGCGCCCGGAGCTCCTTTGCCGCGGCGGAGTCCATCACGGAGATATACTTCGGGCGGAACTGCCGCGCCTGCTCCTCGAGCCGATCCACATCCCGCCGCGCCGCGAGCGCGAGCACGGGAATACCAAGACGGCCGGCTGCCTGAGCAGTCTGCCGTCCGATGGAGCCGGTGGAGCCTAAAATGGAAATTGCTTTCACCATAAAATGATCCGTCCTTATGCCGAGATCGCGGGCAGGAGCAGCATCCACAGCTCCGTGAGCGGCGCGAGATAGTACATACTGTCAAACCGGTCGAGCATGCCGCCGTGACCGGGGAGGATATTGCCGTAATCCTTGATACCGTACTGGCGCTTGAACGCCGAAAATGTGAGATCGCCGAGCTGCGCCACAACGCTGCCGACAAGACCAAACGCCGCGAGCGAGACGAGATTGGCGCTCAGGCCGCACGCGCGGACGATGACGCCGTACAAAAGCGCCATCGCGGCTCCGCACACCGCGCCGCCGATGCCGCCGGCGACGGTCTTATGCGGGGAGATGGCCGGGGCGAGCTGCTTTTTGCCGAACGCACGGCCGCAGAAGTATGCGCCCGCGTCGCTCCCAAAGGCGACGACGAACGGCAGAAACGCGCGCACGCGCCCGACGATACCGTCATGCGTGATGCGAACGAGCGTGGAGTTGCCATTCAGCAGCTCCGGAATGGAGATCGTCGTTTCAAACTGCGCGATGCGAAGGAGCGTAGAGAGCATCATCGGCAGCACGCCGCCCGCGAGCATCGAGATGGCGACCATTTCCATGCTGATCTTGCGCGGCGTGGAAAAGCACGCCATCATCTCGCACGAGAGAACGAAGAAGAGGAACAAAAGAATGATCGCCGCCATGCGCAGATCGAGCCCGCCGAAAATGGCGATTGCCACGGCGGAGAGGATGGAGGAAATATACAGCCGCTTCGGCGCCTGCCCGATGGCGCAGCGCATAAGCTCAAACGCCACAAAGCCGCAGATGATCGCAATGATCACGCCGAACAGCCAGATGGGCGCAAAAAACACGCCCAAGATAAGAACGGGGATGCCCACGAGCGCAGTCAGTACTCTTTTTTTCACGCTTTAACTCCTCCGAACCGACGGTCGCGGTGCCGGTACTCCGCAACGGCTTCGTCAATGTCTTTCTCTGAGAAATCCGGCCAGAGCACATCGGTGAAGTAAAGCTCCGAGTAAGCGCTCTCCCACATGAGGAAATTCGATATACGATATTCCCCGCCCGTGCGGATTATGAGATCGGGGTCGGGAATACCGGCGGTGTCGAGATACTCCGCCATCGCCGCCTCGGTGATCGTCTCGCCGGGATGCTCCGCGGCAAAGCGGTTCACGGCGCGGACGATCTCGTCGCGTCCGCCGTAGTTCAGGCATACGTTCGCCTGAAAGCAGCCGGGCAGACGCGCGGCGATTGCGTCGGTTTTATCGATCAAGCCCTGAATGGCAGGCGAAAGGGCCGTCGTATCGCCGAGAATTTTCAGGCGGATCCGGTCCTTTTCCATCTTTTCAATGGATTCGTGCAGGTAGTTTTCCAAAAGGCCCATGATCGCGCCGACTTCCTCATCCGAGCGCTTCCAGTTTTCCGTGGAGAAAGCATACACCGTGAGATAGTCCATGCCGAGGTTTTTGCAGTACGTTGCAATGCGCCGGAATGTCTCCGCGCCGACGGCGTGACCCGCCTTGCGCGGCAGCCCGCGCTTCTTCGCCCAGCGGCCGTTGCCGTCCATGATAATGGCGATGTGGCGGGGGAGCTTCTCCCCCGCCGCGCCGTTTTTTTCTGTTGCGCCCGCCATCAGATTTCGAAGAGTTCCTTTTCCTTGGCGGCGGTGAGCTTATCGACTTCCTTGGTGTAGTCGTCGGTCAGCTTCTGCATGTCCTTTTCCAGATCCTTCAGATCGTCCTCGGTGATCTCGCCCTTTTTCTGTTCCTTCTTGAACTTGTCCATCGCGTCGCGGCGGATGTTGCGCACGGCGACCTTGGCTTCCTCGCCGTACTTGCGCACCTGCTTGGCGAGCTCCTTGCGGCGCTCCTCGGTGAGCTGCGGGAACACAAGACGGATAACGCGCCCGTCGTTCTGCGGGTTGATGCCGAGCTCGGAGGTGAGGATCGCCTTTTCGATGAGCTTGAGCGTGCTGCCGTCCCACGGCTGGATGAGCAGCGTGCGCGCGTCGGGGCTGGAAATGGACGCGATCTGGCGGATGGGGGTGGGAGAGCCGTAGTAATCGACCTCGATCTGATCGAGCACGGCGGCGTTGGCGCGGCCGGCACGGACGGTGTCGAACTGGGTGGAGAGAACCTCTGCCGTTTTGATCATGCGGTTTTTGAATTCTTTGATTTCTGCCATCTTGTGTATCCTCCCGGTGTTATTTTTTCGTTTTTCTTTTAATGGACCAGCGTGCCGACGGCCTCGCCGCGGGCGGCGCGCAGGATGTTTTCCGGTTCGCGCAGGGCGAACACCTTGATGGGGATGCGGTTGTCCATGGCGATGCACGTCGCCGTGCTGTCCATGACCGCGAGACGCTTTTCGAGCACTTCCTCATATGTGAGAGAGTCGAAGCGAACCGCGTTGGGGTCCTTCTTCGGGTCGGCGCTGTAAACGCCGTCCACGTTCTTGGCAAGCAGTACCGCGTCCGCGCCGATGAGCGCCGCGCGCAGCACCGCGCCCGTGTCGGTCGTGAAGAACGGGCTGCCGACGCCGCCGCCGAACACGACGACCTTGCCGGAGCGGAGATATTCGTCCGCCTTCTCCACGGAGAACGGCTCGCCGATGTGCTGAATCTCCATGGCGGTGAGCACCTTGGCCTCCACGCCCTGCTGCTGCAGCACGTCCTGCAGCGCCAGACAGTTCATGACCGTGGCGAGCATGCCCATATAGTCCGCTCTCCAGCGGTCCATGCGTCCCTCGCCGTTTTTCACGCCGCGCCAGAAATTGCCGCCGCCGACAACGATGCCGACCTCAACGCCCTGCTTTGCGCACTGCGCGACAACGCCGCAGACCTCAGCCATGACCTTGAAGTCCAGCCCCGTTCCGGCATCGCCGGAGAGCGCTTCGCCGGAGAGCTTGAGCAGCACGCGCTTGTACGCGATCTTCTTTTCGTCCATGGGTTTCTCCTCCCTTTGTACGGTTCAGCGATATTTTTTGAGAAGCTCTTCCACGTCCGAAAGGAAGTGTTTGAGCGTTTTGTTCGGCTTGCCGCGGCTCGCGCGGATGAGAGAAAGGAGCGATTCTCCGGCGGCGACGAGCTTTTGATAAAGCCCGCTCGCCTTGGTGCCCGAAGCGGTCTCCGCCTTTTTGACCGGCACGCCCTTCGGACAGACGAGGAATTTCCCCTCGATGAGATCAAACACCGTGCCGCTGTATGGCGCGAACGCCTTATAGCCGTGCTCGGTCTCCAGATAGCCGGCAAACGCGTCCGTCACGGCGTCCTCGCCGTGGTTCACGAACACGAGCTTCGGCTTTTTCTCAAAGCCCGCGAGCCACGCGGTGAGCCCGTCGCGGTCGGCATGGCCGCTCTTGCCGGGCAGGAAGCCGATCTCGCAGTTGACCTCGATATCCTCGCCGAAGAGCTTTACATGCTTTTCGCCGTCATAGAGCCTGCGGCCGAGCGTTCCCTCCGCCTGATAGCCGACGAAGAGCACCGTGCTCTCCTTCCGCCAGAGATTGTGCTTGAGATGGTGACGGATGCGTCCCGCCTCGCACATGCCGCTCGCCGAGAGGATGACCTTGGGCTCGGGGTTTTCGTTGATGGCCTTGGAATCCTCGCTCGAAACGGAGATGCGGATGCCGTCCGACCAGATGGGGTTGATCCCGGCGTCCACGAGAGCGCGGGTCTCCTCGTCGAAGCATTCGTGGCCGCACTGGAGATAGATCGCCGTCGCCTCGTTTGCCATGGGGCTGTCCACATAGACGGGGAAGCCGTCGTGACCGGTGACGAGCTTTTTCTCGCGGATCTCGCGGATATAGTAGAGCATCTCCTGCGTGCGCCCGACGGCGAACGACGGGATGACGAGATTGCCGCCGCGGTCGAGCGTGCGCTGGATATAATCGGCCAGCAGCTTGACCGGCGGGACATGGCGGTCGTGCAGGCGGTCGCCGTAGGTCGATTCGATCATAACGTAGTCCGCGTCCGCGACCGTTTCCGGCACGTTGCGGATGATGGGCTGGTTAAGATTGCCGATATCGCCGCTGAACACCATCTTGCGCTCCACGCCGTTCTCGGTCATAAAGACCTCAATGCAGGCGCTGCCGAGCAGGTGGCACACATCGCTGAAGCGGACGGCGAAGTGCTCGCCGACCTGCACCAGCTCGTGATAGCTCACCGGGCGCAGATGCGCGATGGCGGCCTCGGCGTCGTCGAGCGTGTAGACCGGCTCATATGCCGGTCCGCCGGAGCGGCGGCTTTTGCGGTTGCGCCATTCGGCCTCGCTCTCCTGAATGTGCGCGCAGTCACGCAGCATGATGCGGCAGAGATTGCACGTCTCGCGTGTGGCGTAAATGGGGCCGTCGAACCCGTTTTTGAAAAGCAGCGGCAGATTGCCGGAGTGGTCGATGTGCGCATGGGTCAAAAGGACAAAGTCGATCTCCCCCGCCGCCACCGGCAGCTTCTGGTTTTCAAAGATGTCCTTCCCCTGCTCCATGCCGCAGTCAACAAGGCCGCGGTTATTCCCGCACTCGATGAGTGTGCAGCTGCCCGTAACTTCATGGGTCGCGCCCAAAAAGGTAACTTTCATAGTGAACTCCCGTGTCGCGGCGCTTCCCCAATCCTTTGCGGAAGAGAAGCCGCCTATTTTCACGGAAAACATTATACACGTTCCCCGCCCGTCGCGCAAGACTTATTGCATCCCGTTGCCGCCATACGGTTTTTTGCAGTCCCCGCCCCGCGCGAGCACGGCGCATTGGCCGGTGCTCCGCTGCAGTTTCCCTTTGACAGCACATTCGCTGTTTGTGGGGAGGACATTTTACGAAATTTCTGCTATACTTTCTTTGAGGTGAGCCGAATGGAACAAATAAAGATAGGAAAATTCATCGCCGCCCTGCGGAAAGAAAAGGGTTTGACGCAGGAAAAGCTCGGAGAAAAGCTCGGCGTGACCAACAAGACCGTTTCCCGCTGGGAGAACGGCAACTACATGCCCGACGTGGAAATGCTGTCGCTGCTGTCCGAAGAATTCGGTGTAAGCATCAACGAACTTATAAGCGGAGTACGGCTTGCCGCGGAGGATTTCAAAAAAGCCGCCGACAGCAACCTTGTTACCGCGCTCAGCAGCAGTACATTTACGCTGAAAGAAAAGATCGCATTTTTCAAGAAGAAATGGCTGCATGAACATATTTCAACTATCGTCCTGTGCGTTGTGGCGTGGATAGGTATTATAATATGGACCGCGCTGAAACTGCGCGGCAGCGATTCATATCCGCTTTTAGGCGCGGTCGGCAGTATGCTCGCCATCCTTTTCTATCTGGTGCTGTATAACCGCATGATGGCGTATGTGGAAAAACGCGCATACCCGGCAGCGTCGGATAAGGAAACCGAAACGAAAAACACTTGATCACAGCATGTTCAAAATCGATGCAGCAGCAACCTTTGAGCGGCTGTATGAACCAGAAACCCGGCTGCGCATTCAGCGGCAGCCGGGTTTCCCGACAGATTGCCGGCTGCCGATCGAAACGGCAGCCGGGTTCCGTTATTTGCGCCACGCGGCGGGGATGAACAGCAGAAGCATCGGATAGAGCTCCAGACGGCCGAAGAGCATGGAAAAAGCGAGCAGCACCTTGCCGAAAGACGAGAAGCATGTATAGTTGGACATCGGTCCGACGAGCTCCATACCGGGGCCGACGTTGTTAAAGCAGCTCGCCGCGGCGGAAAATGTTGTGATGAAATCCAACCCTTCCAGCGCGAGCAGGACCAGAAGCAGCACAAAGAGCAGCGCGTACACGAGCAGAAACGCGGAAACGGAGCTGCAGGTGTCCTCGTCGAGCGGCTCGCCGTCGATGTGGACGCATTTGACCTGCTGCGGGTGGATGGCGCGCTGCACGCCCCGGCGGGCAAGCTTCGCGCCGATCACGATGCGCACGATCTTGATGCCGCCGCCGGTCGAACCGGCGCACGCGCCGACGAACATCAGCACAACAAGCAGCGTTTTGGAAAGCCACGGCCAAAGGTTGAAATCCGAGATAGCAAAGCCCGAGGTGCTCATCACGGACGCGGCGGTGAATATGGCGTGGCGGAATGCCTCGCCAAAGCCGCTGAAGAGCGGCAGAATGTTCACAGCAACGGCGAGCGAAACGGCGGCGAGAATGCCGAGGAATACCCACATCTCCTCGCTGCGCAGCGCCTGCCGGAACTTTCCGATCAGCAAGAGATAGTAGAGCGTGAAGTTTATGGAAAAGAGGATCATAAAAACGGTGATGACCGTCTGTGAATAGGGGCTGTACACGCTCATTCCGGCGTTGCGGATCGAAAAGCCGCCCGTGCCCGCCGTGGCGAACGCCGTGGTAAGCGCATCGAAGAACGGCATATCAAAAATGAGCAGCACGAACATCAAAACCGTGAGGCCGATATAGATAAGATAGAGGATCGTCGTGCTGCGGCGCATCCGCGGCACGAGTTTTCCTACGTTCACGCCCGGCGATTCCGCGCGCAGAAGATGCAGCGCGTCACCGCTGTCACCGTTCGCCATCGGGCTCACGGCCAGCACGAACACGAGCACGCCCATACCGCCGAGCCATACCGTAAAGCTGCGCCAGTACAAAAGGCTCACCGGCAGCGCCTCCACATCGGCGATCACGCTCGCGCCGGTCGTGGTAAAGCCGGAAACGGTCTCAAAAAAGGCGTCCACAAACGACGGCACCGCGCCGCTCAGACAAAACGGCAGCGCGCCGAACACCGAAAGAAGCACCCACGAAAGACCGACCGTTACAAAGCCCTCGCGGGCGTAATACTCCCGCCGCCGGGCCTTTATGCGCCGCAGCAGCGCCGCGAACACGAGGATCGCCGCCACAGTGACGGCAAAGCCGACAGCGGCGCTGTGCTCGTGCCGTGCGAGCGCGATTGCGAGCGGCGGTATCATAAATGCCGCTTCCACTCCCAGCGTCAGGCCGAGAATGCGGCAGATCATGGCAATGTTCATATCCGATCACCCACGCTCGGCAAAAATCTGCCGCAGCTCCGCAATGTGCCGCTCGCGCGGCGCGACCACGATGACGGTATCGCCCGCCTGTAAGCTGTCGCCGCCGCCGGGGAACAGCACCTTTGCCCCGCGCGAAATGCATGCGAGCAATATTCCCGGCTGGAACGTGACGGAGGCAAGGCTCTCGCCGAGGTGCGGCACGTCCGCCGTGACGAGAAACTCAAGCGCCTCGACACGTCCGCCCAGCAGACTGTATACGGAAAGAACGCTCTCGGCGTCCGTGCTCTCCATGGCACGGACATAGCGCGTGATCTCCTGCACGCAGATGTCTTTCGGACTGACGGCGCTGCGGATGCCGCAGTTCTGGCACACGGCGGCGTATTCCGTCCGGTTCACCCTGGGGATCGCCTGCGGTACGCCCTGCATCCGGGCGTACATACAGATGAACACATTTTCTTCGTCGAGGTTCGTGAGCGCGACAACGGCGTCCATCTGGGAGATGTTCTCACTGAAGAGGAAATCCTGCCGTGTGCCGTCGGCGCAGAGGACGGAGACGTCCGGCAAACGTTCCGCAAGCTCCCGGCAGCGCTCGGCGTTATGCTCGATGAGCTTCACGCGCACGCCCGCTTCGCGCAGCAGCTCCGCGAGCGCTTCGCCCAGCCGTCCGCCGCCGACGATCATCACATTCTTCGCGTGTTTTTTCCGCAGCCCCAGCTCGTCCACGGTGCGCGAAAGGGTCGCCGCCGGCGCGGTCAGATATACCTCGTCCCCGGCCCGGATCGCAAACGAGCCGTCCGGGATGAACGCCTCCTCCCCGCGGCGGACGGCGCACACGAGCACGCGGTGGCGCAGGACACGCGGCAGCTCCATGAGCTTTTTCCCGCAGAGCTTATTATCCGCATCGACCTCCATCGCCACGATCTCGGCGCGGGATTTGGCAAACGATTCCCGCCGGAGAAAAGCGGGCAGCTGCAGCTGGCGGAAGATCTCGCGTGCGGCATAAAGATCCGGCGTGACCGCCATGGAAAGGCCCAGCTCCTCCCGCAGGAGCTGCACGCCGTCGAGGTAGCTGCGGCTGCGGATGCGGGCGATCGTGTTTGCGCAGCCGAGCTTGCGCGCCAGCATGCAGGCAAGGATGTTCGCCTCGTCGTTCGGCGAGGCGGCGATCAGAAGATCGCTCTCCGGCACAAGCGCGGCGCGCTGCACGTCGAGTGCGGCGCCGTTACCTACCACGGTCATGCCGTCGAGCGCGAGAGAAAGCCGGTCGCACACAGCGCGGCTGCTGTCGATGATCGTTACATCGTGTCCCTCGGCGGATACCTCGCGGGCAATGGCAAAGCCTACCTTACCTCCGCCGACAATCACAATTTTCATAAAAGCTCCTTCTTTTCCAAAAAGCGCTTCAGGGGATTATATGGTAAGTGCAGTATAGCATTTGGCAGAGCCGATAGCAACCGCTTCCCGTCCGGCTTAACGGTGATTTTACGTTTTACAGAAGTTTTTGGGAAAAATTTAATTTTCTTCTTGACAGAATGCTATAACGTTTGCTACAATGACAAAGCCGCGAAAAACGGGAGCATAGCTCAGCTGGTTAGAGCACATGCCTTACAAGCATGGGGTCACAGGTTCGAGTCCTGTTGTTCCCACCATATCCCGTCTTTCAAAGCAAAAGCCATTTGCCTCGGTAGCTCAGTAGGTAGAGCAGCGGACTGAAAATCCGCGTGTCGCCAGTTCAATTCTGGCCTGAGGCACCATTTGCGGGCATAGCTCATTTGGCAGAGCGCCACCTTGCCAAGGTGGAGGTAGCGAGTTCGAATCTCGTTGCCCGCTCCATATGGCGCCATAGCCAAGTGGTAAGGCAGGGGACTGCAAATCCCCGATTGCTCCAGTTCAAATCTGGATGGCGCCTCCACTTTTCTCAGGCCGCCGCGATCGCGGCGGCCTGAAAAATTTCATACGGAGTGGTATCGAAGCGGTCATAACGGGGCGGTCTCGAAAACCGTTGGCCTTCACGGGCACGTGGGTTCGAATCCCACCCACTCCGCCATAAACACCGGTTTTATGCGTATTTTCGTATAGAGCCGGGGTTTTTCTTTATTCATACACAAAACCGGATTCAATTTATTGTTTATCCGATGAACCGGGAAACCGGAAAAGATTTCGTTGTTTCATCCGTCAGATGAGAATAGAAGATAGAAAATCAAGGCGCATATAAAAACCACAGGTTTTCCCTTGAAGCATTGCGCTTGACGCTTCAGGCACGGCAGCGGAGATAAGCCTTGGCATTTGACGCCTCCATAAGCAGAAATGTGTCGAAAAATGTCGAAGAGTAGCGGCAAAAACCGTTTTCTCTGTCATTGGCCCTATCATCTTCTTAAGTCTCTGGATTTGGGAGGATATACCAATGACAGCCGTGCAAGACATCCTGCGATCTCTTGGCATTACAAGATGCTACAAAGGCTTTAAACATACCGAGTATGCTATCTGTCTGGCCATTCAGGACGAATCCCGTCTGGAGGCGATCACAAAAGAGATCTATATGGAGACAGCCGCTCACTTTGAATGCAATTGGACAGCAGTTGAACGAAATATCCGGACTGCCGTTTCCCGCGCATGGTCTGTCAATCCCGATCTGCTCTGTCAGATGGCCGGTTATCCATTGGAATCTGAACCCACTTCCTCGCAATTTATCGAGATAATCTCTTCCTACATAATTCGTTCTCAGCAGCCGCAGGCGCAGCTTCAGCCTCTCGGTCTGCCGTGATCCGTTGCTCGTTCCTCTTAGAACATACGACCGCCTTCTTTTCCGCAGGCATTTCTCCGACAGCAGCAGTCCGCGCGAACACCGGGAAAAGCATCCATAAGTCATAATATTCCGCTCTGTTCCCTGAAGGCCCGTGGTTTTAAGCACGGGCCTTCATCTTTTTCCCGAAAAAATCAGCGTTGTGCAGTGCCGCCAGAGATCCCCGGCGCGCAGGATGGGCTTTTCAAAGCCATCGCAGGCCATGGCATTCGGAAAGTACTGCGTTTCCAGGCACAGCGCGCAGCGCGGCGCATATATTGCGCCCTGCTTGCCGCGGCGTTCGGTCAGGAAATTTGCGGTGTAGAGCTGCACGCCCGGCAGTGTCGTCCGTACCGTCATGGTGATGCCGGACGCGTCGCCGCGCAGTACCGCCGCCGTTTCTCCGGTCAGGCAGAAGTTGTGGTCGTACCCGCCGCCGTTTCGCAGTTGGATATCGTCCGCGCCGATATCCTGCCCGACGCGCTTCGGTGCACGGAAGTCAAAGGGCGTTCCGGCGACCGGCAGCCGCTTCCCGGTCGGCAGCGTCGCCGCGCTGTTTTCCAGAAACTCTTCGGCGCCGATCTGCAGCGTGTGGCCGAGCACGGAACCGCTGCCGTTAAGATTAAAATAGCTGTGATTCGTCAGATTGCAAAGGGTATCCCGATCGGCGGACGCTTCATACGCCATCGTCAGCGTATCCCCGCACAGGCGATAGCTCACGGCGGCGCACATCGTGCCGGGATACCCCTCTTCCCCATCCGGCGATACGCGCGTGAGCCGTACGCCGTCCGGCAGCATTTCCGCAGACCATACATATTTATCAAAGCCGCGCACGCCGCCGTGCAGATGGTTCTCCCCGTCGTTTCCGGCGAGCCGATAGTCTTTCCCGTTCAGCGTGAAGGCCGCGCCGCCGATGCGGTTGCCGACGCGTCCAATGCACGCGCCGAGATAGCCGTCGTTTTCCTCGTATTCCCGAAGCGTATCATAGCCAAGGACTGCGTCCGTCCACGCGCCACCATGATGTACCCAAAGCGAGCGGATCGCCGCGCCATACTCCATGATCTCCACGGCCAGCGCTTCATTCCCGATGCAATAGACGTTGACAGCTTCCCCGTCTTTCGTTACACCAAAAGGCTTCTTTTCCACCGAGACCGACATGGTATTCTCTCCTTTCACGCCGCAGCGCCGCCTCCGTTTCTTCTCCTGTCCGCTCAGCTGCGCTCGCATCAAATCAGCTCCAAAAGCCGTTTCTCCGGAACTTCCGGCAGGACACCGCGCAGATGGGCGAGAATGCGCTCTCTCGATCCCTCCGGCTTTCTTTGGTACGCCGAGGTGACGAAGTCTTGACCAAGCTGCGTCTCCGGCGTCGTATACTCCGCTATGTCCCAGCCGTAGGGCCGCCCGAATTTATCCTGCGAATAGACAAAGTCACCGATGGTGATATAGGTCTGCATCCGGAGACGGGTGATCACCGTATCGAAGCCCGTATTGCCGCCCTTGCGGTAATTGCGGAGGCGTTTCAGCTCCCGCGAGAGCAGCGCGCCGTGCTCCGCGACCGTGTCATAGACGTCCTTATCCTTGCGGGATGCGAGACCGTCGTCGTAGCGGGCGTCAAAATCGTAGCCGTCCCGTCGGAAATTGGCAAAATCGGGAAGCCACTCCCGGCTGACAAAACCGGCTTTCCCTCCAAAGAACTTCCCGTAAACGCACCGCCCGCTCCGGGCGATCGGGCCTTTCCACTCCCACGGGCCGTCCGCCTCGTCCGAAAACCACAGCCCTGGCGAGCAAAGATCTTCCACGGAAAAGCCGGGAATATCCCCGGCAAAAAAGGGCAGAAAGCCCGTCTCCTCTGTAAGCGCAATGATGTCCTCCGGGCTTCGCAGCTCAGGAAACTTCATGAATATGACCTTCTTTTTCTTTATGATTCCTCAGATTAAGAGCAGGATACCACGCTGGCGACTAACGCGCAAGAAATATACACACGGCAAGTTTTCCCTTCACACCCTTTTCCCTTGTCATTTTTTGTGGTAGATGTTATACTCGGCACAGAACTTTTTCGTGCTTTTACGCATCTATTTAGTGAAAGTATTAGCATGTATTGAAAGGAATAGAGAGACATGCCAAGCCAGCCGAAAGTATCCATTGTAGTGCCGATCTATAACGCAGAAAAATATCTGCATCAGACGTTGGATTCCCTTGCCGAACAAACGCTGAAAGATATTGAAATTCTCTGCGTAAACGACTGCTCCACCGACTCGTCCGGGCAGATCATTGCGAAATTTGCCGTGGGGGATCCCCGTTTCCGGCAAATAGATCTGCCGGAAAACCGCGGAGAGGGACTTGCTCGCAAAGCCGGTATTCTTGCCTCGACCGGTACATATATCATGTTTCTGGACAGCGATGACTACTTCCGGCACGATGCCTGTAAAATAGCTTACCGAAAGATTTCTGCAGAAAATACTGATATAGTACAGTTCGGTGCGGAAGTTATCGCCTCTCCCAATGTAACAGTCGGAGAGCTTAACGGCTTGTATGGCTTTCTAGAGCCTTACAACGGAACACTTCGATATACCAGTGCCGGCGAACTGATTCGCGCCTGTCTGGAAAGGCAGAATTTTGGCTACACAATATGGAATAAAATATACAATGGTGATATCGTCCGTAAAGCAGTCACATTATTTGCAAATGAACGCTTCAACATTGCCGCAGATGTGTACCTTTTCTACTTAATTGCTATGTTTTCCAACAGCTATAGCTCTGTCAGCGACAAACTTTATTTTTATCGCTTTGGCGCGGGAATTACCGGCGGAAAAGAAATCGACGATCGAATCATCGAAAACCGTATCCGTCAAGGCCGGATTCATCAGCTTTTGACGAAGTTTTCTGAAGAGTATGATCCGAGCGGGATCACAGATCGCTCGCTGGATAAATTGGAACAGCGTTTCATCACGGATGTTATCAGCGGTTGGGAGAGCATGCATAGCCGTCCAAACATGAAGAAGCAATTTTCGCTGGCTCTGGAGTGTTTTGACGAAAAGCGCTTTCTTGGCTATATAATGCAATTTTATAATTCCGGTGATTATCGACGGAAGGTTTCCATGATCCGAGACTGGAAAGAATCCGGCACTTTGGAAGCTGAGCCACATCCCGTAAAAACAGTTGCAACATTCTATCAGCGAATGTACAACGGCGGTGTTGAACGGGTCATTTCCAAGCTAATTCCCATTTGGCTTAAGTTGGGAATGCGGGTCATTTTGTTTACAGACGAACTGGAACGGCCAGCCGACTATGAATACCCCAACGAAGTAATCCGCATTGTTCTTCCATTGCTTTCTGACCGCACACCGGAAAATTATACCCGCCGAATCAGTTTTCTTCAGAATATGCTCAAACGGTATAACGTAGACACCGTTGTATACCACGCCTGGGTTGGGCAAAGCCTGGAATCAGATATTTTAGCTGTAAAGCGTTTGCATATTCCATTTATCGTATATACACACAGCTTCTTCTCCTATGGGTTAAAGGTTGATTATACCCCCGCCGCCATCCAAAGCATTCTTATTCAGAAACTGTACTGTCTTACGGATGCCGTAGTAGCGCTAACCGAAACGGACTACAGTTGGTGGTCTATAGTACATCCCCGAGTTTATAAAACACTCAATCCTCTAACATTTGATCTTTCTGAATGTGCGGGGGCAATCGAGACAGACCGCCCGCTGGATATTCTCTGGCTCGGCCGCATATCTCCGGAGAAGCACCCGCTGGACGCCATCCGCATTTTGGATAAGCTGGTCTCATCCGGCGTGTCAGCCAAGCTGCACATTGTCGGAAAATCGGAGATCAAAGCCTTTGAGGACGAATTAAAGGCCGAGATTGAAAAGTGTGATCTGACCGACTATGTCGAGCTGCACGGATACCGGCAGGATGTTCTTTCCTTTTATCAGCGCAGCACCGTGTTTCTTCTCACATCCGAGTTTGAAGGATTCACAATGACTCTGGCGGAAAGTCTCGCCTGCGGCACGCCCGCCGTCGTATACGATCTTCCGAACATCGATCTTATCCGCAGCAACGCCGGCGTAAAGGTGGTCGCGCAGAACGATGTTTCTGCCGCCGCAAAAGCGATCGCGGAAATACTGACCAATCCGGCCGAATGGGAAAAAATGAGCCGGGCCGCCCGGCGCAGCATAGAGGATATGTACTCCTTTGATGTGCCGCAGCTCTGGAAAACCGTTTTTGATGATGTCGGTGCGCTGCGCGAAAAGCCGGCTGACATTTGCCCGGACGCGCTGCGGAACGCCATTTTTATGATGAACGACTTCGCGGCGGAGGGGATCGAAACCCGCGAGCAGAAAGTACAGTACACCGTCCCCGCAGTTCCCCGCTGGGAATACAAGGATGAGCTGCTGAAAATGTCCCGGAGCGGCGAAGTCGGCTTCCGATACATCATCCGGTATGCTGTCGCCTGGCTGAAATTCAAGCTCACCGGCCGGGCACGCAAAAAGTCGAACCAGTCATAAATCATGTCAAAAGGGGAGCAGACATGGAGAAGATCAAAAAGAACTTCGGCTTTGGCTTTATGCGTCTGCCGATGAAGGACGGCGAGATCGACACCGAGGAGACCAAGCGCATGGTGGATGCGTTTCTGGACGCCGGATTCAATTATTTTGACACCGCCCACGGCTATCACAAGGAGAAGAGCGAGATCGCGCTGCGCGAGTGTCTCACGAGCCGCTACCCGCGCGAGAGCTACGTTCTCGCGGACAAGCTGACCGAAAACTATTTTAAGACAGAGGCAGACATTCGTCCCGTATTGGAAGAGCAGCTCGCCGCCTGCGGCGTGGAGTATTTCGATTTCTATCTGATGCACTCGCAGTGCGCGCTCAACTATCCGCACTTCAAGGCGTGCCGCGCGTATGAGACCGCATTCGCGCTCAAGGCCGAGGGTAAGGTGCGTCACGTCGGCATTTCGTTCCACGACCGCGCCGAGGTGCTCGAGCAGATCCTGACTGAGTATCCGGAGATCGAGGTCGTGCAGATCCAGTTCAACTACTTGGACTACGACGACCCCGCGGTGCAGAGCCGCAAGTGCTATGAGGTCTGTGTGAAGCACGGCAAACCCGTCATCGTCATGGAGCCGGTCAAGGGCGGCAATCTCGTCAATCTCCCGGAGGAAGCAAAGGACGTTCTCGATGAACTGCACGGCGGCAGCCCGGCCAGCTACGCGCTCCGGTTTGCCGCAGGGTTCCCCGGCATGATGATGGTGCTCTCCGGCATGAGCAGCATGGAGCAGATGCGCGACAATCTCTCGTTCATGGCGGACTTCCGGCCGCTCAACGATACCGAGCTCGCCGCCATCGCGCGCGTGCAGGCCATTTTCCGCGGCAAGCATCTCATCCCCTGCACCTCCTGCCGCTACTGCACGGACGGCTGCCCGAAGCACATCGCCATTCCCGACCTGTTCGCCACGATGAACACCCGGCAGCTCTACCATGACTGGAACGCCGGTTACTACTATGATATCCACACCATGGACGGGCGCAAGGCGTCCGACTGCGTCAAGTGCGGCAAATGCGAGCACGTCTGCCCGCAGCATCTGCCCATCCGCAAGCTGCTGGAGGATGTAGCGAAGGAGTTTGAAACGAAAGAATGATCGAAGCATATCTCCCCCGTCCCGATGAGCTGTGGTTCCGGCGGAAAATGCTTGCCGACGAAGCGACGATGGCCTATAACCGCGCTTACGGCGGCACGGTGGATTTTCCGGAGGAACGCTGGCCGGACTGGTACGGCCGCTGGGTCGCGCACCCGGAGGGACGGTATTACCGCTATCTCCGCGAGAGCGCTTCCGGCGAGTTCGTCGGGGAGATCGCCTATCACTTTGACGGGGAAAAATATCTTGCCGACGTGATCGTGTACGCCCCTTACCGCCGCCGGGGCTACGGCGCGGCGGGACTTGCGCTTTTGTGCGCGGCGGCAAAGGAAAACGGCGTTGGCGTTTTATACGATGACATTGCCGCGGACAATCCGTCCGTCGCACTTTTCCTCCGCTGCGGTTTCTCGGTCAAATACCGGACGGACCAGATCGTCATGGTGAAAAAGGTTCTGGCGGAATGACCGCCACATACGACAAAATACGCCCGCGGAGAGTTTCTCCGCGGGCGTTCAATCTGTCGAAAATGCCTCGCAGAGTTTGCGCCCGCAGGCGCAAATAGAGTGCAAAACATTTTTGCCGGCGGCGTGTACGTCGGCAAAAATACTTCTCGGCTCGCAAACGTGCGAGCGTAGCGAGTGCGCTGCGGCGAGCCGCAGCCTTTTCAAACGAGAGCCCAACGCAGTGGGTCTCGTTTGAGAGCTTGTCAAAAATACTTTTTTGACAAGCTCACGCCCGCGGAGAATATCTCCGCGGGCGTATGGCGTTAATATAGCTTCAATCGCTGCCGCGCGAGCATTTTTCGGCGTCAATGGCGAGGACTACCATAAGTACGCACAGCGCGTCCCTCGCGTCCGGTACGTCGATGGTGTAAGTATCCGTCCAGCGGAGGAGCTCCTTGGCTATGCGCGCGACGGTGCGGCCCGCCGCGTCCTCGATCGTATAGTCCCACTCCAGAAAGCTGCCCTGCACGCGCCAGCCGTTGCAGTCCAGCACGAACACGGGGCGGAAGAGCGTGAACTCCTTGCGGATCGTGCCGATGCTCCGCTCGCCGATGTAGAGATCGAACTTCGGCAGGAATGTCAGCACGCGCTCTTTTACTGTGGCGATGTGCCTCCCCTGCGTGTCGAGAATGTGCAGGCAGTGTCCCCAGGCGAGCTTTCCTTCCACAGTGAAAGCCGTTGCGCCGGTAGAGGCGTCGTAAATGTCGTAGCTGTCAAACCACGAGAAAAACCGCTGCTTGAAACAGAGCTTCATCTTGTTTCTCTCCTTTGCATGACGGCGCACACGATCGCACACACGCTGAGCGCCATGCAGAGATACTTGAACTCGCGTCCCGCGGCGAGATACATGGCGCTGTTGAAAAAGAGATCGATCACGAGGATCACGATCACGGCGAGCGCAAGCGCCGCCGTCAGGTGCGAGAGCAGATTTCGGAATTTCACCGGCGGTCACTCCTTTGCAATGTACAGGATATCCGTCACGTTCCGGCCGCCGCCAGCCGGCGTGTTCACGGTCGTATCGCCGTCCCAGACCATAACGGCGGATTTGCCGCCGTCGAAGTTGTAGGCGAGCGTGCAGCCGAGACTTTCAAAGAGGCGGGAGAGCTCCTCGAGCTTATACCCGCGCGAGCCGTTCTCCCCGCGGCCGTCCACGACCACAAAGCAGTAATGTCCCGGCTCATAGTACCCGAGCGCCGCGCGCGGATTCAGTCCGGCGATGTTCGTGTTGAATTTGTCGATGCTCTTCCCCTCGGCGTCCAGCAGGGCGGGGCCGAACGACCAGACCTGCACCGCGCCCTTTTCCATCTCCGCATCCATGTCAAAGGCATTGCCGCGGAAGATCCGCATGGAGCCATCCGTATAGTATACAAGTATGTCGTCAAATCCCGTGTCGCGGAGGAACGCTCCGTTGCGCACGATCGGCCCGTATTCCCGCGAGAAGGCATAGTCTCCGTCGATGGCGAGAATGGCGTTGGATTCTGCGGCCATATCGTGTACGCTCCGGTAGCCGTTCGTCACATACGCCGTGCGCAGATACTCGCTCGAGCGCAGCCAGATATCCGCGACATAGTATACGACGAGCCCGTCGTTCGAGCGGTCCTCGTGCCGCGTCCAGCTCACGCTGACATTGGCGCTGCGGTAGGAGTTTTCCGTCTGTTCTATCGTCCCGTCGGTAAACGGGCCGTTGGTGACCAGCGTTTCGTCCGGCGCTTCCGTTTCGGGCGTCGGCTGCGCCGCTGCGGCGGCCGTGGGCTGCGCTGTCGCGGCGGGCGCTTCCACGAAGCCCCGTCCCAGAAGATACATTCTCCCGTGGTGGAAATAAGCAAATACAAGCAGAATCACCGCGGCCAGGACGATATCCGTTATGGCTCCCGTCAGAGCGCGAAGCCTTTTTTTCGTTTTCATAGTTCATCCTCCTGCGGAGCGTATTTTAGCGCAAAAGCTCTTTTTTGTCCACACCGCCGGAAAATAATTCGCGCTTTTTTTGCGTCCCGCGCGCCGTGGACGGGCGCGTCGAGCAAGGCGGCGAACCGGTCACGGAAGCCGAGCAGAACGCGGCCGTTCCGCCGGGCAAACCGGGGACGCTGTCCGCGAGAGCCATAGCAAAGCCGCCGAGAAGCGTATAAGCAAGAGAATTCCTGCTTTCATCTCCCAACAGAAAACAGCATCGTCCGAAAGAGTATCGGACGATGCCATTTTCGTATATCGGGTCAAAACGGAAATAAAAAAGCGTTATAGCGTTTTTACACGGCGTCGCGGTAATCCGCCGCGCAGATCTGCTGCACCGTGACGGCCCGGGTATGGTCGATGTGCGTCCACTCGGGCGTTACGAAGAGCGACTGCACCACGATCGGCACATACGTGAGCATGAACACCGGGAACGTGAACACATAGGCGATCTTCTTCCACGCCGCGCAGTGGATGCTGCGCCACTCTGTCGCGGTCGTGACCGCGCCGAGGACGAAGAGCGTGAGATAAAGATTCATCACCGTCTGCAGCGCCGATATGGCAAGCACGTCCCACTCATGGTAATGGAACACGTTGACCGCCGCCGCGCCGAGATTTACCACGATGCTCAGCCCCGTGAGCACCGCCGCGGGCATGATGCTCATCGCCATATCGTAGCAGGAGAAGCTGCCGCGGAACATGCCGGAGAGGAGCTTTCCGCCGTATTTGCGGAACACCTGCAGATACCCGCGCGACCAGCGCAGACGCTGCGCCCAGGACTGCTTGAAACGGACGGGCTGCTCATCGTAGAGCACGGCCTCCGGGCAGTAGCCGACGCGCCGTCCCGCCGTCACGTTTTCGATGGTAAACTCAATATCCTCGGTCAGCAGGTGGAACGGCCAGCCGCCGCCCTGCTCCTCCAGCACGGTGCGTGAAAAGAGAAAGCCCGTGCCGGAAACGCCGCAGCTCGACCCGATGCGGGATCTCGCGCCGTTCAGATAGCGCGATTCGCGGAGGAACCAGAGACCGTAGCCCGCGGAGATCCAGTTGTCGCCGTAGTTTTTCGAGTCACGGTAGCAGGTGACGATGTCCTTGCCCTCGGAAAACGTCTCGTTCATGCGGGAGACGAAATCGCGCTCGAGCACGTTGTCGGCGTCGAGGACGATGTAGCCGTCAAACTCGTTGTGCGCATGGCGCTCCATTTCGCGCAGGAGGAAGTCGAGCGCATAGCCCTTGCCGCGGAGCGAAGCGTTGTGCCGCTCATACACCTCCGCGCCGTGGGCGCGCGCCGTTTCCGCCGTTTTATCGCGGCAGTTGTCGGCCACGACGAAAACCTCGAGAAAGCGTTCGGGGTAGCTCTGCGCCTTGATGCTGTCAAGAAGATTGCCGATGACGGTCTCCTCGTTGCACGCGGCGATGAGGACCGCGAAGCGGTGCAGCGGCGCTTCCCGCGCCCGCCGCTTCCGCGGCAGCCACGAAACGGGTATGTACAGAAACTGATACATATAGCAGGCAAAAAACAGGCACATCAGAATGAAGTTTATCATTTTCACGGTTTGCATGGCGCTTTCTCCTTTCCCTGTGATGCCAAGGATATCACGCACCGCAGAGCAAAATCCATTAAAGGGTCTTTAAGATTTGTTTAAAAAGGAGAAGGCGGAGTCTCCCCCGCCTTCTTTGGAAAAATCATGCGCTCACGATGTTGTAGTACGCCTTCGCCGTCAGACGGTAGACGATCGTATAGAGCAGCGCAAAAGCGCCGAAGCTCACGAGCGTCGTGGTGACGAAGAGGCCGACATTGTAAAGCGAGAACAGCTCGAGCAGCCGCCGGATCATCGGGAAGGCGAAAGCAAGGTGCACGCCCGCCAGCAGCAGCGGCAGGAAGAACACAGTCAGCAGCTGGGAATTGATGCTGCGGCGGATCTCCTTTTTCGTCATGCCTACCTTCTGCATGATCTCAAAGCGTTTCTGGTCCTCATATCCCTCGGAGATCTGCTTATAGTAGAGGATCAGCACCGCCGCGAGCATAAATACAAGCGTGAGCATAATGCCGATGAAGAAGAGCGCGCCGTTGCTGCCGTAGAAATCGGCGCTTCCGTCCGCACGGCACTCAGCCAGGAGGTACATATAGCCCTGCTCCGGCTCCACCTCGCCGAGGGTGCGCATGACGCCCTGTGTGAGCGCCACGCACTCCTCATCGCCGAGGTCGGTATTGAAATTGTAGACCCATTTATACTGCATCGTAACCACATGCCCGTTATATGTGCGGAAATCCTGAACGGCGGAGGCCGTGTCGTTCACGATGAGGGTCATTTGCGCGATAAGTCCACCGACCTCCGGCGGGAGAAAATAACCGTTTCGCACATCGGCAACGCGCCACGTGTGGGAGACGTCGTCCATAGCAAGCGTCAGCGTCGGACGGTCGTAGGAGCATTTGTAGGTCAGCAGCAGCACCTCGTCCGGCGCAAGCGAAACATTCTCGCCGGTTCGGGCAGCATAGTCCGCAGTAGAAACGATATAGATGTCACGAAGCTCCGAATATGAGGCCGAGACGCCCTCCCGCGAAAACCAGCACTGCACCGTGTCGCCGGAGAAAAGACCGCTGGTATTGATATAGCGGTAGTTCTGCACGTCCTTCGGCGGAACGCCCCGCTCTGACGTATAATCGGCGATGGCACGGCGGTAGCGCTCGATATTGCCGTCCGTGATCTGCTCCGGCGTCTCCCCGGCGAGAGTGATGTTTATATCTCTCGGGTAGCGCATATTCGCGGAGTCCTCCGCGCCGAAATAAAGGCACGAGGAAGAGGAGATCATCACGAGGATCATTGTGGCGATGATGCACACGCTCGCAAGGCCCGCGCCGTTGCGCTTCATGCGGTAGGCCATGGAGGAAACGGACACGAAATGCTCCGGCCGGTAGTAGTATTTCTTATTCTTCTGCAGCACGCGGCAGAGCAGCACGCTGCCCGCGACGAGCAGAAGATATGTGCCGATGATGACGAGGATCACAGCCACGAAGAACCATACGATCGCATCAAGCGGGTTGGTGATGCTCACGGCAAGGTAATACGCCGCGGCGAGGATCACAACGCCCGCAAGGCCGAGCAGCCAGTTTGCCTTCGGCGGCTTTTCGCCGACGGACTCGCTGCGCAGCAGCGCCACGGCGCTGCTGCGCCCGACGCGGACGACCGTGGAGAGCCAGATGACCGCGAAGATGATCGCGTACAGTCCCAGCGCGCGCGTCAGGGAATCAACGTCAATGCGGATGCGGTAATTGATATCGCCGCCGAGCATATTGACCAGTCCAAGCTCCGCGAGCTTTGAGAGGACGATGCCGAGCGCAAGACCGAGCACGAGCGAGAGCACGGCGGTAATGAGGCTCTCCCACGTGACGATGCGCGCAAGATTGCGCTTATTCATGCCAAGGACGTTATAGAGTCCGAATTCCCGCTCGCGGCGGCGGACAAGGAACGAGTTGGTATAGTAGAGAAAGATCGCGGAGAACACAAAGATCACAAAGCTGCCGAGATTGAGGATCAATCCGGCGCTGTTGGAGCCGCGCGGCAGCAGTGCGCACGTCTCCGGCGAGCCGAGGAACGAGAGGATATAGAACATCATCACCATGCACACGCAGGTAAGCAGATACGGGGTAAAGAGCCGCTTGTTCTTGCGCAGGCCGTCCCACGCGAGACGCGGATAGAGAGCGGTTTTCATCGCGCCTCACCGCCTCCCGCGAGCATCGTGAGCGTTTCGGAGATGCGCTGGTAGAAGAGCTCGTTCGTGGCGTCGCCGCGGTAGAGCTGGTGGAACACCTCGCCGTCGCGGATGAAGAGTACGCGCCCGGCGCAGCTCGCGGCCTTCACGGAGTGCGTGACCATGAGGATCGTCTGCCCGCCGCGGTTCACCTCGCCGAAGAGACGGAGCAGTTCGTCCGTGGATTTGCTGTCGAGCGCGCCGGTCGGCTCGTCGGCAAGCAGGATGCGCGGCTTCGTGATGAGCGCGCGGGCAACGGCGGCGCGCTGCTTCTGGCCGCCGGAGACCTCGTAGGGATATTTTTTCAAAAGCTCGCGGATGCCGAGCGTTTCCGCAATATCGATGAGGCGGGTGCGCATCTCATCGTAGCTCTTGCCCGCGAGGACGAGCGGGAGATAGATGTTATCCTCAAGCGTGAACGTGTCGAGCAGGTTGAACTCCTGAAACACGAACCCGAGATGGTCGCGGCGGAACGTGGCGGCCTCGCTCTCGCGGATCTTGGTAAAGTCCCGCCCGTCGAGCAGCACCGTGCCGGCGGTGGGCTTGTCAAGCGCGGCGAGAATGTTCAGAAGCGTCGTTTTGCCGCTGCCGCTCTCGCCCATGATGGCGACATACTCGCCCTCGTTCACGGAGAAATTGACGTTGCGGAGCGCCTCGACCGCATTGCCGCCGAAGCGGGTCTTATATACTTTTTTCAGCCCGGAAACTTCCAGTAAACTCATGAGAAATGGACTCCTTTCGTTTTCTGGCATCAGTATAAGCGAAAAAGCCGACCCGTTCCATCGGATCGGCTTACACTCGCACGGCAAATCCAACATTTCTGTCACATTTACTCTACCGTGATCTTCTTTTCTTCCAATTTGATCCGGACTGTCGTCCCCTCGCCGGGGCGCGACTCCGCCGTGATCGTGTGGCCGAGATTCCGGCAGATGCGGCGGCAGAGATAGAGCCCGATGCCGCTCGCGCGTTTGTCCGCGCGCCCCTGCAAGCCGGTGTAGCCGCGCTCAAAGACGCGCGGCAGATCCTCCGGCGCAATGCCGATGCCGGTATCGCGGATGCAGAGCGTTTTCGGCTCTTCAACGTACACGGAAACGCCGCCCTGCGGCGTATACTTCAAAGCGTTCGAGAGCACCTGCTCAATGACGAACGAGAGCCACTTCTCGTCTGTGAACACGCGCACGTCCGTGGGCGTATAGTCGAGCGTCAGGCGGCGCGCGATGAACTCCCCGGCGAAACGCCGGAGCGCCGGACGGACGATATCATCGAGCCTCGCTTCGCGGAATACATAGTCCGTCCCCTCGCCCTCCAGCCGGAGGTACGTGAGCACCATTTCCACATACTGCTCGATGCGTCCGAGATCGGCGAGAAGGCGGCGGGAGGAGTCGCTGTCCTCGCTCTGGAGCCGGAGACGCATGGCGGCGATGGGCGTTTTGATCTGGTGCGCCCAGAGCGTGTAGTATTCAAGCATATCGGCGCGGTCGGCGGCAGCCTTTGCCGCGGCGTCCGCGCTCTGGCGGCAGAGACTCTGCACGATTGCCTGATAGTCTGCCTCCGGCACGCTTGCCGCCGCCGGCAGCACGCCGATGAGCTCCGCCGCCGTGGTCTCCAGCTGGGAAAGCTCCCGGTGGAGCTTATATACGCGCCGGAAATCGAGCGCGAGCGCCGCGAGACCGAGCAGCAGCGTGAGCGCGCACGGATACGCCACGGCGCGCAGCGGCAGATGGAAGAGGGCGAAGGATACGCCGAGCAGCACCGCCGCCAGCGCAAAGAACAGCAGCACCCCGCGGCGGCTTTTGATATAGTCTCCGAGCAGCTTCATTTTTCCCCCACGGCGTAGCCCACGCCGAATTTCGTCGTGATGAAATCATGCAGCCCCGCGTTTTCGAGCTTTTTGCGCAGGCGGCCGACGTTCACGGTGAGCGTGTTCTCGTCCACGAACGAGTCCGTCTGCCAGAGCGCTTCCATGAGCTTTTCGCGGCTGACGATCTTCCCCTTGTTCTGCATCAGCGTGAGAAGGATGCGGTATTCATTTTTGGTGAGAGCGATGTGCTCGTCGGCATAGGTGAGCGTATTGTCGCCGGTATTGAGGATCGCCCCGGCGTGCTCGAGCACGGGCGCTGCCGCGCCGAACTCATACGTCCGGCGGAGAAGAGCCTGCACCTTGGCAATGAGCACGTTCGTATCAAAGGGCTTGGCGACAAAATCGTCGCCGCCCATGTTCATCGCCATGATAATGTTCATATTATCGCTCGCCGAGGAGATGAATATGACCGGCACGGAGCTTACTTTTCGTATCTCCGCGCACCAGTGATACCCGCTCATATACGGAAGCGACACGTCCATCAGCACAAGATGCGGCTGCACGCGCGCGAACTCCGCCATGACCGCGCGGAAATCGGCAGCGCAGGTGCACTCCAGCGCCCAGAGCTTCATCTGCGCGCAGATGGCGTCGGCGAGGCTGCGGTCATCCTCTACGAGCAAAATGCGGTGTTCCATATCTCGCCCCCCTTTCCTTTTCGGCTCCACTATACCAGTGCCGTCCGGTGCGTGTCAACCGGCCGGGCCGATATAAGAAGACCGCAGCGCGTGGCAGCGCTGCGGTCTTTGGTATCACCCCACGAGGAAGCGCGAGAGAAATTCGCGCGTCTTCGGGTCCTGCGGGATTTCAAAAATATCCTTCGGGCGTCCCTCTTCGCAGATGACGCCGTCGGCCATAAAGACGACGTTCGTGGAAACGTCGCGCGCGAACGCCATTTCGTGCGTCACGACGATCATCGTGAGTCCGTCTCCGGCGAGAGAGCGCATAACATCGAGCACCTCGCCGACCATCTGCGGATCGAGCGCGCTCGTCGGCTCGTCGAAGAGCAGCACCTCCGGCTCCATCGCAAGCGCGCGGGCGATCGCCACGCGCTGCTTCTGTCCGCCGGAGAGCTGCGCCGGGCGGGCGTGGATGTACGGCGTCATGCCGACGCGCCCGAGATATTCCATGGCGATTTTCTCCGCTTCGGCCCGGCTGCGCCGGAGCACCGACATCTGACCGGTGACGCAGTTTTGCAGCGCGGTCATGTTGTTGAAGAGATTGAAGCTCTGGAACACCATGCCGACCTTTGCGCGGTACTGCGAGAGATTCATCTCCCGCGCGGTGATGTCCTGCCCGTGATAAAGCACCTGACCGGACGTCGGCGTTTCAAGAAGGTTGATGCACCGGAGCATCGTGCTCTTGCCCGAGCCGGAAGCTCCGATGATGCTGAGCACTTCACCCTTTTCCACGCTGAGATGGATATCGCGCAGCACGGTATGATCGCCGAACTGCTTTTGCAGATGTACAAGCTCTATGACCTTTTCGCCCATGGCTCAGTCCTCCCTCGCGGTTTTGATGCGGATCTCGGCGGCGCTGTCGCTCTGCGAGCCGAAGATCACATAGCTGTCGTTCCCGTCGAGTTTACGCTCCACAAAGCGCAGCAGCCGCGTGACCGTGAATGTCAGAATGAAGTACAGCACACACACGACAAGATACGTCTGGAACGTTTCAAAGCTCTGGCGCTTGATGATCCCGGCAAAGTAGTAAAGCTCCGTTACGCCGATGACGTTCAGCACCGAGGTGTCCTTGATATTGATGACAAACTCGTTGCTTACCGAGGGCAGGATGTTGCGCATGACCTGCGGGATGATGACCTTGAACATCGTCTGCGAATGGGTCATACCGATGCTCATAGCGCCCTCAAACTGGCCCTTATCGATGGAGATGATGCCGCCGCGGACGATCTCGGCCATGTAAGCGCCGGTGTTGACCGAAACGATCAGGATGCCGGACGGAATGAGCGGCAGCGTGCTGCCGCCGGAGGCAAAGGCATAACCCCAGTAGATGACCATCGCCTGCACCATCATGGGCGTGCCGCGGAAGATCTCCACATAAACGGCGATGACGGCGTTCAGGATCTTATGGAGCACGCGCACAAAGCCGTTGCGGGAGAATGGCGCCGTACGGACGATGCCGGTCAGAAGACCGATGGCGAGACCGGCCACGGTGCCGGTAAGCGCAATGAGCATCGTGTTTCCCACGCCGCTGAGCAGCTGGGGATAATATTTCGCAGCTATGTTGATTACGTCCTGAAAAAAGCTCATGGCTGTTTACCGGCCCTTTCGGTCAGATTACTTACGGATGATGACGACGAGGTTGGATTCGTAATAGGTATCGGTGAAGTCGATCTGCGCAGCGCGCTCGGCCGTGGGGCTCATGCCGGCGGCAATGGCGTCGATCGCGCCGGATTCCAGCGCGGGCAGCAGCGAATCCCATTCGATGGAGTAAATTTCCAGATTCATGCCGAGACGCGCCGCGACATACTTTGCGATCTGCACGTCGTAGCCGTTGGCGTAAAGGCCGTCCTTGCCCTCGCCGGAGATGGGCACCGCGCCGAAGGATGCACCGGAGATATCGGTCCAGTTATACGGCTCATACGCGCACTCCATGCCGACGCGAAGCGTGCCCGCCGGGTTTTCCGGCTCTTCGGCGCTCACGGCATACCCGGTCACTTCCCCGCCGGAGCTGAGCGTCACGATCTGCTCCATGAGCGCGCTGCGCTGCTCGGGTGTGATCTCCGCGAGAACGGCGTTGATCTGCTCGCGCAGCTCCGAGCCCTTCTTCAGACCGATGGCGATGCCGACGTCGGACGCCGTGGCGGTAAAGCCGGTCTCATTGTTCATAAACGGGAGGAACGTAAGAGTATCGTCGCTCTGGCAGACGGAGAAGGCCGTCGGTTCCTCGGCGATGTAGCCGTCGATCGCGCCGCTCTTGAGCGCGGTCAGAAGATCGGCAAACTCGGGATACGTCGAGCCCTGCACGTTTTCGATCTGGTTGAGCGCGTCCGCGTGGAACGTTCCGGCCTGCGCCGCGATCTTCATGCCCTTGAGATCGGCGATCGTCGCCGCTTCCGTGATGCTCGTTCCGGTGCTGTCGGTCGTTTCTGCACTGCCGCACCCGGCGAGCAGGCAAAGGCAGAGAGCGGCTGCCATCAGCAGCGCAAGGATGTTTCTTCTTCTCATTTTTTCTGTCTCCTTTTCGGAAAAATTAAATAAGCCTGCGACCCGATGTGGTATCGCAGGCTTTCCGAAAAATGAGATTCAAAAAGAAAATCAAAAACCGGTTTCCTTTGATAGCTCTCCACAGTAACTGTGACAGTCCGGCGCTTATTGGGCGTCGGCCCAGCAGCAGCACGGCGGCAGCCATGCGGTGCTTCGGCGGAATTGCCTTTCTCCTGCGGCCGCCTGCCGGCGTGTGCTGCAAGATACTCTTCGTTTCCGCGACCTCTATCAGGTGCTTTCTTATTTTATGCACGGATTATACGGCGTGGGGTCCCTTCTGTCAATACCTTCGCGCCATTTTCCGCATTTTATCTCTTTACATCGATAAAATCATCGGCATAATTATGCATTTATAACAGACGCAATTCCCACCATTGCCCCGGCGCTCGCCACCGTGCATCATCCTTTTTATCAATTATCCATCCACGAGATACCTGGATTCCGGGTATGGCTGTTTCACATCCGTCCGACCAAGCAGATAATCCGTGCTCGTGCCGTAAAAATCCGCCAGGCGAATCAGCACATCCGTTGGTATATCACGCTTTCCCAGTTCATAATGCGAATAGCTCACCTGCGTACAGCGCAAATACTCCGCCATGTCTTTCTGCCGTAGATCTCGGTCTTCCCGCAAATCGCGTATCCTCCTGTACATACTGTTCATCCTTCCCGGCGCGGTATATACAAAAGTATAGGCAAAACATTTTGTTATATTGACTTATAAAACAATTTGTTATATCATTGCTTTGGTCTTTATCATGTTATCGTCCATTTTTATAAAGGGGAGTGGTTTTATGCTTAGCAAAACCGATAGAAAAATCTGCGGTACATGTCAGTTTTGGACCGGCAAAAGGGATCCGGTGTTTGATCGCAAAGGTGTACCCAAAATCGATATCTCCGATACACGCGGCAATTGCGAAAACTGCAGCAGCCGATTTTTTGACACATCGCGCGCCCGTGACGCTCAATGTGTGAAGTATTCCAAATGGACTGAACTGTTCTGATCACAGGGAGGCACATGAGATCATGAATAATTCGTCCAACACAGTTGCTGATGTCTTAAAGGGTTACGGTATTTTAAACGCTGTCGCAGGTGTCATAGTGGGTCTTGTCCTGCTTTCCAAAGAATCTACACTTGTCGGTATTGTTTTTATCGCCATTGTTCTTGTTGCAAGTTTTGGAATCTACGCCTTCGGCGAGGTCGTTGAATTGCTTCACCAAATCAAAATGAATACTGCCGTCAATTCTCTTTCCGAAAAAAGCGGAATTGTGGCAGAAAAATCATTATTTGAAGATCTTCCGAATCTTTAAAGGAGGTTCCCATGTCGTCAAGATATAACGAAATAAAAAAAAGCTACTGCAATCTGTACTGTGCGGGAAGCCCTCTGGTACTTTCCGCATACGCTCTTCTTCAGGATACGGAAACGCACACTGTGATCCTTCAGGTCAAAATGAAGAGTGTAGCAAAAAAAGAAATATCGGCCGTGATTCTCGAAATTGAAGCCCGTGATATTATCGGAAAACCGTTGAAGGGCATACCGGAATATCAGTTTTTGGATTTATCCGTATCCCGTGACGCGGAGTTTGGAACTTCATCTGCCATTATTCTCCCGGACGCAACCACGAGAGACGTAACGATCTCCTGTTCCTCCGTAGTTTTTTCCGACGGTACGGCCTGGTCTTCTGACCCAAACACTTCGTGGAAATCCATTCCAACCGAAAAACCTTTGTCAGACATCTTTGATGACCCAGAAGTGCTGGATTATTTTATAGCAGAAAACGGCTCGGACTGCTGCTGCGAACCAGCGCTTTATCCGGATCTGGAACTTTGGCAATGCGCCGCCGGTCATCTCAATACAACGGAAGAAAAAGAATGTCACTGCTGCGGCCGGCCGTTTTTCCATATTTCTGTCTCGGATTATGTACAGCGAAAGAAAGAATACGAAGAGAAAAATGCAGCGAAAGCCGAAGCGGAGCGGTTGGAAACGGAAAAAAGAACACAGGCGCAAAAAGCCCGCACAAAAAAGTGCTTACGGATCGGAGCCCTTTCCGTTTTCACCGCCGCGCTCATCATTATGATTGTTCTCAGCGCGGTATTATGGATTCCGCTAAAGAAAGCGCAGTCCCTATATGATGCCGGAGAATATGAAGCCGCACTTTCGGCCGCTGAAAAAATTCCCGGAAGCAACGCCCGGCAATTATCCGAATCCTGCTCCGCTCGGATAGAAGAAATCCGTTTGGAAAAGGAGGCGCAGGAAAAGGCCGAGCGCGAGACTGCCGTGCTGGACAGAGCACAGGCTTTTTATGATGAAGGACTATATCCCGACGCTGTGGAAGCGCTTCAAGGGTTCAGCTCACAGCCAATTGATCAGCTCCGGGATGACTGCAAAAAGGCCATTGACGCACAGTTTCTTTCGGATTTGGAGCGAGCTTTTGTATATAGATTCAAGCTCGCCAATGATGACCGTTCTTATAAAGAATGCGTTGAAGCGGAATTAGATATTCTGGAAAAGTATTCAGAGTACAGCGGTCTGTTCTACAGCAGTATCATACAACAGAATGCTGAAAAATATATTGATGGCTGCCGTTCCGAGCTCGCCGGTATTCTTCCGGATGATCAGACAAATGAGGAATACCTCAAAGGAAACGCCGCCCGCTGGGAAGCACTGTATTATTTGTGTGAGAACAGCGACCTGTTTTCGGACAACGAGTATTTCCGGGCTTTTACTCTGGTGGGACATGCCTTTGATGAATTTAACTACGGATCAAGCAAAGCCCGATGGGATAAAGCGAGCCAATGCTATACCGTGCCTTATACGAACAGCACTCTCTACACAATAAACACCATATTGGAATACAGCGTCTATCGGGAAAACCGCTTGGTTTTCAGCGGCAAAACAGCCGTAACGATGAAACCCGGCGAAACCGTCAATATTCCTATGGAGCATCTTTCGGACTATTTAAACGCTCGTTCGGCGTCCATCACCACAGGGTGGGATCTTTCGATCGGTGACTGCCAGTTCTTTGACTCCAACGGAAGCCGTCTGCTCCCCAACGAGGTTTCAGAAGCATAAACCTTAAAACTACAGCAGGAAGCGCCGCCGGGGTTCCGGCGGCGCTTTGCTGCTTTCTTCACTTTTCCCATTGGGAGAGCATGGTGCGCATCCAGTCGGCAACATCCATGCGGTAAACGGCGTTGAGCGTTTCCGGCGCGAACACGTCCGCGGCCTCCCCCGCGGCAGCGATTCTGCCGTGTTCGAGCAGCACGCCGCAGCTTCCGTACATCCGCGCTAGCGAGAGATCGTGCACGACCGACACCACGGCGCGGCCGCCCTTGGAGAGCCACTCGCGCACAAGGGAGAATATCTGCTTTTGATACACAAGATCGAGATGATTCGTCGGCTCGTCAAGCAGGAGCAGCCGCGGGTTCTGCGCAAAGAGCTGCGCGAGAAAGACGCGCTGCAGCTCGCCGCCCGAGAGCGTGAGCACGGACTGGCGCGCGATATGCGCCACGCCTGTCAGCTCCATCGCCTCGGCGACGCTCCGCTCGTCCTCGTCGCTCCGGCGGGAGAAAATACCGGGAGCATAGGCATAGCGTCCGAGCCGCACGACCTCCTCCACGGAGAAGGCATAGCCGACCGTGTGGTGCTGCGCGAGCACGCCCATGCCGCGCGCAAGGAGATGGGCGGGCGTTTTCTGCACGTCCTTCCCTTCAAAAAGCACCGTTCCCGTATACGGCACGCCGCGGGACACGGCATTCACGATCGTGGATTTGCCCGCGCCGTTCGGCCCGATGAGCATGAGCCAGTCGCCGTCTTGCACGGAAAAGCTCACATCGTTCACGATCACGGCGCTGCCGAAGCGCACCGAGAGGTTTTGTACTTCCAGCATGCTCATTTCTCGCCCCTCCTTGTGCGGATGAAGATGACGACGAAGAGGATCGAGCCGATGAACGACGTGACGACGCCCACGGGCAGCTCGCGCGGGTCAAAGAGCGTGCGCGCAAGAAGATCGCACAGCATGAGGAAGATCGCCCCGCCAAACGCGCTCGCCGGGAGCAGCCGCCGGTGGTTCGGCCCGGTGATGAGGCGCACCATGTGCGGCGTCACAAGACCCACAAAGCCGATCGTGCCGCCGACGGATACGCACACGCCGATGAGCGCCGACACCGCGATCATCACCGTGAGCTTAACGCGCCGGACGTTCACGCCGATATGCCGGGCGTTGTCCTCGCCGACGGCAAAGGCGTTGAGCTCGCGCGCGCAGCCGAAGAGCACGCCGCCGAAAACGACGAGCGCGCCGAGCAGCACAAGGACGTGGACATACCCCCGCCCCGCGAGAGAGCCCATCGTCCAGAACGTGATGGACTGCACCTTATCCGGCGCGAACGTGATGACGAGCGAGAGAACGCTTGAAACGAACATCGAGTAAATGACGCCGATGAGGATGATCGTGCCGGTGGAGAGCGAGCCGTCCAGCCGGTAAGCCAGCCCCAGAATGACGACGAGCGAGAGGAACGCAAAAAGCATTGCCATGCTCATCGTCCCGGCGAGCGGAATGCCGGGGAGCGTTATGCCGAACGCGATGGAGATCACCGCGCCGAGCGACGCGCCGGACGATACGCCGAGCGTAGAGCCGTCCGCCAGCGGGTTTTTCAAAAGGCCCTGCATCGCCGCGCCGCACACCGAGAGCGACGCGCCCGTGAGCGCAACGCACAGCACGCGCGGCAGGCGCACGGAGAATACGATCGTCGCGCTCATGCCCGTTCCCGTGCCGCGGCCCGCCAGGGCGTTCCACAAAAGACCGAACGTCTCGCGCAGCGGCAGCTTTACGCTGCCGAGCGACACGCACACGAGAAGCGTGAATACCGTCGCCGCGGCAAATGCCAGATACGCCGGAAGGCCAAACCCCTCCCGGCGTACCATGGTTTTATTTTCTTTTGGCTCAGGCCGCCTTGTCATTGGCCTCAACGCCGGCAATGAAGTCGGCGAGCATCTGCGCGCCTTCCGCCAGACGCGGTGCGGGGCGGGAAAGCTCGTTGTTCTGCAGATTGAGGATGGCGCCGTTCTTCACAGCCGTCACATTTTCCCAACCGGCGCGGGAGGCGATCTCCTCTTCGGGCGTGGGGCCCTCGCCGGAGTACATGGAAATGGTCATAATATAGTCGGGGTTGCGCTCGAGCACCTGCTCTTCGCTGATCTCCGCCCAGCCTTCCACGTCGGCAAAGCAGTTCTTGAGACCGAGCAGCTCGGCGATCTCGTTCATGAAGGTGTTGGCGCCGGCCGTCCACAGACCGTACTCCAGCGGGGAGACCTCAAAGTAAATGGTCTTTTCGCCGTCGCCGCAGACGCCCTTGAGCGACTCAAACGTCGTCTTCATGCCGTCGATGACCGTTTCGGCTTCCTCGTTCTTGCCGAGCAGCGCGCCGATCATGCGGATGGCGGCATAGGTGCCCTCGATATCCTGCGCGTCGGAAACGACAACGTGGACACCGGCGTCCTCAAGCGCCTTGATCTGCTCTTCGGTCTGGGCCATCGTGCTCATAAGGAGCACCTGCGGCTCAAGAGCGATGATCTGCTCGATGTTGGTCTCATAGCCGGACTGCACGGAGGGGATCTCCTGCACTTCGGCGGGGTAGTCGCAGTAGGTGCCGCGGCCGACGAGCAGGTCCATGCCGCCGAGCGCGCAGATGATCTCGCAGTCGGACGCCGTGAGCGCAACGATGCGCGTGGCAGGCTCTTCGAGCGTGATCTCGCGGCCGGTCATGTCGGTCACGGTGACGGAGGTGTCCTCCGCGGGGGCTTCGGTGGCTTCCACGGGGGCTTCGGTCGGCTCGGCAGGAGCTTCCGTCGCGATGGGCTCAGCGCTCTGTCCGCAGGCGGCGAGCGAGAGCAGCATCAGGGCTGCCAATGCAAGAGCAAGGATCTTTTTGGCGTTCATTTCTTGAACTCCTTCTCAAAAAAGTATTCAAACAACCAGCCTTCCGGCGCAAAAACGCCGCCCCTCTCTCGGAAAGGGCGGCGGAATCGGCAATGGATCGCACAGCTATACCCCGTCCCAGAAGCTCTCATGCGAAAACAGGTTTCCCGACTTGGCATCATCCTACTCAAGCCCCTTCCCGCCCTTCGGCAGTGGTACCGGCTTTTTTGTCCGCTTTACGGTTACTGGGATAGTCCGGAATTTGCATCCGTGTTCCCTCGGCGGAGTCTCCCCCGACGACGTCTTTCGACGCGGATCCGCACGCTGTTTGTTTGTGGCCATACTATATCGGTTTCTTCGCCGGATGTCAAGGCAGCAAAACCGGCGCTTTCGGTATTTTACCAAAAAGCGCCGGTTTTCTTCTAAATTTTAATATACGCTGGTAAGGATCTCCCCATAAGACGGATACGGCCACGCAGCGCGGTCCATGATGAGCTCCGCGCCGTCGGAAATTTCGCGCAGCGTCTCCATTTCCGGCAATATCTCACCGCGGCAGATCTCCACGGCGGATTCGGTGGAGAGGCGTCCGTCGTCAATGCGGCGCACCGCCTTTTCCAGTTTTTCCGCGCCGTCCCAGAGCTTCGCCGCGCGCGCGGAGAGCTCCGCCGCCGCCGTTTTTTCATACCGGCAGGCACTCTCGCCGCAGAGCTTTTTCTTTTCGTGCGCCGTGGCGGAAAGAGCGCCGGTAAAGCGGCTCACCGCGGGGAGCACATCCTTGCGCAGCATATCGAGCAGCGTGAGCGCCTCGATGCGCACCTCCTTGGCGTAGTGGTCGAGCACGATCTCGCACCGGGCGCGAAGCTCCGTTTCGCTGAACACGCGGTTGCGGCGGAAAAGCTCCGCGTTTTTCGCGTCGAGCAGATGCGGTACGCAGTCCGGCGTGGAGCGGTAGTTGCACAGACCGCGGCGTGCGGCCTCGCGCACCCATGCTTCTTCGTAGCCGTTGCCGTTGAAGATGATGCGGCGGTGCTCACGGATGGAGCGCTTTATGAGCTCGTGCAGCGCGCTCTCAAAGTCCGCCGTGCCCTCCAGCTCGTCGGCATAGCGGCGCAGCACGTCCGCCACGGCGGTGTTGAGAATGATGTTCGCCTCGGAGATCGACTGCGACGAGCCGACCATGCGGAATTCAAACTTATTGCCCGTGAAGGCAAAGGGCGAGGTGCGGTTGCGGTCGCTCGTATCCTTCGGGAAGCGCGGCAGGACATGCACGCCGACCTTGAACTGCACCTTTTCGCCGGATTCATACGGCGTGCCGTTCTCAATGGAATCGAGAATGCCGGTGATCTCGTCGCCGAGGAACACGGAGAGGATCGCCGGGGGCGCTTCGCTGCCGCCGAGACGGTGGTCGTTGGAAGCTCCCGCGACGGAGATGCGCAGCAGGTCCTGGTATTCGTCCACGGCCTGCAGAACCGCCGTGAGGATGAGCAGGAACTGCGCGTTCTCCTCCGGCGTGTCGCCGGGGTTCAGAAGATTTTCGCCGCGGTCGGTGGAAAGCGACCAGTTGTTGTGCTTGCCCGAGCCGTTCACGCCCGCGAACGGCTTTTCGTGCAGCAGGCACACCATGCCGTGCCGGTCCGCCACGCGCTTCATGCACTCCATGACGAGCTGGTTGTGATCGGCGGCGATGTTCACCGTGGAATAGACGCACGCGAGCTCGTGCTGCGCGGGGGCGACCTCGTTGTGCTCGGTCTTGGCCGGGACGCCGAGCCTCCAGAGCTCCTCGTCCAGCTCACGCATGAACGCCGCCACGCGCGGCTTGATCGCGCCGAAATAATGGTCGTCCAGCTCCTGTCCCTTGGGCGGACGCGCGCCGAGAAGCGTACGCCCGGTGTAGATAAGATCGGGGCGCTGCTCGTAAACGCCGCGGTCAATGAGGAAATACTCCTGCTCCGCGCCGGCGTTCGCGCGCACGGCGGCGGTCTGCGTGTCGCCGAAGAGCTTCAGAATGCGCAGCGCCTGGATATTCAGCGCGTCCATGCTGCGGAGAAGCGGCGTTTTCTTGTCGATGGCCTCGCCGCCGTAGGAGGCGAATACCGTCGGGATGCAGAGCACGCCGTCCTTCACGAAAGCGTAGCTCGTCGGGTCCCAGGCGGTGTAGCCGCGCGCCTCGAATGTGGCGCGAAGACCGCCGGAGGGGAAGCTCGATGCGTCCGGCTCGCTGTGGATGAGCTCGCGGCCCGAAAACTCCGGCAGCGCGCCGCCGTCCTTCGCCGGGGAGAGAAAGCTGTCGTGCTTTTCGGCGGTGATGCCGGTCATCGGCTGGAACCAGTGGGTATAATGCGTCGCGCAGCGCTCGATCGCCCAGTCGCGCATCGCCTCGGCGACGACGTCCGCCTCGGCAAGCGTCAGGCGCTTGCCGTACTGCCGGGCCGAGCGCAGTGCGCTGTAGATCTCCGCCGGGAGACGCTGCTGCATAACGGCATCCGAAAATACCATCGAGCCGAATTCTTCTGTCATACCGCTCATAAGCCCTGCCCCTTTTATTATATAATAGTAGATATCCGGGTGAAGACCCCCTCGGTCACGGCCGCGCCGTGCAGTCTCCCCTATTGTGGGGAGCCAAGTGGGTTTGCAGAAAACGATCTTGCCTCCCCTAACAAGGGAGGTGGCTTTTGCCGAAGGCAAAAGACGGAGGGGTTGTCCCTGTCTTTATCACTTTAACTTGCTCACTCTACCCTGTGCCGATGATTTTGTCAATATTGCCCGCGATTTTTTATTGACAAAGACGGCTCCGTTCCGTATAATTCGTGTGCGTAAAGGTGAGCAATGGCGTTCGCCGACGCGGTTTACCTGACCGCGTCGGCGACGCTTTTTTCGTTTGGTCAGCGCCGCGTAACATCGTCTTCGGCGCTCGGCGGCGCTTTTGCGCCGCCCGCTCTTGCCGAATCATGCGTTGCTGACGGATACCCTTTATATTTTAAAAAATTTTTGCTGCGGAGGCTATTTATGACCGGAGAGACTGTATTGATTCTGGATTTCGGCGGGCAGTACAAGGAGCTGATCGCGCGCCGCGTGCGCGAGCACGGCGTCTATTCCGAGATCCGTTCGTGCAAAATGCCCGTGGAGGAGATCCGCGCGATGGCGCCGAAGGGCATCATCTTCACCGGCGGACCGGACAGCGTATACCGCGACGATTCTCCTACCTGCGACAAGGCCGTGCTGGAGCTCGGCATCCCGGTGCTCGGCATCTGCTACGGCATGCAGCTCATCTGCCATCTCTGCGGCGGAACGGTCGAGGCGGGCACGAAGCGCGAGTACGGCGTATTCCCCATTACCCTTGACACCTCTCTCCCGCTCTTTTCCGGCTGCACCGTGCCGACGGACGTGCTTATGAGCCACACCGATCTCGTCACGGCGCTGCCCGAGGGCTTCCGCGTTGCCGGTCACACCGACCTCACGCCCGTAGCGGCGTATGTGAACGAAGAGCGCCGGCTCTACGGCGTGCAGTTCCATCCGGAAGTGACCAACACCGTGCAGGGCAATCTCATTCTCAAAAACTTCCTCTTTGATATCTGCGGCTGCGCCGGGGATTACTCGATGGAGAGCTTCCTTGAAACGAAGATCCGCGAGATCCGCGAGCAGGTCGGCAGTGAAAAGGTACTGCTCGGTCTCTCCGGCGGCGTGGATTCCTCGGTGTGCGCGGCGCTGCTCGCGCGTGCGGTGCCCGGCCAGCTCACGTGCATTTATGTCGATCACGGTCTCATGCGCCAGGGCGAAACGGAGGAGATCCGCTCCGTATTCGAGGATAAGGCGCTCGACTTCCGCTGCGTGGACGCTGCCGACCGCTTTCTTGCAAAGCTCGAGGGCGTGACCGATCCCGAAAAGAAGCGCAAGATCATCGGGCGCGAGTTTGCTCTCGTTTTTGAGGACGAGGCGAAAAAGCTCGGCAAGGTCGGCTTCCTCGCACAGGGGACGATCTACCCGGACGTCGTCGAGTCCGGCACGGGCTCGGCGGTCATCAAGAGCCACCACAACGTCGGCGGGCTGCCGAAGGATCTCGGCTTTTCCGGCGTCGTGGAGCCGCTGCGCTATCTCTTCAAGGACGAGGTGCGCAAGCTCGGTCTTCTCCTCGGTCTGCCCGAAAGTCTCGTGAACCGTCAGCCGTTCCCCGGCCCCGGTCTCAGCGTTCGCGTGCTCGGCGAGATCACGCGCGAAAAGCTCGCCATTCTCCGCCCGGCGGACGCCATTGTCCGCGAGGAGATCGGCAAGTGCGGCTGCCGCGCCGATCAGTATTTTGCGGTGCTCACCGGCGTGAAGAGCGTCGGCGTCATGGGCGACGGACGCACATATGACTATACTGTCGCGGTGCGCTGCGTGGAAACGAGCGACTTTATGACCTGCGTGTTCGCGCCCCTGCCGTGGGATGTGCTGCGGCGCATCTCCTCGCGCATTACAAACGAAGTGCGCGGCATCAACCGCGTTGTCTACGACATCACCTCCAAGCCGCCCGCGACCATCGAATGGGAGTGACCGTTTCGCCGTGAACGCATGGAAGCGGCTGGACGAGCGCCTTTCCGCAGGGAAGGGACGCACGCTCTGGCAGTTTGTGAAATTCAATCTTGTAAGTCTCACGGTGACGATCTTGCAGCTTCTGCTCGCCAATCTCCTGCCGCTCGCGTTCGACCGTGTTGTCTCGCCGCTGCCGCCGCTGCTGCGCGGCATATTCCGTGCCGACGCGCTTTTCCCGGACAGTTCAAAGTATGTGGTGAACGGCGTTGTCACATGGGGATATGTGCTGCCGTTCCTGCTGGCAAACGGTCTTGCAAACATCTACGGCTATTTTATCAACATGAAAACAACGTTTCGCGGCAAGGGTACCCGCGCGGGGTTCGCGGTGTATCTCGTGATCCTCTTCGCGCTCATTCTCTTTGCCACGTGGATGCAGGGCGAAATCGTCGCCGCGATGGCGTCGAGCCGCATCGCTCCCCTCTCGCGCACGCTCGCCTCGTTCGGCGCGGGCGTCGTGCAGACGGCGGTGCTCTTCCCGCTCGAAAAACTTGTACTGTTCCGGCAGAGGCCGGACGACGGAAAGGAAACAACATGAACGAAAAGCTCTTTGATTATATCGCCGTATGTCCCACGGCGTTCCATACCTGCGCCCACAGCGCGGACATGCTGCGCGAGTCCGGATATACCGAGCTTTGCGAGGCACACCGCTGGGAGATCGTTCCCGGCGGCAAGTATTTTGTCACGCGGAATGGTTCTTCGCTGATCGCGTTTCGCGTCCCCGCCGGGGAGATCGCGGGCTTTATGATGACCGCCGCGCACGGCGACAGCCCGGCGTTCAAGATCAAGGAGAACGCGGAGCTTTCGGACGGGAATTATCTCCGTCTCTCCGTGGAGAAATACGGCGGGATGCTCTGCGCCCCGTGGCTCGACCGGCCGCTTTCCGTGGCGGGCCGTGTTCTCGTATCCGATGGCGACAAGCTTTCGGTGAAGCTCGTGGATCTCAAGGATCCCTGCGCCATCATCCCGAACGTCGCCATCCACATGAACCGCAACGCCAACGACGGCATGAGCTATAATGCCGCCGTCGATATGCTGCCCGTATGGATGAGCAGCGAAAAGGGCAGTTTCCGCGCCGCCGTCGCCAAGGCCGCCGGTGTTGCGGAGGACGCCATCGTCACCGGCGATCTTTTCCTTTACGATCCCCAGAAGGGCGTCACGCTCGGCGAATACATCTCCGCGCCGCGGCTGGACGATCTCCAGTGCGCTTTCTCCTCGCTGACGGCGTTTCTCGCCGCCGGGGAGAGCCGCTCCATTCCCGTCTGCTGCATCTTCGATAACGAAGAGGTCGGCAGCGAGACGAAGCAGGGCGCGGCATCCACTTTCCTTTATGACACGCTCACGCGGCTGTGCGCCGCGCTCGGCATGGACGGCAGCGAATACCGCCGTCTCGTGGCGGGCAGCTTTCTCGTCTCCTGCGACAACGCGCACGCCGTCCACCCCAACCACGGCGAATTTGCCGACCGCAACCACGCCGCGCGCATGAACGGCGGTGTTGTCATCAAATACAACGCCAACCAGCGCTACACCTCCGACGCCGTTTCCGCCGGCATCTTCCGCCGCATCTGCGAGAGCGCCGGCGTGCCGGTGCAGTATTACGCCAACCGCGCCGACATGCCGGGCGGCTCGACGCTCGGCAACATCTCCAATACGCAGGTTTCGCTCAACGCCGTGGACATCGGTCTCGCGCAGCTGGCGATGCACTCGCCCTTCGAGACCGCGGGCGCGGCGGACACCGCCTCGCTCGTCAAAGCTCTCACCGCCTTTTTTGAACATTCCCTCGTTGCCGAACGCGACGGGGTCTACCGCTTTCTCTGAGGCTCAGCCGCCTCCCGGGGAAGGGAGGCTCACCTCCCCTCCCCAAATTTTTTTGTGTATATTCATCCTTTGGGAGTGTGAAAGATATGACAAAGTACATTTTCGTCACCGGCGGCGTGGTTTCCGGTCTCGGCAAGGGCATCACCGCCGCCTCGCTCGGACGTCTTTTGAAGGCGCGCGGGTTCAAGGTCGCGGCGCAGAAGCTCGACCCCTACATCAACGTCGATCCCGGCACGATGAGCCCTTACCAGCACGGCGAGGTCTATGTCACCGAGGACGGCGCGGAGACCGATCTCGATCTCGGCCACTACGAACGCTTCATTGACGAGGACCTCAACAAGTTCTCGAATCTCACCACGGGCAAGGTGTATTCCCGTGTGCTCGAAAAGGAGCGCCGCGGCGAGTATCTCGGCAGCACCGTGCAGGTCATCCCGCACGTCACCAACGAGATCAAGGAATTCATCTATCAGGTCGGCAAAAAGTCCGGCGCGGACATCGTCATCACCGAGATCGGCGGCACGACCGGCGATATCGAGAGCCAGCCGTTTCTGGAGGCCATCCGGCAGGTCGGGCTTGAGGTCGGGCGTGAGAATACGCTCTATATCCACGTGACGCTCGTGCCGTATCTCAAGGCCTCAGGCGAGCACAAGTCCAAGCCGACGCAGCACTCCGTCAAGGAGCTGCAGGGCATGGGCATTTCCCCGGACATCATCGTGCTGCGCTGCGACGAGCCGATCGAGGACGAGAACATCTTCCGCAAGATCGCAAACTTCTGCAATGTGGAGAGCGACTGCGTCATCGAAAACATGACGATCCCGGTGCTGTATGAAGCGCCGCTCATGCTTGAAAAGGCGCACATGGGCGACACCGTCTGCCGCAAGCTCGGTCTCGGCCAGCCGAAGGCGGATCTTGCCGAGTGGGAGGAAATGGTCAGCCGCATCCACGGCCGCACGAAGCGCGTGCCCATCGCGCTCGTCGGCAAATATACGCAGCTGCATGACGCCTATCTCTCCGTGATCGAGGCGCTGCGCCACGCGGGCTACACCGTGGGGACGCACGTTGCCATCCGCTGGGTAGACTCCGAAACGCTCACCGAAGAAAATCTGGAAGAAAAGCTCGGCGGCGTGTGCGGCATTCTCGTGCCGGGCGGCTTCGGCGACCGCGGCATCGAGGGCATGATCCTCGCGGCGAAGTACGCCCGCGAAAAGAACATCCCGTATCTGGGACTGTGTCTCGGCATGCAGATCGCCGTCATCGAAAACGCGCGCAACGCCGCGCATCTTGAAGGCGCGAACTCCCGCGAGTTTGACGAGTGCTCCCCCTACCGCGTCATCGACTTCATGCCCGGCCAGAGCGACGAGATCGCCAAGGGCGGCACGCTCCGTCTCGGCGCGTATCCGTGCGACGTCATGCCCGGATCGCTTCTGGAAAAATGCTACGGCGCGCAGCACATCTCCGAGCGTCACCGCCACCGCTACGAATTCAACAACGAATACCGCGAGACTCTCACCGCCGCGGGGCTCGTTCTCTCCGGTCTCTCGCCGGACGGACGGCTCGTTGAGGTCGTGGAGCGGCACGATCATCCGTTCTATATCGGCGTGCAGTATCACCCCGAATTCAAGTCCCGTCCCAACCGTCCGCACCCGCTCTTCCGCGGCTTTGTCGCCGCGGCGCTCGAGCTTTTCGAGCCGCGCGGATAAGGCCCGTCCGTATGGGAAAAATTATTGACGCTCACCGGCGGAAAGTGGTATTATAAAGTGTCAGTTTATTGCCTACTCTCTCTGATTTTGGAAAGGACTCTTTTATGGGAAAATATTTCGGCACCGACGGTTTCCGCGGCAAGGCCGGCGAGGTATTGACCGCCGAGCACGCCTTCAGGACCGGCCGTTTTCTCGGCTGGTATTACGCGAACCGTCATGCGAGCGGCACGGCCCGCATCGTCATCGGCAAGGATACGCGCCGCTCCTCCTACATGTATGAGAGCGCGCTCGCCGCGGGCATCACGTCCTCCAGCGCGGACGCCTATCTTCTGCACGTTACAACGACGCCCTGCGTCAGCTTCATCACGCGCACCGAAAACTTTGACTGCGGCGTGATGATCTCCGCGAGCCACAATCCCTACTGGGACAACGGCATCAAGCTCATGAACGGCGTCGGCGAGAAGATGGATGACGCGCTGCAGGACGAGCTTGAAGCTTACATCGACGGGGATCCCAACAGCATTCCCTGGGCGGTCGAGGACAAGATCGGCCGCACGATCGACTTTTACTCCGGCCGCAACCGCTACATCGGCTATCTCACGAGCATCGCCACCCGCTCGTTCGGCGACCGCAAGGTAGCGCTCGACTGCTCGAACGGCAGCGCGTGGATGATCGGCCGCGCCGTGTTCGACGCGCTCGGCGCCAAGACGTACGTCATCAACGACAAGCCCGACGGCGTGAATGTGAACCTGCGCTGCGGCTCGACCCACATTGAGGGATTGCAGCAGTATGTCCGTGAAAACAAGCTCGATGTCGGCTTTGCCTTTGACGGCGACGCCGACCGCTGTCTCGCTGTGGACGAGCTCGGCAATGTGGTGAACGGCGATCAGATCATGTACATCTGCGCCAAGCACATGAAGGCCAACGGCCAGCTGCCGAGCAATACCGTCGTCACGACGATCATGAGCAACTTCGGTCTTTACAAGGCGTTCGACCGCATCGGCATCGCCTACGAAAAGACCGCCGTGGGCGACCGGTACGTTTACGAGAACATGAAGGCCAACGATCATATGCTCGGCGGCGAGCAGTCCGGCCACATCATTTTCCGCAAGTTTGCCCATACCGGCGACGGCCTCATCACCGCGATCATGCTCATGGGCGTGCTCATCGACACGCAGCTCCCGCTCTCGGTGCTGGCAGCGGAAGTGAAGATGTACCCGCAGGTGCTCAAGAACGTGAAGGTGAACGACAAGGACGGCACGCTCGCGGACGAGACCGTGAAGGCCGCCGTAGAGAAGTGCACCGCCGCGCTCGGCGACGGCGGGCGCGTGTTGCTGCGCAAGAGCGGCACGGAGCCGGTGCTCCGCGTTATGGCCGAGGCCGGGACGACCGAGCTCTGCGAGCAGATGGTGGACGCCATCATCGCCGCGATGGATACGTCCGGCCATCTCATCGAGGTGAAAAAGTAATGAAGCTCACGATCCCGGATCTTTACGATCTTGACCATACGCTTGCCGGAGATTATCTGCGGCAGTTCACCTATCCCTGGGAGGCGCTCGCCGGCATCGGCGATATGATCTCCGCGCTCGGCGCGGCGCTCCGCCCGGACGAATACGACCATCCCGAGGAGGGCGTGTGGGTCGCGCGCGACGCGAAGGTCTACCCCACCGCGTATCTCGGCGCGCCGTGCATCATCGGGCATAAGACCGAGGTGCGCCCCGGCGCTTTCATCCGCGGCAATGCGCTCGTCGGCGATAACTGCGTCGTCGGCAACTCCACGGAGCTCAAAAACGTCATTCTTTTCGATAACGTACAGGTGCCGCATTATAACTATGTCGGCGACTCCATCCTCGGCTACAAGTCCCACATGGGCGCGGGCTCCATCACGAGCAACGTCAAGAGCGACAAGCTCCCCGTCGTTATTCACAACGAAGGCGAGGAGATCGAGACCGGCCGCAAAAAGGTCGGCGCGATGCTCGGCGACTATGTGGAGGTCGGGTGCAACAGCGTTCTCAACCCCGGCACCGTGATCGGGCGGGACGCAAGCGTTTACCCCACGTCCTGCGTGCGCGGCGTTGTGCCGGAGCGGTGCATTTACAAAGCCAAGGGCAATATTGCCGTAAAAAAATGATAAAGGAGAAGATGTCTTGAAAGTAATCGTCGCCGAAAATCACGAGGAGGTCAGCCGTCTTGCCGCTGACATTCTGGAGGAAACGGTCCGCGCGAACCCCTGCTGCACGCTCGGTCTCGCCACCGGCTCAAGCCCGGTCGGCATGTACCGGGAGCTTTCGCGGCGCTGCCGCGAGGAGGGTCTGGATTTCTCCCGCGTTCACAGCGTGAATCTCGACGAGTATGTCGGTCTCGCCCCCACTCATGAGCAGAGCTACCGTTATTTCATGGACAGCAATCTTTTTGACCACATCAACATCGACAAAGCCAACACCTATGTCGCCAAGGGCACCGGCGACGCGGAGGAGAATCTCCGCGAGTTCAACGCCGTGCTCGACCGTACCGACATTGACGTACAGGTGCTCGGCGTCGGCCCGGACGGTCATCTCGGCTTCAACGAGCCGGGCGACACGCTCTGCGACAGCGCCCACAAGGAGGTGCTCGACGAGAGCACCATCGACGCCAACCAGCGCTTCTTCGCCTCGCGCGACGATGTGCCGCGCTACGCGCTCACCATGGGCATGGGCAACATCCTGCGCGCGAAAAAGCTCCTTATGATCGTCTCCGGTCACAAGGAGGACGCAATGCGCCGTCTGCTGCTCTCCGAGCGCATCGACCCGCACTGCCCGGCAACGTTTCTGCGTCTGCACCGCGACGCCGTGGTGCTGCTCGAACGCTCTCTCGCCGACGCGATCGGCTATAAGGCGTAAGCCTTTCATCCACCGCTCCCCTGCGGATACCCCGCAGGGGACGCCCCGTTTCCCGTTTACTTTGGAGGATATTCTTTTATGTGTGGAATTGTAGGATTTACCGGCTCGCAGGCGGCGGCTCCGCTGCTTCTGGACGGGCTGCGCAAGCTGGAATACCGCGGGTATGACAGCGCCGGCATCGCCGTGCAGAAGGACGGCGCGCTGCATATGATCAAGGCGTCCGGCCATATCGACGCGCTTGCGGAGAAAACACAAAACGGCACGCTGCTGCCCGGCACTTCCGGCATCGGCCACACCCGCTGGGCGACGCACGGCGCGCCCACCGACACGAACGCGCACCCGCATATGTCCGCCGACGGCAAATTTGCCATCGTCCACAACGGCATTATCGAAAACTACGCAGCGCTGCGCGACGAGCTTAAAAGCAAGGGCTTCGTATTCCGGAGCGAGACCGACACGGAAGTCATCGTGCATCTGCTCGACATGTACTATACCGGCGATCTCAAGGCCGCCGTGCTGCACACCGCCGCGCGGCTCGAGGGCTCCTATGCGCTCGGCGTTCTCTGCGCCGACCAGCCGGGGACGATCTGCGCCGTGAAAATGGCCTCGCCGCTCATTCTCGGCGTGGGCGTCGGCGAAAATTTCTTTGCCTCCGACGTGACCGCGCTCGTGAGCCACACCAAAAACGTGATCTATCTGGAGGACGGCGAGTTTGCTGAGATAACGCCCGACTCCATTTCCATTTATGACAGCACCGGCGCGACGGTGCACCGCAGCATTTCCCGCATCGTCTGGGATATCGAAGCCGCGGAAAAGGGCGGCTACGAGCACTTTATGCTCAAGGAGATCATGGAGCAGCCCCGCGCGCTCAAGGCGACCATCGCCCCGCGCATCAAGAACGGGAAGATCGTCCTCGACGATTTTGACGAGGCGTTCCGCGCCGACTTCCGGTACATCAACCGCATCGTCATCACCGCGTGCGGCAGCGCATATCACGCCGGGTGCGTCGGGCGGTACATGATCGAATCGCTCTGCCGCGTGCCGGTGGAGGTCGATGTGGCGAGCGAGCTGCGTTACCGCCACCCGATCGTGGATGAGCACACGCTGCTCATTGCCGTTTCCCAGTCCGGCGAGACTGCCGACACCATCGCCGCCATCCGCGAATGCAAGGCGCACGGCGCGCGCGTGCTCACAATCGTCAACGTCGTCGGCAGCACCGTGGCAAAGCTCGGCGATTATGTCATGTACACCTGGGCCGGCCCGGAGATCGCCGTTGCCACCACGAAGGGCTACACCACGCAGATCGCCGTGCTCGATCTGCTCGCCGTATGGATGGCCAACGAGCGCCGGACGCTCACCGCGCCGCGGTACGCCGAGCTCGTCGCCGGCATTGCGGACCTGCCCGAGCGCACGCAGCGCAGCATTGACCTGAACCCGCAGGTCAGCTATCTTGCCGAGCGCTACTGCGGCAACAGCTCGCTCTTCTTCATCGGGCGCAACATCGACTACGCCGTCGCGCTTGAAGCCTCGCTCAAGCTCAAGGAGATCTCCTACATCCACTCCGAGGCGTACGCCGCCGGAGAGCTCAAGCACGGCACCATCGCGCTCATCGATCCGGGCCGTCTCGTCGTTTCGCTCGCGTGCTACGAGGAACTGTTTGACAAGACGATGTCCAATATCAAGGAGGTCAAGGCGCGCGGGGCCAAGGTCCTCGCCGTGGTGAACGAGGGCAACCGCCGTGTGTTCGCCGAGGCGGACGACGTGCTCTTTGTCCCCGTGACCGACCCGCTCTTCTCCGCCATTCCGGAGATCCTTCCCCTGCAGCTTTTCGCCTACCATGTCGCCCGGTGCAACGGGTGCGACATTGATAAGCCCCGCAATCTCGCCAAATCCGTCACCGTGGAGTGAGTTTCATGAAAGACGTTTACGAAAATCCCCTCTGCTCGCGCTATGCCTCGGAGCAGATGCAGCATCTCTTCTCCCCGCAGTGGAAGTTTTCGACGTTCCGCCGTCTCTGGCTCGCGCTCGCCGAGAGCGAGCAGGAGCTGGGGTTGTCCATCACGGACGAGCAGCTTGAGGAAATGCGCGCGCATCTCGACGATATCGATTTTGACCGTGCCGCCGAGTATGAGCACCGGCTGCGCCACGACGTGATGGCGCACATCCGCACGTTCGGCGACGCCTGCCCGAAGGCCGCAGGCATCATCCATCTCGGCGCGACGAGCTGCTATGTGGACGACAACACCGACCTTCTGCAGATGCGGGCAGCGCTGAAGCTCATCCGCGGCGAATTGCTCGCGGTGATCGACGCGCTTTCCGAATTTGCCGCGCGCGAGGCCGACACGCCGACGCTCGCCTGGACGCACTTCCAGGCCGCGCAGCCCACGACCGTGGGTAAGCGCGCGACGCTCTGGCTGCAGGATTTTCTGCTCGACTTAGAGCAGCTCGAAACGGAGCTCTCCCGCCTTCCCATCTCCGGGTGCAAGGGCGCGACCGGCACCGCGGCGAGCTTTCTCGCCCTCTTCCACGGCGACGGGGAGAAGGTCCTCGCGCTTGAGAAGAAGATCGCGGAAAAGATGGGCGTTCCCAACTGCATCCCCGTCGCCGGGCAGACGTACACGCGAAAGCTCGATTCCTTTGTGATGAACGTCCTCTCCGGCATCGCGCAGAGCGCTGCAAAAATGGCGACGGACATGCGCCTTCTCGCGCATCTGCGCGAGTTGGACGAGCCGTTTGAGACCGAGCAGGTCGGCTCCTCCGCGATGGCCTACAAGCGCAATCCCATGCGCTGCGAGCGTGTGTGCTCGCTCAGCCGGTACGTGGTAAATCTCGCCTCCAACACCGCGGACACCGCCATGACGCAGTGGCTCGAGCGCACGCTCGACGATTCGGCCAACCGCCGTCTCACGCTGCCAGAGGGTTTCCTCGCGTGCGACGCCATTTTGACGCTCTGCGCCAACATCGTGCGCGGCTGCAAGGTATATCCGCGCGTGATGGAAAAGCACCTGCGCGAAGAGCTGCCGTTTCTTGCGACCGAGAACATCCTCATGCGCGCCGTATCGCTCGGCGAAGACCGCCAGAAGCTGCACGAGGTCATCCGGCAGTATTCCGTGCGCGCGGCGGAGAGCGTCAAGCTCCGCGGCGAGGACGGGCATCTGCTCGATATGCTGCTCGCGGACGAACGGTTCCATTTAACGCCGGAAGCTCTGGAGGAGCTTCTGGACGTCCGTCAGTTCGTCGGGCTTGCGCCGGAGCAGACGCGCGCCTTTCTCGAAACTCATGTTTATCCTGTGCTGGAAGCGCGCCGCGGCGATATCGCCGGGAGCGTTCCGGTGCGTGTCTAAAAAGCAAGGAGGATACAAAAATGCTTACTGCTGTTGTCGGAATCAACTGGGGCGACGAGGGAAAGGGCCGCATGGTCGATCTTTTCTCCGCCGAGCATGAGATCGTTGTCCGCTATCAGGGCGGCAACAACGCCGGTCACACCGTCGTGAACGAGCGCGGCAAATTCATTCTCAATCTGCTGCCGTCCGGCATTCTGCGACCCGGCACGGTGAACGTCCTCGGCCCCGGCATGGTGCTCGATCTTGAGCATCTCACGAACGAAGTCGCGCACATCCGCGAGCAGGGCGTGGCGATCACGCCCGAGCATCTGAAGATCAGCGACCGCGCCACCATCTGCATGCCGTACCACAAGATGATGGACATTCTCGAAGAGGACCGTCTCGCGGACAAGAAGTTCGGCTCCACACGCCGCGGCATCGGCCCGGTGTACGCCGACAAGTATATGAAGAAAACGCTGCGCACCGGCGATCTTCTCTTCCCGGACAAGCTGCGCGAAAAGCTCGCCGATCTTGTCGAGTGGAAGAACATCACCGTGCAGGGCTATGGCCACGAGCCGGTAAGCGTTGACGAAATGTACGAGTGGCTGGAAAAGTACGCCTTCCCGTGGCGCGAGTATCTCTGCAACACGACCGAATACCTCTCCGCGCAGGCGGACGCGGGCAAGAGCATCCTCTTTGAGGCCCAGCTCGGCGCGCTGCGCGATATTGACTTCGGCATCTACCCCTACACCTCGTCCTCGTCCACGATCGCGGCCTACGCCCCCATCGGCGCGGGCATCCCGGCCAAGCGGCTGGACAGCGTCGTCGGCATTATGAAGGCATATTCGAGCTGCGTCGGCGAAGGGCCGTTTGTGTGCGAGCTCTTCGGCGAGGAGGGCGACCGTCTGCGCGAAGCCGGCGCCGAATATGGCGCGGCCACGGGCCGTCCCCGCCGTGTGGGTGGGTTTGACGTCGTCGCCTCCCGCTACGGCGTGCAGATGCAGGGCGCGACCGAGCTCGCGCTCACGAAGCTCGATGTGCTCTCCGGCTGGGAGAAGATCCCTGTCTGCACCGGTTATGAGATAGACGGCAAGGTCATCCACACCTTCCCCGTGGAGACCGTGCTTGAGCGCTGCAAGCCCGTATACGAATACGTTGATGGCTTCTCCGGCGATATTTCCGGCTGCCGGAAGTTTGAGGATCTGCCCGAGGCTGCGCGCAATTACGTCCGCTATCTCGAAAACGCCGTCGGCTGCCGCATCGGCTGGGTGTCCGTTGGCGCAGGCCGTGAGGAATATATCCGTCTATGAAAAAACTGCGCGTATTTTTCGCGTGCGTCACGAGCCGCCTTGCGCGGCTCGCGCTGCGGCTTTTTGGCCGCGGCGGCACAGCGCTGCCCGGAAAGGCAGCGCTGCGCGTATATCCGGGGCTGATGCGTGAGCTGGGACGCGGCGTGGAAACGGTGATCATCACCGGCACAAACGGCAAAACGACGACCGCCGGTATGCTCCGCCATATGCTCGACAAGGCCGGGACGGCATATTTCTCCAACCGCTCCGGAGCGAATCTCACGAGCGGCATCACCGCGGAATTCATTGAAAACGCCGATCTTCTCGGCAAGCCGAAGAAAACGCTCGCCGTTATCGAGTGCGACGAGGGCAATTTTCCCGCCGTCGCCGCGGCGCTGCAGCCGCGCGCGGTGATCGTGACGAATCTCTTCCGCGACCAGCTCGACCGCTACGGCGAAGTGACGCACACGCGCGATCTCATCGCTTCGGGCATCCAAAAGGCCCCCGGCGCTGTGCTCTGTCTGAATGCCGACTGCTCGCTCACCGCGTCGCTCGGCTGGGACGTGCCGAACAAGACCGTGTACTTCGGTCTCGAGAATATTTCGAGCGACGCCGTGCCGAGCGTTTCGGACGCGCCGCACTGTCTGCGCTGCGGCGCGCGCTACGCCTACCGGCGATACACGTTCGCCCATCTCGGCGACTGGTACTGCCCCGCGTGCGGCGCGCAGCGTCCCGTGCCGGACATGGCCGTGGAGAGCGTGGAAGCCCTCCCCGGTGGCGGCAGCGCCGTCACGATGAAAACGCCGGAAGGGACGGTCGCCTTTGATCTCGCGCTCCCGGCGCTCTACAATGTCTGCAACGCCGCCGCCGCGCTCACCGCCGCGCTCACCATGGGCTGGGATATGGACATCTGCTGCGCCGCGCTCGCCGATTTCGGCGCGGTGTTCGGGCGGATGGAGCAGCTCACCGTCGGGGAAACGAGCGTCCGCATCGTGCTCGTGAAAAACCCCGCCGGGTGTGACCGCGCGCTCGAATTTCTCGCCTCGCAGAGCGAGGACGTTCTCCCCATCTTCTGTCTGAACGACAACGCCGCCGACGGCACGGACGTTTCCTGGATCTGGGACGCCGATTACGAAAGCCTTTTGGCCGCGCGGCGGTATGAGTCCATCGGCGTTTACGGCGTGCGCGCGCAGGATATGCGTCTCCGGCTCAAATACGCCGGGGCGGACGATGCCGCCATCACCGTATACGACACGGCGGACGATCTCGCCGCGGCGGTGCAGAAAGCCGGGAAACCCGTCGTCGTGCTGCCGAACTACACATCCATGCTCACCGTGCGCGACAAGCTGTCCGCGCTCGCCGGCGGAGGGAGGTTCTGGGAATAATGGAACTGAACATCTGCCATCTGTACCCGGACGTACTCAATCTTTACGGCGACCGGGGCAACATCGCGTGCATGAAAAAGCGGCTGGAATGGCGCGGCATCGGCTGCGCCGTCACGGAGCTGCCGCTCGGCACGGCGGACGATCTCACCGGGTACGATCTCTTTTTCATCGGCGGCGGGCAGGACTTTGAACAGACCGTGCTTCTCGCCGATCTCCGCGCCGGGCGCGCGGAGAACATCCGCGCCGCGGCGGAGGACGGGAAAACGCTTCTCTGCATCTGCGGCGGGTATCAGCTTCTGGGCAACGGCTACCGCACGGCGGCCGGACAATGGTGCGACTATACCGGCATTCTGGACTTTACGACCGAAGGCTCCTACGACCGGCTCATCGGCAACTATGCCTACCGGCTCGGCGAAGAGTCCGGCGGCGGGATCGTCATCGGGTTTGAAAACCACGGCGGGCGCACGCGCCTGGGCGCTTCGCTCACGCCGCTCGGCACGGTGCTGCGCGGTCACGGCAACAACGGCGAGGACGGCACGGAGGGCGTGCGGTACAAAAACGTGTACGGCACCTACAGCCACGGTCCGCTCCTGCCGAAGAACCCGGTGCTCTGCGATGAGATACTGCGCGGCGCGCTCTGCCGCAAATACGGCGCGGCCGAGCTCGCGCCTCTCGATGACAGCGCCGAGGAGGCCGCCCGGCAGGTCATGCTCACAAGACTGCACATTCTCTAAAGGGAGGGCATTCATTATGCGCAACTATGAACAGGAACTCGAAAACCGCGTTGCCTTTATCCGGCAGCTGCTGAAAGAAAGCGGCTGCGAGGGCATCGTTTATGGCAACAGCGGCGGCAAGGACAGCGCGCTCGTCGGTATTCTCTGCAAGAAGGCGTGCGACAACACCGTGGGCATTCTCCTGCCCTGCGCCACAACGCAGAACTACGGCAGCGACACGGACGACGCGATCCGCGTCGCCGAGCAGTATGGCATCGCCTACCGCACCGTGGATCTCTCGGAAACGCGCGGCGCTCTCGTCGCGGCGCTGGAAAAGGCGGGCGTAGAGCTCAACAACGCCGCCGTGTCGAACATTGCCCCGCGCCTTCGTATGACGGCGCTTTACGCCGTCGCCGCCGCCGAGCACCGGCTCGTCGCCGGAACGGGCAACCGCAGCGAGGCTTTCATGGGATACTGCACCAAGTGGGGCGACGCCGCCGCCGACTTCAACCCCATCGCCGATCTGAACGTGACCGAGGTCTTTGAATTTCTCGACTATCTCGACGCGCCGGAGACCATCCGGCACAAGGCTCCCTCCGCCGGGCTTTTCGAGGGCCAGACGGACGAGAAGGAAATGGGCGTCTCCTACGCCGCCATTGACCGCTATATGGACGGAGGCGCCGTGACCGACGCCGAGCGCGCGATCATCGAGCGCTTCCACCGCAACAGCGAGCACAAGCGCGTCGGACGAAAGGATTACTGCGCCAACTGAATCCATGCCTATAAAAAGGGCGCTGACCGGCTTGGTCAGTGCCTGTCGGCTCCGAAAACCATCACAAGGGGGCGATTTCGTTTGGTGGAAAATCTTCTTCGTGCTTTTCGGCGTTTTACATCCTTTCAGATCATCATACTCGGCTTTGCCGGAGTGATCGTTGCAGGTGCGCTGCTGCTGATGCTTCCGGCGGCATCTGCCGCAGGGGCAGCCACGCCGTTCACCGACGCGCTTTTTACTTCAACGTCGGCAGTCTGCGTGACCGGTCTTGTCGTCCGCGACAGCGGCAGCTACTGGTCTCCGTTCGGGCAGAGTCTGATCCTTCTGCTGATCCAGATCGGAGGTCTCGGCGTCATCACAATGTCGGCAACCTTTCTGATGCTTGCCGGGCGGAACATTTCCCTCAAGGAACGAAGCGCCATGCAGGATGCGCTTTCCGCTCCGTCGGTCGGCGGCATTGTGCGTTTGACGCGTTTTATTTTGAAAGGGACTTTTATCGTTGAGCTCACCGGCGCACTTGTCATGCTGCCGGTTTTCTGGCGGGATCACGGCTTCCGCGGAATCTGGATGGCGGTATTCCATTCCGTTTCCGCGTTCTGCAACGCCGGGTTTGACATCCTCGGCACGGCAGAAAGGCCGTATCCTTCGCTGACAGCCTATGTCGGAGACCCTGTCGTCAATATCACCGTGATTTTTCTTCTCGTGGTCGGCGGGCTCGGCTTTCTCACCTGGGATGATATCCGAATGCACCGGTGGCGGCTGTCCCGCTATCGGATGCAGAGCAAGGTCATTCTTGCAGCGACCGCCATTCTGCTTCTTTTCCCCGCTGTTCTGTTCTTCTTTACGGAATATTCCGCTTTTCCGCTGCAAAAGCGTATTCTTGCTTCGCTCTTTCAGTCTGCCACACCCCGGACGGCGGGCTTTAACACGACGGATCTTGCCGCCATGAGCGACGCATCCCGCGCCGTTATGATCCTTCTCATGCTGGTCGGCGGCGCTCCCGGATCAACCGCCGGCGGAATGAAAGTCACGACGCTTGCCGTGCTTGCGGCAAACGTGCATTCCATATTCCGACAGCAGGAATCGCCGCAGCTTTTTCACCGCCGCGTCGACAGCCGCATTGTAAAAAGCGCTTCTGCCGTTTTGCTGCTGTATTTGACGCTGTTTCTCACCGGCGGGTGCATCATCAGCGCGGCAGAAGATCTTCCGCTTGCCGTCTGCCTGTATGAAACAGCATCCGCCATCGGGACGGTAGGCTTGACGCTCGGCATAACGCCGCAGCTCGGACAGCTTTCTCATTGGATACTGATCCTGCTGATGTTCTGGGGGCGCGTCGGCGGTCTGACGCTGATCTACGCCGCCTTCGCCGGACACAATCGGTATCATGCAGTGTATCCGAAAGAAAACATTACCATCGGGTAATCGTCTTTTTAAAGGAGGATAGAATATGAAAAACATTCTTCTGATCGGATTGGGACGCTTCGGACGCCATCTTGCCATGGAGCTGAACCGTCTCGGCCATCAAATCATGGCAGTCGACAGGGACGAGGAGCGTGTCAACGAGTGCATGCCGTTTGTGACCAACGCGCAGATCGGCGACAGCACACGATTGGAATTTCTGCGCTCGCTCGGCATTGGGAATTATGACATCTGCTATGTTACCATCTGCGGCAGCTTTCAGGATTCTCTGGAGACAGTTTCGCTTCTCAAAGAGCTTGGCGCAAAAACCGTTGTCGCGCGCGCGGATCGGGACGTTCAGGAAAAGTTTCTGCTTCGCAACGGCGCGGACTACGTCACCTATCCCGAAAAACAGCTTGCCAAATGGTCGGCCACCCGCTACACCGCCAACCATCTGTTCGACTACATTGAGCTGGACGACAGACATGCCATTGTGGAGGTCGCCGTCCCGGAACGATGGGTCGGTCAGACTGTCGGCGAGCTGAACATCCGCCGCAAATACGGGATCAACCTGCTGGGCTTAAAGAAGGACGGAAAAACCGATGTATCCGTCACTCCGGACACCCATCTCACAAAGGATGTTACGATTCTCGCCCTTGGTGAATATCAAACGCTGAAAAAGTGCTTTGCTCTTTAAAGCAAATTGTTGGATGCAGTCATCCCGTAAGGATAACTGCATCCAACATTCATTTTTAAACCTTTATTTTTTCATTGCCAGCCGCACAAAAAACCGCACGAGCGGCGCGGTGCAGCATACGCCGATCAGCACGCCCATCCCCCACGGGAAGGTCGGCGCGATTGCCGTCTGCCAGACGGCAATCGCGGTGAACATCACCGCTGTCGAAAGGCGTGTATCGGCAATGAGATCGCGCACGCGCCGGTATACCAGCGCACGGTTGAACACCGTCACGCTCGTGCCGACATTCCATGTCTGCGGGAAGAAACTCACGGCGAGCATCAAAGCGTCGCACAGAATGCCGATGACCGGCGTGATCCAGAGCGTTCCCCGGCTGCCGTAGCCGTCGATCTCGCCGTAAAAATTATAGTGCGACGGTATCTCCGCCGGAAGCTGCGCATACCGCACGGCGACATACACGATCCCGGCAAGCAGAATGGCGGGGGCGGCAAAGAACGCGATGCGCTGATAGAGCGTTTCCCGGCAGCCGCAGAAAGCGTCGATCTGAGCTCTTTTCATAACTGTTTTCCCACTTTCAGATATCCAGCTCCGGCGGCTTATCCAGCTCGTCGGAAACATACTTTCCGTTTTTCTTCCGCTGGCGGACGCATTCGGTGAGCAGATACTCGATCTGTCCGTTCACCGAGCGGAAATCGTCCTCCGCCCACGCAGCGATGGCCGCATACAGCTTCGGGGACAGGCGCAGCGGCACCTGCTTCTTCCCGGTTTCCGTTTCCGCCATATCAGTACAGACTTCCCGAATTTACGACGGGCTGCGCGTCGCGGTTGCCGCAGAGCACAACGAGAAGGTTTGATACCATCGCCGCCTTGCGCTCGTCGTCGAGCGCGACGACGTTGTTCTCGCTCAGGCGCTCGAGCGCCATTTCCACCATGCCGACCGCGCCGTCCACGATCATTTTGCGCGCGTCGATGATGGCGGACGCCTGCTGGCGCTGCAGCATGACCGCCGCGATCTCGGTCGCGTAGGCAAGATAGGTAATGCGCGCTTCGATGACCTCGATCCCGGCGGCGTCCACGCGCTGCTGGATCTCCTTGCGGATGCGCTCGGCCACGATCTCGCTTGAGCCGCGCAGACTCCCTTCGTCCGCCACGCCGTCGCCGGTCGTATCGACGTTCGGCGCCACGTCGTAGGGGTAGATGCGCACGATGTTGCGCAGTGCGCTGTCGCACTGGAGAGAAAGGTATTCCTTGTAGTTATCAACGTCAAAGACGGCCTTCGCCGTGTCCACCACGCGCCACATGACCGCGATGCCGATCTCCACGGGGTTGCCGAGACAGTCGTTGATCTTCTGGCGGGAGTTGTTGAGCGTCATGATCTTGAGAGAGATCTTCTTATTCATGGCGACTTCGATCGAGCCGCTCGTCTGTCCGGCAGCGATCACGATGCCGTTCTTGGCGCCGTCCACGTCGCCGCTCTGGCTGAGCTTTGTGTTCGCCGCGGGGTTGACCGCCGAGCAGAACGGATTCACGTAATAAAAGCCCTCGCCCTTGAGCGTGCCGATATACTTACCGAAGAGCGTGAGAACGAGCGCCTCCTGCGGCTTGAGGATACGCAGACCGCAAAGCGCGATCCAGCCGAGAGAAACGTATAGAACGCCGAGAACAACGAAGAAAACATGACCGCGCACCGCGCCGTAAATGATGGCGAGGACCGCGGCGGCAAGCAGCGCCAGATACCCAAGCAGCACCGCCATGCCGTACTTCCGGCCGGTAATGATCTTTTCCTGCATGATACTTCCCTCCATAATTCTATTTGATATCATATTGATATCACACCTTCTGCGCTTTGTCAAGAAAATTCTGTAAATCAAGACCCCCGGCACGGTTGGGGCATCTTCTGACAGAAAAACCCCCGACGCGATCTTGCGTATCGCATCGGGGGTCGTTGTCCGTTGGGGAATCAGGGGGCGCGGAAAACCATGCTGCCATCCTTATGCAAAGGGAGGCTTATGGTCATTCCTCCAGCAGCCGCGGCATGAGCATACAGGCTTCCTTTGTGAACACGCCGGTTTTTTCGGCCTCCGCTTCGGTGAAGCGGTGATCGTTCCCGGCGTTCACACCGCTGCGGTAGAGCGCATACGGCACCGGCGTCGGCGTGTGGGTGAGCTTGGCGAGCGGCGTCGGGTGGTCGGGCATGCAGAGCGCGGAGAACGCTTCCCCGCTTTCCCGCAGATATTCGAGCACCGGGAGGATGATCTTCTCGTCGATCTGCTCGATGGACCAGATCTTCTCCTTCGCCTCGCCGTGATGGCCGCACTCGTCCGGCGCTTCCACGTGGATGTACAGAAAATCAAATCCGCTCCGCAGCGCCTCGACCGCCGCGCGGCCCTTGGCGGCAAAGTCCGTGTGATAGTTGCCGGTGATGCCCGCCACAGGGATGACCTCCAGCCCCGCGCACACGCCGATGCCCTGCACGAGATCGACCGCGGAGATGACCCCGCCGCGCGCAATGCCGAATTTCTCCCGGAACGGCGTGAGCGCCGGGCGGCGCCCCTCGCCCCAGAACCAGACGCTGTTCGCCGGATGGAGCCCGGCTTCGATGCGCTTTTGATTCACCGGATGCTTACGGAGAATTTCGCGCGAGCGCTCCATCAGCGAGAGCAGGAGCGCGCGGTTCTCCCCCTCCGGAAGATGGCCCGCCACGGGCTTTCCGGTGATATCGTGCGGCGGCGTGAGCTCCGCGCCCGAGGCGGCGGCGCGCAGCACGAGACAGTGGCGGTAGCGAAAGCCCGCGTGCAGCTCGCAGCCCGCCGCAGCATAGAGCGGCGCGATCGCGGCGATGAGCTCGTGCGCTTCCTCGTTGGAGATATCGTCGGCGCTGTAGTCGATCATCACGGCGTTCTCGATGTTGTCGGCATCCGAGAGCGTCACGAGATTGCAGCGGTACGTTACATCCTCCGGCGCGAGAGGGATGCCCATGCTGGCCGCTTCAAGCGGCGAGCGGCCGGAATAATAGATCTTCGGATCGTAGCCGAAAACAGAGAGGTTCGCCGTGTCGCTGCCCGCGGGCATGCCGGACGGGACGGTGCGCGTGAGGCCAAACTCCCCCTGCGACGCGAGAAAGTCCATGCCCGGGTGCCGGGCAAGCTCGAGCGGCGTATGACCGCCGAGCGGGGCGAACGGCTCGTCAGCCATACCGTCGCCGAGAAATACCACATGCTTCATATCATTTCACCAGCCAGTTTTTCACGGATTCGCGCATTTCGTCTTTATTGACCACGGCCTTGAACCTCTCCTCCCGCGCTCGCAGCGCGTCGAGCGGCGCGGGGATGGGCGTTCCGGCAAACGCGGAGAGCGCGTCGAGCGCGGCAAAGCCGTCTTCCGGCACATCTTCGCCGAGCGAAGAGAGCATCGCCGCGGCGAACTTGAAGGGCGAGGCCGTGGAGAGCGCGACCGTGGGGCGCACTTCCCCGCTCTCGCGCCGGTACTGCTCCGCCGCGGAGAGCCCGGCGGCGGTGTGCGGGTCGGCCAGATAGCCTTTTTTCTCCCACACGGCGCGGATGACGCGCGCCGTTTCCTTCTCGGACGCGAAAAAGGCGGCAAAGCCCTCGTCCGCAAGGAGTCGGAGAAGCTCTTCGCCGACGGCGTACTTTCCCTCGCCGCGAAGAGCGCGCATCCATTCGCTCACCCGCTCTCCATCCTGCGCGGCAAGATAGAGAAGCCGCTCGAGATTGGAAGATACAAGAATATCCATCGAGGGGGACATCGTGCGCAGGAACGGCCGGTTTTTATCGTATACGCCCGTGCGCAGGAAGTCCGTCAGCACGTTGTTGCTGTTCGAGGCGCACAACAGCTTTCCGACCGGGAGACCGGCGCGCTTGGCAAAGTATCCGGCGAGAATATCGCCGAAGTTGCCGGTCGGCACGGAGAAGTCCACGCGCTCGCCCGGAGCGACGGCGCCCGCGCGCAGGAGCTGGGCATAGGCGGCAAAGTAATACGCGATCTGCGGCGCGAGACGGCCCCAGTTGATGGAGTTCGCGCTTGAGAGCACGACGCCCGCCCTGTCGAGCTCGGATGCGAGCGCGGCGTCGGCAAAGATGTCCTTCACGCCGGTCTGCGCGTCGTCAAAATTGCCGCGCACGGCGAGCACGAGGACGTTGTTCCCGCCCTGCGTCGCCATCTGCGCGCGCTGGATGTCCGAAACGCCGCCGTCGGGATAAAATACCGCGATCTTCGTGCCCGGCACATCCGCGAATCCTTCGAGCGCGGCCTTGCCGGTGTCGCCGCTCGTGGCGACAAGGATGGCGACGGTGTGGTCGTCCGCGCACTTTCTCACGCTCGCAGCGAGAAGGTACGGCAGGATCTGCAGCGCCACGTCCTTAAAGGCGCACGTCGGGCCGTGGAACAGCTCCATCGTCCAGAGCTTATCCCCCAGCGCGTGCAGCGGCACGACGGCGTCATCGTCAAAACTTGCATAGGCTTTTTTCGTATAATCCAGCAGCTCTTCGCGCGAAAAGCCGGGCAGGAACCGCTCGAGCACCGCGGCGGAAAGCTCGGCATACGGCAGCGCGTAAAGCGCTTCAAGCTCGCTTGCGGAAAAGGCCGGCAGCTCGTCCGGCACATACAGCCCGCCGTCCGGCGCAAGCCCCCGCCGGATGGCCTCCGCCGCCGTGACCGCCGGCGATTTCCCTCTGGTACTGATAAATTTCACGGGCAAGTCCCCCTGTTGCGTACATTTGTTCTTCTGTCGTTATACTATACGCCATTCTGCGGCGAAAAGCAACCGCAAAAAACGAAAAGAAATTCGCAATTTCTGTGGAACATTTCAGTAGTTCTGTGATATACTGTTTGGTATTCTGCCTCAGGAGGTTTGTCCCTTTGCTTTTGGAAGTTTTGCGCGAGACCGTGATCGACAGTTTGAAGCTGCTGCCGTTTCTCTTTGCGGCGTATCTCGCGATCGAATTTATTGAAGACCGCGCCGAGGAAAAGACCGTGGCGCTCGTCCACCGCGCGGGGCGCTGGGGGCCGGTGCTCGGCGCGGCGCTCGGCGTGATCCCCCAGTGCGGCTTTTCCGCCGCGACCGCCAATCTCTATGCCGGCGGCATCATCACACGCGGAACGCTGCTCGCGGTGTTTCTCTCCACCTCGGACGAGATGCTGCCGATCCTCCTTTCGAGCAGCGCCCCGGTCTCGCTCATTTTGAAGCTCCTTGGCTATAAGGCGCTCGCCGGTATCCTTCTCGGCGTGGCCGTCGATACCGTGGCTTCAAAGCTCGGCTACGAGCGGAAGAAATCCATCCACGAGATGTGTGAGCAGGAGCACTGCCACTGCGAGGACGGCATATTCAAATCCGCGCTGCGCCATACGCTCAAGATCTTCGCGTTTCTCTTCGTTGTGACGTTCGTTCTGAATCTTCTGGTGGAGGCTGTCGGGCCGGAAACGCTCGGCGCGTTCGTACTCAACCGCCCCGTGATCGGCGAGCTGCTCGGCGGCATCATCGGCTTCATCCCGAACTGCGCGGCCAGCGTTGTGCTCACGACGCTCTATCTCGAAGGCGCGATGTCCGGCGGCGCGATGCTCTCGGGCCTTCTTGTCGGCTCGGGCGTGGGGCTTCTCGTGCTGCTGCGCATGAACCGCGACTGGCGCGATAATCTCGTAACGGCGGGGCTTCTCTACGCCGGCGGCGTCATCTTCGGTCTGCTCGCGGATGTGCTGCACATTGTCTGATCTTCATAATATACGGCAAAGCGCCCGAAGGACAAAAATCCTTCCGGCGCTTGTTTTATGATTTTACGGCGGTGTTGATCGAGTCGCGGAATACGACGAAGCGATTGAAGAGAAATTCCGTAACGGCGTTGACGAGCATCGTCGGCACGAGGATCGCAAATTCATTCCAGCCGTGCTGCGCGAGCGCCTCGCCCCACCAGATAGAAAGCGGCGTGAACACAAGATAGTACCCGAGCACCTTCGCCATGGCGACGGGCACATTGTTCGCGCTGCGGAACGTGTATTTCCGGTTCGCGGTGAAGTTGAAGATCACCGAGAGCGCCAGCGCCACGAAATACGAGGGGCCGTACTTCAGCTCCGTGACCGCCGCGCCCGGGAACAGCTTCAAAAAGACCGGCAGGCGATCAAAATGCGCCGCGGCGTTGAGCAGCGTGAAGCTCACGAATTGGATGATGCCCGCGCCCGCGGTGCACATCAGGTATTTGAGCGCCATGAGCAGATTGTCGCGCTTGGAGAGCGTCGGCTTTTCGTTTTTCGGCGTTTCCGGCATGGGTAATACCGCCTCCCTTCTGTCCTCACGTTTATACCAGAGATCGGCGCGGCGCGCAAGAGAAATTCTTCCCGTGGCGCGAGGATCTCGGCGGTTTCACTCGATCGTACCGCCGCCGAGGACGGTGTCGCCGTCATAGAATACCGCCGCCTGCCCCGGCGTCACGGCGCGCTGCGGCGCGTCAAATACGATGCGGCCGCGGCCGTTTTCCTCCGGATACACCGTCGCGGCCTGCTCCCGCGCGCGGTAGCGGATCTTCACCGCGCAGCGCACCGGCTCTCGCGGCGTCTCGCCGGAGATCCAGTTCACGTCCGATACCGCCGCTTCGCTCCGGTACAGGTCCTTCTCTTCGCCGAGGACGACCTCGTTTCTCTCCGGATCGATCCGGCAGACGTACAGCCGCTCGCCGTGCGAAATGCCGAGACCGCGGCGCTGGCCGACCGTGTAGTGAATGATCCCCTTATGCTCGCCGAGAACGCGCCCGTCCGTCGAGACGAATGCGCCGGGAACGCTCTTTTCCCCCGTCAGCCGCCCGATGGCGGCGGCATAGTCGCCGTCCGGGGCAAAGCAGATATCCTGGCTGTCCCTTTTGCGCGCGTTGCCGAAGCCCTGCGTCTCGGCGATGGCGCGCGTCTCGCTCTTGCGCATGGCCCCCAGCGGGAAGAGCGTGTGCGCAAGCTCCCGCTGTGTCATGGCATAGAGCACATAGCTCTGGTCCTTCGTCTCGTCGAGCGCCTTTTGGAGAATGTATCTCTCCCCCGCACGGGCGATGCGCGCATAGTGGCCGGTGACGATCTTTTCGCAGCCGAGCTCCTCGGCGCGGCGGAAGAGCGCGTCGAACTTCATGCGCCGGTTGCACTCGATGCAGGGGTTCGGCGTGCGGGCGCGGCGGTAAGCCTCGCAGAACAGCAGCATGACCTGCTCGCGGAAGCCCTCGGAAAAATTGAAAACGCAGTAGCGCATCCCGAGCCGGTAGGCAACGGCGCGGGCGTCCTCCACATCGTCGAGCGAGCAGCAGGTGTGTCTTTCGGATATCCCGGCGTCGGTGTTCGTATAGAGCTTCATCGTGCAGCCGATGCACTCGTACCCCTCGCGCTGCGCGAGATACGCCGCGACGGAGGAATCAACGCCGCCGCTCATGGCGATGAGCGCCTTCACGTCTTGTTCTCCGAAGCGTCCTCGATGAGGACGCGCATCGTCCCGCCGCAGACCATGCCCTCGTCCGCGGCCACGTCGTTCGTCATGTCGATCTCGATAACGCAGCTCTCGCCCGTGCCGATGATCTTCCGCGCGCGCTGCATCGCCGCGGCCTCGCTGCATCCGCCGCCGATCGTGCCGCAGCCCGTGCCGAGCTTGTTGACGGCCATGAGCGAGCCGGATTTCACCGGCGTGGAACCCGTGGACGTGAGCACGAGCAGCAGTGCCTTCGGCTCAGCGTTCTCCGCAAGATACCGGATGGCGGAAAGGTCGGAATTCGTCTGCTCGAGCAGCGTGCCGGGATACTCCGTCTCCGGCAGGGCGCGGCGGTGCTCCACAAGCTGCGCGCAGATGGAAACGGCGATCTCCGCGGGCGTCACCGCGCCGATGGCAAGGCCGATGGGTGCGTGGATCGCGGCGAGCTTTTCCGCGTCATACCCCTCATCCCGCAGCAGCCTCATCAGCCCCGCCACGCGGCGGCGCGAGCCGATCATGCCGAGATACGACGGCATCGCGCCGGAGAGGATCTGCCGCAGACAGTCGGCGTCCCAGCGGTGGCCGCGCGTGATGACGCAGACATAGTCGCTCTCCCGGAGCTTGAGCGCCGCGATCGCCGCGGCGAAGGCGTCGCACACGGTGTGCGCCGCTTCTGGGAAGCGCGACGCGGCGGCAAAGTCCGGCCGGTCGTCCACCACGGTCACGTCAAAATCCAGCATAGCCGCCATGCGGCAGAGCGGCTGCGCGATATGGCCGCCGCCGAGCAGGATGAGCCGCTCGCGCGGCCGGAACAGTCTTGTATACTCCACGCCGTCCACCGTCCGGTGCAGCACGGCGCTGCGCCCGGCTTCAAGTTCTTCGAGTATCGGGCGAAATTCTTCCTGTATCATACGATCGCACCTTCTTTTGCTTTTTGTTTTACCTACTATAACACTATGTTTTTATTTTTTCAAGAAATATCGGAGCATTCCGTACGCGGCGCCGTCCCATAATCAGACGCCGACGCGCACGGTGTTTTTACAAAAACAACAGGAGTTTATCCGATACCATGAAAAAGATTCTTTCTCTTGTACTTGCTCTCGCTCTTGCGCCCGCAGGCGCAAATAGAGTGTTAATCATTTTCTCCGATGACATGTGCGTCGGAGAAAATACATCTCGGCTCGCAAACGTGCGAGTTGTGCGCCTTCGGCGCACAGCGAGTGCGCTGCGGCGAGCCGCAGCCTTTTCAAACGAGAGCCCAACGCAGTGGGTCTCGTTTGAGAGCTTGTCAAAAATACTTTTTTGACAAGCTCAAGCGCCGGAAGTGACATCCTTCCGGCGCTGTTCTGTTGACACGGCATACCCGCGCGAATTATAATCAACTATATATCCCCTATATAAATGTATGACCGGAGGATAAATTCGGTGAACTTGTCTGCGTGGAAAGACCGGCTGGCCGCCGGAAAGTACGACGCCCCGCTCGCAGCGCTCTACGGCGCGGCGGACGCGCCGCGGTCACGCTACGCGCGGCTTTGTGAAGAATATCTCCGGACGTTCGGCGACGCGCCGGACGCGCTATTGATCAGCGCGCCGGGGCGCACGGAGCTTGCCGGGAACCACACCGACCACCAGCTTGGCATCGTGCTCTGCGCCGCGGTCACGCTGGACGCCGCCGCTGCCGCCGCGAGCGCGGCGGACAACGCCGTGGAGATCGTCTCCGACGGCTTCGGCCGGGTGCGCGTATCGCTCGATGATCTCGCGCCGCGCGAAAATGAGACCGGCACGACCGCCGCGCTCATCCGCGGCGTCGCGGCGGGATTTGCCGCGGAAGGCCTTCGCATCGGCGGCTGGCGCGCGTGCATCCATTCGCTCGTCCCCGCCGGAGGCGGGCTTTCGTCCTCGGCGGCGTTTGAGATACTCACCGGCGCGATCTTCTCCGCGCTGTATAACGGAGGGCGCGTGGACGCGCTCACGCTCGCGCGCATCGGTCAGAGCGCCGAGCGAAACTATTTCGGCAAGCCGAGCGGACTGATGGATCAGGCCGCGAGCGCGTTCGGCGGCATCACGAAGATCGATTTTGCCGGCGGCGACCGTCCGGATGTTACACGCATCGCGTTTGATTTCCGCGCGCACGGGTATATTCTCTGCGCCGTGAACACGCACTCGCGCCACGACGATCTCACGCCGGACTATGCCGCCATCCCGCGCGACATGACCGCCGTTGCCAGAGCGTTCGGGAAGGACGTTCTGCGGCAGGTGGACGCTGCGGCGTTCGCCGCGCCGGAGATGCGCGAGCGGCTCGCACGCGATATATCCCCTGTCGCCGCAGACCGCGCCGAACACTTTTTTGCCGAGGACGAGCGCGTGGAGCGCATGGCCGCGGCGTTGCAAGATGGTGATATGCCGGAGTATATCCGGAATATGAACGCCTCGGGCGCATCGTCCCGCACGCTACTGCGCAACGTTGTCCCCGCGCTGCACCCGGAGCGGACGGAAATGGCCGCGGCGCTCGACCGCGCCGCCGCGCTGCTGGAGGGCAAGGGCGCCTGGCGCATCCACGGCGGCGGGTTTGCCGGGTGCATCCAGTGTCTTGTCCCGATATCCGGCTATGAAGGCTTCCGTGCCGCGATGGACAACTATTACGGCGAGGGTGCATGCTTCGAGCTGCGCATAAGAGGGTGCGGCGCGTACCGCATCCCGGAAGAGGAATAACCATGTACAACGACCTTTTTTCGATCGGCGGTCTCACGGTGCACGGCTATGGGCTCTGCATCGGCATCGGCATCGCCGCGGCGCTTCTGCTCATCTGGCGGCGCGCCGAGGAGCGGAAGTTTGACGTGCAATCCGTCAACACCCTGATTTTGCTCATTCTCGCGGCCGGTTTTGCCGGGGCGAAGCTCTTTTTCGTGTTTGCGCATTGGAGCGAATTTCGCGCCGATCCGCTCGGCGCTCTCGGCTCGGAGGGCTTTGTCGTTTACGGCGGCATCGTGTGCGGACTCGGCGCTGCGTATCTCTACTGCCGGAAGCGCTCTCTCCCCTTTCTGCGCTGGGTGGACTGCTTCATTCCCGGCGCGGCGCTCGGGCAGGGCTTCGGGCGCATCGGGTGCTTTCTCGCCGGGTGCTGCTTCGGAAAACCGACGGAGAGCTTTCTCGGCGTTACATTCCCGGCGGGCAGCATGGCTCCGGCGGGCATCCCGCTCTGGCCCGTGCAGCTCTTTTCGGCGGCGGGCGATTTCCTGCTCGCCGGGGCGCTGCTGCTTCTGGAAAAAAAGCGCCGCGGCGACGGGCTTCTCGCGGGGATGTATCTCCTTTTGTACAGCATCGGCCGGTTTCTGATCGAATTTTTGCGCGCTGATCCGCGCGGCGCGGTCGGAACGCTTTCCACCTCACAGTTCATCGCGCTCTTTACCGCGGCGGCGGGAGCCGCCATTCTCATTTTGCGAAAGAGAGGGACACCGCATGGATAACACCGTCAGCGCCGGGCGCAAAAGCACAACGCTCGGCGGCAGAGTATGGGCCTGTCTTCTGATCTTCGGCTTTGTCGGCCAGATCGCGTGGATGGTGGAGAACGTCTATTTCTCCACATACATTCAGAAAAACATCACCGCCGCGGGCTGGGCGACGAGCGCTACGGTCTCCGCAAGCGCCATTGCCGCGGCGCTCGCCACGTTTTTCAGCGCCGCGTGGTCGGACCGCGTGGGACGCCGCCGCTCGTTCGTCTGCTGGGGGTACATCCTCTGGGGCGCGACGACCGCCGCGTTCGCGCTTTTCGGCAACGGGCAGGTCGCGCTGCCGGTGGGTCTTGCGGTGACGGTGTTCGTCATCATGGACTGCATCATGTCCGCCATCGGCTCGGCGGCGAACGACGCGGCGTTTTCCGCCTGGGTCACGGACGTGACGGACGTCACCAACCGCGGCACCGTCGATATCGTTTTGAGCATCATGCCGATTCTCGCGCTCGTTGTGATCTTCGCGGGGTTTGACTCCATGACCGTGAACGGCAACTGGACGGGATTTTATCTCGTTCTCGGCGCGGTCACATCCGTTGCCGGCATTCTGGGGCTCTGGCTCTTTAAGGACAGTCCGAACCTCCGCCCGACGAAGGGCGAGAGCTATCTGCGCGAGGTCGTCTTCGCGTTCCGGCCGGAGAATATCCGCGCGAACAAAATGATCTACGTCTGCTTTTTCGGCATGATGTTTTCGGGTCTCGCCATGCAGATGTGGCAGCCGTACATGATCTCGCTCGTGGAGGTCACGCTCGGGATCGAAAACTACATCGTCCCCATCGCCGTCGTCGTGCTCGCCTCGGCGGTGCTGTCTGTCGCCGCCGGAAAAGTCATGGACCGGTTCGGCAAGGAAAAATTCTATTACCCCGTCGCGCTCATGCAGGTGCTCGGCGGTATTATCGCCTATCTCATCAAGTTTGTCGGACACGCCATGCCGCTTCTCTGCGTCGGCGGGACGCTCATCATGGCGGGCAATCTTATGATGGCCGGTCTCTTCACGGCCTCGGCGCGCGACTATACGCCCGAGGGCCGCGCCGGTGCGGTGCAGAGCGTCAAGATGGTCATCTACATCGTTCTGCCCATGGTGCTCGCAAGCATTCTCGATCCTATCATCATCCGCGCCGTCGCGCTCGAGCCGACGGCGGAGATCCTCGCCAAATACCCGAGCTACGCGGGGAGCTATCTCTACCCGTATGAGCTGTTCCTCGGCGCGGCGGTCGCCGCGGTGTTCATTTTCCTGCCCGCATACGCCGTCCGGCGGGACGCCAAGCGTCTGCGCGCGCAAAAGCTCAAGGAGATCCGCGAATGACGATGCTGACAAAGTGGGGCGCGGCGCTCGACCGCAGCTGCCCCTTACCGGAATATCCCCGCCCGCAGCTGCGGCGGGAGAGCTTTTATAATCTCAACGGCGTATGGGACTATGCCGTCACGCCGTCCGGTGACGAGCCGGTGGTCTGGGACGGCGAGATCGTCGTGCCGTTCTCGCCGGAAGCGCCGCTCTCCGGCGCTGCGCGCGGCCCGGCGAAGGACGAATACCTCCATTACCGCCGCGGCTTCACGCTGCCGGAGGGATTTCAAAAATCGCGCGTGCTGCTGCATTTCGGCGCGGTGGATCAGATCGCAGAGGTGTTCGTAAACGGCGTTTCCGCCGCGAAGCACTCCGGCGGCTACTGGCCGTTTTCCGCGGACATCACGAGTCTTCTGCGCGAGGGGGAGAACATTCTCCGCGTAACGGTGCGCGACAATGCCGACGATCCCACGTTTGCCTACGGCAAGCAGCGCTATAAGCGCGGCGGCATGTGGTACACTGCGCAGAGCGGCATCTGGCAGACGGTCTGGCTTGAGAGCGTGCCGGAGGTCTATGTAAAGAGCCTTCGCATCACGCCGGAGTTTGACGAGGCGCGCGTGCGCATTGAGCTGGAGACCGCGCTCGAGAGCAGCGCCGCCATCACGTGCGACGTGCGCGCTGCGGACGGCAGCTTTGTCGCCGGGAGCTGGGCAAAGGGCGGCGTGTGCGTCGTTCCGCTCCCCGGGTTCCGCGCCTGGACGCCGGACGATCCCTATCTCTACACGCTGGACATCACCTGCGGCGAGGATCGCGTGGAGAGCTATTTTGCCATGCGCAAATTCTCGTATGTGGAGCTGGGCGGCCACAAGGTGTTCGGATTAAACAACGTCCCCCTCTTCCACAACGGTCTGCTCGATCAGGGATACTACCCCGACGGGCTTCTCACGCCGCCCTCGGACGAGGCGATGGTAAACGACATTGAGACCATGAAGCGCTGCGGCTTCAACATGCTGCGCAAGCACATAAAGATCGAGACGCTGCGCTGGTACTATCACTGCGACCGGCTCGGCATGATCGTATGGCAGGACATGGTGTCCGGCGGGCAGCCGTACAGCTTTCTCCATGTTTCCGCTCTGCCGACGCTCGGCAAGGTCGATCTTCCGGATCAGGACGCGAAGCCCTACGGCCGGAGCGGGGTGCTCTCCCGCGCGCGCTTCCGGCGCGAGATGGCGGACACGGTGCGGCTTCTTTATAACTGCCCGTGCATCGCGCTCTGGACGGTGTTCAACGAGGGCTGGGGTCAGTTCGACGCGCTGGACATGGCAAACGAGCTCAAAAAGCTCGATCCCACGCGCTTTATCGACCACGCGAGCGGCTGGCAGGATCAGGGCTATGAGGAAATGAAGAGCCGCCACATCTATTTCCGTCCCGTGAAGCTCAAAAACGATGGGCGCGCGCTCGCGCTCACGGAGTACGGCGGATACATTCTCGCCGTGGACGGCCATCGCTGGACGGACAAGGTGTTCGGCTACCGCATCTGCCGCGACAGCGCGGCGCTCGCGCACGACTATAAAAAGCTCATGCTCGGGCAGGTGCTGCCGCACATCCGAAAGGAAGGGCTGACCGCGGCGGTATATACGCAGATCACCGACGTGGAGGAAGAGCTCAACGGTCTCATGACCTACGACCGCGAGGTGCTGAAAATTCCGGAGGAGACACTCCGGGAGATCAACAAGCAACTGAAGTTTTAATAAAAACGCACGGCTCCCGGATTCTTCGGGGCCGTGCATTTTATTTGGTTATTCGGCTTTCGGCTCGCTGCGGAAGAGATATACGCGGGTCTCATACGGCTGTGTGACGAAGCCGTTATTTTCGATATAATCCGTGTGGCTCTTCAAAAGGAGCCGGCCCTTCCGCAGATCGTACCCGCGGGGTGCCTTGAACTTCACGGGATTCACCGAGTACGAGCAGATGACGAGAAGCCGTTCGCGCTTGGCCCGGCGTTCGTACACAAAGAGCTTGTTGCTGAGCGGATAGTACTGGCGGAACGTGCCGTAGCGCACGACCGGCAGCTCGTGCCGGAGACGGAGCGCCTCGCGGTAGAAGTTCAGCAGTGAGTCGGGGTCATCCTCCTGCGCGGCAACGTTGATCTGCGGGTAGTTCTCGTTGACCGCGAACCACGGCGTGCCGGTCGTAAACCCGGCGTTCGGCGCATCGCTCCACTGCACGGGCGTGCGCGCGCTGTCGCGTGAGCCCCAGTAGATGCGCTGCATGCGCTTCTTTTCGGATTTGTGCGTGGCGAAGTGGTGGTACTGGTTGATGGTCTGCACGTCCTCGTAGCCGTCGATCGTCTTGGGATAGATGTTCGTCATGCCGATCTCCTGTCCCTGATAGACGATGGGTGTGCCCTCCTGGAAGAGATACGACGCCGCGAGCGCCTTTCCGCTCTCGGTGTTGTACTTTTCGCTGCCGTAGCGGCTGATGACGCGGGGATGGTCGTGGTTTTCAATATACAGAAGATTCCAGCCCTTCCCGCGCAGCGCCTTCTGCCAGTGCTGCCAGATGGTCTTGAGCTTCACGAGGCAGAACGGGTGATGGGAATAGTCCTGCAGGAAGCAGTCGCCCTCCATACACTGGAACGGGATCATCATGTCAAGCTCGGGGTGCTTGCCGCCGATGAAGTCGAGTGCGCGCTTCGTCGTGATGAGCGGGGCCTCGCCGATGGTCACGCAGTCGTAATCGTCGAGCACGGTGCGGAACTCGTTGAGATATTCGTGCAGGTGCGGGCCGTTGTTATACTGGAAAATGCCGCGCGCCATGGGCATATAAAACGGCGCGTCCGGCAGTCCCTTGGGCTTGGAGATGTAGGTGATGACATCCTCGCGGAAGCCGTCCACGCCCATATCCAGCCAGAAGCGCAGGATTTTCTTTACCTCGGCGCGGACGCGGGGGTTGTCCATATTCAGGTCGGGCTGCTTGATGGCGAAAATGTGGAGATAGTACGCCTTGCGCACCTCGTCGTACTGCCACGCCTTGCCCTCGAACATGCTGTCCCAGTTGTTGGGGAGCGTGCCGTCCTTTTTCGGCTTGCGCCAGATGTAATAATCCTTATACGGCTCTTCCCCGCGGCGGCTCGCCTGGAACCACGGGTGCTCGTCGCTCGTGTGGTTTACGACAAGGTCCATGATGACCCTGATGCCGCGCTCGTGCGCGCCGTCGAGTACCTTTTTGAACGCCGCCATGCCGCCGTATTCGGCGGAGATGTCCATATAGTCCGCCACGTCGTAGCCAAAGTCGGCGTTCGGTGAGGGGTAGAGCGGCGAAAACCAGATAGCGTCCACATGCAGGCTCTTAAGATAGTCCAGCTTTTCATACACGCCCATCAGATCGCCCACGCCGTCGCCGTCGGCGTCCTTGAAGCTGCGCGGCCAGATCTGGTAGATGACCGCATCCTTATACCAGAAAGTTTTTTCCATGTCTTTGCCCTTTCCGCCGCTCACCGCAGCTTTTCCTCGCAGAAAATGCGCATATTTTCGATCCGGACGGTCTCCCCGTCCGGCAGCTCGACCGTGCCGGAGAGCGTTCCGAAATACTGCCGCGTCTCGGAGTGCAGCAGCATCGCGCGCCGCCGGACGCGGTATTCGCGCCGCACCGCAAATTCCAGATGCAGCCGCCGGGTGCTGTCGGAAACGTACCATGGCCGCAGCGGATCGGACGCGCTGCGCTTCATGTATACGCGCCCGAGCTTGCAGAGCGTGCCGTCATAAAAGAGCGCGTTTTCGTCCGCGCTGTCCGCGCCGTCGGAGAGGGCAAGGGAGATCACATGCCCGTCGACGCACGCGCTGCCGAACGCGCGGAGATACACATCGCCGCGCGGCATCACGGCGCGCACGCTCTCGGAGAAGAGAAACGTCTGCGCGTCGAGCGGCAGATCGCGGTTGTGCATCCGGAGATACCCGGAAAGACCGGGGAAGCACCGGAAGCCGCGGTAATAAAACTGCTTTCCGGCAAGCGCCTCGGCGGTATAAATGCCGTCGCCGTCGTTCGCGCAGGAGAGATCGCCCTCGAACCGCTCCGAGCGGAACTGAATGCGGCGCACGCCGCCGTAATGCGTGAGCAGGAGATACAGATCGTCGTTTTCAAACTTGACGGTGTGTTCCTCGCCGCAGGAGAAGTCCAGATCGAACGCATCGCCCGGAAACGCCTGCACGGTGCCGGAGGCATACCGCTCGTCCGTTTCGAGATCGGTGAGGCGCACCTCGGCAATGCCGCCGGAGCGCGTATGCCCGTAGCTGATCTCCAGCGCGAAGGACGCCCCGGTGACAAAATAGCGTTCCCATTCCGAGAGACCGCCGCCGGCGGCTTCCTTGTTATAGATAAAATCGTCCTGTGCCGACCAGCCGGGACGGGCAAGCTTTCCCTTTTCGTTCAGCAGCTCCGCCGGTGCGCGGTATTCTTCCATGTCAGACCTCCATGATATGCAGCGCGGCGATCTCCGGGTTTCGGATGCGCCGCATGACGGCGTAAGCGTGGGGCTCGAGGAAATCCCAGCCGCCGTCCGTCAGGCCCTGCGCGCGCAGCTCTTCGATCACCGCTGCGCTCACGCGCTCGATCGTGTCCTCGTCCGGCTCGCGCAGCAGCGCTTCGAGCGTCGGGATGAGTTCCGAGAGCTTCGGCAGCTCTTTCGCGGCGCGAAACGCCCATTTATAAAACGGCATATGCCGCTCATTCAGCAGGAAAAGCATGGCGAGCGTATGGTTTACAAACTCGCAGCACGCGAGCCGCGCCGCGGCCTCTTCCCCGTGGCGGCGGCAGCGGGAGACGTTGTACTGCCCGGACTGCGCCATGAGCACGGCGTGTCCCGCGATCTTTTTGACTCGCACGTCCTCCGGCATGCCGGTGCGCAGCGTTTCGCGGATGCCCGTCATGTCGCCGGAGCCGTCATGGAATATCTCCCCGGCGCACGCGGCGGCGAGAGCATAGGACGGGATCGCCATCCATTCGCGCCACGTTTCCGGCGTATGGAAAAGGCCCGTCTGTTCCAGAAGGAACTGCTCGGTCGTCTTAACGCCGTATCGCCCGTTTCCCTGACGGCTGCGGTGCTCGGTCTTCACGCCCTGAAACTCCCGCGGCAGGCGGTCGTAGAGCGCGGAGAGAAGGAAGCCGTGCGTTTCGGCGTCCTCCGGCGCGAGAAAGAGCATGCACCCCGCGGCGTAGCCGTGGTCGTGGGAAAGCTCGTCGTCGTACCCTAAGCAGTCCGAACCGCCGCCGCAGAGCCCCGCAGCAAGCCGCGGCAGCAGCACGGGGCAGGTTTCCCGGATCGCCGGGCGCACGACGTCCTCCCAGAAGGCGCGGGAGAGCTCAAGTCCCTTCATAGATGATATCCGCCCTTTCCCGGAGATCGCGCGCCGCGTCCGCGCGCCCAAGCGCTTCGAGCGCCGGGGCGATCTTCCGCGCCGTGTGCGCGTAATAGTATTCCCAGACGGCGTCCGGGCTGTCCATGCGCTCCATCGCCTTATCGAGACACGCGGCAATACGCGCATCGTTCTCATCCTGCGCGGCGTAATGCTGCGCAAGGTTCACATACGTCACCGCGAGATCGAGATCGCCGGGACGCTTTTTCTGGTTTTCCAGCGCGCGGAGCATGTACCGCTCCGCCTCGTCCGGGCGATGCAGCGCATCGAGCGCCGCGGCCATGTTGTTATAAAGCGCCGCAAGGCGCGGATGATCTGCGCCGAGCGAAACGGCGTACAGGCTCTCCGCCTCCCGGAAGAGCGGCAGAGCGCGCTGTGCCTCGCCGAAGGCGGCGAGCGCCGTGGCCGCGTTTATAAGGATCGTCCCGCGCGCGGCAGCGCCGGGGCGCACCTCACTGAGCAGCTCCGTGCACCGGCCGAGCACCGGATAAAATTTCTCCGCATCAGCGCGCTGGCGGTAAAAGCCCATCAGCTCGCTGCAAAGGGAGAGCGCGGCGCGCCTGTCGCCGGTCTCCTCCGCTTCGGTGAGCGCGGCAAGGAATATGCGCTCCGCGCCGTCCCAGTCGCCGCGGCCCATGCAGTCGTCCGCTCTCGCGGCTATGCTGTCCATTGTTTCTTTCATACGGCGATTATACCTTGAATTCCCGGCGGTTGCAAGGTATAATACGTATGTTCATCATTTCACGAAAAGAGGTTTCTACCTATGAAAAAGACCGTTATGCGCTCCTACGCGAAGCTCATCGTGCGTGTAGGTGCGAATGTCCAGAAGGGCCAGGAGGTGCGCGTTTTCGCGTCTCTCGACCAGCCGGAGTTCATCAAGATGCTCGCCGAAGAGTGCTACAAGGCCGGCGCGAGCCGCGTGACCGTTGACTGGAATTACCCCGAGCTTACGAAGCTCTCCGCGCGCTACATGAAGCTGCGCGACCTATCCGAGACCCGCGAGTGGGAAAAGGCGCGTATGCAGGATATGGTGGACCATCTGCCGGTGCGCATCTTCATCGAGTCCGAAGATCCGGACGGACTGCGCGGCATCAACCCGAAGTATTTCAAGGCATTTGCCGCGCGGATCAAAATCTCCAAGCCCTACCGCGACGCCATCGACAACAAGCACCAGTGGTGCATCGCCGCCGTGCCGGGCGAGGCGTGGGCGAAGAAGGTTCACCCCGAGCTCAGCAAGCGCGCCGCCGTGGAGCAGCTCTGGAAGGACATTCTCTACACCGCCCGCGCCGACGGCGAGGATCCCATCGCCGACTGGGAAGAGCACAACCGCGATCTCAAGGCGCGCAGCAAGTATCTGAACGATCTCCATCTCCGCGAGCTGCGCTACCATTCCGCGAACGGCACGGATTTCAAGGTCGGCCTCATCCCGACGGCCGAGTTCCACGCCGGACGCGATACGACGATGCAGGGCGTTGTCTACGATCCCAACATGCCGACCGAGGAGGTCTTCACCTCTCCCGACCGCCGCACTGCCGAGGGCATCGTTTACGCCACGAAGCCGCTCTCCTATCAGGGCCAGCTCATCGAGAACTTCTCCGTCCGCTTTGAAAAGGGCCGCGCCGTGGAGGTCAAGGCCGAAAAGGGACAGGATGTTCTCGAGCAGATCATCAGCATGGACGAGGGCTGCCACTATCTTGGCGAGTGCGCGCTCGTGCCGAAGGAGTCTCCGATCCATCAGTCCGGCCTGCTCTTCTACAATACGCTCTTCGATGAAAATGCCGCCTGCCATCTGGCGCTCGGCTTCGGCTTTGACGAGTGCGTGAAGGGCTTTGAGAATATGACCAAGGAAGAGCTCTACGAGATCGGCGTGAACGACGCCGGCAACCACACCGACTTTATGATCGGCAGCGACGATCTCTCCATCGACGGCGTGGACGAGCACGGCAACGTGCATCCCATCTTCCGCAACGGCACCTGGGCGTTCTAAAATGCCTCCCTCTTTGAGGGAGGTGGCTCGCCGGAGGCGAGACGGAAGGAGTGGCTTTTTCCATGTCCCTCAATTATTCCGGCGATTTGATTCTTAGAGCAAAAGAGCTGCGAAAAACTGCGACCCCGCAGGAACGGCATTTATGGTATGACTTTCTTTCCCGTTATCCGGTGCGGTTTCAGCGGCAAAAAACCGTAGGCCGATATATTGTTGACTTCTATTGCCACAGAGCACATCTTGTCGTAGAGTTAGACGGCAGCCAGCATTATGAGGAGCAAGGCATCGCCAGAGATGCAGAACGAACGACGTATTTGATGCAGCAAGGGCTTTTTGTCCTGCGTTTTTCCAATGCCGAGATCAATTGCAAGTTTCATTTTGTCTGTGAGCAGATCGACCGAACAGTTAAAGAACGGCTCGCATTTTAATTACCTCCCCCTTTGAGGGAGGTGGCTCGGCGTTAGCCAAGACGGAAGGAGTTCACTCCCTCAGTCAGCTGACGCTGACAGCTCCCTCTGAGAGGGAGCCAATACGTCCATCCAAAAACCGGCAGATGATCTGCCGGTTTTTGCAATTTCTGAAACGATATGGTATTATACAACACAAGTCAGAAAAGAATAGCGGCTGTCTCAAGCCCGTGAAGGGTATCGGTATGGAGCCGCTGGGAGGTTCTTGTATGGTACAGTTTCAGAAGGACGCCGCGCTCGGCGGCATCCCGTTCGGCGTGCTGGAGGTCGTTTATCCGGACAAGCCGTTCCGGCGCACGGAGGACTTCCGCATAATGGTCGAGGAGCATCTGCGTCTGCTGCGGGAGAAATACGCCGACTATGACCGCAAGGCGCTCTTTGGCGAAAACGTCTATTTCCGGTTTTTCAGGAAATTCAAAAAGACGTACCCGGTCATGATGCAGCTTGAATCCTTTCTCCTGAAAGGCCGCCCGTTCCCGATCGACAACAGCGTGACCGCCATCCCGTTTCTCGCGGAGCTCGAAACGCAGAGCCTCTCCGGCACGCACGACGTGGACTTTGTCCGCGGGGCTGTCCGCCTGTTTGCCGGAACGGAAAAAGCGCCGTTTCCCGGTATGCGGGGTGAGGAGGTACATACCTACCCCGGCGACTTCTGCGCGCGGGACGATGAGGGCATCATTTTCAGCATGATCGCCGGAGCGGACGCGCGCACCTGCGTCAAGGAGACGAGCCGGCATGTGTTTTACCCCGTGTTCGGCGTGGCCGGACAGCCGGAGACGGAGATATCCGCCGTGCTCGACCGGCTGGAAGAATACGTCCGTGTTCTCGCGCCGGAGGCAGAGACCGCGCGGCAGCTGCTGTGAAGATAGCGAAGCTGCAAAAAGTAGCCCCCCAGTAAAACTGGGGGTTCTTCCTATGCGGGCAAAGCCCTCTGTTCCTCGCGTAACGCGTAAACGTGTAATACGGTCTGCCAGCTGCGCAGGGATTGTTACTTGCCGCCCGTAAACGGGCCAATAGAGGCTATCGTCATCTGTTCACCTAATTCGTCCTCTTTCAGTTGGTTCTTTATATACTCCGCAATTCGGGTCTCGTTCTTTCCTACCGCATCCACATAATACCCCCTGCACCAGATTTCTTTGTCGCGGTACTTGTACTTCAGTTCCCCGAATTGCTCATACAGCATAGTACTGCTCTTCCCCTTCAGGTATCCCATAAATCCTGATATCGACAGCTTCGGCGGTATCTCCACGAACAGGTGAATGTGATCCGGGCAGGCTTCCGCTTCGATGATTTTACACTCTTCCATTCACATAGTTGCCGGAGTATTTTTCCTATGGCCGCACGCTTCTCTTTGTAGAATACCTTTCTTCGGTATTTCGGCGCAAACACTATGTGATATTTGCAATTCCACTTCGTATGAGATAAACTGTTTATGTCATTCAGGCTCATTCTGAATGCCCTCCTTTTGCTTTTTGTGTGCAGTTGGCAGACCGCACGCTTATTCTAAAGCAAAAGGAGTTTTTTTGTCTCCCTCATCGCCAAAGGCTCTTTTGAACCACGCGTCTAACGCGTGGTTTTCGGGTATACAAAAATGGAGCGGACTCGCGCCCGCTCCAACATCCTACACTGTATTTCAGATTAGTGGATGTTCTTTTCCCAATATTCCTCAATTGCAGCGTTGATTTTCCCTATATCCATAAATTCGGAGGGGATTTCAATATAATTAACGCCGTCAATCTTCTTTGTCATAAAATCTTGATTGGGAATCTCAAAACCAGCCACCCCTAAATAATACTTAAAAAGTGTTCCACCGAGACGGTTTGTTCCTTGAATATTCGTAAAAAGAACATCTTTTGCAGTATATGGTTTACCTGCACTATCACCTTTTTTCTCGATAGAAATCAACGCTTTTATACGAGCAGCAGGCGCATTATAAAAACTCTGAATATTCTTCAAATACTCCTGAAATACTTTGGCTTCTTCCTCATTCAACTGTTCAATTGCGGAGGGTTCCTTTACTATAACTTCACAGGTATCGATGACACCACTTGGTGTTGAGCATACAATGGTCGTTGTTCCAGGAGAAACTGCACGGATATTTCCATTGTCATCTACTTCTGCAATTTCAGTATTTGCGGATTTCCAAGACAAGCCATAGTCGCTGGCATTATCCGGCATAAGCACATACTGCAACTGCATAGATTCTTCCAACTCAATTTCAACGTTCTTCTGGCTTAACAGAATTGCAGAAATATCTATTATATTTACAGAGACAGAAATCTCTGCAACGGTTTTGCCATCTTTTGCAGCAGTAACAATCGCATTACCGGGTGCAATTCCGGTCACAATACCATTCCGGACTGTTACAATATCTGGATTTTCTGTTTCCCATACAATTCCTTCTTGTTGTTTCTTTAACTCAATGGTATATTCTTCCCCATAGTTGATTTCCACGGTCTGCTTCTCTGCACCACAAGCGCACAGAGGCAGGCACATCACCAGTGCCAGAATAAGAGATATTACCTTTTTCATTTCCATCCTTCTTTCTGTAATTATAAACTATAAGTACATATAATAGCCTATAGCGTTTATGTATTCTATCAAATCCGCCTATATAATTCAAGTATAATTTTACTATATAGGCGGTTATTTCTATGGATTATTACAAGATAGGACAAAAGATACGCAAAATCCGCAAAGCACACGGACTTTCCCAAGAGGAATTGGCAGAGAAGGTGGGCATCTCCACCACGCATATGAGCCACATTGAAACCGGGAACACCAAATTGAGCCTGCCCGTGTTCGTGGATATCGCAAACGCTTTGGAAGTGCGAACCGATGACCTGTTAGATAATCCAGCCACCGCAACCACCAGCACCTCCCTTGATGAAATTGCCACCGTTCTGGAACGCTGTTCCGCACAGGAAGCAAAGGTCATAGCCGATGTAGTAAAGGCCACAAAACGCGCCATAGACAAGCATCTGTAAGGGTATTCCCATTCATTTTCACTTTCTTCTTTTGGAAAACAATTAACTGACAGCATAGGGTTTCAAATTTTCTCCATCAAAAAACACCCTACAAAACGCAAAAACAGGAAGCACATCCTACCTGATTTCTCAGAAAGGATGTGCTTCCTTGCTTTATTTTTGCGAATAGTGGGGTTTGAACTTTTTGAAGTTCAAATAAGGGGTTTTCCCTTAGCCCTTCAGAGCTTCCTCAACAGCAACAGCCACGGAAACGGTCGCGCCGACCATCGGGTTGTTGCCCATGCCGAGGAAGCCCATCATCTCGACGTGCGCCGGAACGGAACTGGAGCCCGCGAACTGCGCATCGGAGTGCATACGGCCCATGGTGTCGGTCATGCCGTAGGAGGCGGGGCCGGCGGCCATGTTGTCCGGGTGCAGCGTGCGGCCCGTGCCGCCGCCGGAGGCGACGGAAAAGTACTTCTTGCCCTGCTCGATGCACTCTTTCTTGTAAGTGCCGGCGACCGGGTGCTGGAAGCGGGTCGGGTTGGTGGAGTTGCCGGTGATGGACACGTCCACGCCCTCGTGGTGCATGATGGCCACGCCCTCGCGGACGTCGTCCGCGCCGTAGCAGCGGACGGCGGCACGCTCGCCCTTGGAGTAGGGGATCTCGCGCACGATGGTCAGCTTGCCGGTGTAATAATCAAACTGGGTCTGGACATAGGTGAAGCCGTTGATGCGGCTGATGATCTGGGCGGCGTCCTTGCCGAGACCGTTGAGGATGACGCGCAGAGGCTCCTTGCGGGCCTTGTTCGCGTTGCGGACGATGCCGATCGCGCCTTCGGCGGCGGCAAAGGACTCGTGGCCGGCGAGGAAGGCAAAGCACTTCGTATCGTCGGAGAGCAGCATCGCGCCGAGATTGCCGTGGCCGAGGCCGACCTTGCGGTCGTCGGCGACGGAGCCGGGGATGCAGAAGCTCTGCAGGCCGATGCCGATGGCCTTGGCAGCTTCGGCGGCGGTCTTCACGCCCTTGCGGATGGCGATCGCCGCGCCGACGCAGTACGCCCAGCCGGCGTTTTCGAACGCGATGGGCTGCACGCCCTTGACGATCTCATAGGGATCAAAGCCCTTTTCCTTGCAGATAGCGCGGCACTCCTCAATGGAGTTGATGCCGTACTCGGCGAGGACGGCGTTGATCTTGTCGACTCTTCTTTCGTAGCTTTCAAACAGTGCCATTATTTCCGTCCTCCTCTCTTATTCGTGACGCGGGTCGATGTACTTGGCGGCATCGGCAAAGCGGCCGTAGCTGCCGGTGGCCTTCTTCACGGCTTCGTTGGCGTCCATGCCCTTCTTGATGTTTTCCATCATGGGGCCGGTCTTGACGAATTCGTAGCCGATGATCTGATCCTCTTCGTCGAGAGCGAGACGGGTGACGTAGCCCTCGGTGAGCTGCAGATAGCGCGGGCCCTTCACCTTGGTGGCGTACATGGTGCCGACCTGGCTCGTGAGGCCCTTGCCGAGGTCTTCCAGACCGGCGCCGATGGGCAGGCCGCCCTCGGAGAACGCCGTCTGGCTGCGGCCGTAGACGATTTGGAGGAACAGCTCGCGCATGGCGGTGTTGATCGCGTCGCACACGAGGTCGGTGTTCAGCGCTTCGAGAATGGTCTTGCCGATCAGGATCTCGCTCGCCATGGCCGCGGAGTGGGTCATGCCGGAGCAGCCGATGGTCTCCACCAGCGCTTCCTCAATGATGCCGTCCTTGATGTTGAGCGTCAGCTTGCAGGCGCCCTGCTGCGGCGCGCACCAGCCGATGCCGTGGGTAAGGCCGCTGATGTCCTTGATTTCCTTCGCCTGCACCCACTTGCCCTCTTCGGGGATCGGCGCAGGACCGTGGTATGCGCCCTTGGCAACGGGGCACATATGCTGGACTTCCGCTGAGTAGATCATTGTGTATCCATCCTTTCCTAAAAGAGCCGCAGCCGGAGAACCGGCACCGGCCCGTTGTTAACTTTGAAACGTTTCCGTATCCAGCTTCGTATTATATCAAATTCCGGCGAAAAAGCAAGGAGTTTATACAGAATGCAAATAAAACCTGCGCCGCGGGGCATGCTGAAAATTGTATGGTTTGCCGTGGAAAAACTATGTAGAATGTGCGTTGCCATATGACGGAGGTTGTGGTATTATGCGCTTGGAAATAGAGAAATTTATAGAAAAGGATGAGGGATATATGCGCAGAACAAAGATCATTTGCACCATCGGCCCCGCCAGCTGCAGCGAAGAGGTCATGCGCGAGCTCCTGCTCGCCGGGCTGAACGTCGCCCGCATGAACTTCTCCCACGGCACCCACGAGAGCCACGCCGAAATGATCGCGCGCTTTCGCAAGGTGCGCGATGAGCTGAAGCTCCCCGCCGCCGTAATGCTCGACACCAAGGGCCCGGAGATCCGTCTCGGTCTCTTCGATGAGCCGGTCGAGGTCGTTTCCGGTCAGGCGTACACCTTCTCCACCGTGGAAACGCCCGGCACCGCCGAAAAATGCTTCGTGAACTATGCCGAGCTGCCCGCCGACGTGAAGAGCGGCGATATGCTTCTCGTGGACGACGGTGATCTCTCCTTCCGCGTGGAAGAGACGACCGACACCGAGATCCGCTGCACCGTTATAGACGGCGGCATGATGAAGAGCCAGAAGGGTGTGAACATCCCCGGTGCGCGGCTCAACATGCCGTTCCTCTCCGAGCGCGACAAGAGCGACCTTCTTTTCGGCATCGAGCAGAACGTTGACTATGTTGCCGCCTCGTTCACGCGCCGCGCGCAGGACATCATTGATATGCGCTCGTTCCTCAACTCCCACGGCGGCGAGGGCATCCGCATCATCGCAAAGATTGAGAACACCGAGGGCGTTGAGAAGTTTGACGAGATCCTCGCCGCTTCGGACGGCATCATGGTCGCCCGCGGCGATATGGGCGTGGAGATCCCGTTTGAACGTCTCCCCGGCATCCAGAAGCACTTCATCCGTTCCTGCTGCCAGGCCGGTAAGACCGTTATCACCGCCACGCAGATGCTCGACAGCATGGAAGAAAACCGCCGCCCGACCCGTGCGGAGATCTCCGACGTGGCGAACGCCGTCTTTGACGGCAGCAGCGCCGTGATGCTCTCCGGCGAGACTGCCGCGGGCAAGTACCCCGTGGACGCCGTGAAGACTATGGCGCGTATCGCTGAGCAGGCCGAGCAGGACGCTTTCGCCGCCGATATCTACAAGAACATCTGGCACGCGATGGATCACTCCGACAACACCAACGCCGTGAGCGCCGCCGCCTGCACGATGGCCGAGCAGACGTATGCGCAGGCGATCATCGCCGACACGAGCACCGGCAAGGCCGCACGCCGTGTTGCCAAATACCGCCCGGCGCAGATGATCCTCGCCGCGACGCCGTCCGAGAAGGTCTACCACCAGCTCGCGCTCGTCTGGGGCGTGTACCCGCTGCGCACGCAGCCGGTGGACAGCGTGGACGTGCTCTTCCACTGCGCCATTGAAAAGGCGAAGGAGCTCGGCTATCTGCACTCCGGCGACACCGTTGTTATGACTGCCGGCATCCCGCTCAACACCCACGGCAGCACCAACATGGTGAAGGTGCAGACCATCCGGTAACCGCTCTCAAACGAGACCCGCTTCGTTTACGCTTCGTTTGAAAAGGCTGCGGCGAGCCATAAGACTGAAAAAAATCCTCCGATTTTCATCGGAGGATTTTTTTACTCTTTATCTTTCTTTTTATCCCGTTTTACACCGGACTTGGCGACGCTGCCGCCGTCCGAGAGGGTCTTTCCGTCGAGCAGAAGGAGCTTTTCGGCGAACACCCGCGTAAAGCCGCCCATGATGGCCGAGAGCATGATAAGATCCTCGGCGTGCTCGGTCGTGATCTCCGCGTTCTCCTCATGGTTGAGGATCGGCCCCGCCGTCAGCCGGATCTGCTGGATGAAGTACTGCGCCGCCTGCCGGTGGCGGGAGGCGTAGGCCGTATAGATATGCTCTACCTCTTCTTCCGAAAGTCCCATCGGAATGACCTTCTGGATGAGCGCGATGCTCAGCGACTGCTTGAGCGTCAGAATGATGATGAGATACGCGATATGCACGCGGTAATACCGCCGCTTCACCGGCTCCGGCATGACCTTGATGCGGACGTAGTTGTTGATCGTCGCCGCCGTAATGAACTGCTCATCCTTGAGCTCCGGCGGGAGATAGTCCAGATATTCGCGCAGCAGGACCGTGACCTGCTCCATATACAATCCCAGATTGGGGATCTCCTCCCAGCGCGGAAGCCGGAAATCGTCCAGATACTTTTCCCAGCGGCGCAGCTTGCCCGCAACGAGCGCGTTATCGTATGCCATTTTCATCACCTCGCAGACAGGATTATACCACATCCTGCTGATTTTACAAGAAGCAATTGTGTCTTTTCCCATTGACTTAATTTTGACCTTGATTTATAATAATATCAAATATTAGATACTTGGAGGGCAAACATCTTGTCTTTTGCTATCCTTACCGATACATCCGCCAATCTGCCGACGCCGCTTCTGCAGAAGCACGGCGTCACCGTTGCGCCGTTTTCCTATTCCTATGACGGTGCGGAGCACACCTGTCTTGATACCGGGTCGTTTGACGGCGCGGCGTACTACGGCGCGATGCGGAAAGGCACGGTGGTGACAACCTCGCTCGTAAACCCCGACCGGTTCATCTCCGCGGCGCGGCCTCTGCTCGCCGCCGGGGAAGACGTTCTCTTCGTCGGCATGTCGTCCGGCATCAGCGGCTCGTTCGGCTCGGCCAAGCTCGCCGCGGGCGATCTGCGCGAGGAGTTTCCCGGGCGTGATATCCAGCTCATCGATACGCTCGGCGCCTCGCTCGGCGAGGGCATTCTTGTGCTGCGCGCCATCGAGATGCGCGAGAACGGCGCTTCGCTTTCCGAAACGGCGGCGGCGCTGCGCGATATGCGCTGGCGGATGTATCAGATCTTCACCGTGGACGATATCATGTACCTGCGCCGCACCGGACGGCTCTCCAACGCCAAGGCGATCGTCGCCTCCGTGCTGCACATCAAGCCCGTGCTCAAGGGCAACGAGGAGGGCGCGATCGTCGCCGTGGACAAGATCCGCGGCCGCCGCAAGTCCATTGACGCGCTTGTGGAGCGTTACCGCAAATATGTTGTCGCGCCCGAGACGCAGACCGTAGGCATCGCCCATGCCGACTGCGCGGAGGACGCGGAATACCTCGCCTCGGCGCTGCGTATCGTTGCGCCGCCGAAGGAGATCATGACCGTGATGTACGAGCCCGTGACCGGCTCGCACGTCGGCCCCGGCGCGCTGGCGCTGTTTTTTCTCGGGGACGAGAACGTCCGATCGAAATAATTTGCTGTATATTATATAAGGAGAGGATACCATGAACGACTTTGTGATCTACACCGATTCCGCATGCGACATCCCGCCGGAGCTTTTGAAGGAGTGGGGCGTGCCGTACTCCTGGCTGACCTACGTGTTTGACGGCGATGCGCGCCAGTACTCGAACTACGAGCTCCCCTTCCCCGAGTTCTACGACAAGATGCGCAAGGGCAGCGTCGCGCGCACGAGCGCCGTGAACGCGGACGCCTTCCTGCAGGGCTTTGAGCCGATCCTGCAGGACGGAAAGAATATCCTCTACATCGGTTTTTCCTCGGGTCTGAGCGGTACATACCACGCCGGGTGCATCGCCGCGCAGGAGCTGCGCGAAAAGTATCCTGAGCGTGACATCCGCTGCGTCGATACGTTCGGCGCGTCCGGCGGCTTCGGGCTGCTGCTCTACATGGCCGTGCAGAAAAAGCGCGAGGGCGGCACGATCGAGGAGTGCGAAAAGGTCGTGCTCGACAACCGCTTCCACCTCTGCCACTGGTTCACGGTGGACGATCTTGTGTATCTCAAGCGCGGCGGGCGCATCAGCGCCGCCACCGCGTTCGTCGGCAACACGCTCGGCTTCAAGCCCGTGCTGCACATGGACGACGCCGGCCATCTCATCAACATGTTCAAGGTCCGCGGCCGCAAAGCCTCTCTCAACGCGATGGCCGACAAATACGGCGAGCTTGCTCTTGACAAAGCCGGCGGAACGGTGTTTATTTCTCACGGAGACTGCCGCGCGGACGCCGACACGCTCGCCGCGATCCTCAAGGAGCGCTACGGCGCTTCCGTCAAGGAGATCGTGGTCGTCGGCCCGGTGATCGGCGCGCACTCCGGCCCCGGCACGCTTGCGCTGTTCTTCCTCGGCGAGCACCGGTAACTCTTTGCAGAAAGGAACATTTCCATGATCGATTACCGCTACGATACGCAGCTCCTCATCGAAGGCACCGGCCTGGACGAGGACGCCATCAACGACTATTTCCGCACCAACTTCCAGGGCGACTGCCTGCTCGCCGTCGGCGACGATGAGCTCATCAAGATCCACTACCACACCAACGAGCCGTGGAAGGTGCTGGAATACTGCGCCTCGCTTGGCGAGATCTTTGATATCGTCGTCGAGGACATGGACCGCCAGGCGCGCGGTCTCAACGGCTGACGCTTAAATTACCAAACGACCCCCGCTTTCCGGAATGATCCGAAGAGCGGGGGTCGCTGCCGTGTTATTGGGTTCAGGGCGAGGTCCACATGGTCATGCGCGCATGGACGAGCTTTTCCGTGCAGTCGAGCATTGTGTCGGAATAGGCGCATGCGCCCTCAATGTTTCCGTTCACGATCTCCTTCATGAGCAGCAGGTGCAGCTCGTTGATCCGGCTGATGACCGATTCTTCGGCCTTGTACTGGATATAGAACAGTCTCTGCTCCAGGATCTGGAACGGTTCGAGCGCTTTCTTGGCAAAAGGATTCCGCGAGCATGTGGCGATATATTCGTGAAACTCCTTGTCTGTCCGAAGAGACGTAATATCGTCCTTGTTTTCGGCCGCCGCACGGTATCGTCCGGACAGCTCGCGGATATACTGCCGCTCAGCATCGGTGGCAAACCGCGCCGCGCGCGAGACGATCAGCTTTTCCAACACACGGCGGACCTCGATCTGGAGATAAAAATCCTCCAGCTTCAGCGGTGCGATCTTTATGCCGCTGCGCGGGATAACATCGACCAGCATGTTCGATTGCAGCTTCTGCACCGCTTCACGCACCGGGGTCCTGCCAACATCGATCATTGAACTCAGTTCCAGTTCGGAATAGATCCGGTCCGGCTCAAGGATCAGCGACATGATCAGCTCCAAAAGCATGTCGTATGCCTTCTGCGACAGATTTGTGTAGGGTTTTGCGGTGTAATACGCCTTTACGTTTTCGATCGAATTCATTACTTTCACGCGCCTTCTGATATATTACTGATAGTTTGACTAATATATTACATCCTTTGTAAGAATGTGTCAATTCTTATGAAAGAAATCGTGTCAGCAGGGTGACGGGTAAATTCCGCCAAAAAAATTTGACGGTTCTTTCACTTTTTTGTTGACATATTGGTGATATATTAGTATTATATCACTATCACAGCCACCATATCGTATCGAAGGATACAAAAAACTTGTAGGAGGGATTTTCATGTTAAACTTCTGGGACTATATGGTGATCGCGCTTTACGTAGTAGCTCTTGTGGTTGTCGGCTGGCTCGCTTCCAAGAAAGTGAAGAACGCCAAGGACTACATTTCCGCCAACCGCGGTCTCGGCATCATCGTTATGATCGGCTCTCTGGCCGGTGCGGCGATCGGCGCCGGCGGCACGATCGGCCTGGCCGGCGACGTATACACCAAGGGCGTCAGCGGCTACTGGCAGATCATCGGCTGGAACATCGGCTGGCTCATGCTCGTTTTCATGGCAAAGCGTCTCTGGTCTACGGGGGCTTCCAGCGTCGTTGACGTTTTCGGCAAATCCTGCGGCAAGACGACCCGCCTCGCGGCGGCGCTCGCCTGCCTCGTGTTCTCCGTTCCGGCTCTGTCCACGCAGCTCATCGGTCTCGGCAACATGTTCAAGGTCGTGTTCTCCGTCGCCGGTATCGATCTGGACTACAAGATCTTCGTCACGATCTCCTGCGTCATTATGGTCTTCGCCGTGTTCAAAGGCGGCCTGTATTCCTCGGCGTATTCGGGCACGTTCAACTTCTTCATTCTCGCCGTCGTGTTCGTCATCTGCCTCCCCATCTTCACATGTGTTGCAGCGGGCGGCGCTTCGCAGGCGATCACGAACATTGAGATCCTGCCGGCCAGCTTCAAAGACCTCTTCGCCGGCGTTTCCGTTTCCGCAACGCTGCTTGCCATTGTGAAGTACTGCTTCACCGCAGGCTCCAACATTGCTTATGTCAACAACACGCTCGCAGCGAAGGATGCCAAGACCGCGCGCAACGGCTCCATCGGCGGCATCATTTCCTACTTCATCATTCCCGGCATCATCATGGTCTGCACGCTCGTTCTCATCAACGTGTTCCCCAATCTGGAAAACCCCAGCTCCGTGCTGACATTCTCCTTCCTCAACATCTTCCCGCCGGTCATCCGCGGCCTGTCCGTTATCGCGCTTATCGCCGTTGTTCTCTCTACCGCTACGATCTGGGTGCAGAACTCCGGCAAGATCTTCGGCAGCGACATCTATGCCCATGTGAAAAAGAATGTCACCGATGACGAAGTCCTCAAGGTCTGCAAGTGGGCCACCATTTTCTGGGCGATCGTTTCCTGGGTCATTGCCATGTTCATCCCTCAGGTCATGATCATGTTCAACATCCAGACCAACCTTTACGGCTCGAGCATTTTCTTCCCGCTGGTCGCCGTCCTCTTCTGGAAGGGCGCTACCAAGCAGGGCATCACGGCAGGCATTTTCGTCGGTATGATCTCTTCTCTCATTCTGACCATCGCCGGCAACAGCCCGGTCGATCCGGTCGTCATCTGCAGCCTTCTCAACGGCGTCACGCTCGTTGTTGTCAGTTTGCTCACGAAGAACAAGGAAGGCTCCGCTCTCAACAAGTTCGCCGCGGAATAAGCGGATCGGTTTCCCCTGTAGTTTCACAGCAGAAAAAAGCCGCAATAAGAGGAGCGTTTGTATCCTCTTATTGCGGCACCGGCAAAGAAAAGGAGTATCGCTATGCTTAAATTTGGTCTGGAGACCGAGTGCTGCCATCTCAGCTTTCAGAATAAGCGGATGGACATCTTCCAGTTCATCGACTTCGCCGCCGACACCGGCTTCGACGGCGTTGTGATCAATGTGATCGAAAAGCGCAACCTGCAGGAAGGTCTGGGAGCGCTCGGAAAGGACGATCCCGAACACATCAAAAAGGTCGCGCAGAAGATCAAGGAGCGCGGATTATATGTCTCCGTTGATACGCGCGGCACGAGCTTTGAGCATCTGAGTCACATGCTCGATGTTGCAGATATGCTGGGCGCCGACCTTCTGCGGACGTTCGTTATGGTCGGCAATTCCTTCTCCCACACGAATCTCGTCGGGGAGTTTTCGCAGGAGGGCATGGATCAGGCCTACGAGGATCTCAAAAAGATCGTTCCGCTCTGCGAGAAGAAGCGCATCAAGCTCGCCATTGAAAACCACTGCGCGGAGACCATGACCGAGGTCATGGATCTGGTCAACCGTGTCGATTCCCGCTGGGTCGGCGTGCTTTTTGATTACGGCAATGCCATTCCGGTGTATGAGGATCCCATGCACGCGCTGCAACTGTGCACCGATAAGCTCTTCGGCGTGCATCTGAAGGATCAGGTCATCTGCAAAACGGGCGAAGAGAATGAACTGGAATACTGCATGTCCGAGACCGGCGTCGGCGAAGGCGCGTGCGACGTTATCGGCCTTTCCAAGTACATCATGGAGCACACGACGCTTGACCGCCTGAACGTGGAGACCTCCTTCCCCTACGCCGGGCGCTTCACCCGCCCGGTGGGTACCGGCGGCGTGACCAAACTCGGCGAGGGCGCGTTCTCATTTGCCGAGCCTCCCATGCCGATGGAAAAGGTCAAGCCGCTGCATTATTACTCCTACGGCGGCGAGTATCTCGATGAAATGATCGAGATGCAGATGTCCTCTCTGCGCCGCGGGCTTGATTATCTCCACCGCATGCGCGACGAATTTGAAAAGTAAAGCAGGGCTCAACACTATGGAATTTATTTGCTTTGATAACGAACCCGGACGGGTTTATTCCGACATTGTAAAAGTCGATGGAAAATATCTGTTCCTTTCCGGACTGGTTTCGGAAAATCTCAAGACTGGAGAGCTTCTCGACGGCGACATCACCTTCCAGACCCGCACCGTTCTGGAAAATCTCCAGGCCATTCTGACCGAATACGGTTCGGACATGGAACATGTGATCCGCGTTGAAGTTCTGCTGAAGAATTTCGCCGAGCGGGACGAGATGAACGCGGAGTATGTGAAGCACTTTGACGCCGCGCACCTGCCCGCAAGACTCTGCTTCGGCGATGTGCGGCTTGCCGCCGGTCTGAAGATCGAGATCATGGCGACTGCCGTGATGAAGAAATGAAATATGTTTTCTTCGCGCTGATCAGTTTCTTCTCGTCGGTGATCGGCTGCATCTGCGGCATCGGCGGCGGCGTGATCATCAAGCCTGTCGCGGACGCTTTCGGGATCTTCTCCGTCAGCACGGCGAGTTTCATGTCCGGATGCATCGTCCTTTCGATGACGGCATACTCCATCGGCAAGGCCAAGGCCGCCGGGGAGCTCCGTCTCGAAAAAGGGATCAGCGCGTACATCGTCATCGGCGCGACGGTCGGCGGCATCGTCGGAAAAGAGCTGTTCAGCATCATCAAGGCTGGGGCGTCAAATCCGGAATTTGTCGGTGAAGTCCAGTCGGCAGTGCTGCTTCTTCTCACAGTGGCTACGATCCTCTACACCGTGGAAAAGAAAAAAATCCGCTCTCTCCATGTCACGTCGCCTACCGCCTGCGTTCTGATCGGTCTTATGACCGGGCTTTTGTCCGCTTTTCTCGGCATCGGCGGCGGCCCGATCAATCTGGTGGTCCTCTTCTATTTCTTCTCTATGGACGCCAAGACCGCGGCGCAGAATTCGCTGTACATCATCATGGTCTCGCAGATCGCCAGTCTGATCGCCTCATTTATCACCCGGTCCATACCGGAGTTTCCCGCCGTGCTCCTCGTCGTCTCCATCGCCTGCGGCGTGCTCGGCGGCATGGTCGGACGCAAGATCAACAAAAAGATCGACAACGGCATGGTCGAAAAGCTGTTTCTTGGTCTTCTCTGCGTGATCGTCGCCGTCTGCGGCTTCAATATGTACCGTTTCTCCGTTTGAAATCCATACGCACAAACAGGCCTGTCAAAAAACGCGGTGTTGGCTTAAACCAGTACCGCGTTTCTGTATTGGAAATGGAAGAAAAAGGCAAAAACATGGGAGAAGCGCGGCAATTCCCACCGCCAGTTCGCCAGCTTTTTCAGATTCATGCATGCAAATTTCAGCGTGACCCATTGTCTTACCCGGGCCAAGCCTCTGTGATTCGTATAACGCATTCCATGCTTTTCCTTCGCGTCGGCAAGGACGCGCTCTATGCTCTTCTTGCGCAGGGCATAGAGAATTCTGCCATATCTGGTTTTCCGTAATTCTTCCGCCAGTTCCAGATGCTCTGCCCAGATATGGCGCTGTATCATTTGCTCTGCCGGTACCAGCTGATCTATATCCACCAATACCACGTCCCCCCGTTTGTCCTGTCCCCATTTCTCCATTACCCTCTCACCTTCCTGTTCCCTTGCTTCCTCCCCCTCATTATACCAAAAAACTCGCCGTCTGGCGAGCTTCTTTGACAGGCTGACAGGCCTGTCCTTCATGGACAGGCCTGTTTGATTATCAGGAAGAATGTAAGGAGAAGGCAGAACAGCGGAACGAACACCGCATCAGCCGACCTGATGGAGCATGCCGAAGAGCACGTTCACCCGCCCCGGAAACCGGTCAAGGCTGATGTACATCGGCGTGCCGCTCTGGTCGCCGTCAAAGTATACGGTCAGATAGCTGTTTGCGCCGGCAAAGTCCGTCAGCAGTTCACCGCCGCCCGGGTTGAGCTGGGCATAGTGGAACATGGCGTCGTCCGTCTGCGCGAGACGGTAGCCGGAAAAGCCCCAGTACTTTGCCAGCAGCGTGCAGAACTCATCCACGGTCATGCCGTCCGGCAGGATGTCGTCATAGTTATTGTAAGTATGGAATGTCTCCTTTCCGTTGCCCGTTTCCACCGTTACATCGCCGCCGGGGATGGGCGTGTCCGTCTCGTCCGCCTTGGCCTCCGTAGTGAGCTGCACGATCTTTCCGCTCATCGTATCGACGAAAATATTCATGTAATACTTCCCGTCGTCGGTCCCGCCGCGGACAATGTAGCTGTGGGGGAAAATGCGTCCGAACCAGTAGTCGCTCACGCCCATGTTCGGCGCTTCGCCGAGATAGTCCGGTTCGCCGTCAAAAAAGCGGAATTCCGAAGAGAGAATGCCCATATCCTGCATTTTCGCAATTTCCTGCCGCGCGACCTTGACCGCCTGCGCGGGACTGTTAATGAGCCGTCCGGCGGCAAGGGCGCTCCCGGCAAGCACGAGCACGAGCGCCGCCGCGATCAGCACGGTGCGAAGCGTCCGCTTCGCGCGAAGGGGTTTTCCTGTATTCTTTTCCTGCATAGCCGATGTGACCTCCTTGATGATTTCGTCGTCGATCCCGCCGGCCGCTTCCATAATATCCAGCGCTTTCACAGCAATTCCTCCTTAATGAGATAGTCGCGCAGCTTTTTCCGGCTGCGGCAAAGCGAGGTATGTACCCTTCCCTCCCGGCAGCCGAGCCTTTCGGCGATCGCCGGGGCGGGAAGAGCGAGATAGTAGCGGGCGGTGAAAATGATCCGGTCGTTTCGGGAAAGCGTATGGAGAAAGGCGTTCACCGCATGAGAAAGCTCCCGTGCCTCAATGATCTGCTCCACATTGTCCCGCCCCGCGACGCACTCGGCGAGCTCGTCGAGCGCGGCGGACGCCTCACCGCCGCCGCGTTTCTGCGCGCTGTCGGCGCGAAAGCGGGAAAATGCGGCGTTCCGTACGGTACGGAACAGATACGCGCCGAGATGCTCCGGGCGCTGCGGCGGGATGGTGTTCCAGAGTGAGAGATAAGCGTCCTGCACGATCTCCTCGGCGTCCTCCGCCGCGGGGAGAAACCGGCGCGCGATGCCTTCGCATGCGCCGCCGTATTTCCGCTCCGTTTCGGCGATCGCCTGCTCGTCGCGCCGCCAGTACAGGTCTACGATGAAGCTGTCCTCCATGATCTTTCCTCTTTCTTACGGGGCTGCCCCTTGAGTACTCACCCTTATAGACGCAATTCGGTGCAAAAAGCTTACAAAGAATATGGGAAAAAATGAAAAACCGCTCTCCGAATGAGGCCGGAGAGCGGCATTTGTTCTATATTACCGGCTGTACATGGCCGTCTTGGCGGCGATGTGGCCGGCGAGCTCGTCGGTGAGCGCGCCGGGCAGCATGCGCCAGCACCAGTTGCCGTGGCCGAGGACGCCGGGGACGTTCATGCGCGACTCGCCGCCGAGGGCGAGCCAGTCCTGCATCTGCGCGACAAAGAGATCAGCTACCGAGCTCATGCCGCCGCGGATGATGCCGTTTACGTACCCTTCCTCGTCGTTCAAGCCGAGGTACTGCTTGGCATAGGCCACATCGTCGCCCTTCGCGTCGCCCAGCCACTGGGCGAGCGTGGCGTTGTCGTGCGTGCCGGTGTAGCAGATGCAATTTGTCGGGTAGCGGTGCGGCAGATAGTCGCTCGGCTCGCGGGAATCAAAGGCGAACTGCAGCACCTTCATGCCGGGGAAGCCCGAATACTCGCGCAGGGCGATGACCTCCGGGGTCATAAAGCCGAGATCCTCGGCGATGATGTCGAGACCGGGGAGCGCCGTCTTGATCGCGTCGATAAAGCTCTCGCCGGGGCCCTTGCGCCAATGGCCGCTGCGCGCGGTCGTCTCGCCGTAGGGCACGGCCCAATAGCTCTCCAGACCACGGAAATGGTCGATGCGGACGGTATCGTAGAGCTTGCCCGCAGCGCCGAGACGCCGGATCCACCAGCGGTAGCCGTCGTCTCTCATACGGTCCCAGTCATAGAGCGGGTTGCCCCAGAGCTGACCGTCGGCGGTGAAGTAGTCGGGCGGGACGCCTGCGACCTCCGTCGGGCGGCACTGATCGTCGAGCTGGAAGTACTCGCCCTCCGCCCACACGTCGGCGCTGTCGAGCGGGACATAGATCGGCACGTCGCCGATGATCCGAATGCCCTGCTCGCGGATATACGCGCGCAGCGCGTTCCACTGGCGGAAGAACAGATACTGCGTGAAAATGCAGAAGCGGATATCCTCCGCGAGAAGCTCCTCATACCGGCGCAGCACTTCCTCGCTGCGGCGAAGACGGAGATCCTCGTCCTCCCATTCGATCCAGGGGCGCATGCCGAAATGACGCTTTGCCGCGGTATAGAGCGCATAGCTGCGCAGCCAACTCTCGTTTTCACGATAGAAAGCGTCTACGTTCTCACGCTCTTTGTCCCAGCCGCGCTCACAGGCGCGGCGGAGAAGATCGAACCGTCCGGCGTAGAGCGCGCCGTAATCCGTCTGCGCCGGGTCGCTGCCGAAGGAAACGGCATCGACTTCCTCGCGCGTGAGGAGACCGTCGGTAATAAGCTGCTCAAGGTCAATGAGATACGGGTTCCCGGCAAAGGCCGAGTCGGTCTGGTACGGTGAGTCGCCGTAGCCGGTCGGGCCGAGCGGCAGGATCTGCCAGTATTTCTGTCCGGCTCTGCGGAGAAAATCGGCAAACTCTCTCGCCTCTCTGCCCAGCGTTCCGACGCCGTGCGGCGACGGGAGCGATGTGATATGCAGAATAATTCCGCTTGCTCGCATGGCAAACGCCTCTTTCGTCTGTTAGAATTTGCGGATGCTGTTAATTTTTGCGGATGCTGTCCGTCTTTTCGAGCGTGTACGGCGCGAGGACATGCTGCGCGCTCGAGCCGTTTTCGATCATGTCGAGCAGCACGGCGTAGCTCTTTTCCGCCATGAACGCGATCTGCTGCGTAACGGTGGAGAGCCTCGGCTCGTAGTACCGGCAGATGGGCAGGCCGTCAAAGCCGATGAGGGAAATGTCCTCCGGGATGCTCTTTCCGGCATCGCGGACGGCGCGGGCCGCGCCGATGGCCATGACGTCCGCCATGGCGAACACCGCCGTGATCTCCGATGTTTCGCGCAGAAGCTCCGCCATGGCCGTATAGCCCTCGTCGAAGCTGTAGTGCGCGGTCTTATAATACCGGTCCGCGTCAAACGTCATGCCGCGCTCGGTGAGCGCGCGCAGCACGCCCGCATAGCGCAGACGGCCCGTATCGGAGTATTCGCGCTCGCCGCCGATGACGGCGATCTTTTTGTGGCCCATGTCCGCCAGATACCCGACGGCCGCCGCGGCAGCGGCGGTATCGTCGGTCGTAACGCTCGAAAGATTTTTGAATTGGAATTCCGCGGCGGAGTTCGTGACAAGAACCGCGGGAATGTGGATCTCGGCAAAGGATTCGATGAAATCCTCGCTGCTGCCGCCGAGGAAGAGGATGCCCTGCGGCTTTACCTCGCGCACGCGCTTCACGGCGCGGCGCACCTCGTTGTCGAGCTCGCCGATATAGTCCACCACAAGCTGGTACTCCCCGCCCGTTGCCACAGTCTGCAGCCGTTCGACCAGCGTGGCGAACAGCTCGTTGTGCGTGCCGCGGACGATGACGAGGATGTTGTTGCTGTGGGTCTGCTTGAGATTGCGGGCGTTCGTATTCAGCTCAAAGCCCTGTTCCTTCACGATCGCCATGATCTGCTCTCTTGCCTTTTCGCTGACGTGCGGCTGATTGTTGAGCACGCGCGAGACCGTGCCGAGCGAATACCCGGAGAGAGCCGCCAGGTCCTTGATCGTCATCAGCCCTTCACCGCGCCGGCCGCAACGCCCTTAATAATGTGTTTCTGGCAGCAGAGATAGAAGATGATGACCGGCAGGATGCTCAGAAGGATCAGCGCCATCGTCGCGCCCATGTCCACCTGTCCGTAGCTTCCCTTGAGATGCTGTATGACGATGGGGATGGTCATATACTCCGTGCGGTCGAGCACGAGATACGGCAGAAGGAAGTCGTTCCACACCCACATGATCTCCAGCACGCCGACGGAGATCATCGTCGGCTTCATCATGGGGAGGACCACCTGGAAGAACGTGCGCACCGGGCCGCAGCCGTCGATGGCAGCGGCTTCCTCAATTTCCAGAGGAATGGATTTTACAAAGCCGCAGAACATGAACACCGCGAGACCCGCGCCGAAGCCGAGATAAATGACCGGGATCGTCCACGGGGTATCGAGACTGAGCCGGTTCGCCGTGCGGGAGAGCGTGAACATGACCATCTGGAACGGGACGACCATGGAGAACACGCAGAGATAATATACGATCTTGCTGAAGAAGCTCCCGACGCGGGAGACATACCACGCGGCCATGGACGTGCACACGAGAATGAGCGCCGTGGAGGCGAGCGTGATGAAAAGGCTGTAGCCCACGGCCTTCAGAAACGGGTAGTTGCCGAAGGTCATGCCCTTGATATAGTTCTGGAAGCCGACAAAGCTGTTCGCGTTCGGGAAGGCAAACGTCTCCGTGTTGACGGCGGCGTTGCTCTTGAAGGAGTTCATCAAAACGATGAGGATCGGCATGATGTAAGCGATGCAGATCACCGTGAAGATGATCGTCAGCACCATTTTGCCGCGTTCTTCTCTCTTTGCCATTACTGCTGTACCTCCTTTTTACGGGTGGCCTGGAGCTGCAGAAGGCCGATCGCGGCCACAAGGATGAAGAACACCACGGCCTTCGCCTGGCCGACGCCGCGGTTGTTGCCGCCGCCGGAGTAGAAGGCGCTGTAAATGTTCAGAGCGAGCATTTCCGTCGTCTTTATAACGCTGCCGTCCGGCTGCTGCAGGAACGGCCGCCCCCCCGTAAGCGCGAGGTTCTGGTCGAAGAGCTTGAAGCCGTTCGTGAGCGTGAGGAAGATGCAGATCGTAAAGGAGCTCATCATGTTCGGAATGGTGATCTTCCAGAGCGTCTGCCAGTTGTTGGCGCCGTCAATGCGGGCCGCCTCGAGCATGTCCTCCGGGATGGACTGGAGTCCGGCTATGTAAATGATCATCATATAGCCGACCTGCTGCCAGCATATAAGGATGATGAGGCCCCAGAAGCCGAAGGTCGAGTTGAGCACGACGGAGGTGTTGTACTTCACGAGGAAGCCGTCAAAGATCATCGACCAGATGTAGCCGAGCACGATGCCGCCGATGAGGTTCGGCATGAAGAACACGGTGCGGAAAAGGTTCGAGCCGCGGATGCCCTTCGTGAGGAAGTAGGCGACCGTGAAGGCCAGAACGTTGATGAACACTACCGACACGAAGGCGAACAACGCCGTATACCAGAAGGCATGGAGGAAGCTGCTGTCCGAGAACGCTTTGATGTAGTTGCTGAATCCGACCCACGTCCACTGGCTCGTCAGCTTAAACTTGCAGAAGGACAAAAACGCGCCCTTAAAGAACGGGTAAAGGAACCCGATGCAGAAGGCGGCAAAGGTGGGCAGCAGAAACAGCCACACCATTCGCTGAATGGGGCGGCGGATCAGTCGGCTGTTGTGTGCGGCTGGATCCCGCGGTATGTTTATACGCTTCATTCTTTCACTCCTGTTCTGCCGAAATTGTCATGGCGACAGCTCCTGCCCGAACGTCTCGGGCAGCAGCTCACGCCGTCACAGTCTATATACTATCCTGCCGGCGGATATATCTACAGGCGGAGCGGACGTGATCGCCCGCCCCGCCTGTATTGTGTGTCAATTTATCTCAGCGGATATCCGCAGAGGACTTAGTGCTCGTTGGCGTACTGGGTAGCCCAGCCCTGGACGAACGCGGTCTCAACGGTGGACCAGTCGCCGGTGCCGGTGGTGTACTGGCTCAGAGCATCAACGACGGCAGCGCGCCAATCGTCAACGGCAGGAGTCCAGTTGAACGCCCAGGTCACGGTGTAGTTGCCGTTGGCAACGTACTCGTTGGCAGCCGCGAAGAACACGTTCTCCGGGGTCTTGGCGTTCTTGAACGGGCAGGGACCGAACTGCTCGGCCAGCATGGTGGTGCCTTCCTCAGAGGTGACGACCCAGTACATGAAGTCCAGAGTGGCCTGGATGTCTTCCGGAGAGGCGTTCTTGTTGATCGCCCAGCAGTTCTCGGTGCCGCAGCAGAGACCAGCCTTCTCCTCGCCTTCCACACCGCAGTAGATGGGGATCATGGTGAGGTCGTCCGGGTTCATGCCGAACTTGTCGGCAGAAGTCAGGTTGCTGTACTCCCAAGTGCCGTTCTGATAGAACGCAGCCTTGCCTTCGCCGAATTCAGCCTCGGCCTGATCGCCGGTGGCGGACAGGAGGGCAGCGCCGGTGGTCGCGGTATCGGTGATGTACAGATCCCAGATGTTCTTGTAGTTCTCAAGGTAGGTGCCCTTGATGGTGGCGGGCTGCTCCGTCACGCCGTCATCGCGGAACTCGTAGTACAGAGGCATGTTGGCCAGGTGGCCGGAGAAACGCCAGGAGGAGGAACCGTCGAGACCGGCGGACGTGAAAGCGTCGAAGCCGAGCTCGTCAGCGCGGGCGTGGATGTCGTCCGCAACAGCCTTCAGGGACTCGAAGTTGGTGATCTCATCGACGGAGTGGCCGGCCTTCTCAAGCAGGGCCTTGTTCACGATGATGCCGAAGGCTTCGTAGCAGTAGCCGATGGAAACGGTCTCGCCGGCTTCGTTCTTCAGGTTGAAGTCGGTGGTGGTCATCTCGTTGTACACGTCGGTGCCTTCGAGATTGTAGCAGAACTCGCCGTAGCTGTTGACAGCGCCGACATTGCCAACCTGGAACATGGTGGGGGCGGCGTCCTTGTCGAGCTCGGCGGTCAGAGTGGTGTCGTACTGGCCGGAAGCGGCGGTGACGACCTTCACGGGAACGCCGGTCTGCTCGGTGTAGGTCTTGGCAATCTCCTGCCAGGCCGCGTCAGACTCGGGCTTGAAGTTGAGGTAGTACACGCTGCCGGTCACGGCCGGGGTTTCGGGTTCCGCGGCGGGCTCTTCCGTTGCGGGGGTTTCGGGCTCAGCCGGGGTGCTCGGGGTCTCCGCCGGGGCAGCGCCGCAGGCGACGAGGCTCAGAACCATGACCAGAGCCAGAAGAACAGCGAGAAGCTTCTTCATTGTTTGTTTCCTCCTAATTTTTAATGGGTTTCCGTAAGTAAAGCGCTGAATTGGAAACGATTCCAACCAAGCTTGTCTGTATTCTATCCTCTTTGTAGAAATATTGCAAGTGCGTTTCGGCGAAAACGCTTAACTTTATGTCATTTACACAAAAACCTCGTCAACTTTTTGTGCGGTTGGTCTTGTCATGCGGTCATTTGTTCCTGTATAATAGGCTTATTCTCCCGGAGGTGGCAATATGAAAAAACTCTTTGATCCGGATTCCCCCATCCTGCGCTTTCTCACGCAGGCGGCGGAGCTCGCGTGGCTGAACATTCTGTGGGTCGTGTGCTCGCTGCCGGTTTTCACGCTCGGCGCTTCGACCGCGGCGCTCTGCACGGCGGTGCGGAACATGATCCGCGAATCGGGGCATTGGAACAGCGCGGCGTTTTTCCGCGCGTTCCGCGATAATTTCAAAAAATCCACGCTGCTCTGGCTCATTTTGCTTGCGGCGCTCGCTCTCCTCGGCGCGGACGTATACATTCTCCGCGCGCTCTTCCCGGAGCAGCTGTTCTGGCTCGTGCTGCCGGGCGTCTGCTTTGCGCTGTGGCTGATGGTGTTCATCTGGGCATTCCCGCTCACGGCGACCTTTGAAAATACGCTCTGGAACACAATAAAAAACGCGGTGCTTCTCGGCGTCGGGTATCTGCCGCGGACGCTTCTCATGGCGGTGATCCATCTGCTGCCGGTGATCCTCTTCGCCGTATCCCCGGCGGCGTTTTACGGCGTGAGCGTTCTCTGGCTCGTGCTGCTCTCGGCCGTGACGTGCTACACCGATCTCTGGCTCATGCAAAAGCCGTTCGCCGCCTTCCTGCCGGACGAAACGGAATGACCGGTCAAACGAGCATAGGAAAATGTCCTCTGCGCACCAATTTGCGCAGAGGACATTTTTGATCTTGTATGCCGGTTCAGTGCAGCTCCCAGATGGTTTCCGCGTACTGGCGGATCGCACGGTCGGACGAGAACATGCCCGCCGCGGCGATGTTGTAAAGGCACTTTTTGCCGAAGGATACGCGGTCCTTCCAATCCGTGAGCGCGTGAAGGCGGGCTTCACGGTAGCTTTCAAAATCGCGCAGAACGAAATAGTTGTCCGGACGGTGCCAGCTCGCGCCCTTGAGTATGGCGTCGAAAAGCTCCTTCTGATCGTCGTCGGTCGGCACGGTGCCGTCCACAAGCGTATCCATCGCGCGGCGGATGCGCTCGTCGGAATCGTAGAGCGCCTCGGGGTCGTAGGTATCGCGCACGGCGTTGTTCTCCTCGACGGTGCCGCCGAAGATGTAGTTGTTCTCCAGCCCGGCCTGCCGGACGATCTCGACGTTCGCGCCGTCCATCGTGCCGAGCGTCACAGCGCCGTTGAGCATGAGCTTCATGTTGCCCGTGCCGGAGGCCTCCGTGCCTGCCGGGGAGATCTGCTCGGAGATGTCCGCCGCGGGGATGATCTTTTCGGCGTAGGAGCAGTTGTAGTTCTGCACGAACACGATGCGCATTTTGCCGTTCACGTCGGGGTCGTTGTTCACAAGCTCGGCAAGACGGTTGATATAGCGGATGACGGCCTTCGCGCGGCGGTAGCCGGGCGCGGCCTTCGCGCCGAAAATGAACGCCGTGGGCGGCATATCGGCAAGACCGCCGTTTTTGATCTCAAAATAGAAGTCGGCAAGGCAGAGAGCGTTCATCAGCTGGCGCTTATATTCGTGCGCGCGCTTGACCTGCACGTCGAACACGAACTCCTCGGGAATGTCCACACCCTCCGCGGCGCGGATGTGCGCGGCGAGCTGGCTCTTCTTCTGCAGCTTGACGGCGTTGAAGAGCATGGCGAGCTCGTCGCTCACGTGCTCGCGCAGATAGCCGATGCGGTCGAGATCGCGCAGGAAGCCCTCGCCGATCTCGGCGCGGATGAGCTCGGTGAGCTCCGGGTTGCAGAGGCCGAGCCAGCGGCGTGGCGTGATGCCGTTCGTAACGTTCACGATGCGGCCGGGGTATTTCTCGTTCCACGCGCGGAAGAGATCGTCCCGGAGGATCTGGCTGTGGATCTCCGCAACGCCGTTCACCTTGCGGGACATATACACCGAAAGATCGGCCATGCGCGCCTGATTATCGCAGACGACGTGGAGATTCGCGCCGGGGAACTCCTGCTGCAGGCGCTCTTCGATCTTCAGGAGAATGTCGCAGATCTCCGGCACGACGCTGCGCAGAAGATCCATATCCCAGCGCTCGAGCGCTTCGCCCATGACGGTGTGGTTCGTGTAGGAGAAAACGCTGCGGGTGATAGCAAAGGCACGGTCAAAGTCGATGCCCTCGGCCATGAGCAGACGGATGAGCTCGGGGATGGACATGGCGGGATGGGTATCGTTGAGCTGCACGGCGATGAACTCGCCAAGGCGCTGAAGATCGCCGTTGCCGGAGGATTTGTAGGTGCGCAGGATGTCCTGCAGCGACGCGCTCGAGAGGAAGTACTGCTGCTTGATGCGCAGACGCTTGCCCTCGACAGTGCTGTCGTTCGGGTAGAGGACGCGGGTGATGTCCTCGGCGCGGTTTTTCTCGGTGAGCGCGCGCTCGTAATCCTGCGAGTTGAACGCGTCAAAGTCGAGCTCCCGCTCGGCCTCGCACTGCCAGAGACGGAGCGTTGCGACGTTGTCGGTATGATAGCCGATGACCGGCGTATCGTACGGCACGGCGAGCACCGTCTGGTCGGCGAAGCGGACGCGGACGGTGTGCTTCTCGCGGCGGAAGCTCCAGGGATCGCCGTGCTTTTCCCAGTCGTCGGCGGATTCCTTCTGCGCGCCGTTTTCAAAGCTCTGCTTGAAAAGACCGAAGCGGTAGCGCAGGCCGTAGCCGCTCAGCGGCACGCCGCAGGTGGCGGCGCTGTCCATATAGCACGCGGCAAGACGGCCCAGACCGCCGTTGCCGAGAGCCGCGTCCTCGATCTCCTCAAGACAGGCGAGATCGATGCCGCGCTCGGCAAACACCCGGCGCATTTCGTCGAGAATGCCGAGATTGAAAAGGTTATTGTATACGAGCCGCCCGACAAGATACTCGGCGGAGAGATAATACGCCTTGCGCTTTCCGGCGCGGCGGGCACGGGATTTGGCCCAGTTGTCCCCCACCGCGATCATTACCGCCCGCCCGAGAGCGTTGTGGAGGTGCTGGGGCGAGGCCTCGCTCAGGCGCTCGTCCTCGTCATATTTCAGCAGAGATTCCGTGGTGCCCAGAAGATCCTGCGGAGAATAAATCATGGTTCTCTGTCCTTTCGGTGATGGAATAGTGCCGTGGAAACGATTCCAAGGCTCTGCGCTGCATTATAACCGTTTTTCCCCGGCTCTGCAACCGGTTTTTATAAAAAAGGCCGGAACACAGGTTCTTTTCTGTGTTCCGGTCATTTTGCCTGACAGCAGGGGTTCGTTTGATGGCGTCAGCCGACATAGGGAAGCATCTCAAAGAAATTCTCTTCACTCTCGCCGTTGATGGTCCAGCCGCCTTCCCCATCGTATTCCAGCCGGATCGATCCGGTGCGGCCGTCATCGGTGCGGAAGAAGGTGTTCTGTCCGTCCGTGCCGGTAAGCAGGAGCTTTTCGCCCGGCGTCAGCACGGCGGTGCCGCCCTCATCGAGATACACCGGCAGGATCTTCGCCACGGTCAGATAGTAGCCGCTGCCGCGGTAGTTCCATTTAAAAGAGGGATCGAGCGTTACGACGCCGTCGGACGTTCCGTTCATACCGATGACCGCGCAGTAGGTGCCGAGCTGATAGTACCACGCCTCGAGCATCGGGATGCCGCCGCTGAACACGACGCGCCCGTCGAGACTGCCGGTAATGCCGTTCGGGTCCGCGCCGTAGCGCGCGTCGCCGGTAAATTGGATGGGCTCGAGCGTGTCGCCGTGCCAGCCGCAGGTGCGGTAATCGTCGCTGCCGGGGTCGGCGGCAAACAGAAGCTCGCAGATGCCGTCGCCGTCCAGATCGCAGATCCAAAGGTCGTACCGGTCGCCCACGGGCATATTGGTGCGGTCGAGCACCGTGCCGTTCACGGCGATCGTGTACTCGTTGATGCCGCCGGCATCCTTCGCCGTCACGGTGATCTCCTCGGCGGCATAGTCGCCGTTGATGTCATAGTGATACACGCTCTTGCCGGAGATGTTCAGCGGACGCTCGGCATACTGCTCTCCGTCCATGAGGATGAGAGAGCCGTCCATCCCGCTCTGGGAGATATACTTTACGTGCTCGCCATCGGCGTCGCGCCAGGAGATGGCGAGATTCGGCATCACGTCCGGGATCCACGTCTGCACGCAGACGCTCTCGCCGCCGGCGAGACGCCCGGCGTACCAGAGCGTGCCGTCCGTGCGGTAGGCGTTGGAGTATTCCAGATACGTCACGGCGTTGAGCTCAACGTCTTCGACCGTGCCGGAGGCGGTGAACGTGACGCACGCGCCGAGACCGCCCGTACCGGTGTCGCAGACATACGTTGCGTTCCCGGCTGCATCGGCGCTCTCGCTCAGCTCAGCGGTGAGCGAGCCGTCCGCCGTGCTCTCCGTGGGGAGATAATCCGCCTTGATCTGATAGGCGAGCCAGGCGTACGGCAGTGTGAACTCGATGAGCCCCGCGGCATAGCCCGCAAGCTCATAGGGGTTCGCCATAAGGACAAGGCCCTCGTCGTTAAAGTACCAGTTGCCGTCGCGGAAGAGACCGGCAAGCTGATCCTCGTAGCCATCGTTCAGACCGTAGGCGGCGTATTCCGCGCCGTAGCCGATGATATCCTTGAGCTGATCGACGGCGGCGGAGAGGAAAGCGTCGTAGTTGTCCGTGAGATCCGCGAGCGTCAGCTCCCGGCCGGTGCGAATATCGAAGGTGTGGCCGCAGCGGCCGGTGTAGCCGTGCGCGCCGCCGAGATACGACGTATCGTCGTAGGTGATGCTCAGCAGATACCGGGCATTATAGCGGACGTTCATCTGGCGCATAAGGCTGTAGGAAGAAAAGCCCGAGGCATCGCCGTTTTCCGTCTGCCAGGCGAGTTCTTCCTTTGCCGCGGCCAGATAATTTTCCTTGCCGGAAATGCTGTATTCGCTGCTCGATTCGACACCGACGGCAAAATCTGTATACTGCTTATGCAGCGCTTCGTTGATCGCGGCAGCGGCCGCGTCGTTTCCGTTCATGGAAACGCTCGGCTCGGCGCAGGCATAGACGAGAAGAAGCGCCGCATTGTCGGCGGTATAAAAATCCTCGTTCTCGCACCGGACGGAAATCACCGGCACATTGCGGTTTTCGGCCGCCGGCGTCTCCGTGGGCGCGGCGGTAGTCTCCGGCGCGGCGGTCACGGGGATCGCCGTGGGTTCCGCCGTGGGCTGTGCCGGAGTTTCCGGCTTTGTGCTGCACGCCGCGAGCGAAAGGGAAAGTGCCGCGCAGAGCAGCAGGGACAGGCCTTTCTTTTTCATGCTCATACAGTTATAGTTGCTCCTCATAGCGCGTGAGCGCATAGTCGTAAATATTGTGTCCGCTCTCGAGCGGCGCACCGTTCACGGTGAGCGTGACGTCCGTGCCGTCAAAGGCGTCGAGCAGCGTGTTGACGATGCCGCCGACGAGGAAGTACTCTCCGCTCGTGCCGAGAGAGCGCACCTGCGCGGCGAAAGCGTCGTTGAGATCGGCTCTGATGTGGCCGTCCTTGTCTGCGGTAACGGTGTTGAACGCCGCGCCGTTTTCAAAGATAAGGCCGTCCATCGCGCCGTTGAGCGTTTCGGCGGTGATCTCCGTGCCGTCGAGCGCGGTGCCGAAGGCAAGGAAGTGCTCGGCGTTCGCGTCGCTGCGGTAGATGCGCACCACGGCAGGGGCTTCGCAGCCGCGCTCGGCAAAGATCGCGGTATAGGTATCGCGCACGTCCTTGGCACTGTAGGGGTAATGCGCCGGCGTATAGCCGCCGTCGGCAAGGAGGTTTTTCCCGCTCTCGCCGTAAAGGCCCATGGCGGTCTCATACATCGCGGTGAGCTTATCGGTAAGCTTTTCGCCGAACTCCGTCTCCTCGCCGAGATCAAAGGCGGCTGCGCCGCTGCGCACGGCGTCCATGCCGTTCGTGAGCGAGAAGTCCATGATCGCGGCAGCGATGCGCGCTCCCGTGAGCGAGCAGCCGGCGGTGCCTTCATGATAGTTGTTGAAAAGGTCGCACAGCGCATCGTAAAGGCCGTTCTTCTCCGGCGTCACCGTGACAGACGTGTCGGTTTTCTCGGGCATCGCGGTGGTTTCCGGCGGCACGGGCGTCGGAGCGCTCGTCGGCTCCGCCGTTGCGGCGGGTTCGGCGGCTGCGCTGCCGGACGACGCATTGCCGGATGTTGCGGCGGGCTGCTCCGGCTTCGGCGAGCAGGCCGTCATAAACGCCGCGCACAGAATAAGCGCCAGAAGCGCCGCGGCAAATCGTTTCATCTTCATAAGCTCTTTCCTTTCCTCGCACCCTTGGGTGTTCGAAAATATAGACGCCGGACGGGGTCGTTTGGTTCCCCGTCCGGCAAAAATATTATACGGTTTTCTGCGGAAACACAAGAGCGGCTTTGAAAAGATCGCCGTCAAGCGTCAGCGTGAGCTTTCCGCCCATGAGCTCCATGAGAGAATTGGCAATGGAAAGTCCCAGTCCGCTGCCGTCCGTGTGGCGCGAGCCGTCGCCGCGGACGAACCGCTCCATCAGCTCCTCCGCCGGGATGTTCAGCGGCTCGCGGGAAATATTTTTGAGCGTGAGCACCGTTTCCGTCTCGCCCGGCGTCAGCTCCAGATAGAGCCGCGTGCCGCTCTGCGCGTATTTTACCGCGTTCCCCAAGAGATTATCCAGTACGCGCCATAAAAGCCGCCCGTCCGCCGTGACGTACGTTTTCCCCTCCGGCGCATTCAGCACCGGCGTAATGCTCGCCGCGGCGAATTTTTCGGTATACTCCCCGGCGCTCTGGCGCAGCAGCTCGCCGAGATCGATCTTTTCGAGATTCACCGGCAGCGCGCCGCTGCTCGCCTTGCTCGCGTCCACGAGATCGGTCGTGAGCTTTTTGAGCTTCTGGCTCTGGCGGTCTAAAACCTCGATATATTCTCTCGCCGCCTCGCTTTCGGTCGGCTCCTTTTTGAGCAGGTCGACATAGCTCACAATGCTCGTGAGCGGCGTTTTGAGATCGTGGCTGACGTTGGTGATGAGCTCGGTTTTAAACCGCTCGGACTTCATGCGCTCGTTCACAGCGCGGCTCATGCCGACGCTCACGGCGTTGAGATCGTCGCCGTGCTCCTTGAGCACCGGGTACATTTTCTCCGTGTCCACCGTGTAGGTGAGATCACCCGCGGCAAGCTTCTGCGCCGCCGTCTGCAGCGTTTTGAGCTGACGCACGGTGTGGATGACAAAGTATAGCCCCGCGGCGTCCAGCACAAGCGTCAGAAGGAAGACGAAAAAGCTGCCAGCGCCGAAAGCGAGTATCATGCCAAGAGCATTGACCAGCACAACAACGGCGTAAACAAGGATCCCCTTCCACGCGGTGGGCAGCGCGCGGACGAAGCCGCGCACGGCGCGGTATACAAAGCGGCAGACGATATAGATGATGCTGTTTCTCCACCACTTCCCGGCGCGGAGCCGCGCCGAGATCGTGCAGAGCGTGAGCAGCACGACAAAGCCGATCCAGAGCGCCATGAGCGTAACCGGCATCATACATACCCAGAGCGGGTTATAGAGCAGGTCAATTCCCGAATAGAAGTTTGCCGGAACGGCCACCGCCGCCAGCGCCGCGGCGAGAAAGAGATCGAGCGGCACGCGGTGGATGCCGCGCAGCTTCACGCCGTCCGGCTTTTTTCCCATGGACGCCATGAGAAAGACGAAGAGCGCGAGACACAGCACCGCCGTGATGATGCCCACGGGGAGATAGGCATTCTGATAGCGCAGCAGCGTGCCGACGGAGGTGCGGAGCAGCGTCAGCTCCTCGCCGGGCGTCTGCTTCGGTTCGAGATACGCCTGCACGTCGATCCATCTGTCTCCGCTGGAACAGCCGCCGGAAATGCCGAGCGGCACGGCGTTTTTCGTTCTGCCGTCGTACAGCACCTTGCCGGTGGACGTATCCGTTGCTACATAGGAGTAGCCGGAGGGAAGCTCGGGGTATTCGCCGGTATACCGTTCCTCCTGCAGCGCGTTGTTGAGCAGAACGCGGATGCCGTTCTTATACACCGATACGCTGTCCGGCTCAGGCAGCGTGCGGTCGCGGTCGATGCGGGTCATGAAATATCCTGCGGCGCAGAGCAGCGCCGTAAGGCCGCAGAGCAGGCACAGGATAAAGGCGGCGGCGCGCGCCGCCGCGCTGTGGGTCAGCTTTTTCATTTTTTCATTTCCTCCAGCTTATAGCCTTTGCCCCAGACGACTTTCAGATAGCGCGGGTTGGCGGGGTCGATCTCCAGCTTTTCGCGCAGATGGCGGATGTGCACCGGCACCGTTCCCTCTGCGGAAAACGGTTCATCCTTCCAGACGCGCCGGTAGATATCGGCGCTCGAAAACACCTTGCCGGGGTTTTCGAGCAGGAGACGGAGAATGTCATACTCCGTCGGGGTGAGCGTTACCTCCTCGCCGTCAAGCGTGACGCTCTTGCGCTCATCGTCCATGGCGATGCCGCCGAGCGTGAGCGCGGTGCTTTTCTCCGGCATGCCGCCGAGCTGGGCATAGCGCCGGAGCTGCGCCTTGACGCGGGCAAGGACCTCAAGAGGATTGAAGGGCTTGGTGATATAATCGTCCGCGCCGACGGTGAGACCGAGGATCTTATCGTTGTCCTCGCTCTTGGCGGTGATGAGGATGACCGGGACGTTGCTCTGCTCGCGCAGCTTTGCCGTCGCCGTCATGCCGTCCATGCCGGGCATCATGATGTCCATGAGTACGAGCTGTACTTCCTCGCGCTGCATGAGCTCGAGCGCCGCTAAGCCGCTGTCGGCCTCACAGACGGCGTAGCCCTCGCCCGTAAGATAGATGCGCAGCGCGTTCCGGATATCGCGCTCGTCGTCGCAGATGAGTATTTTGTACATGGCTCTTCCCCTCTCTCGTTTACAGCTACAGCATAGCATCCCCGGCTTTAATAATAAAGATGGGATTTCTTTAAGTTTCGTTTAAGACGCGAAAAGACGCCGCTCCACAGCTTTGGGAACAGCGTCTTTTCTCGTTATTGCCAGTTTTTCCACACGTCCGGGCAGTACCCGGCGGTAGCCTGTTTTCCGTTTCGCACGATGGGCGTTTTCAAAAGCGTGGGATCCTCGAAAATGCGCTCGAGCTTATCGTCCGCGCGGGCAAGATAGCGCAGCAGCGCCGCGTCCGGGTGCTTTTCGTCGATGAGATCCTCAAGCCCCACGGCGTTTTTCACGCTTTGCAGCTCGCCGCGGCTGATGCCGTAGCGGTTGAGATCGATGTACTGGTATTTGATGCGGCGCTCCTTGAAGTACCGCTCCGCCTTTTTCGTGTCAAAGCATTTGCTTTTGCCGAAGATCTGTATGTTCACAGCGCTTCCCCCAGGAACCGGTGGAGGTTGTGGAAGAAGATATCCTGCACGAGCGCTTCGCTGAAGCGGTGCGCGAGCATCTGCTCATACAGCTCTTCCATGCTCTCCACGCCGGTGATGCCCTCCGGCAGCGACTCGATGCCGTCAAAATCGGTGCCGAGACAGAGATTTTCGCGCGCGTCCATGCAGAGGAAATGGTCGATGTGCGCGAGCACGGCGTCCATATTCCGCCCGAGACCGAGAAAGCCGGGGCAGAGATTCAGCCCGATGACGCCCTCGTTGTGGACGATGGCGCTGATCTGCGCGTCGGTCAGATTGCGCGGATGGTCGCACACGGACTTCGCGTTCGAGTGGCTGCACAGCACCGGGCGCTTCGCAATGCGCATTACGTCCCAGAACGTTTTTTCCGAGGCGTGGGAGAGATCGACCGCGACGCCCTTTTCCCAGCAGGTGTTCACGAAGCGGACGCCGTCGGCGGTCAGGCCCGCGCCGGTATCCATCGCCGAGCCGCACAGGCGGTTATCCTTGTTCCAGCAGAGCGTCACCATGCGCACGCCGCGGCGGTAGCCGTCGAGCAGACCCGCGACGCTGCACCGGAGGAGATTGGCGCCCTCCACCGAGAGGAACACGGCAACCATGTCGTCCTTCGCGGCGGCGTCAGCCTCCGCGACGCTCGTGCAGAGCGCGGCGAGATCGCGGTTTTCCTTCAGCTCACGCTCCACGGTGAGCATGATGCGGCGGAACGCCGTGGGGCCGTCAAAGCCCGGCGGTGCCCAGATCGCCATGACCTGCGCGGCGGGGGCGTAGTGGTGCAGACGCAGAAGATCGATGTGGTTCCGGCTGCTCTGACGCAGGGAGTTGAACTTCGTCAGAGTGTCGCAGTGAGCGTCGAAATACGGGATGCAGTACGGCAGAGCCATGGCGATAGTCTCCTTTTTCTATATTTTCAAGGGGATAACCCCTCAGTCACGGCTTGCGCCGTGACAGCTCCCCTGTCAGGGGAGCCAAGTGGGTTTGCAAAAAACGGTCTTGCCTCCCCTAACAGGGGAGGTGGCAAAAACGAAGTTTTTGACGGAGGGGTTTTCCTCGTTTAGACTTCCATGATGATCGGCAAAATCATCGGGCTGCGGCGGGTCTTTTTGAAGAGATAACCGGAAAGGCCGGACTTCACGCGGCTTTTGATGCTTGCCCAGTCAGTGATGCCATTATCCTCGCAGTAGGCGATGCTCTCCATCGCCACGCGGCGCAGCTCGTCGATGAGCTTGTCGTTTTCCTTTTCATAGACAAAGCCGCGGCTGATGATGTCCGGGCCGGAGATGAGCTGCGCGTTCTCCGCCGAGAGCGTCATAACGACGACGACCATGCCCTCGTCGGCAAGGAGCTTGCGGTCGCGCAGCACCACGGTGCCGACGTCGCCGACGCCCATGCCGTCCACGAGCACGCGGCCGGACGGGACAGTCGCGCCGAGCTTGGCGGATTTGGCGGTCAGCTCAATGACTCTGCCGTTCTCGCCGATGATGATGTTCCGGCGGTCGTGACCCATACCCACGATCATGTCGCCGCTCTTGTGGAGCATGCGGCGCTCGCCGTGCACGGGGATGAAGAACTTCGGCTTTACGAGCGCGTACATCATTTTGAGTTCTTCCTGGCAGGCGTGGCCCGATACGTGCAGATCGGTGCCGCGCTCGTAGATGACCTCCGCGCCCTTGGCGAAGAGCTCGTCAATAACGCGGGAAATCGTCGTCTCGTTGCCGGGAATGGCGCTCGCGGAGATGATGACGCGGTCACCCGAGCCGATGTCCACCTGCTTATGCTCGGAAAACGCCATGCGGTAGAGCGCGGACATGCTCTCGCCCTGGCTGCCGGTGGAAAGGATGACGAGCTTATTGCGCGGCACGGAGCCGATGCGCTTCATGTCCACAAGAATGCCGTCCGGCACCTTCATATAGCCGAGCTCCACACAGAGCTTCACCACGTTTTCCATGCTCCGCCCCGTGATGCCGACCTTGCGCTTGTACTTGACGGCGAGATCGATGATCTGGCGGATGCGGTCCACGTTCGAGGCGAACGTCGTTACGATGATGCGCTTGTCGCAGTCCTTGAAGAGCTGGTCGAAGCGGTCGTGCACCTTGCTCTCGGAGAGCGAGTGGCCGGGGCGCTCCACGTTCGTGGAGTCCATGAGCAGCGCGAGCACGCCCTCGCGCCCCAGCTCGCCGAAGCGCGTGAGATCGGTCATCTCGCCCTGCAGGGGCGTGACGTCGATCTTGAAGTCGCCGGTCTGGACAACGGTGCCGATCGGCGTTTTGATCGCAAACGCCACGGAATCGGCAATCGAGTGGTTCACGTGGATGAACTCCACCTTGAAGCACCCGGCGGAGATCGTCTCGCCCGCCTCAACGGTGACGATCTTCGTTTTATCGAGCAGGCCGCGCTCCTGCAGCTTGAGCTGCACGAGCCCCGCGGTCAGGCGCGTCGTATAGATGGGCGGGTTGATCCGGTCCATCACATACGGCAGCGCGCCGATGTGGTCCTCGTGGCCGTGCGTGAGAAATACGCCGCGGATGCGGCTCTTGTTCTTCACAAGATAGCTCACGTCGGGAATGACAACATCCACGCCGTACATATCGTCGTCCGGGAAGCCCATGCCGCAGTCCACGACTATGATGTCCCGGCCGTACTCGTACGCCGTGAGGTTCTTGCCGATCTCGTTGAGACCGCCAAGGGGAATGATCTTCAGTTTTTGTGCCATAAAATAATAGTTACTCCTGTTAGATAGATTTAGATATGTATCCGGACGGGCCGCGCCCTTACCGGATTATGTTCGCAGTTGGGGAGGTTTATACCTCCGTTACATTTCGCGGCGGCCTTCGAGCGCTTTGAGCATGGTGGCGTCGTCCGCGTATTCGAGATTCGATCCGACCGGCACGCCGAAGCCGAGGCGCGTGATGCGGATGCCGAAGGGCTTCAAAAGGCGCGAGAGGTACATCGCCGTGGCGTCGCCTTCGGTGTCGGGGTTCGTGGCGAGGATGACCTCCTCCACCCCGCCCTGCGCCACTCGCTCGAGAAGCTCGCGGATGCGCAGATCGTCCGGCCCGACGCGGTTCATCGGCGAGAGAGCGCCGTGGAGCACATGGTATACGCCGTGGTATTCCCGGCTGCGCTCGATGCTGAGCACATCGCGCGGCTCGGATACGACGCAGATCGTCGTTTTGTCCCGGCTGTCGGACGCGCACACCGGGCAGAGCTCGCCGTCCGTCAGGTTCTGGCACACCGGGCAGGTGTGGACGCTCTTCTTCGCTTCGAGCACAGCGTTGGCAAAGCGGTCCGCTTCCTCCTGCGGGAGCGAGAGCACATGAAACGCCAGCCGCTGCGCGCTTTTGCGCCCGATGCCGGGGAGCGAGGCGAAGCCGTCGATGAGATTTTCCATAGCCGCCGGAAAGAACGATGCCATAATACTATATTACACTCCTTGAAAAATCAGGCGTTTCGGATCGAAGAGACGGCCGCGGCGCGGTCCGCCCTGCCGAAAACAGCGCTGCCCGCCACGAGCACATCGCACCCCGCCGCCTTCACGAGCGGCGCGGTGTTCGCGTCGATGCCGCCGTCGCACTCGAGCGCGCAGGAAAGGCCGCGCTCCGTGATCCAGGCGCGGATCGTTTCGATCTTCGGCAGCATATCCGCCATGAACTTCTGCCCGCCGAAGCCCGGTTCGACCGTCATCACGAGCACCATGTCGAGCGTATTGAGCCACGGGAGCACCGCCGCCGCCGCCGTTGCGGGCTTGAGCGCCACGGCCGCCATTTTCCCTGCGGCCTTGATCTCGGCAATGGCCGCCGTGATATTCTCCGGCGTGTCGGCTTCCGCGTGTACCGTGACAAGATCGGCCCCCGCGTCGCAGAAGCGTCTGGCGTAGCGCACGGGCTTTTCGATCATAAGGTGGACATCGAGGGACATATCGGTCGCCTTCCGCACCGAGGCGAGCACGGGAAGGCCGATGGAGATGTTCGGGACAAAGACGCCGTCCATCACGTCATAGTGGATCCAGTCCGCGCCGCCTTGCCGGACGGATTCGATCTCCTCGCCCAGACGGGCGAAATCGGCGGACAGGATGGACGGGGCGATCTTCAGCATGGCGGTATTCCTCCGGTATGTGTCGCGGGGTCGTCCCCCGGCATAAGTATGGTTGCGGGCAGAGGCTCGAGCACTGTCTTTTTCGATACGGGGGACACCGGCCGTCCGGTGTCTCCCGGCTGTGCGCCTACCGAGCCAACTTGTATTATATACCAAACCGCCTCATAATTCAAGTGAACAGATATACAACTGTGCTTGACGGAAAAGGCGAATCCATGTAGAATGTAGTGTGATTCTCGAAGGAGGCGGTTTTATGCGGAGAAAGCGTCGCCGCGGCATCGGGCCGGTCGGCACGATCGTTCTTATATGGGTAATTTTTGCGTTCATTCTTCCGGTCCTCCGGCTGTCCGGCGGGCTGATCGCCGCCGGTCTCGCCGTTATGGCGTCCGTGTGGGCGGCCAACGCGCTGCGCCGGAAGGCGGACAAGAGGAAGGACGAGCAGGCAGCGATCCCCGTGCAGTACACGGAAGTAACGCCCGAACCGGAAAAGCCCGCCGCGCAGGAAGCGCCCGCCGCCGAGCCGAGCCCCTACTCGCCCGAGGTGCAGGCCGTCATTCAGGAGGGCCGCACGGCGCTCAAGGAGATGGGCCGGCTGTACGCCTCCATCCCCAACCCGGAGATCCGCAGCCGGATCAACGAGCTGATGAGCGTTTCCGACAAGATCATCCGCGACGCTATCGACGATCCCGCCGATGTGCCGCAGATCCGGAAGTTTCTCGACTTCTATCTCCCCACTACGATCCGCCTGCTCAACGCCTACGACCGCATGAGCGCGCAGGAGTTCGGCGGAGAGAACATCACCGGCTCGATGCAGCGCATTGAGGAAATGCTCGATACGACGATCGCGGCCTACAAAAAGCAGCTCGACGCGCTCTTTGCCAATCAGGCCGCCGATATCCAGATGGACATCGACACCATGAACACCATGCTCGCCCGCGAAGGGCTCGGCGGCAAGGGGTATCTCGATATCAAGGATTTCATGAAGCAGTACGAACAGCAGCAGAGCGCAGCCGAGGCCGCGCCCGCTCCCGCATCCGATACAAGCTCCGAACAAACGATGAAAGGAAGCACCTCCCATGGATGAAAAAACTTACGTTCCTTCCCTGACGCTCAATCCCACGCAGGCCGCCGCGCAGGAAGCCCCCGCCGCTCCGCAGCTCGTTGTTGAAGAGGAAAAGCCCGCCGTTGAGCCGGAAAAGCTCGACATTGACCGTCTCTCCCCCGAGGAGCAGGCCGCCGTGCGCGAGTTTGCCAAGCAGATCGACGTGACCGATACGAATCTTGTTCTTTCCTACGGCGCCGCCGCGCAGAAGAACATTGCCGATTTCTCCGGCGCCGCGCTCGGCAAGGTGCGCACGAAGGACATGGGCGAGGTCGGCGACATGCTCACGAGCCTCGTCGTAGAGCTGAAGGATCTCGACTACGACGAAGCCGAGCAGAAGAAGGGTCTCCGCGGTCTCTTCAAAAAGGCCTCCCGCTCCATGGAGGAGACGAAGGCGAAGTTCGACAAGGCCGAGATCAACGTGGACAAGATCACCCAGCAGCTGCAGAACCACCAGGTCGTCCTCGCGAAGGACATTGCCTCGCTCGACCGCATGTTCGAGCTCAATCAGGCGTATTTCAAGGAGCTCACGATGTACATCATCGCGGGCAAGCTCCGCGTGCAGGAGCTGCGCGAAAAGGATCTCACCGAGCTGCGCGCGAAAGCGGTGAAGTCCGGTCTCCCCGAGGACGCGCAGGCCGTGAACGATTTCACAAACCTCATCGGCCGCTTTGAGAAGAAGCTGCACGATCTGGAGCTGACCCGCACGATCTCCCTGCAGATGTCTCCGCAGATCCGCATGATCCAGAACAACGACCTTCTCATGACCGAGAAGATCCAGACCGCCATCGTGAACACCATCCCCCTCTGGAAGAGCCAGATGGTGCTGGGGCTGAGCATGTACCACTCCAAGCAGGCGATGGAAGCCTCCCGCGCCGTTTCCGATGTGACGAACCGGCTCCTGCTGAGCAACGCCGAGGCGCTGCACACCGGCTCGGTCGAGGTCGCGAAGGAGTCCGAGCGCGGCATCGTTGATCTGGAAACGCTCAAGAAGACGAACGAGCACCTCATCGCCACGCTTGAGGAAGTCCGCCAGATCCAGGACGACGGCCGCACCCGCCGCGCCCAGGCCGAGGAAGAGCTTGGCCGCATCGAGGGCGAGCTCAAGCAGAAGCTCATGGATATGAAGGGCTGAAACTCTCAAACGAGACCCACTTCGTTGGGCTCTCGTTTGAAAAGGCTGCGGCTCGCCGCAGCGCACTCGCTTACGCTCGCACGTTTGCGAGCCGATAGGTATTTTCTCCGACGCACATGTCGCCGGAGAAAATGGTTGGAATCTTTTTGCGCCTGCGGGCGCAAACTCTGCGAGGCTTTTTCGACAGTCTGAGGGGAGAACCGCTGCGCGGTTCTCCCCTTTGATATTAACCTCTCTGCGAGGCTTTTATTGCATACGAAAGAGGCGGCTCCGAGAGCCGCCTCTTTTGGTATTCGATTGGGGAATTACTCGGCGTCGGCGAGAGCCTTGGCTTCCTCGATGACCTTCTGCTGGACGTTGCCGGGGGCTTCTTCATAGCGCACGAACTTGCAGGTGAAGGAGCCGCGGCCCTGCGTCATGGAGCGCAGGTCGATCGTGTAGGAGCTCATCTCGGCCATGGGGACCTCGGCCTCAACGATCTGCATGCCGTCCTCGGCGGTCATGCCGAGCACCGTGCCGCGGCGCTTGGAGGAGATATCGGACATGATATCGCCGAGGTTCGCGTCGGGAATGGTGACCTTCAGCAGGCCGATGGGCTCGAGAATGGTCGGCTTCGCGCGGGGGATGCCGTCCTTGTAGGCAAGCTGCGCCGCCGTCTTGAACGCCATTTCGTTGGAGTCAACGGGGTGGTAGGAGCCGTCGTACAGCGTGGCCTTGAGATTGACGAGCGGGTAGCCGGCGAGGACACCCTTCTGCACGGCGTCGCGCAGGCCCTTTTCGACCGCGGGGAAGAAGTTCTTGGGAACGCTGCCGCCGAACACTTCCTCGGCGAAGATCATTTCCTCAGACTCCTCTTGGGGCTCGAAGCGGATCCAGACATCGCCGAACTGACCGCTGCCGCCGGTCTGCTTCTTGTGGCGGCCGTGGGCTTCGACCTTCGCCTTGATCTTCTCGCGGTAAGGCACGCGGGCGGGCTTGAGCTCGCTCTCGACACCGAAGCGGCTCTTCAGCTTGGCGCAGAGAACGTCGAGCTGGATATCGCCGGCGCCGGAGAGAACCATCTGGTGGGTCTCGGCGTTGTTGACGACCGTGAAGGAGATATCCTCCTCGTTCAGACGGGCAAGACCGTTGGCGATCTTGTCGTCCTGGCCCTTCGTCTTGGGGGAGATGCACATGGAGTAGCAGGGCTCCGCGATCTCGATGGCGGGAAGCTCGATCTCGGCCTTCGGGTCGCACACGGTGTCGCCGGTCTTCCAGTCCATCTTGCCGATGGCAACGATGTCGCCGCAGCAGGCGTCCTTGACTTCGGTGGTCTTCTTGCCGCACATGGTATACAGACGGCCGAGCTTATCGGTGTTGCCGGTGCGCGAATTGCGCAGAGACATATCGGCGGTCAGCTTGCCGCTGACGAGCTTGATGAAGTTGTACTTGCCGAACTGGTCGGACACGGTCTTGAACACGAGACCGGCGGTCGGGCCGTTGGGATCGATGCCCTCGACCTCGTCGGGCGCGGGGACATAGTCCAGAATGGCCTGCAGCAGAGCCTGCGTGCCGACGCCGGTCGTACCGACGCCGCAGAACACGGGAACGACGCTGCGGTCCTTCAGACCGGCCTTGATGCCGGTGACAAGCTCTTCCTCGGAGAGGGTCATTTCCTCGAAATACTTCTCCATGAGCTCCTCGGTAGCGCCCGCGGCGGTCTCCATAAGAGCCTCGCGCAGCTCCTCGGCCTTGCCGGCGTCGGCGGCGGGGACGGCGACCTTCGCGGTCTTGCTGCCGTTGGTCTCATACGCGATGTTGTGCACGAGATCGATGACGCCGGTGCCGTCGGAGGCGGGGATCGTCACGGGGCAGACGATGCTGCCGTACTTGGCCTGCAGCGCTTCGAGCACGCCGAAGTAATCACCGTGCTCCTCATCGAGCTTGGAGACGTAGAAGGCGACCGGCTTGCCGGCGGCCTTGAGCAGCTTCCAGTTGCGCTCCGCGCCGACGGAAAGGCCGTCCTTCGCAGTGCAGAAGATGATGCCCGCCTCAACCGCGCGCAGCGCGGCGGCGACTTCACCGGCGAAGTCCTGGAAGCCCGGGCAGTCGATCACGTTGATCTTCTTGCCGCCGAAGGAAACGGGAGCGATAGCCGCGGAGATCGTTACCTGACGCTTGATCTCTTCCGCGTCGTAGTCGCAGACGGTGTTGCCGTCGTTGACCTTGCCCTGACGGTCGATGGCACCGGTCAGGTAGAGCATGTTCTCGGTAAGGGTGGTCTTGCCGCTGCCGCCGTGACCGAGCAGGCAGACATTGCGGATGTCCTTGGTTGTGTAGCTCATGGGTTGTCCTCTCCTTATAGTTATCTTAAAAAACTTTAATTCATTGTCCTGTGAATCGGCCTTGTCATTCTTCCGAAAAAACAGGGGAGCGCCACGAGGATAAATTATACACTATGACAGTTTTTTTGGCAATAATTATTTTTGCAGCAGTGTCCGCAGCGCCAGCGGCACGATGATCCACGCGAGCATATAGAGCAGCACACGCCCCGCGCCGATCGCCGTCCACAGTCCCTGCCACGCCGGGACCACCGCAAGGATCGCGCCGAGCGCAGCGCAGATGACGCAGCACCACGCGCACGCGCGGCCGTAGGAATGGAGCTTCGTGCCGCATTCGGCAAAGTCCACGAGCGTGTCGAGACCGTCCTGCGCCATCACACCGGCGGCAGGGCTGCCCGCCGAGGCGGGGATGCCGGAAATGCGGTACCGCTCGGCGGAGGACGGGAACTGGAAGCCCTCGGCGGATACGCCGAACGTTTTCTGCAGAAGAAGAGGGTCAAGATTAAAGTCGCGCACGGCGAAGATCGGCTTGCGATGCTCGCGGCGCAGAGCGGCCAGGGCGCGCTGCACGCTCGCCATCGGGCGGTAGCGCAGCGGGAACACCGCCGCCAGCTCGCCGGATACGGCGGTATAGAGCGCGTTTTCCTCCTTGATCTTGTCGGGGATTTTCACGCCGCTCAGATGCATATACGCGAGCGTGCCGATGCGGACCTCCTCGCCCTGCACCATACCCTTCGCGCCGCCCTCGCCGACGGAGAAATCCTCCACGGTCTGCATGGCGGCGTTTTTCCGGCGCATCAGCTCGGCAAAGGGCGCGGCAAGACCCGTCCCTGCCGCATCGAGCATGCTGCCGGTGATGCCGAGCACCTGCGCGGCGCGGCTCTTGTCCATAAAGCGCACGCCCGTGATCTCGATGGCGTCCTCGGGGAAAATGTCGGTATCGGTGAGCACGAGCCGGCGCGACCGGCCGACATCGCGCGCGCCGGACCATCCGGCCAGAGCGCTGCCGCGCATCATGAGATGGCGCGCCGTGCGGGAGAAGAGGATCGGGAACGAGAGCGTCCAGTTGAACGAAACGCAAAGCGCCGTCATAAGCGAGAAGAGATGGAAAAACGCCTTCATGTCCTGCGCGCCGAGCGAGAGCGCCAGCGCCAGCGCGAGCGAGCCGACGGCCATCGGCACAAACGCCGCCATGGCGAGCGCTTCCGCACCGCTCGGCTCCTCGCTGCGGCGGACAAGACCGTCCGACGAGCGGCGAGATTTGATGAGGATGCGCTCCTTCTTCCCCGGCAGCACCTCGGAGGTGACGGCATAGGCGTCCTTGGCGTGATGCAGGGCAAGGAAGGAATCGGCGTATGCCCGGCAGCTGTACCACGCGCCGCGCAGCGCGAACATGACCGCCGCCGCGGGGATCACCGCGAAGGTGACGCCGTGCGAGCCGTCGCCGCTCGCGGCGATATAGATCACGTCCGCCGCCGCGGCGATCCCGGCGAGAACGATCATGGATTCCGCCCCCGCGCGGCCGCGGATGAGACCCATGACGCCCGCCGTTACAACGTCCAGCCCGATGAGCATCACCGAGAGCATCCCGATGAGACACACGAGCGACGTTGCTCTCGCGTTCGTGCCGAGACTGCCGGGCAGCGGCAGGCCGAAGTCATACGAAAGAGTGATCCACGCGAGCAGCACGCAGACTGCCGCCGCCGCAAAGAAGCGCAGGCGCAGACTCGGCATCTGCGCGGCATAATGCTTCGCCGCGCGCTGCGGCGGCATTTCAAGCGTTACGTCCTCCGGCTCCGGGTCGGGCTGGGAGAGATCGTTCGCCCGGCGGATCGATGCCGCGGCGAGAAGCCCCACGAGCTTGCCCCAAGGCCCCGGCGCGCGGCCCCGCCCGCGGCGGGATACGCTGCCAATGCCCTTTTTCTTTTTGCTTTTTTTCTCCGGCTCGTCCGGCTCTTCGGATCCTTCCGAGGCTTCCGGCTCGTCCGGCGCTTCAAGGGGCGGGGCATAAAAGTCCGCGTCGTCCTCGAAGCCTTCGTCGTATATTTCGCCCTCGGCGGCCTCTTCCGGCTCCGGCGCGTCCTCATAGTACCGCCCGTCCGGTTCCCCGGTCTCCTCCGGCTCGTCCGGCGCGGTGTCCGGCTCGGTCTCATACTCCGGCGCGCCGGTATCAAATTCTTCGTATTCGGGGTATTCCGCTTCTTCGTCCGGATATTCGGCCTCGTACTCCGTTTCTGCCGGGTAATCCGCCTGCTCGGAGGAATAGCCCTCCGTCTCCGGCCGGTATTCCGTTTCCGCCGTTTCCGGCGCGGCGGTCTCCTCCGGCGCCTTGTCCCGGCACTCCTCGAGAATGCTCTCGAGCGAGAAGCCCGGCACGCCGAAGCTCCGGGGAACGCCGCCTGTATCGCGTTTTGCCATAGCTCCCTCCGTCTCAGGAATCTCTGCGCTGGCGGACGACCTCATACATAAGGATCGCCGCCGCCGCGGAGGCGTTGAGCGATGTGATCTTGCCGAGCAGGGGGATGCCCACGGTGAAGTCGCACTGCTCCGAAACGAGGCGGCCCATGCCGAAGCCCTCCGACCCGATGACGAGCGCCGCGGGGCCCGTCATTTTCGTCTGCCACAGATCGGCGGGAGCGTCCGCCGCCGTGCCGTAGACCCAGAGACCCTTTTTCTTCAGCTCACCGAGCGCCGCGGGGATGTTCGTCACGCGCGAGACGAGCATATGCTCCGCCGCGCCCGCGCTCGCCTTGTCCACCACGGCGGTGAGCCCGGCGGCGCGCCGCTTGGGGATGATGACGCCGTGGACGCCCGCGCACTCGGCGGTGCGCAAAATCGCGCCGAGATTGTGCGGATCGGCGATCTCGTCGCACACGACGATGAACGGATCCTCGCCCCGCTCGGCGGCACGCTCCAGAATATCCTCGATGGAGGCGTACTCGCGCATTGCCGCCTGCGCGATGATGCCCTGGTGCGCGCCCGTGGCGCTGAGAGAATCGAGCTTGCGCCGGTCGCACTCGGTGACGACGATGCCGTTTTCCCGTGCCTTGGCGAGAATGCGCGCAAGGGTGCGGTCGGTGTCGCCGCGCGCGACGAAAATTTTATCGATCGTCCGCCCGGCGCGGATCGCCTCGGCAACGGCGTTGCGCCCCTCGATCAGGTCTTCCCTGTCCTGACGGATCTCCTGTTCACGGTTTTCCATATCGTTAAATTCCTTCTTTATATTTTCATATTAACAATGCGCATAGCTATAGATAATATATTTTACCACATGATCCCGCCATCTGCAACGGAAAGCGCCACTTTTGCTTTTTCTTTTTTCTGCCGTCTTGACCTTTCCGTCCGGAATCGGTATGCTGAGAGCGAGAACAAACGAAAGGCGGAAACGCGCATGCTCTGGGACTCCATCCCCGTACCGAAGGGCACGGACGCCGATTTTGCCGTTGCGGTCACGGACGATTCGCTCGCGCCGTGGATCAAAAAGGGCGGCACGGCGTATCTCCGGCGGCGCACCGAGCTTTACGACGGCGACATCGGGCTTTTTGAAACGGACGGAGGGATCGTCTTCCGGCAGTTCTGCGCCGACAGCCGCGGCACGGTGTATCTCTTCGCCGTGAACCGCGCCCACGCCGAAGACGACCGCATGATCCCGCCGGACAAAGCGGCAGAGCTCGTCTGCTACGGCCGTCTGGAGCTAAAAAAGCCCATCCCGCTCCCGATGGATTGAGCATATGATAGGAAAACCGCAGCGGCTCCAAAAATTGGAACCGCTGCGGTTACTTTTAATTGTCCTGTTTCATGCTAAAAAGAACCCGAAGATAATCACGACGGCCATATAAAACTCGGTCGATAAAAACATCTCTTCCGTTCACACGATAGAAAACCATATAGTTCCCGCTCACAAGAAACCGATAGTCCCCGCCGACGTCGGCGACGGAGGACAGCAGAGCGCCCATTTCCGCAAAATCTTTCAAGCGTTCAACCGCGTCCAGAATGCGATCCACCACGCGCTCCGCCGCCACACGGTTTTGAAGCTCCGACACTATATAGTCCCATATATCGTCCAGATCACGGCGGGACTCCGCTGAATAATGGATGTTATTCTTCATTCGCTCTGGCGCGGAAGTGCGCTCTCATGTCCTCCGGAGTCAGATAGCCTTCGGTCTCACCGGATCGGCGGCCCTTTGCGAGCTCACTCATAAGCTTCAGCGTGGCCTGCGCTTTTTCGAAATCCTGAATGTCCACAATGGCGTACCGACCGCGGCCATTCTTCGTCAGGAAAACGGGCGCACCCGCCGCTACATCCTGCAATACTTCCGTGTAATTCCGCAGATCGGAGATCGGCTTGATGTTCGGCATAGTGATCAACTCCTTTGCGAATAGTATACGCCGTTCTGCTGTAAAATTCAACAATAAATTTTACAGCGTTTTATACTGCTATCCTCGAGCAAAGGCCGACTCTGGCGCAGTTAACAGCTAACCATATTATATTAACGCCCGCGGTGACCGTCACGCGCTTCTCTTCCCTCGAGTGTTATACGATATTGGATATCTTTCTCTCTTCCGTCAGAACCCTCACAATAACCGCATTCGTAAGGCGGGCAATTCCCGGATTGAAATTTTGTCCGGATGTGGTATAATTAAGTATTCCGTTACAGTTTTCCTCTGGAAAGGAGTTTTGATTTGAAAGCATTCATGCGTTGGGTCGAGCGCTACTGCGTCCGCCATCCGCGTTTCGGCGTGGAAAATCTCATGCGCTATCTCATCATCGGCAACGCCGTCGTCTGGCTGCTGACGCTGATGGACCGCACCGGCACGGTGCGCTATTTTCTCGCGCTCAATCCGCAGATGATCCTGCGCGGGCAGATCTGGCGGCTGGTGACCTTCGTGCTCATTCCGGACACCGGCGGCATCTGGGGGCTGCTGTTCCTCTATTTCTATTACTTCATCGGCACCTCGATGGAGCGCGAGTGGGGACAGGCCAAGTTCAACATGTACTTTCTCGCCGGTATGGTGTTCACGATCCTGTACGCCTTCCTTGTCTATCTGTTCGGCGGCATCACGATGAGCATCGGCGCGGAGTTCATTTATCTTTCGATGTTCTTCTCGTTCGCAACGTACTATCCCGACCAGCGGGTGCTGTTCATGTACATCATCCCGATCAAGATCAAGTGGCTCGCCGTGGCGAACGCGGCGTACTTTGTCTATGAGATCTTCGCGCTCCGCTTCCCGCTCAATCTTCTGCCGGTCGTGGCGACGCTCAACTATCTGCTCTTCTGCGGGGATATGCTCTTCGGCTCCGTACACTTCCGGCGGCCCGGGCAGATCCGCAAGACCGTGAACTTCAAGCGCGAGGCGCAGCGCATCCGCCGCGAGCAGCAGAACGCCCCGTACCGCTACAAATGCGCCGTGTGCGGCCGCACCGACGCGGACCATCCGGAGCTGGAGTTCCGCTACTGCTCGCGCTGCGCGGGGTATCACTGCTTCTGTCAGGATCACATCAACAACCACATCCATTTCACCGAATAACACGGGAGATACGCCATGCAACACCGTCCTTCCCGCCGGGTATCCGTTCCGGCGCTGATCGTTTTCTGTCTGCTCGCGCTCGCGCTCGTTGTGCTCGTTGCCGTGCGCGCCGTTTCGGTAAATAACGCGGAGCGCGCCGAGACGCTTGCGCCGGCGGCGAGCGAAACGCCCGTGCCGCCGACCTCCGGCCCCGAGCTCACGCCCGAACCGTCGGCCGCGCCCACCGCGGAGCCTACCGCGACGCCCGAGCCCACGCCGGAGCCGAGCCCCGAATACTTCACCGTTTCCATGGTGGGCGACTGCACGCTCGCCGAGGCAAAGACCCGCCGCGGGTGGGGCACGGCGCTGCAGACCGTCATCGGGAAAAACTACGACTATCCCTTCGCCAAGACCGTGCAGTACTTTGAAAAAGACTATCTCACGATCGCCAATCTTGAGTGCAACCTCTCGGACAAGTATTACGATTCCATTGAGCAGTTCGTGTTTCTCGCCCCGGCGGATTACGCGAACATCCTCACCGCGGGCAGCGTGGAGTTCGTGACGCTGGCAAACAACCACACGATGGACTTCGGCCAGAGCGCCTATGATGACACGGCCGCCGCGCTCGACGCCGTGGGCGTCGCCTACGCGGGCGAGGACGAGACGTATATCTACGAAAAGGACGGCGGCGTGAAGGTCGGCATTTACTGCCTTTATAACCAGCTCACCTACAACGCCATGAGCATTCTCTCCGCGCAGGCGCAGGAAAAGCTCGTCGCGGCGTCGCGCGACAAGATCGCCGCGGGGCTCAAATCGCTCGAGGAGGCGGGCGCGGACTTCACCATCGCGTGTCTGCACATGGGCCGCGAGGGGTACTATGAACCCACCGACGTGCAGACCGAGCTCTGCCGCTACACCGTGGACGCCGGCTTCAACGCCGTGTACTGCACGCACGCCCACCGGCTCCAGCCGGCGGAGGATTATAACGGCGGCGTTATCTTCTACGGTCTCGGCAACTTCATCTTCGGCGGCCACACCAACCCCGGCAACGGCACCGACCCCGGCGCTTACGACACCGGCATCGCGCAGCTCACGCTCAAGCGCGTCGGCGGCGAGGTAACGCTCGACAGCTATTCCTTCATCCCCTGCTCGCTGAGCAGCACCGTCGGCCCCGACAGCACCGTGCTCGGGCCGAACACGCTGAACAATTACCAACCCCAGCCCTACACCGAGGGCGGCGACGCCTGGAACCGCGCCATGTCCATGCTCAACGGCACCTACGAGGGCGCGAACTATCAGGTGGACTACGGCAACGTCCTCACCGCAATGAACGGGTAAACGGGTGAAAATTTCCCGTATACTCTATATTAATTTAATGAAATCACTTGCAATCGCGCGCGGAGGGTGGTATAATCTCCTCGTACGAACGTAAGAAACAGGAAGAGTGGGCAAAACCCACTCTTTTTGTTGATTTAAAAGAATTTGTCAGAAACTGGAAATTGAGGATTTTTTATGAGTAAAGTCACCGAGACCGTGACCGCGCTGGCCGCGCCCGTCGCCGAAAAGCTGGGTCTGGAGCTTTGGGATGTGGAATACATCCGCGAGGCCGGACAGTGGTTTCTGCGCGTGTACATCGACAAGGACGGCGGCGTTTCCATTAACGACTGCGAGGCGCTCTCCCGCGCGCTCGATCCCGTGCTGGACGAGGCAGACCCCATTCCGGACAGCTACGTTTTTGAGGTCAGCTCCGCCGGCGCCGAGCGCGAGCTCAAGCGCCCCGGCGACTTTGCGCGCTTTATGGGCAGCGGCGCGGAGGTGCGGCTCTATAAGCCGGTGAACGGCAGCAAGTCCTTTGTCGGAACGCTCTCCGGATACCGCGACGGCGACGTTACCCTGACGATCGCCGGAAAAGAGACCACCTTTGAAAAGGCCCAGATCGCGCAGGTACGGCTGCGCGTGCTGTAAAAAATCACAACGTGATATAACGTAAGGAGCAAAAATAGATGAGTGCAATGAACGCCGAATTTTTTGACGCCATCGAGCAGATCGAAAAGGAAAAGGGCATCCCCCGCGGATACATGCAGGAGAAGATCCAGCAGGCCCTGCTGACCGCCTTCAAGCGCGACAACCCCGACTGCGAGGATAATGTCGAGGTCATCATGGACGAGAATAAAAAGACCATCAGCATGTTCGTTCTCAAGACCATCGTGGAGGAGAGCGAGTATGTGAACGACGCCACGCAGATCCTGCTCGACGAGGCGCATCACTATGATAAGAAGGCCGGCATCGGCGACACCGTCCGCATCCCGGTCGAAACGAAGAAATTCGGCCGCATCGCGGCGCAGGCGGCAAAGCAGGTCATCATCCAGGGCATCCGCGAGGCGGAACGCGGCATCATCTATGACGAGTTCACCTCCAAGGAGCACGAGATCCTCACCGGTGTCGTCACACGCATCGATCCGCGCACCGGCGCCGTATCCATCAAGATCAGCTCCAACAGCGAATTCACCGAGGCCATGCTCTCCGCCACCGAGCGCATCAAGGGCGAAGAGCTCACCGAGGGCGACCGCATCAAGGTCTATGTCGTCGAGGTGCGCAAGTCCACCCGCGGCCCGCAGGTGCTCATCTCCCGCACGCACCCCGGTCTCGTCAAGCGGCTCTTTGAGCTGGAAGTGCCCGAAATCTTCGACGGCACGGTGGAGATCCGCTCCATCGCCCGCGAAGCCGGCAGCCGCACGAAGATGGCCGTCTACTCCGCCGATCCCGAGATCGATCCGATCGGCGCGTGCGTCGGCCCCCGCGGCGGGCGTGTGGCGAGCATCGTCAACGAGCTCGGCGGCGAGAAGATCGATATCATCAAGTACAGCGAGGATCCCGAGCAGTACATCGCCTCGGCGCTCTCCCCGGCGGAGGTCCTCTCCGTTGAGGTGCTCGAGGAAGGCCACAGCTGCCGCGTGATCGTGCCGGACAGCCAGCTCTCTCTCGCCATCGGCAAGGAGGGCCAGAACGCCCGTCTCGCCGCGCGTCTCACCGGTTATAAAATCGATATCAAGCCGGAGAGCGCCGCGAACGAATAACCCACCCATCAAACAAACCCCGCCAGTCCACACACATTTCAGGAGGAGCGCTTTTGCCGAAAACCGTACCGCTCCGGCAGTGCATCGGCTGCCGTGAACAAAAACCGAAAACTGAACTGATCCGCGTCGTCCGCTCGCCGGAGGGGGAGCTCTCCATCGATCTGCGCGGCAGGGTGCCGGGCCGCGGCGCCTATCTCTGCCGCAGCAGCGAGTGTCTGAAGCGCGCGGTCAAATCGCGCGCGCTCGAGCGCGCTCTGTCCGTCCCCGTGCCGGAGGACGTGTGGGCGCGGCTCACGGCGGAACTGGAGGCGGGCGATGGATAAGGCAGCGCAGTATCTCGGTCTCGCCCGGAAGGGCGGGATGCTCGCCGTCGGCGAGGAAGGAAGCGGCACGGCGATCGCCGCCGGAAAGGGGCGGCTTTTGATGCTCGCCGCCGACGCTTCCCCCAACGCGCAGAAACGCGCCGCGGGTTTTCTGTACGGTCACCGCGCACCGCTGCAGACGCTGCCCTGGACGAAGGCGGAGCTTTCCGCCATGATGGGCAAGCGCGGATGCAGCATGCTCTGCTTCACCGATCTGCCCCTCGCCGCGCGGTTCGCCGCCGCGCTGGCCGAGGAGCTTCCCGGCTGGAAGGAAACAGCCGAACTTCTCGCCCAGCGCGAGGATAAGCTCAAGCGGCGGAAGGCCGCGCCCCGTAAGCACACCGAGAGCGGAAAAAGGAGGAAATAAGTATGGCGCTTGATTTTAAATACCGCATTCACGAGGTTGCCAAGGATTTTGGCATGACCTCCAAGGATATTTCCCAGATCCTCACCGACTATGCCACGACGCCGAAGAACCACATGCAGGTTCTCGAGGACGCCGAGCTGGATCTCATTTTTGAGTATCTGACGCAGCATCACCAGGTCGGCAGCATTGCCGAGATCTTCGCCCCCGAACCGGAGGAGAAGAAGGCCCCCGCCAAGGCGCCGGAAGAGAAGAAGCCCGACGCTCCCGCGCAGGAAAAGACCGCCGGCAGCGTGCCGGCGCCCGCAGCAGCCGCTGCCGCGCCCGTACAGCAGCCGCAGAAGCCGAAGCCGGAGAAGCCCGCCCAGCCGAAGCAGGTCGTGGAAAAGCGCGTCGTCGATACCCGCGGCTCCGCCGGAGCGAATCTCTCGAAATACGACGAGCGCTTCGACAAGATCGCCGGCAACGCCGGCAACGCCGGGAAGGACAAGGACATCCGCCGCGGCGGCAAGGAGAAGATCCAGAACAAGAACAAGCAGCGCCAGCAGCAGGTCGCAAGCGCCAAGCGCCGCCAGGAAGAGCGCGACAAGATGCAGCGCCTGCAGTTTGAGGTCGCAAAGAAGCAGCAGCTCAAGGTCAGCATCCCCGACGAGATCAACGTCGGCGAGCTCGCCTCCCGCATGAAGAAAACGGCGGTTGAGGTCATCAAGCAGCTCATCAAGCTCGGCGTGATGGCGTCCGTGTCCGATGTGATCGATTACGATACCGCCGCGCTCGTCGCCATGGAGCTTGGCTGCAAGGTGGAGCACGAGGTCGTTGTGACGGTCGAGGACCGTCTTATTGATGACCACGTCGATACCGAGGACGAACTCGTCCCCCGCGCGCCGGTCGTCGTCGTCATGGGCCACGTCGACCACGGCAAGACCTCCCTGCTCGACCGCATCCGCAGCGCGAACGTCGTTGCGGGCGAGGCGGGCGGCATTACGCAGCACATCGGC
>ERZ840096.54-NODE-54-length-182846-cov-7.361653_pt1 | contig 182846 bp, 161 predicted proteins | sample MGYA00519878_ERZ840096 | MGnify/ENA primary metagenome ERZ840096 (study PRJEB31850, sample SAMEA3708865) | human gut metagenome | biome: human gut; feature: human-associated habitat; material: faeces | place: China | collected 2014 ... | reverse complement strand
GGCAAGCCTTGAGCATACCATCCGCTATAAGAAAAACTTGCCGATAAATGCTGAAATCGAAACCGAACTGAAAGAGTGCGCCGATTCCAGCAGAGAGTGGGACAGTAAAATGGAGCATCTACTGCACATTTTAACATAATGCGTCAGATATAAAAGAAAAAGCACTCATTTTGATGCTTGCCTTTTGATATTGGTATCATATTTTGATAAGGCTAATCCGCCAAACTGAATACTGACTGGGGCAAGGTTGAACAGACCTTGCTCTTTTTTGTGCAGCTAAAAGGTCAGCCTCATAGGCAGATCATTATCTCCGACAGAAATTTTTTCATTTTTTGCAAAAGTGGTACCCAAAATCTGGAGCCGCCTTGTATCTTATAGCAAACGACAAAGAGGTGGCGAATCATGGATACAACGGCCAACACCCTGGCGGTCTACCGGAAAGAGGTCAAATACTTAATCTCCCTGCTCGATTCCGTGATGCGCAAAGGTGTGTCCTGCGTAGGGCATCGAATGTGCCGCTCTAAATCGCCAGAAACGGGAAAAGTCCTGCGCTGCGTCCCATGCGCAATGCAAGGCAAAGGACGGTTCAACTCGGAGTAGAGGTGGAATTATTCACAAGTCTCTGCTATAATTCTACTTGATAGAGTTTGGTTTGGTTCAATGTTATTCTGCGTTGCTTGAGGCAACGCAGTCTTCCGCACTATAATGAGAGTGCAAAGGAGGAAGCCACTATGTTTCAAAACAACCTAAAAGCACTTCGTAAGGAAAAAGGAATCACGCAAGAGGAACTGGCAGCACGATTGAATGTCGTGAGGCAGACCGTTTCAAAATGGGAAAAAGGTCTTTCCGTTCCCGACTCGGATCTGTTAATAAAGCTGGCGGAGATTTTGGATGTCCCTGTAAGCCGATTGCTCGGATCCAAAATTGAAGCAGAAACGAAGCCCGACGCTTTGGCAGAGCAGCTTTCGCGGATCAACGAGCAGCTGGCTATCAAAAACAGACGGGCGAAGAGAGTATGGAAAGTATTCGCCTTTATTATCGGCGGCATTATTGTGATGTACATCCTGGGCATAATTGCTTTTACCAGTCTCACTGCTCATCCAGCCCAGTCCAATACCGAAGAAACTTCACAAGTCATTGTTGGAACGGAAACAGATACTTAAAAACTTAAATCGTTTGTGCAGCAACCATCTTCCCAAAAACGCAAAAACATCCCGCACTATGCGTCCTGGAAACGCACGGTGTGGGATGTTTATCCTATTACGTGGCTTTTGTCAAATACGCACTCACGGCGGCTAAGTTCACGCGGTCAACGTCATATCCTGCGTTGTAGATGGTGTTGGACAGCGGTCTCTCCTGCATCCGGTAGTCGTGCACGCAATCCGTGAGTGTCCAGCGGGCCGGGCTGCTCCAGAAAAAAGCAGACTTCGTCAGTAGGAATTTGCACTTTTTGACGATTACCTCTTCCAAATTGAGCAGTTCTGTTGTATAGTCTGAATTAGGCATAGTGACTCTCCTTTGGATGTGGTAGTGGTATACTCAAAGGATTTTGTCTCTATGCTCAACTTTTTTCGCAAGAACGGGGCCGGGAAGAGAGCCAGACCCCCAACATTTTTGATGGAACCATGATTCATTAGAATCTTCCGAAAAAACCGTCAACCTTTTCTCATCCACTGCGTGAAACAAAATATAGGAAGAAGGCATTGTCATGTGGATCCTGTTTGCATTTGGTTCGGCGCTTTTTGCCGGGCTGACATCCATTCTGGCAAAATGCGGCATCCGGAAGACGGATTCCGACACGGCCACGGCCATCCGGACGATCGTGGTCCTGCTGTTTTCGTGGCTGATGGTGGCCATCGTCGGCTCCGCGCCGACCATCACCGGCCTGAGCGCGAAGACGTGGGTCTTTCTGATCCTCTCGGGCCTCGCGACCGGCGCGTCGTGGCTGTGCTATTTCCGCGCGCTGCAGCTCGGCGACGTGAACAAGGTCGTTCCCATCGATAAATCGAGCACCATCCTGACGATCGTGCTGGCGTTCCTCTTCCTGGGCGAGGGCATCACCTGGCTCAAGGGCGCGGCCGTCGTGCTCATCGCCATCGGCACGTTCCTGATGATCGAGAAAAAAGCAGTCACCGGAAACAAGGCCGAACGAAAGAGCTGGCTGCTCTATGCCATCCTCTCCGCCGTGTTCGCCAGCCTGACGTCCATTCTCGGCAAGGTTGGCATCGAGGGTGTGGAGTCCAACCTTGGCACGGCCATCCGCACAGGCGTCGTGCTCGTGATGGCGTGGCTCATTGTGTTCGTCAAGGGCAAGCAGCACACGCTGAAGGAGGTCCCGAAGAAGGAGCTCGGCTTCATCTGCCTGTCCGGCCTTGCAACGGGCGGTTCGTGGCTGTGCTACTACAAGGCGCTGCAGGACGGGCTTGCCAGCGTGGTCGTGCCCATCGATAAGCTGAGCATTCTGGTCTCCATCGCATTCTCCGCCGTCGTGTTCCATGAGCGGCTGTACAAAAAGGCCGCGCTCGGCCTCGTGCTGATCGTTGCGGGCACTCTCATGATGATTTTCTAACCTTTTCCCGATTTCATTTCCCATGCTGCATGCAAGAGACAGAACGGCAGGCATTCGACGAGCTCATCCGCTGCATTCCTGGCGTGTACTGATTTCTGCCGCGCTCCTCTGACATCTGACCACAGCCCCTGAACAAACTGCACGGGAACGGTCTCATTCTTCGGGCCGTTCCCGTGCAGTCTTCCAAGGTTTGGGAAAAGCCGGAAAAATGTTTGCGCTGCGGGCAGATTGCGCTATACTAGGGCCGCAATCGAGATGTTTTTTGAATTGAGAGGAGAAATTCCACATGAGATCCGCAGAAAGCAAGCGGCTCGACATGCTCCACGGCCCGATCTGGAGCAAGCTGCCGCAGTTTGCCCTGCCGGTCGCCGCAACAGCCATTCTGGAACAGCTGTTCAACGCCTCCGACATTGCCGTTGTCGGCAACTTCACCGGCGCGGACAAGACCATTGCCGTCGCCGCCGTCGGCGCAAACAGCGCGCTCATCGCGCTCATCGTCAACCTGTTCATCGGCATCGCCCTCGGCGCGAATGTCGTCATCGCAAACGCCGTCGGCCGCGGCGACCGCGAGGCCGTGCAGAAGGCCGTGCACACGTCCATCGTATTCTCGCTGCTGGGCGGCATCGTCGTCGCCGTTCTCGGTGAGCTGGCTGCAGCCGCCCTGCTGCGTACGCTGCATGTGCCGGACGACGTGTTTCCGCAGGCGCTGCTGTATCTGCGCATCTATCTGATGGGTATGCCGGTCATCCTGCTTTATAACTTCGAGGCGGCGATCTTCCGCAGCGTCGGCGAGACGCGTGTGCCGCTCGTGGCGCTGGCGATGTCCGGCGTGCTGAACGTGCTGCTGAACCTGTTCTTCGTTGCCGTGCTCCATATGACCGTCAACGGCGTGGCCATCGCGACCGTCATGGCCAATGCCTTCAGCTCGGCTCTGCTGTTCCGCCGCCTGCTGCGCTCCGGCAAGGATATCCGCCTTGAGCCGCGCAGGCTGCGCATGGACGGCCGCAGTCTGTGGATGATCCTGCGCATCGGCCTTCCTGCCGGACTGCAGAGCGCGGTGTTCGCCATTTCCAACATCGTCATCCAGTCCGCCATCAACAGCCTCGGCAAGGTCGTCATGGCTGCCTCGAGCGCAGCCTGCAACATCGAGGTCTTCGCCTATGACGTGATGAACTCCTACAATCAGGCCTGCACGACGTTCGTCGGCCAGAACTACGGCGCGGGCCAGATCCGCCGCTGCCGCAAAACGCTGTACCTCTGCCTGATCGAGGACGCCGTTTCCCTCGGCGCGACCGTCGCACTGGTGCTGCTGACGGGTCACTTCCTGCTGTCCATCTTCAACAACGACCCGCAGGTCATTGCTCTGGGCTACGACCGGCTGAAGATCGTGTTCTTTGCCTATATTTTCTCGCTTCTGTATGAGGTCATGTCCGGCTATCTGCGCGGCTTCGGCATCTCGCTCGTGCCCGCCGCCCTCACGGCCCTCGGCGTGTGCGGCATCCGCATCGCTTGGATCCACTTTGTCTTCCCGCAGCACCCCACGCTGCAGACCATCATGACATCCTATCCGGTCAGTCTGTCTGCCACGGCGCTGATGATCTTCATTGCCCTGCTGTGCTACCGCCCGGCGCGCAAGCACGCCGCCATGGAGCGCGAACCCGCCCCGGCAGGGAATTAATTTCAAACAATATTGTAGCGGCGCTCATTGAGCGCCATGGAGGCTGACAACTATCTCGCACTGATTCTGTGGCACAAGGGCCCCAGATTTGTCATTGCGAGGAGGCCGCAGGCCGACGTGGCAATCTTGGGAAGGCAGTTACGTTTTCGCCGATGGCTTTCCTGTTATCCGCCATTGTCCTGCGAGATTCCCACGTCGCTTTGCTCCTCGGAATGACACATCAGGGTGGTGCAGTGGTGCACCAGTGCCCTTATACAGTTTAATTTCCCTGCACAAGGCGCTCACTACCCGCAAGGGGCACGCCGCATCCGTAAGGCGGCAAAGCCGCCAACGGCTACGCAGTGAGCGGCGCTACAGACGCAATTGGTACATACCATTTTATCGCCGCCTTGTACCAACTGCAGGTGCGTCTCCGGGAGCGGCATGCCGCTCCCCTACAACCCCCTCCCCCAACAAAAAGTGATCCTGCCCGGAGCTTTCACTCCGGGCAGGACTTTTTCTGCTCTGTTATTCCGCAGGCTGTGCGGCAGTTGTTCCGTTATCGGTCCCGCCGTTCAGCAGGGCCGACATGTCGAACATCGGCAGCGTCGTGCCGTCGCCCGTCATAAATGTCGGCAGCTCGCCGTTCCAGTTTTCCGCGTAAGTATAGGCGATAAGGGCCTCCGTCAGGGATTCAGCGATCTTGCGGTTCGCTTCGGCCTCGGCTTCGGCACGGGTCGTCAGCTCATAGGCATCAGCCTCCGCCTCGATGCGCTTGATCTCTGCAGCGGCATTGGCCTCGAGAACGCGCTGCTGTGCCTCAGTCTCGGCGCGGAGCTTGTTCTGCTCGGCGACCTGCTTGGCCTCCACTGCATCCGTAAAGGCGTCCGTGAAGTCCATATTCTCAATGGAAGCGCCGACCAGCTCGATATTGTAGGCAGCCAGCTTTTGGGACAGGACCTCCTCGATCTGCGAGGCCATCAGGCTGCGGCTGGAGACGAGGTCCTCGGCCGTATACTGGGCCGTGACGATCTTGACCGACTCCGTGATGCATGGGGCGATGACCGTATCGTAATAGCCGATGCCGATGGTCTTATAGATCGTCATGGCATCCTGCTTGCTGATCTGATAGTTCACGGTGTAGGTCATGCTGACCTCCTGAATGTCGGAGGAGAAGCAGGACATATCCTGCGTGCTCTTCTGCACGCGGTTGTCCATCTTGATGACCTCCTGCCACGGGAGCTTGAAGTGCATGCCGGCCTCGAGCGTGTAGTTCTCCACGCTGCCGAACGTCGTCACAACGCCGGTGTGGCCTGCCGGAATGGAGACATAGCACGAAAACACGATGACGAGCACACCGACCAGCGCCAGCAGCTGCTTTTTGTTGACTCTCCAGCTCATGCCCTCGCCGCGGACAAAGCCCATGGCAATGAAAAGCACGAAGGTAAGCACGATGCCGAACATAAAAATAATCATTGTTACTCTCCTTTTCTGTATCTGGGTGGGTTTTACGGATCCGCTGTGTATGGTCTTATTTTATCAGGCCGGGCGCAGAAAATAAAGGCTCAAATGTACAAATTAACACCCGCTATTTTTCTCCCGCTGCGGAGATCTCCCGCGTATAGGCCGCACGGTCAATGCGGCCGTCGGCCATCATTTTTTCCGCCCAGAGCTGCAGGGCCTCCACGGTCCGGGAGATCTGCTCCAGCTCCCGCTGGATGCGCAGGAAATCCGCCAGCTCGTCCGGATCGATGCTGCCGTCGGCCGAGATGTCGATGAGGCAGCCGCGCTCGCGGTCGAGTGTGTTGAGCGTCGCCAGCATTTCGAGCACGATGGCCGGAAGCTCCTTCGGCTTGATCTCCGGCACATATTCCTGCCCGATGGGGCAGGCGCGGGCGCAGTAGGCATTGCAGAGCGACGGCTTCTTATACCGCTGCGCCATGCGCAGCACCTCGTCCGGCCGCGGCAGGGAGCGCTCGCTTTCGATGCGCTCGATGCGCTCCGCCGGGATAGTCTCCAGCAGCTCCGCCGCCCGCTCGCGGGAAAGGCCCAGCTCCTCGCGGGCCAGCTGATAGGGCGTCTTGTTCTGTCTGGTGGAGGCTCTACCCATGGCGCTTTCCTCCGTGTCCCGGGCGGTTCAGCAGGACATAAAGGCCGATGAGCGCGCCGATGCTCCCCAGCACGATGGCATACATCGCACCGGTGCTTACGGCATGGCCGAAGAAATAGAGATTGCAGTCCACGCTGTCACGGATGCCCGAAACGACCTCCGCCGGAAAGCCGATGCGGCGCATCTCCGCAAACACGCCCCGCATCGCATGGCAGCGCAGCAGAGCGGTCCCATACGTCCCCGGCAGGAAGGCGATGACCTTCTGCAGCACGGGCGAGAAGCTCGAAACGGGCATATAGGCCCCGCAGACAAAGCCGTATCCCGCGCTCACGATCGTTCCGACCGCGCTGGCCTGCCCGTTCGTCGAAAGCGGGAAGATCATGCAGGACGACAGCGCCGTGCCGAACAGCACCAGGATCACCACGTCCAGCAGCACGAGCAGCACGTCCGCAGCGCTCAGATACCAGCCCGTCAGCGCCAGATAACCGAAGCAGGCGGCCGCGGCGATGCCGTTGATGAGCAGCGTGGTGCAGAACGTTGCCAGATAATAGCTCAGCGAGAGGACGGCGGGCCGGACCGGCGAAACGGTCAGGTCGTTCCGTGCACCGGAGACCTTATCGAACACCATGGTGAGGTTCGAGCAGAAGGCCACCGTCACACAGCTGACGGCCAGCAGCGACGAGATGAGCTGCCCGCCGACACAGCCATGCAGGAGCGAGTCCTCCACCTGTGCCCCGGCTGCCGCAAGGGCAGAACGGAACGAACCCTCATACGTCCGGCTGAGGAAGGTGACATAGAGCACCAGCAGGATCATCGGCGTGATGAGCGAGGTGAAGAACATGCCCTTATCCTTGAAATACAGCTTGCTGTTGCGCCGGATCAGCGCACCGAGTCCGGTCATTTCTCCGCACCTCCCGCCAGCTTTTTGCCCGTGACGGCGAGGAACACATCGTCCATCCGTCCCTTGGTCAGCTCAAAATCGTGGAACAGCGCCGGTTCCCGCCGGATGAGCTCCGCAGCGGCAGCCGGGTCCGGCACGGTGACGCGCCAGCCCTGCTCTGCGGGCGCATAGGGCAGGCCGAGCCGCCGCACGTCCGCCTCACCCACGCCGTAGAGGGTGAGCGTATCGTGCGCATAGGTGTTTTTCAGCTGCAGCGGCGTGCCCTCCGCCGCGATCCTGCCGTGGTCGAGCAGGACAACGTAGCCCGCGTCCGCAGCCTCCTCCATATAATGCGTGGTGAGGAAGACCGTCAGATTCTCCTCCTGCCGCAGGCCCGCCACGACCTGCCACAGCAGACTGCGCGTCTGCGGATCAAGGCCCGTCGTCGGCTCATCCAGAATAAGCAGGCGCGGCCGGTGCAGCAGGGCGCGGGCGATGTCGATGCGGCGGCGCTGGCCGCCCGAGAGCTTGCCGACGGGGCGGCGCAGCAGCTCGCCCAGCTCCAGCAGGTCCGTCAGCTCCGCAAGACGGCGGGAAAACGCCGCGCCCCGGATGCCGTAAAGCGCCGCGCGGCTGCGCAGATTCTCCTGCACGGACAGCGCCTGATCCAGCACAGAGCTCTGGAACACCACGCCGAGGCTCCGGCGGAGCTGCTCCGGCGCTTCGTCCGGGTCTGCGCCGCAGACGCGCACGCTGCCGCCGTCGCGGGCCAGCTGGCCGCAGAGAATGTGGATGGTCGTGGATTTTCCCGCGCCGTTCACGCCGAGGAAAGCGAATAGCTCGCCCTCGCGCACGCGGAAGCTCAGGTCATCCACCGCCGTCACATCGCCGAAGCGCTTGACGAGGTGTCGGACCTCCAGAATATCGTTCATACTCTCTCCTTTTTGTTACAGAGCCGCGAACACGGCCGCGCCGCGCCTGCGCAGCCAGACATACAGCACGGCAGCAAGCGCCAGCGTCAGGCCGAGATAAATTCCAAGGCAGGCAGAAAGGCCCAGGGCGGACGCGCCAAGGAAATAGGCCAGCGGCAGAAGGCCCGCATAGACGAAGCCGCCGAACAGGGCCAGCATGACGCTGCCGCCCTGCTTGATGGGCGTGATCTCATTCGTCCACGTCAGATTCGGCAGCTTCAGGCCCGCGAACAGGCCGAACAGCGCCAGCAGCAGGACATAGCCGAGCGGGACGGCCAGCAGCAGGAGCGTCTCTCCCACCGGGCGCGCGGCAGCCACGGCTGCGCAGACCGCCGCGATCAGCGCGGGGACGGCCGTCAGCACAAGCTGCAGCTGCAGCTTGGCCCGCAGGACCTGCCATGGCCGGACCGGCAGCGACTGCACGAGCCAGATCGTCCTGCCCTCGAGCGAAACGGACGGCGCAGCCATGAGATTCATGGATGCCAGCAGGCACACCAGCGCGCATAGGATGAGCGCGATTCCCTGCCCGCCGACCATAGGCTGCAGCACATCCAGAAGATCGCGCTTCCATAGCAGGGCCGTGCCGCCGAGCGGCAGCAGCAGGATACCGAGGCCGCAGTTGAGCATATAGCTGGGATTGCCGCCGAAGTGCCGCAGCTCCCGCGCAAGCAGGGCCGTGCCCGCGCCGCGCTGCACGGCGGTCTTTTCGCGGTAGACACGGCGCGCCGTGCTGCCGCTTGCCGTGGCGATGCGCAGGAAGCTGCGCGACAGCAGCCAGAATAGCAGGACAAACAGGACGAGCACCACGGCGGTGACCACCGCCATGGCAGGGCCGTCGCCGGCCCCGGCACGGCCGATCAGATAGAGCGGATAGGCCTTGCCGCGGATCTGCGCGCCGTAGTAGGCTGCGTTCGTCACAAGCTCCGAGAGGAAGCTCTGCGCCTTGAAATACACGAAATAGTAAGCGCCGAGGAACAGCAGCGACGTCAGTACCACCGTGATGCTGCGGTGCTTCAGCTTCAGGCTGATTCTCGCCACGACCCAGCCCAGCGCGCATGATAGCGTCAGCACGAAGATCGTGACAAGGACAAACAGCAGCAGACCGCCTGCAAGGGCGGCGGGCGCAGCCGAGACCGTGACCCAATAGACGATCATGGCAGGCAGCAGCACAACGCCAGAATAGAGCAGACCCATGAGATAGACGCTCAGCAGGCGGGACAACAGGATGGTGCGCACCGGGATCGGCATGGACAGCAGCAGGTCGTTATCCTTGGCAAGATAGAGGCTCGAATAGGTGTTGAATACGCTGCCGAATGCACCGAGCACGATGGCGACCATGGCCATGATCGTGAAATACAGCCATTCCATCCCGGCTGCAGCGAACGGCGCGCACAGGGAATGCGCCAGATAGGTGAACATGCCGCCCAGCACGCCGACCATGAGCACGGCAAAAAAGGCAAAATAGCCCACCGTCGAGACGCGGGAGCGGGCCTTGCCCTGCTTGGCGTTATAGAAGTAGCTGCGGAAGATCTCCTGCAGCTGCTTTTTCAGGAGAGCGCTCAGCATGTCTCGCCCTCCAGCTCCAGGAAGACCTCCTCGAGGGAGTCGTCGCCCTTGACCTCGTCCATCGTGCCGGAGCGGATGAGCTTGCCCGCGCGCAGGATGGCGACCTTGTCGCACAGCTTTTCCGCGACCTCGAGCACATGCGTCGAGAAGAAGATCGCGCCGCCGCGGTCGCACAGCTCCCGCATCATGCCCTTGAGCAGATGGGCGGCCTTCGGGTCGAGGCCGACGAACGGCTCGTCCATCACGACGAGCTGCGGGGCATGGAGCCAGGCCGAAATAATGGCCAGCTTCTGCTTCATGCCGTGGGAGTAGGCGGCGATGGGCTGGGCCAGATCGTTCGTCAGCTCAAAGCGCTCCGCAAGCTCGCGGATGCGCACCTGCCGGTCCGCCGCGCTGACACCGAAAATGTTCGCAATAAAGTTCAGATACTGGATACCCGTCATATAGTCATAGAGATCGGGATTGTCCGGGATGTAGGCAAGCTTTCGCTTGCAGGCCAGCGGGTCCGTGCGGATGGAGGTGCCGCCGATGCGGATCTCTCCGGCGTCGAAGCGCAGGATACCGGCGACGGATTTCAGCGTCGTCGTCTTTCCCGCGCCGTTGTGGCCGATGAAACCGTAAATTTCACCGGGCAAGATGTGCAGGCTCAGATCGTCCACGGCCTTCTTTTCGCCGTAGGTCTTCGTCAGATGTTCAATTTGCAGCATGGAACATATCTCCTTCCTTTTTGGATAACCGGTACAGCCCCATTATACGGTCTGGACGCTTTCCCTGTCAATCGTCGATTCGCGCCACGGCGGCATTTTCCGCAGAAAAAGGGGATTCCCTTTTCCCCGCCGCAGTGATAGAATAAAAATATAGTATCAGCCCGACAGACGTTCTAAAAAATACACAGGCTGCCCCGCATCATTCCTCAAGAGCATCCGGCGAGAGATTTTTTGTCGAGGCAAGGTTTGGAAAGTGCGGGCGTGCTTTGTGCACGTCAAACTTTCCGAACCGATGGACCGGCGAAAAATATCCGCCGAAGGCCGAAGAGGAATGATGCGGGGTGGCCGAATCAACAAAAGGAGTGGATTCGTATGAAAAAGCTGCTGAAAGGCGGCGTGATCGTCGGCGCTTCCGGCTGCCGGAAAGCCGATCTGCTCATCGACGGCGAACGCATCGAGGCCGTCGGCGAGGCACTTTCCTGCCCGGAGGCCGAGGAGATCGACGTCAGCGGCAAGCTGCTGTTCCCCGGCTTTCTCGACGCGCACACACACTTCGACCTTGAGGTCTGCAACACCGTCACAGCGGACGACTTCTACACCGGCGGCCGCTCCGCCCTGCGCGGCGGCACGACGACCGTCATCGACTTTGCCTGCCCGAACAAGGGCGAAACGCTCCACACCGGCCTTGCCCGCTGGCATGAGAAGGCGGACGGGAAGACCGGCTGCGACTACGGCTTCCACATGACCATCGACGACTGGAACGACGGCATCCGCGCCGAGCTGCCGCAGATGTTCGACGAGGGCATCTCCTCCTTCAAAATGTACATGACCTATCCCGCGATGATGATCGGCGATGAGGCCATGTTCCACGCCCTGCGCGAGATGAAGCGTCTCGGCGGCATCGTCGGCGTGCACTGCGAGAACGCCGGCATGATCGATGCGCTCATCGCCGAAAAGAAGGACGCAGGCGCGCTTTCCCCGTCGTCTCACCCCCTCTGCCGCCCGGCGGAAGCCGAGGCCGAGGCCGTCGGCCGTCTGCTGAAGCTGGCACGCGTGGCCGATGTGCCCGTCATGATCGTCCACCTGTCCACGGCGGCAGCCCTGCGCGAGGTCGAGGCCGCGCGCGGCCTCGGACAGAAGGTCTTTGTGGAGACCTGCCCGCACTACCTGCTGCTGGACGACTCACGCTACAGCCTGCCGGACTTTGCAGGCGCACGCTATGTCTGCGCGCCCCCGCTGCGCAAGAAGCTCGACAACGAGCGCCTGTGGAAGGCGCTGGCCGACGGCGAGATCCAGACCGTTTCGACGGATCACTGCAGCTTCACCCTCGCGCAGAAGGACGCCGGGCGCGGCGACTTCACGAAAATTCCCGGCGGCATGCCCGGCGTGGAGACGCGCGGCACACTGCTGTTCACCTACGGCGTCGCAGCAGGCCGCATCACGGCCGAGCGCATGGCCGATGTGCTGGCAGAAACGCCCGCGAAGCTCTACGGTCTCTTCCCCCGCAAGGGCGTGCTGCAGCCGGGCGCGGACGCGGACATCGTCGTATATGACCCGCGCGGCACGAGCTGCATCACCGCAGCCGATCAGGCGGCAAACGTCGACTATGCCCCCTATGAGGGCACGCAGATCGCGGGCCATATCGCAGAGGTCTACCTGCGCGGCACCTGCGTCGTCCGGGAGGGCAAAATTCTCCACGACCGTAATGGGCAGTATCTGCACCGCGGAAAATGTATGCTCTAAAGCAGCATCACTCCATTGCAGCCTCGGTCTTCACCGGTTATTTTTCATCTGGTGGAGCAAAACTCCCATTTTTGAGCTGTTTTTTCGCCAAAAATGGCGCGTTTTTCGGAAAAATGCTTGCAGTTTTTTCCTGCAGGGTGTATAATAATGGAAATGTTCCGATCATTGGAGGCCACTGCCATGGGGCGCATCGATAAGGAAAGCTATTACCTCGACATCGCGGAGACCGTGCTGGAGCGTTCTACCTGCAGCCGCTCTCACTCCGGGGCGCTCATCGTCCGCAACGACGAGATCGTTTCCACGGGCTACAACGGCGCACCGCGCGGCCGCAGCAACTGCATCGACCTCGGCTACTGCATCCGCGAACGGCTCGGCATCCCCGCCGGCGAGCGCTATGAGCTCTGCCGCAGCGTCCACGCCGAGATGAACGCCATCATCTCCGCCGCGCGCAGCGAGTGCATCGGCGGCACGATCTATCTGGCCGGGCGCGACGTCGCCACGGGCGAGCTGATCCCCGACCTGCTCCCCTGCCCGATGTGCCGCCGGATGATCATCAACGCCGGTCTTTCGAAGATCGTCATCCGCCGCACTCCCTCGACCTACGACATTCTGAACGTGCAGGACTGGGTCTTCCACGACGATTCCGTCATCGACCCCTCCGAGTCCGGCGAACAGGCATAAAGAATCGCTGCCGCAGAGCATATCAAAACGCTCTGCGGCAGCTTTTTGCTATGTACCGGGATCAAACATCCGGCGGTGTCCAGTCTATCGGCTCCGGCCACTCGATTCCCTGGCGGGAGACGACAGTGCGATCCATGAAATTGATCGCGCTGCCCGAGGACTCCATCAGGGCAAACAGGCCCATCACGGAAGAGCCGTCACTTTCGGTCCAGGCAAACAGGCACGGATACAGCAGGATGTCCACATCGTACAGGCATGCCTGCAACGCGGGGGGGAGGTCGCCAAAGGTAAGCTTTTCCGTCCCTGCTGCCTCGTACAGGGATCTCAGTACAGTCGGGATCTGAACCAGCAGCTGAAGGGACGCATAGGCGTTTGGGTATTTCTGAAGCAGGGCCGTGTTTTCCTCCATGCCGGCCCTGAGCTGCTCCGCACCCCATTCCAGATCATCCAGATTATCTCCAGAGAAACCGTAAAAACTGGTTGGCTGGAAGAAATTAAACCGATTGAAGAACATCCTCAGGCCGTATCGCAGCTGCACCTCTGCGTCAGACATTTCTCCACAGCCAAGCAAAGAGACTGATAATGCGAAAACGAGTATAACCAGAAGGAATCGTTTTCCTTTCATGATAATCTGTCCTTTCTTTCAATTCATAAATGATTCTTCCTGCGGAGCGGCCTCCCTTCACTCCTATATTTCACCAGAAACGGATTCCTGACACTTTTTTCAAAATTTTTATAAATTTTTTTCGACAGCCGTTTATGACCCGCTTCGGGCGGGTAGAATCTCTCCAGATACCGGACAATGTCCGGCTAAGGGAGGGAGTGCAATGGTCAAGGGAACGACGCGGCAGGTCCTCGTGCTGCGGCCGCAGGAGTCCGACCTGTTTGAGCAGGCTATTTTTCTGCTGCGCGAGGAGGCGCTCGAGCAGCACGGCGTGACGGAGCAGGCCCTCCTGGAGGAGGCACGCCGCCTTGCCGCCGCACCGCCGTCCGCACGCCCGCACCGCCGCATCCCGGCTTTCCTGTACGCCGCGATGGGAGCGGCATCTGTCGGGCTGGCGTGGCTCTCCTGTGTGCTGATCTTCTAAGGCAGCACCGTATTTTGGCCTTAACCGAATCATGCGGTACTGCCCCGGGGCTTCTCCGCCCGTTCAAAAAGGCGAACGGGCGGAGTTGCTTTTTTTCGCGCTTTATGGTACAGTATAGGGTAGGAGGGATGGACCCATGCAGCTGTTTTCCGGCGATACGCCGCTTTTTCTCGCACCGATGGCCGGCGTAACGGACTACGCCTTCCGCACGGTCTGCGCGCAGCATGGCGCGGACGTGACCGTAACGGAGATGGTCTCCTCCCGCGCGCTCGTCTATCAGGACCGCAAGAGCCGCGGCCTGCTCCGCCGGAACGAGGGCTCGCTGTGCGGCGCGCAGATCTTCGGCAACGACCCGGCCATGATGGCCGAGGCCGCGCAGATCGCCGTCGGCATCAGCGGGTGCGACTTTCTGGACATCAATATGGGCTGCCCCATGCCGAAGATCGCCAACAACGGCGACGGCAGCGCCCTCATGCGCGACATCCCGCTGGCCGGGCGCATCATCCGCGCCGTGGTGGACGCCGTTTCCGTCCCCGTGACCGTAAAGACCCGCCTTGGCTGGGACCGGAGCTGCCCGAGCGCCGTCGCGCTGGCCCGCGCGGCGGAGGAAAACGGTGCAGCCGCCATCACGGTCCACGGCCGCACGAAGGCCATGCTCTATTCCGGCCGCGCAGACTGGGACGCCATCGGCGAGGTCGTGCGCGCCGTCTCCATCCCCGTTATCGCAAACGGCGATATCTCCGACCCCGAGCAGCTGCTGCGCTGCCGGGCGCACAGCGGCGCTTCGCTGTTCATGGCGGGACGCGCCGCCTTCGGCGACCCGTGGCTGTTCGAGCGGCTGCGCGCTGCCCTGCGCGGCAAGACGCCCCCGGAGCTGCCGCCGCTCGCCGACCGCGTGGACACGGCCCTGCAGCAATTCGCACTGGCGCTCGAGGACAAAGGCGAGCATATTGCCTGCCTCGAGGCGCGCAAGCATTTTGCATGGTACCTGCGCGGCGTGCCGCACAGCGGATTTTATAAGGAACAAATCTCCAACATTTCCGCCTTTTCCGACATAGAACGTCTGGCAAAAGAGATCAAGCGTGATCTGAGGTGATCCCCATCGACGAAAAGCACATGATCCGGCTGGCAGCCGACGGCGATATGGCGGCGTTTGAGCAGCTCGTCACGACGCATCAGCCCGCCATCTACCGGCTCGCGCTGCGCATGACCGGCAATCCGGAGGATGCCGCCGACATGACGCAGGAGGCCTTCCTGCGCGCGTGGCGCGGGCTTGGCAGCTTTCAGGCCGATTCCAGCCTGTCTACCTGGCTGTTCCGGCTGACGTCCAACGTCTGCATCGACTTTCTGCGTGCTGCGCGCCGCCACCTGGTCGTTCCCATCTCCGGGCTGGACGCCGACGGGGAGGAATATACCCTCGATGCACCCGACCCGGCCAAGCTGCCGGAGGAGGAGCTGCTTGCGCGCGAGGAGCGGGAGGAGCTGCGGGCCGCCATGGCCCTGCTGGCCCCGGAGCAGCGGCTGATCCTGTCGCTGCGCGTGGAAAATGACCTGAGCTATACGGACATCGCCGCTGTGCTTGGCGTGCGGGAGGGAACGGTCAAGTCCCGTCTCGCCCGCGCCCGCGACCAGCTGCGAAAAAAGCTGTCCCAGAGCGGGAACAAAGCGGCCGCCGCCTCGTCTAATCCGCAGAAAGGAGGTCGGGGCCGTGAACTGTAACGATTATCTTCCACTTTTGAGCGGACATCTCGACGGCGAAAACTCGCCGGAGGAAGAGCAGCGCCTGCAGGCGCATCTGGCGCAGTGTGCAAACTGCCGCGCACGGCTGCAGGCCTTTGAACGCGGGGACCGTCTGCTGCGGGCAGACACCGCCGTCCCGCCCGCCGGGCTGACAGCCTCCATTCTGGCAGCCGCCGCCAAAACACCGCAGCGGCTGGTCAAAAAGCCATGCCGCGCCTACTGGGGCGGGCTTGCCACAGGCCTTGCCGCTGCCGCGCTGGTCGTCTTCACTCTGCTCGGTCCGCTGAAGGGCTTTGCTCAGCAGAAGGCCAACGATACTGCCGCTACTGCCGCGCACGGCGACGTCGTGATGGGATACAGCGGCAATGTCACGTCATTTTACCACGATGCCGCAACATCCGGTGTTGAGGCGCCCGAGTGCAAGGCTGCGGATACGGACGACGCAGCGGCCGCATACGACGGAACCGCCGCGGAGCCGCTGCTCGTCGTGCTGAAGGGCGCGCACGCCGACGTTCTGCCGGAGAGCAGCAAGCTGCTGTCCGAGGAGGAGCGCGTCAGCTGGAGCGAGACGGCCGGGCTTTGGCCGGAGGACGTCCGCGCCGCATATCGCCTGCCGGCGGAAGCGCTGCCAAAGCTTCTGGCGGACTGCAGCGGGATCTACGCCTTCACGCTCTCCGCTCCGGTGAAGGAGGCAGCGGAATGCATCATTCTGCTGGCCGCAGAGGATTGAACCGATACCGCTGCAGAGCAAGCCGTTCTGCAGCGGTATCATATTATCAGGAGGTATTATGTGCACTGCAATCACCTATCAGCCGCGTGAGCTCTATATGGGCCGCTCGCTGGATTACGAGGCATCCTATGGCGAGGAGATCGTCATGCTTCCCCGCCGGTTCCCGCTCCGCTTCCGCCACGGCGGCGGCTTGGAGCAGGGCTATGCCATCCTCGGCACGGCCCATGTGGCGGACGGCTATCCGCTGTATTACGATGCCGTGAACGAAAAAGGCCTCGGTATTGCCGGGCTGAACTTTGTCGGCAACGCCCACTATGCCGCGCCGCAGGACGGGCGGCAGAACGTGGCGCAGTTCGAATTCATCCCGTGGCTGCTGCGGCAGTGCGCCACGCTGGCGGAGGCCCGGCAGCTGCTGCAGGCCGTCAACCTGACGGGAACGCCGTTTAGTGCGCACTTCCCCGCCGCCCAGCTGCACTGGCTGCTGGCGGACACCACCGGTGCACTCACGCTGGAGCCGACTGCCGCGGGGCTGCAAATTTACGAAAATCCTGTCGGCGTGCTGACGAATAACCCACCGTTCCCGCAGCAGCTCTTCGCGCTGAACAACTATATGCATCTGTCGCCAAGACAGCCGGAGAATACCTTTGCTCCGGACGTGCCGCTGCAGGCCTACAGCCGCGGCATGGGCGCGCTCGGTCTGCCGGGCGACCTGTCCTCCGGCTCGCGCTTTGTCCGCGCCGCCTTCACGAAGCTCCACTCCGTCTGCGGCGAGAGCGAGGCCGACTGCGTCGGGCAGTTTTTCCACATCATGGAGACGGTCTCGCAGACGCGCGGCTGCTGCGAGGTCGCACCGGGAGAATTTGAGCGCACGATCTACACCTCGTGCTGGAATGCCGCGCGCGGCATCTATTACTACACGACCTACGGCAACCGCCGCATCACAGCCGTCGACCTGCACCGCGAGCCGCTGGACGGCACGGCGCTGCGCCGATACCCCATGCTGACGGCAGAGGACATTCTCGTGCAGAACGGGGGCGCGGGCGCATGATCCCCAGGCTTCTGATCCTGATCGGTCTGGTGTTGGCTGGATTTTCTGCGCTTTTTTACCTTGTCACGCGCGTGCACCGCTTCCGATTCTCGCTGGCGCTGGCCCGCGGCAGGCATGGCTGGAGCTGGGTGATCTCCGTGCTGGCTGTGCTGCTTCCTTCCGCCGCGATCTGGCTGGCGTGGGGCTATATGAACGCCATCATCTGCCTGCTCCATCTGGCGCTGTTCTGGCTGCTGAGCGACGCGCTGTTCGCCCTGCTGAAGCGGCTGCACGGCAAGCCGTGGCGGCGGTATTACGCCGGGCTCACGGCCCTGCTGCTCACGGCCGCCTATCTTTCGGCCGGTTGGGTGCAGGCGCACCACGTCTGGCAGACAAACTATATCATTCATACGGACAAGCCCGTCGGCACGCTCCGCGTCGCGCTCATCGCCGATTCCCACATGGGCACCACGTTCCACGCAGACGGCTTTGCCCGCGAGCTGGACCGCATCGCGGCGCAGAAGCCCGACCTGCTCGTGATCGCGGGCGACTTTGTCGACGAGGATACGGAAAAGGAAGACATGCTCGCCGCCTGCAGGGCGCTCGGGCAGCTGGATATGCCGGTCTACTACGTCTTCGGCAATCATGACAAGGGCCTGTATGACAGCAAGTGCACCCGCGGCTTCACGGGCGACGACCTCGCCGCCGAACTGACGGCAAACGGCGTGCATGTGCTGGAGGACGAGATCGTGCCGATCGGCGATGCCTTCTGGCTCATCGGCCGGCAGGACGCCTCAGAGGAGCTGGGCCTCGGCGGCGGCCGCGCATCCATGGCTGAGCTGACACGGGGGCTGGATACGGCGCGCTACTCCATCGTGCTGGACCATCAGCCGCATGACTATGATGCCGAGGCGGCATCAGGCGTCGATCTCGTGCTCTCCGGCCACACCCACGGCGGACAGCTCATCCCCCTTGTGCAGCTCATCCGCTGGTTCCACCTGCATGGCGACGATGCCGTCTACGGGCAGGAGCGGCGCGGGGATACGGACTTCCTGGTCACGTCCGGCATTTCGGACTGGGCCATCCTGTTCAAGACCGGCTGCCGGTCGGAATATGTGATCATCGAAATTCAGGGGACATAAACGCAAACCCTCCCGCCGGGCGGCGGGAGGGTCTTTTGCTGTTTGTTGGCTTATCTGCCGAGGTCCTCGACATAGAGCTCGCGGACCGCATTGGGATCGGCGGCCTTCTTCTCGGGCTCTGCGGGCTTCGGGTTGTTGCGGGCTTCCATGAACTTGCGCGCGACCTGCGGGAACAGGGCGTAGGACAGAACGTCCTCCTCGCAGCGGGCGATGTCCTTGGACTCCTCGCGGTACTGCGCCAGCTCTGGCTTGAGCAGGTCAGCCGGGCGGCAGGTGATGACCTTGTCATCGCCAATGCACTTGCGGCGGACTTCCTCATTTACTTTACCGGGCAGCTTGCCGTATTCGCCGCGGAGCAGGCCCTTGGATTCCTTCGGGACCATCTTGTAGCGCTCACCGGCGACGATGTTCATAACGGCCTGCGTGCCGACGATCTGGCTCGTCGGGGTGACGAGCGGAGGATAGCCGAAGTCCTTGCGGACGCGGGGCACCTCAGCCAGAACATCGTAATAGCGATCCTCCTGACCTGCCTGCTTGAGCTGGCCGAGCATGTTCGAGAGCATGCCGCCGGGGACCTGATACATCAGGGCCTTCGTATCGACCTGCAGGACCTTCGGATCAAGGAAGCCTTCCTTCTTCAGCTTGTCGGCGACCTTGCGGAAGTGCGTGGCAGCCTCGTTCAGCTTGGCAAGGTCCAACCCGGTGTCGCGGTCGGAGCCCTGCAGCGTCGCCACGAGGGACTCGGTTGCGGGCTGGGACGTGCCGTTGGCAAGCGGAGACAGCGCGCAGTCCACGATGTCCACACCGGCCTGACAGGCCATGAGGTTGACCATGTCGCCGGTACCGGCCGTGTTGTGCGTGTGCAGGTGGATGGGCACGGAGACGCTGTCCTTCAGCTTGCGCACGAGGTCATAGGCGTGCAGCGGCAGCAGCAGGTTCGCCATATCCTTGATGCAGATGGAATCTGCGCCCATCTTCTCGAGGTCCTTGGCGAGGCCGACGAAGTAATCGTCGTTATGCACAGGGCTGACGGTGTAGCTCAGCGCAACCTCGGCCCAGCCGCCGTACTTCTTCACGGACTCAACAGCCTTGCGCAGGTTGCGGATGTCGTTCAGCGCATCGAAGACGCGGACGACATCGATGCCGTTTTCGATGGACTTCTGGCAGAATTCCTCGACGACATCGTCGGCATAGTGCTTGTAGCCCAGAATGTTCTGGCCGCGGAAGAGCATCTGCAGCTTCGTCTTGGGCATGTGGGCCTTCAGGGTGCGCAGGCGCTCCCACGGGTCCTCGTTCAGGAAGCGCATGCAGACGTCAAACGTCGCACCGCCCCAGCACTCCAGCGACCAGTAGCCCATGTTGTCCAGGAGCTCGCAGGCAGGGAGCATATCCTCGATGCGCATACGCGTGGCAGCCTGAGACTGGTGCGCGTCACGGAGGATGGTTTCTGTAATTCGCAGCGGATTCTTCTTTTCCATAACGGACATACCTCCTTATCAGCCGAACAGGGCGATGAACACGCCCGCGGCGACGGCGGAGCCGATGACACCGGCAACATTCGGGCCCATGGCGTGCATGAGCAGGAAGTTGCTGGGATCCTCGCGCTGGCCTTCCTTCTGGGAGACACGCGCAGCCATCGGAACAGCGGAAACACCGGCAGAGCCGATGAGCGGGTTGATCTTCTTGCCTTCCGGCAGGAAAATGTTCATGAACTTGGCAAGCAGGACGCCGCCGGCCGTGCCGCACATGAAGGCGACGATGCCCATGGCGAGGATGCCGAGCGTCATCGGGCTGAGGAAGGACTCTGCCTTCGCCGTAGCGCCGACGGAGACGCCGAGGAAAATGACGACGATGTTCATGAGCTCGTTCTGCGCGGTCTTGGACAGACGGTCGACCACGCCGCACTCACGGAACAGGTTGCCGAGCATCAGGCTGCCGACCAGCGGAGCTGCGCTCGGAACGAGCAGAGCGACGAACGCGGTGACGGCAATCGGGAAAACGATCTTTTCCTTCTTGGAAACCGTACGCAGGGCGTCCATGCGGATCATGCGCTCCTTCTTCGTGGTCAGGCCGCGCATGATGGGCGGCTGGATGACCGGGACGAGCGCCATGTAGGAATAAGCGGCAATGGCGATCGGGCCGAGCAGCTCGGAGGCCAGCCGGGACGTGACATAGATTGCGGTGGGGCCGTCCGCGCCGCCGATGATGCCGATGGAGGCAGCCATCTTCTGCGTGAACTCAAGGCCCGGGATCCCCAGCTTGCTCAGGCCGAGCGCGCCGAGATAGGCGATGAAAATACCGAGCTGTGCGGCAGCGCCGAGCAGCAGGCTCTTCGGGTTGGCGATCAGCGGGCCGAAGTCCGTCATGGCGCCGACACCGATGAAGATCAGGCAGGGGTAGATACCCAGCTTTACGCCGAGGTAGAGGATATCGATGAGGCCGGCGGCTTCATTTGCACCATTCGAGAGCGTGACGCCGTTCTTGATGAGGTCCCAGTGGATATGACCGCCCTCAAAAATCTCGGAGTGGAACATACCTGCGCCGGGCAGGTTCGTCAGCAGCATACCGAAGGCGATCGGCAGGAGCAGCAGCGGCTCAAAGCCCTTACCGATGGCCAGATACATCAGGACGAAGGAAATGAGGATCATGACGATCGATTTCCAGTCCGCATTGTGGATCAGGGTGGCGATGCCAGCCTGATTCAGGAAATTCGTCATTGCTTCCGTATTGGACTGTGCGCCCTGCTCCTCTACAGCGGTGGTCTCCGCGGCTGACGAGGAGTCCGGCTCAGCGGTGGCGGCGGAGGCGAGGGTGAAGCACAGGCACACCAGAAGCCCCAGCACCATGAGCGCAATGAGCGCGCGGTGCAGGTTCTTATTCTTTTTCTTGAACATACGGCATCTCCTTACCCGCTTACGCGATGGTGCAGAGGAGAGCCTGAGTCTCGACGGAGTCGCCCTTGCGGACGTTCACACCGGTGATCTTGCCGTCGGAGGGAGCGCAGATCTCGTTCTCCATCTTCATGGCTTCCAGAATGACGAGAACGTCGCCCTTCTTCACGGACTGACCGGCCTGAACCTTGACATCCAGAATGGTGCCGGGCATCGGAGCCTTGACCTGAGCGCCTGCACCGGCAGGAGCGGGAGCGGCGGCGGGAGCAGCGGCGGGAGCAGCGGCGGGAGCGGCGGCAGGAGCGGCGGCGCTCATCTTCGCAGGAGCAGCCATTTCTTCGATCTCGATCTCATAGAGGGAGCCGTTGACGTTCACACGATACTTTTTCATACTTCTTGTTCACCTTTCTCAATATGTTTTTACAGCTTCTTGACGGAAAGAATGCGAATTGCAGACGCATCCGTACCGCTGGCCTCGGCAATGGCTGCCGAAACGGCGGCAAGGAATTCTGCGCGGTTGGGAATGCTGCTTTCCTGAGCAGGCGCAGCAGCGGCAGCGGCCTGCATTTCCTCCTTCTTCGAGCTGCCGCGGCATGCCAGACCCAGCAGCCAGCACAGTCCGATGATGAGGATCAGGACGACGAACACCGTCACCAGTCCCATGACTACAACAAACCAGTTTTGCATTATTTGCCTCCTCGCTTAGGACGGCAGAGCCGTCTTAATAAAATTTTTATACTCCCGGCCGGGGTTTCCTGCTCCGGCCGGATAGTTAACGAAAGAGAATCAGGAGATCGCGAAATCGATGGATTTCAGCAGCTGGCGGTTCACATAGACCTCCAGCGTGTACTCCCCTGCCGCGCCCGGATTCGGGATCGTGCTGGTATGGCGGCGCTCATGCCACATCTGGTCCCAGGTGAGCTGCGCCGAGGCATCGCTCACGGGCTCGCCGTTGGCATTGCGAATGACATACAGCAGGGTGATCTCGTCGTCGGAGTCCTCCTTGCGCGTCAGCTCGAGGCACAGGGCGATGTCCTCATCCGCTGAGAAGGAGGTCTTGGACGTCGTCAGGGAGCGGTAATCCCAGTTGACCTCCGCCGGCGTCTCCCACAGGGAAATATAGGTCGTGGAGGGCGTTGCGCCGTAGCGGTCGAAGCGGCCGCCGGACGGCGTTTTGGCACTGGCCTCGACGGTGCCGAACACATCCGCACCGTCTGCGGGCGTCAGGGAGATGGTGTAATCCGCATCGGGGATGAGGCCCTTGAGCGTGACGGAGTTTTCCGTGCACTCCTGCAGACGCGGCTCGTGATTGCTCGTCGGCACGCCGTAGGTCACATACCAGCCGCCGGCGGGCGCGCCGGAGGCCGTCTGCCACGAGGCGGTGATGGTGCCGTCCTCATTGGCCGTGGCCTGCAGACCCGTCACAACGAGCGGGTTGGCGGGCAGCGTGAGCACGGCGGGCGCGGGCATGCCCTCGGCCGAGACGGTGAAGGTATAATCGCGCTTGAGGTCGGGCAGTTCAAAGACGCAGCTGCTCTCCGTGACGGTCTGCGTGACCGTCGTGAACTGACGAGCCTCGCAGGTGACCGTCCAGCCTGCGGGAATGTTTTCGCCCGTTTCCCATGTCACGGTGACGGTGTTTCCCTCGATGCTGCTGACATTCAGCTTATCGACCTTCACAACGGGGATGGGCTTGAACTCCGTCGTCGTCGTGCCGGTGAGGAAGACGGTATCCGTTCCCTCGAGCGTGAACGTGTAATTCTGCTGCAGCGTCAGACCGGTGACCGTGACGGTATTGCCGGTGAACTGCTGCGACTGCTTCTGGCCGTCGCCCGCCGCATAGGACACGGTCCACTGGGCAGGCGTCGGGCCGTTGGCGCTGAAGCTCAGCACCACGCTGCCGTCGGCATCGCCGAGCGAGGCGGTCAGATCCGTGATCTCCGTGGCCTCCGGCGTCGTGACGGAGAGGGTGCTGACGCCGCGGCTGCTCAGGCGGTGGCCGTCGGCCGCCGTGACGGTGATAGTATACTGCGTGTTTTCCGACAGGCCGGTGAAGACATACTGGCCATCGGCCGCCGTGGCGGGATAGGAATTGCCATACATGTCGGAGCAGGTCAGGCGGAAGTCCGCCGCCTTGTCGCCGCTCTCCAGCGCGACCGTCAGCTCCTCCGTCGTGCAGCGCACGACGCGCAGGGCATCGGCCCGCACAAAGTAATACGAAAGCAGGAACCACGCCGCAGCGCCCAGCAGGACGACGAGCGCAGTCACGATGCCGATCGTGACGGCGCGGCGCTTTTTCTTCGGTTTTTTCTCCGGTTCGGGTGGGAGCGTGCTCTCCGCGTCGTTATCGACATAGGTCGCCTCCGGCTCGGCGGGCTGCTCCGGCTCGTCCGGGGACGCTTCCTGCTCCGGTTCCTCCGGCTGCGGCGGTACGTCGCCGACGGCCGCATTCACCGAGGCAAGGAAGGCATCCAGGTCCATCTGGTCCGGATCCTCGTCCTCCGGCTCTGCCGGGGCGGGTCCGGCTTCCTCCGCCGGTCCGGTCTCTTCTGCAGGCTCGTCCGCTTCCGGCTCGGTATCTTTGACCGGCTCTGCCTCCTTGACCGGCTCCGCCGGTTTTTCTGGCTCGGCAGGCGGCTGCGGCTTCTCTTCGGCCTTCTGCTCCGGCTTCGGTGCGTCCGGCACGGCGTCGGGATCGATGTCCTTTTCCGTGCCCGCGCCGGAAAGGTCCGGGGCAAAGCTCGTGCGGAACTTCTCGTCGAGCTTCTCCGCGTCCGTCATGCGGGCAGGCGCGTCCTCCCCGTCCGTCTCCGCCTCGGGCGCGAGCGGCGCCTCCGGCGTGACGATGGGCGGCACGATGAGCGTGTCAGACACCTCATTGCGCTGCATATAATAGACCAGCGCCTGCTTCAGCTCCGCCGGAGTCTGGAAGCGGTCCTCCGGACGCGGGGCGCAGGTCTTCAGGATGATGGCAGCCAGCTCATAATCGGCATAGATCGGCGTCGGCATGGCCTTGCCGGTCAGGCGGAGCTTGTCCGCCATGGCCTCGCCCGTGGCCTCGTCTTCAAACGGGCCGTGGTTGCCGTTGTAGATGCGGTAGAGCAGCATGCCGACGGCATACAGGTCGATCGTGGGGTTTGGGGACGCCGTGATGGCGGAAAGCTCCGGCGCGGAATACGGACCGAGGTAATTCTCCGGCACCGAGGCATACTGCAGGTCCTCCAGCGGCGCAAGGCCGAGGTCCCCGAGCAGGAACCGCCCGGACTGCGTGAGGAACACGTTCTCCGGCTTGAGGTTTTCAAACAGATAGCCCGCATCGCGGCAGGCCGTGAGCGCATCGCACAGGTCGATGCCGAGGTTCACGGCGCGCAGGCCGGTCATGGCGCTGTGGTCGAGGAAGGCGCGCAGCGAGACCATGCGCGGATAGAGGATATAGACATCGTAGCCGATGCCGCTCTCCTTCGGCTCGATCTGGTAAGAGCTCGCGCCCGCAAAATAGCCGTTCTCTGCCAGACGCATGCCGGTGTCGAGCTCATTTTTGATATCCTCGGCAACACTGCCGTAATAGGCATGGACGGCGGCGTCATCCGGGTAAGCGCCGGAGAGGATCAGCGCCCGCACCTGCAGGTCAGAAGCGGGGACGGAGATCCGCTTTACGACAAAGCGCTCGCCCGACTGGACGTGGCGGAGGGCGTAGCAGGTACAGCCATTGTGCCCGGCGATCTCCTCCTCAACGGACATCTGATCCAGCAGAGGGGAGACAAGTTTCAGTTCGGACATCGGGTTCGCCTCCTAAATCAAGAACTCAAATTATTTCTAGTATATACTATGATATTTTTGCAAAAAATGCAAGAACATTCTTGTCATATTCTTCGGAAAATGGTATGATAGGAAAAACCGGCGGAGGCGATTCCTGTCGTACGCCGGAGGAAAGGAGACCAAGCATAGCACGATATGCGTTGAGATATGGAAAACAAAATTGTTTGTGACTACTGCGGCACGATCTACGACGGTTCGCGCGAAAAGTGCCCGCTCTGCGGCAGCACCACCCGCGCCGAGGCCGCGCCCGCCGCGCCGCGCCGCCGCCTGACCGAGGAGGAGCGCAAAGCCCGCCGCCGCACCCAGCAGGAGGAGCAGCGCGCGCAGCAGGATGCGCAGCGTGCCCGGCGTGAGGAGGACCGTCAGGCCCGGCTGGAGGAGCGCCGCCGCGTTCCGCAGAAGCAGCGCAGCTCCAAGGCACCCGAGACGCAGGGCGGCATCCCGCGCGGCTATCTGCGCGCCGCCGTGGTCTTTTTGACGATGGCCGTGCTCGTCGTGCTGTTCTTCATCGGCGACATGATCGGCTGGTGGCCCGGCCTGGAGGATGTGCTCCGGGCGACCACGCCGAGCGAGACGGCCGCCGCGCAGGACGATTCCTCCTGCACCTTCCTGAATTTGACGCCCGATCATCTGACGTTCTCCGCTGCGGACGAGACGCTGCAGCTGCAGGTCGCCATCAACGCCAGCTGCGAGCAGCCCGTGTCGTTCAAGAGCTCGGATGAGAGCATCGTCCGCATCTCCGGCGACCCCGTTGTGAGCGCGCCGGACTACGACCAGACCGAGGTGCTGGCCCAGATCACCGCCGCCGGCGAGGGGCAGGCCACGATCACCGTGACGTGCGGCGACCGGAAAATGACCTGTGCCGTCACCTGCGATTTCAGCGGCAGTCCCACGGACGCCTCCACGGAGCCGGCTACGGACGCCACGGAGCCGAGCGAGCCGACAACCGCCGCCAGCTTCAAGCCGGAGCTGAACTACAGCGACGTGACCATGAGCCTGCACAACGAGACGCTCCGCGTCAAGGTCACGAACCTGCCCGCCGGGAAGGCCGTGAAGTGGTCGAGCAAGGACGAGAAGGTCGCCATCGTGGACGAGGACGGCCTTGTCACGGCCAAAGGCCCCGGCGTGACGACCATCACCGCCGACGTGGGCGGCAAGACGGCCGAGCTCATCGTGCGCTGCAGCTTCGAGGACACAGCCGAGGGCGGCTATCACCTCTCCCTGACGGATGTCACGCTCAGCGTGGGCGAGAGCTTCAACCTGCGGCTGCTCGATGAGAACGACGAGCGCGTCGAGGGCGCAAGCTACAGTGTGAAGGACACGACCGTCTGCACGGCAGACGGCTCGAAGATCACGGGCAAGGCCAGCGGCGTCACGCGCGTGACCGTCACCTACTACGGCGAGAGCTTCGAGTGCATCATCCGTGTAAAGTAAATTTAACAAAGAATTTACGGCGGCGTGCTGGTACGGTACGCCGCCGTATGCTATTCTATGGGTGGAAGTGCGGAGCGCATGACGCCGCGTTCCGCCGCGCAGCCGCCCTTTGCGGCGCTTGAACCGGGCTGCAGCGGCGAAGGCAGCACGCTGCTTGCGGAGCACGCATGCCGCGCCCTGCCCGGCAGGACAGATCGTATTTCCGGAATTAAAATATTCGCCCGCTGCGGGACCGCAGCGGGCTTCTTTCGCTTTTTGCGCTCTTATTGACGCGGAGATGGCAAGGCAACACCTCACAATTCAGCGAGATGCAATCGTGCAGCGCTGCCTCAGATCATTTGGGCAAGTTTTGTGCGGAGGAAGCGCCCGTTCAGGCGCTCGAACAGACGCGGTAATCCGGTATAGCGCGCGACAAGCCAGCCGATCTCAGCCACAGCCACGCCGCTAATGACATCGTAGAACACATGCTGCTTCGTGAACATCGTCGCGAGGAACACGAGCACGGAGCCGACGGTGCACAGCGTGCACGTCAGGCCGCGATGACGAAGGCTGCGGCACTCATAGATATAGCGCGTACCGAGCCACGAGACAAAGCAGTGGATGGAGGGAAACAGATTCGTCGGTGTGTCCAGCAGCCAGATCGTCCGCATGGCCCAGCCCGTAAAGCCGCCCGTTTCCAGCGGCGGGCGGACATTGTGCGTCGGCAGCAGGACGAAAAACAGAAGGCAGATCACCTTGGCCGCAAAATCGGCCGCCACAAGGCGATAGCACAAGGAGCGGCTCTCCTTGGCCACGACGGAATACTGATAGATCCAGAACGGGAACGCCGCGACATAGACGAAGACCCAGACCGGGGAAAACGGGAACGCACGGTCGAAGGCCGCCGTCATATCGTGCATGGGAAGGCTCCAACCCAGGACCTGCAGCAGCTTCGGGCCGCTGAAGGCGATGAGGTTCATCAGGCCCGTGATGGCAAGCGGAAGGCTGTTTTCCGGCGGGACGATCTTATGCAGAAGCCTGCGCAGCAAGCTACCACCTCCAGAACAGAATAGGGAGATTATAGCAAACCGCCGGGATAAAGTCAACCGCAGAAGGGCACTGATCCACTGCCGCACCACCTGACGCGGCGATCTCGGGTAGGCAGTTGCGTTTTCGCCGGGAGTACCCTGTTATCCAACCAAGCACTGCGAGATTGCCACGTCGGCTGCGCCTCCTCGCAATGACAATTCGGGAGTCATCCCTATTTTAACGAGAGCCTACACAAGTCGACAGTACAGCGCCGGGAGGGGCATGCCCCTCCCCTACATAACGCGTGCGGCCGGCGGGAATGCCCGGGAATCTGCTGGCTCCCTCCACCAGCGTTCCTTACTCCGCCTTCTTCTCGCGGAAAGCAAAAAAGCGCTGGCCGAAGTAGTTGAACACCACAAACAGGCCCATGCCCGCCAGCATGGCCAGATTCTCCGCCCATTTCTTCGACAGGCCGGAGAAGATCAGCCGCACGAGCGGCTTGGCAAGGCCATAGGCAAGGCCGTAGCACACGGCAATATTCAGCGCGAAGCGCAGGGCCGTCTCCCAGCCGCTGCCCTGATATTTGAACGTGAAATACCGGTTGAGGAAATAGCTCATCACGCTTGCAAGCGCATAGCTCAGGCCCGTCGCCGGCCAGTAGGAAAACCCGGCGAGGTTATACAGCAGGAACATCAGGCCGTTGCCAACGAGCGTGTTGAGCACGCCCACGAGCAGGAACTTCCACAGTTTTTCGTCAAACAGCATTCGGAGCTTTTCTTTCATACGGATTCTTCTTTCTTTATTGCCAACAGGACGTGATCGTTCCATCGCTGCTGACGGTGTAAATCGTCTGTCCGTCGCTGCTGACGCCCTCGAGCGTGACCGTCAGCTCCTGCAGGCCGCAGGCACTGCGGACATCATAGGAAATGACGCCGACGATATCGAGGTAGCTCTCGAGCGACAGGTCGTCCTTGTAGACCTCACCGCCGAACTTCTGCGCGGAGGCATAGGTCATGGTGCTCTCCTGCGTCAGGCGGAGCGTTCCGGCCGTCTCGTCATATTCGGCATCGGAAAACTGCGGCCAGTTCTCCTGCACGACGGACTCGACTGAGGCTCTCGGCTCGTCCTTCGCGCCGCAGGCGCACAGCAGGAGGGTGGCCAGGACAATGGCCAGAAAACAGGAAACAGATCTCACAGGCAGCGCCTCCAACAACAAAAATCGGCGCGCATTCTGCGGACCGTATGCCCTATCATACCGCAAAGGCCGGGAAAACGCAAGCAAAAAAGTATCGCAGGCCGGTCATGCGGCGTCCGTCAGCCTTGTGTGCGCCAGAATGCGGGCAAACTCGGCATGATAGGTCTTCTCCAGCTCTGCCGCGCAGCGGATGGTCAGAGTGTAGCACGTCGTGCCGTCATAGAGCAGCGTGCCGCAGCAGGCAAGCTCTCCCTCGTCGTCCGCGCCCGTCCACGCGAACTGGTACTGATCTGCCTGCGGCCAGGCCAGATAGACCGGGTCCAGCGCAGCCGTCTCTCGGCCCGTCAGCTGCCGCAGCACCGCATCGGGCGCCCCGGCTGCCGTCTCGATGACGACCTCATAGGCCCCGTCCGCGCGCGTATAGACGCTGCGTCCCTCTGCGGAGTCCTCCGCCGAGCGCTGCAGCTCTGACGGGAGCTCGGCCGTCAGGCAGAACTGCGGCGGCTCCGGGCCGGAGCCGGGGTCACAGACCGTCTCCGCATCCGCTGCGCTCTTGACAGCGCAGCCGCTCAATGTTAAAATCAGGCAGACAATTGCAATGCATGGAATCCGTTTCATATTCCACCTCCGAAAGGATGATCCTGATGCTGAAATACTATGTGTGCTGGCTGCTTCTCATGAGTGCCGTCACGTTTTTTCTTATGGGATGGGATAAGCATCTCGCCCGCTGCCGCCGCAGGCGTATCCCCGAGCGCGTGCTGCTCGGCTGGGCGGCGGCCGGGGGCGCGCTCGGCGGCGTTCTCGCCATGCAGCTGTTCCGCCACAAAACGCTCCACCGCCATTTTTCCGTCGGCATGCCCGTAATGCTGGCCGTGCAGCTCCTGCTTGGCGCAGCGGTCCAGCTCTGGCTGTGAAACATCCGGCACGCACCGCCGTCTTATATACGGGATTTCGGTTGCAAAATATCCGTCTATACGATAGAATATAATTACTCTGGCTGTGCTCTCCGGACACAGCCGCTGAACAGGAGCAGAGAGCATGAAACAAAGACAAAGCCGCGGCCTGATGCCGTGGATCCTGACGCTGCTGTGCGCCGTGCTGCTCACGGTATGGGTGCTCGGCAGCATGCCCGCCGCCCCGAAGGAGGGCGCGGCCGTCGCCGCTGGTACGGCCTATCTGGACAGCGCGGCCGCAAAGGACGCCTCCGCCATCGCCGAAACGCTGCGCGAGCGGGAGAAGCAGCGCCGCGCGGAGCTGCTGGCCCAGCAGAAGAAGGAGGAGCGCGATGCCCTCGTTGCAAAGATCACGAGCGGTGAGCTGGACATCTGGTCCATGTTCGACAGCTACGTCATCCTCGGCGATTCCCGCGCCGTCGGCTTCTATTACTTCGATTTTCTGGAAAAGAGCCGCGTGCTGGCGGACGGCGGAAACACCATCCGCGACGTCGCCGCGCACATGGACGATATCCGCGCTCTGCAGCCGGACTATGTCTACCTGTGCTACGGTCTGAACGACATCAGCATTGGCTATTGGGACACAAAGGAGGAGTATGTCGCGGAGCTGCTGCAGGTCGTCGCCGACCTGAAGGAGGCCCTGCCCGGCGTGACGGTCGTCGTCAGCTCCATCCTGCCCGCGCAGGACCCCGCTTTTGAGAAGAGCTCGAAATGGCGCAATATCCCCGAATGGAGCGAGGCCGTCGGCGCGGCCTGCGCCGAAAACGGCATTCCCTTTGCGGATAATACCGAGATCTGCCAGACCTATGCCGATCTCTGGCAGCCGGACGGCATCCACGTCCGCCCGGAATTCTACCCCTATTGGGCTGCCAATCTGATCCTTGCCGGGCTGGACAGCCCCGCAGAAGCGGAGGATGCGACAAATGAAACAGAAAACGATCCTGCTTGAGCTGCTGCGCTGGCTGTGCGCAGGGCTTGCCGTCGTGTTCCTCGTGGTGAGCTTCCGGCAGGAGCCGGTCAGCTCGGCCGCCTTTGAGGATGTGGCCTCCGCCGTCACGGCGAGCATCGACCTGAGCGCCCTGCAGGAGGGCAGCGTGCAGATGGTCAAGCGCCTGTACGGCCTGAATCCGTCCGATTTTGACGGCTGCCTGCTCTATTACCCGCAGACAAACATGGAGGCCGAGGAGCTGCTTCTGCTCAAGCTGCGCGATACGTCGCAGCAGGAGGCTGTCCGCGCCGCTGTGGAGGCCCGGCTCGAAACGCAGAAGACCAGCTTCGACGGCTACGGTCTGGAGCAGTATGACCTGCTGACGAATCACTCCATTCTGGATATCCGCGGCAACTATGTTCTGTTCATCGTCCATAAGGACGCCGCTGCCGTGCAGCAGGCGTTCCGCGGCGCGCTGTAAGGAGGGGAAGCTATGGCATTCAGTACACTCGTCTTCCCGTTCGTATTCCTGCCCGTCAGCCTCATCCTGTACTTTGTGCTGCCGAAACGGCTGAAAAACGCCGCCCTCGTTGTGTGCAGCCTCGTGTTCTTCGCCTGGGGGACGCCGGAATACCTCGTCCTCATGGTGCTGGACATCGCGTTCCACTATTTTGCGGGCCGTGAGCTGGCGCTTCAGAAAGCGCGCGGCCGGAGCGGGCGGTTCGTGCTCGTCTCGTCCGTGCTCGTGAATCTTCTGCTGCTGGGCTTCTTCAAATACTACGGCTTCCTTGTGGACAATCTCAACGCCCTGCTCGGCACGGCGCTGCGTGCGAGGGAGCTGCCGATGCCCATCGGCGTGTCGTTCTTCACGTTCTCGCTGCTGTCCTATCTGTTCGACGTCTACCGCGACCGTGCGCCCGCTGCGCGCAATGTGCTGGACTTCAGCCTGTATGTCACGTTCTTCCCGAAACTCGTCTCCGGCCCCATCGTGCAGTATGCCGAGATGGAGCCGCAGCTGCGCGACCACCCCGTCACGCGCGAGGGCTTCGGCTCGGGCGCGCGCCTGTTCCTCATCGGCCTTGCGAAGAAGGTCCTGCTGGCCAACACGCTCGGCACAACGTTCTACGCACTCTCCGCCCTGCCGATGACGCAGCTGTCCACGCTGAGCGCGTGGCTCGGCGCGGTGTGCTATGCGCTGATGCTCTACTTCGACTTCAGCGGCTATTCGGACATGGCCATCGGCCTTGCCTCGATGTTCGGCTTCCGCTTCGGCAGGAATTTTGACTATCCCTATGTCTCGCAGAGCATCACGGAATTCTGGCGGCGCTGGCATATCTCGCTCGGCGCGTGGTTCCGCGACTACGTCTACATTCCCTGCGGCGGCAGCCGCGCCGGGACGGTACGCACCATCGCGAACCTGCTGCTCGTCTGGCTGCTGACCGGCATCTGGCACGGCGCAAACTGGACGTTCCTGCTCTGGGGCGTTTATTACGGCGTGCTGCTCCTCCTCGAAAAATTCGTGCTGCAGCGCGCGCTGGAGCACCTGCCCGGCCTGCTGCGCCATGTGCTGACGCTGCTGCTCGTGCTCATCGGCTGGGTGTTCTTCTTCTCGTCCTCGCCCGCTGCGGCCTTCGGCTGGATCGGGCGGATGTTCGGCAGCGGCAGTGCGCTCGTCGACGCCACGGCGAAGTATTATCTGGCAGGCTGCTGGCCCCTGCTGCTCGCGGGCGCGATCGGCTCGTTCCCCGTCGTCTCGCATGTGGGCGGCAATCTGCTGCGCCGCAATAAGGCCTGGCAGGCCTTCTCCGTGGTGCTGTTCCTGGCGCTGCTGCTTTTGTGCATCGCCCTGATGATGAACGACACCTATTCCACCTTCCTGTATTTCCAGTTCTGATCGGAGGCGATGGTTTTGGAAGAACACAGAAATCCGCGCCGCTCCCGGCGGCTTGCCTACCAGCGCGCCCGGCTGCAGCAGGGCCTTCTTATGAGCGTCATCCTGCTCGGGACCATTCTCTGCCTGACGCTCGGCAGCCTGCTCACCCCGGACCGCACCTATTCCGACAGCGAGAACCGCAAGCTGGCCCAGTTCCCGAAGCTGAGCTGGTCCGCCGTGAAGGACGGCAGCTGGTTTTCCGATCTGGAGTCCTACACGGCCGATCAGTTCGCCGGCCGCGATTTCTGGATCGCGCTGCGGCTCCGCTTCCTGAAGCTCACGGGGCAAAAGGAATCCAACGGCGTCTACCTCTGCAGCGGCGACTATCTCATGGAGCCGCCCGCCGATCCGCCGCAGGACAGCCGCAATGTGGAGGCCATCAATGCCTTTGCCGCGCGCCACACGGACCTGCGGCTGAACATGGCCGTCATTCCGAACGCCGCGTGCATTCTGGCGGACAAGCTCCCAAAAAATGCGCCGGTCCGCGACCAGAGCGCCGACCTGACTGCGCTGGCGGGCAGCCTGCAGGGCATTTCGTTCCTTGACGTCTCGGCTGCACTTTCCGCTCACACGGACGAGCAGCTCTATTACCGCACGGATCACCACTGGACGAGCCTCGGCGCGCGCTATGCCTTTGAGGCCATGGCAGCGCAGCTCGGCATCTCGCAGCCCATCCAGAATTACGACACCTATACCGTCTCCACCACGTTCGAGGGCACGCTGGCCTCCCGCAGCGGCAGCCACGCCGCCTATGACACCGTGGAGCTGTATGTCCCGCAGACGGACGTGGAATACTACGTTTCCTACGGCGATGCCGCAGAGACGTCCGCCACGATCTACGACCGCAGCGCGCTGGACCAGAAGGACAAATACACCGTGTTCTTCGGCGGCAACTACCCCCGCGTGGACGTCTATACGACGGCCGAAACCGGCAAGACGCTGCTGCTGTTCAAGGACTCCTATGCCAACTGCCTCATGCAGTTCCTCTATCCCTATTACGACCACATCATCCTCATCGATCCGCGGTACTATTATGACAACGTCGAGTCCGTCATCTCCCGCGAGCAGGTCACGGACGTGCTGTTCCTCTATAACGCAAACACCTATTTTGAGGATACCTCGCTGGCCGATGTGCTGAATGTCTCGGAGAACTGAAGAAACCGCGAAGGGCGTGCAGCTCGAAAGCTGCACGCCCTGTTTTTTTACATGTTCTGCAATTTCGCTTGCAGGAGTACGGCTGTCAGGCCCGGCGCGGCACTGCCGAGCCGCGCGGGTTGACGTCAAAAACGTAACTGCCTTCCCGAGATTGCCACGGCCCCGCTGGGGCCTCGCAATGACAATCTGTGGGCCGTTTCCGATCTAGCGCACGAACTCCATACCGCCGTCGCGGATGCGGATGGTGCAGGTCTCTCCGGCAGAGAAATCCATAGAGTCCATCGACCCTTCTTCGAGGAAGCTTTTAAACTCCACGGTAAACGCGGCGTCCTGCGCAGTGAGATACAGCTTTCCGCCTTTCCGCACATAGCGGATATGGCTTTCCCCACTGCCGGTCACCTCCAGATAGAACTCTTCGATGGAAAAAAACCGTATGCTGTATTCCATATTCTCGCCCGTGGTCTCAACGCCAGAGTCGGTAAATATGGTCCTTTGGACCCCACTCCCGAGTACGGCCCACCCGCCCAGATCGCTGCCGACGCTGATGAAAGAATCCGGACCTGCATTCTCAAGGGAAGCCTCGAGCCTTTTGCTGTACGGAACTGTCAGAGAAAAATATGAAGCGCTGAAACCACCGATCGACGCATCTATGACCTGCATATCTCCGCTGTAATTCGTATCTTCGCACTCCAGCGTCTCTCCCTCTGCATTCTTGAACCAACACTTTCCGTGACTCTCAAACGAAACCAGCATCTCCTCCGGCACCGGGTGCTGCTGCCGGTATTCGCAGACAGCGGAAAAAGCGACAAGCAGGCAGAGAAATACGACCAGTAAAATCGGGATCGCTTTTTTCATGAAGGATACCTCCGTTCTTATCGCCGCGCCTTCTTGCAATGACAAATCCGGCAGCCTTATGCCATAGAATCGATGCTGCAAGTACTGCCGGTCTGCATGGCGCTCGCTGAGCGCCGCTACAGACGCAATCGGTGCATACCATTTTATCGGCAGCTGGTTCGCATCGGCAGTGCCTTCCCGAGATTGCCACGGCCCCGCTGGGGCCTCGCAATGACAAACTTGGAGGCGTTCGCTGTTTTGACGATAGCCTGTACGAATCGCAAGCGCTCCCCTACAGGGTACATGCGCTTAACAGGAGTATCAGGAGATCTTCCGCCGTTACTCGCCGACAGTTTCCGTGGGCAGCGGCGCGATCCGCGCCGTCTCCGTTTTGCCGACCACGGCCGAACCGAAGTACGCCTTGCCCCAAATCACCTCGACACTGCTTTGGCCCTGTGTACCTTCGACCGTAAAGAACGCACTGCTCGGTACGCGGAACATATCGATATCTATGCAGTTGTCGTAGCCGAGGCCACCATAGGAGGACTCATAGCGCTCCATCGTGCCAAAAACAGCCCCGTCATCGCGATAGGTGAGCGATTCTCCCTCTGCATTCGTCACGGTACAGCTGCTTCCATGCCGGAATACGATCCAGCACTCCAGCTCCGCAACGTCAGGTGAGGCCCGGCAGCTCATCAGCAGGATGGCGGCCAGAGCGAGCGCGCCAAATAGGGAAATGCGTTTGAGGATAATTTTCATAGATAAACCGCCTGCTTTATCGTATTATCGCATCCGCAGCTGGGAGTACACAGAAATCCGCTGCTGCCCAAGGTGGCAATGAGCGCCTTGGGCAGAGCAATTCAATCGCGCGGGAGCACTGGTGCACCTCGGCACTGCTTGATGTGTCATTGCGAGGAGCGAAGCGACGTGGCAATCTCGCAGTGCAGGCCGGACCATAGGAAAGCCTTCGGCAAAAATGTAACTGCCTTCCCGAGATTGCCACGTCGGCCGTTGGCCTCCTCGCAATGGCAATCTGGGGGCCGTTTCTGATCTAGCGCACGAACTCCATACCGCCGTCGCGGATGCGGATGGTGCAGGTCTCTCCGGCAGAGAAATCCATAGAGTCCATCGACCCTTCTTCGAGGAAGCTTTTAAACTTCACGGTAAACGCGGCGTCCTGCGCAGTGAGATACAGCTTCCCGCCCCTCTGCACACAACGGATATGGCTTTCCCCGCTGCCGGTCGCCTCCAGATAGAGGTCATCAACAACGCAGGCCCGTACCGTATAGTCCATATTCTCGCCCGTGGTCTCAATGCCCGAGCCGGTGAACACGGCCCTTTGGACCCCGCTTCCTTCTACGCCCCACAGGGCCAGATCCGTGCTGACGCGAACGTAAGCATCCGGTCCTCCATCCACAAAGTCAGCCTCAAGCCTTTTGCTGTATGGAAGCGTCAGGTAGAAGTACGGAGGCGCGTCAACACCGCCCAACACGCTGTCTATGATCTGCATATCACCGCTGAAATCAAGATCGTCATACTCCAGTGTCTCTCCCTTCGCATTCCGGAACCGATATGCGCTGTTGGCATCAAACGACAGCCGCAGCTCCTCCGGTACCGGATGCTGCTGCCGGTATTCGCAGACAGCGGAAAAAGCGACAAGCAGGCAGAGAAATACGACCAGTAAAATCGGGATCGCTTTTTTCATGAAGGATACCTCCGTTCTTATCGCCGCGCCTTCTTGCAATGACAAATCCGGCAGCCTTATGCCATAGAATCGATGCTGCAAGTACTGCCGGTCTGCATGGCGCTCGCTGAGCGCCGCTACAGACGCAATCGGTGCATACCATTTTATCGGCAGCTGGTTCGCATCGGCAGTGCCTTCCCGAGATTGCACCCCAAGGGCACTTCCTCGCGCTTCGCGCTCAGGGCGCCGCGGCCCCGCTGGGGCCTCGCAATGACAAATCGAGAGTGTTTACCGTTTTGACGATAGCCCGCTTCTTGCGTCGGAGCAGTGCCGGGTCCGGCTGTCCGCTCCCCTACACCGGACTGTGCGATTGGTGTTTCTCAGTCCACGCGCTCGAACACCATCGGGTATTCCGAGCCGAACATTCCGCCCCAGTCGCCGCTTTCCTCGTCCTGCGGCGGCGTCAGATAGAGCTTGTTGTCCTCCACGGAATAGTAGAGGATATCCTCCCAGTCCTCCCCGCTCTGCGTCAGGTAGAGGATGCCGTTCGAGGCCGTATAGGTCCCGGATGAGCCGTCCACATCGAGCTGCAAACCGGCAAAAGCCTGTTTCAGCATCGCCTCCTGAACGGGATACTTCTCACACAGCGCGTCCTCCAGCGCATTGAGCTCTTCCCGGAGCGCCTTTGCGTCATAGTCCATGTGATAACTGCCGTCCTCCTCGAACGTGACGAGCATCGTCATCACCGTGGGATCATCCATCTGCAGATCCAGGCCGAGCGCATCGTTGAGCGCATCGAGCAGGTTCGGCGTCAGGTCGACCTGCATTTTCCAGGTCCCGGTAAGTACCGCATCCGTCTCTCCCGTCGTCATGTCTTCCCCGTAGAGAAGCCGCGCGATCTGTGCGCCGATGCTCTTCTCCAGCGCCGTCAGCTCATCCTCGGAGAGGTCGAACAGGCCGACGGGGCTGTCCGAAAGGGCCTCGGGCTGCGTCTCGAGCGCTGTCCAGTGAAGGTCAAGCGTCGCCTTTGCGTCAAGCTGGTCCGGCAGGTCCAGCGTCACGCCAAGCTGCGCGCCGCCGTCCTCCGTGCCGTAGTTCATCGTGAGCAGGTCGAGCTTCTCTGCACCAAAGCCCGTCGACAGGCGGGCCGTCAGGCTCTGCGCCGCATCGTCCAGCACAAGCTGCAGACCATAGCTGCCGGTCTCATCGCCGACGGCGAGCGTCAGAAGGCCATTCTGACCGGTAAGGCCGCAGACAAACAGGATCTCCGGCTCCGCATCGTCCTCGGCCGACCAGGCCTCGACCCGGTTCCACGGATTATCCGTCCCGGCGAGCCGGATGCTGACCGTAATGTCCGTTCCGGACTCCTGCACCGTTATCTCCCAGGCGCGGACCATGCCGTCGCCGTCCACCGAGACGTGCAGCGGCGTGCGCACGCTGTCGATCAGCTCGCCGATCACGGTATCTGTGCTCATCTTCACGCCCATATTGACGGTGAAATCGATCTCATAGGCATCGCAGAAGGCTCTACACAGGCGCGTGAGCTGCTTTTTGCTGAAGTCGATGTCGTAATTCGTGACCGGCACGCTGCGCCCGTCGAGCGTCAGGACGGACGTCCCGGCCTTCGTGACCTTCAGGCTGTCACCGAAGGTTCGGAGCTTATCCTGCAGATCAGCAGACAGAGCCGGGTCTCTGGCGGTCTCCTCCGGGAACAGATCAAGGTCCTCCAGCGAGCCGAGCTCACCCAGCATTTCGCCGAGGGCGGAATCGGCATAGGCCTCGGCAACGCCGTGCGCCGGGATGCTGTAGACCTCGTCCGTGATGCCGGGCAGCGTGAGCTGCAGCTCCTCCGCATCACCGTAGAACGAAATAGGCAGCGTCCCTTCCCCCCACGGCACGGTCAGCTCAGCCGTGCCGCCGAGGCGGCGCGTCGCATTGTCGCGCTGCGAATGGAGCTCGGCCGCGAGCGTTTCGCCGTTGGATTCAAACGTGAGCGTGGCCGTCAGCGCGCGCTGCTCACTCAGCGGGCCCCGCAGCGTCTCGGCAAAGGCCATCAGCTTCTCCGGGCGGCCGACCTCCGTCTCGAGCGCCGCAGCCGTTTTCTGCCACGCGCGCTGCACGCGGGCCTCGGGCGCATTCCACACGAGGAAGTAATACAGCGCTCCGGCGGCCAGCGCCAGCACAACGACCGGGAGCAGGATCCAGAGCCAGATCCGCTTTTTGCGCTTTTTCGGCGGCTCCGGCGGCAGGGCCTCTCCGGGCATGACCGGCATTTCCGGCGCAGGCTCCGGCATTTCGGGCATTACGGCCGACTCGGGCATCGCCGGTTCCGTTTCCGGCGGGTCGAGCGGGCTGCCGCAGGCGGTGCAGAAGCGCACGTCATCGACAAGCGGCGCGCCGCAGTTATGACAATACTTCATAATTTTCCCTTTCTCTGTTTTCCTGTCAGAATAATGGTATCATGGTTTGTCAAGGAAGCTCTGGATAAATCAGCAAAAGCGGATGGCGAGAGATTTTTGGGCAAGTCGAGGTACGGAAAGTGCAGTTGTACTTTGTGTACCCGCAAGGGGCATGCCGCATCCGTAAGGCGGCAAAGCCGCCAATGGCTGCGCAATACCACAAACTTTCCGAACCGATGGATTGACGAAAAAGATCCGGCATCCGCCGCAGATGATTTATTCAGAGCTTCCTTACTATTTCCATCCTATCATGAGACGATGGGCCTGTCAAGCAAGTTCCCGGTTTTGCGCATCAATATCTGTGAATTTTTAACACAAACTTCGTTGATTCCGGCCGGAAAAGCTGCTATACTGACAGAGATAACAGGAAGAAGGTATGATTTATGACTTTTGAAGAGATCGAAAAAAATGAAACGATCCGCGCCTATATCTCCAAGGCGGACGAATCGCTCGTGGCGCTGGGCTACACGGAGCACAGCTTTGCCCATGTGACGCATGTGGCGGCTATGGCGGGCTATCTGCTCGAAACGCTCGGCTACGACGCCCACACCGTCGAGCTGGCGAAGATCGCGGGCTATCTGCACGACATCGGCAATCTGGTCAACCGCATCGAGCACTCGCAGAGCGGCGCCGTCATGGCGTTCCAGATCCTGACGTCGCTCGGCTTCGGGGCCGAGGACGTCGCGACGATCGTCACGGCCATCGGCAACCACGACGAGGGCACCGGCGTGCCGGTCAACGCCGTTGCAGCGGCTCTCATCCTTGCGGACAAGGCCGACGTGCGCCGCAGCCGCGTGCGCAATCAGGACACGACGACGTTCGACATCCACGACCGCGTGAATTACTCCGTGAAAAAGTCCACGCTGAAGATCAACGAGGACCGCACGCTCGTCAAGCTGAAGCTGACGGTCGACACGCATTTCGGCTCCGTCATGGACTATTTTGAAATTTTCATGCAGCGCATGATCCTCTGCCGCAAGGCGGCCGAAAAGCTCGGCCTGCAGTTCAAGCTCATCATCAACGAGCAGCAGCTGATCTGATCGGCTCCGCATCCAGATCGCAGTAGGGATACAGCCGCTCCCACCTCCCGGTCTGCGGGTCGCGGGCCACGCTGCTGCAATGCGAGGCAAGCAGCTCGATAATGGGATAGACGTCGATCCAGATCTCGCTGTCGCACTCCTTCTGCGACTCGTCGAAGATCAGCTGCAGGCCGAAATGCAGGTGCACCGTCTCGATATTGTTGACGTTCTCCTGCGCAGAATAGCCCGTGCGGCCCATAAAGCCGATGACATCCCCCGCCTGCACGCGCTGCCCGACGGCAAGTCCCTCGGCATAGGGCGTGTCTTTGCGAAGATGGGCATAGTAATAATAGCGCTTCCGGTCGTCGGAGCGAATGCCGATGCGCCAGCCGCCGTAGCGGTTCCAGCCGAGCGCCTCGACCGTGCCGCCCTCCACAGCGCAGATGGGCGTGCCGAGCGCACCGAGGATGTCGTTGCCGAGGTGCGGCCGCGCATAGCCATAGCTGCGCTGCGCTCCGAAGTCCGGGTAATGCGACCAGGGATAGCCCGCCGCAATGGGCGAGAACGCCTTGAGGCCGTAAGCCGGGATCCACTCCGCTTCGCCGGTCTGCGGGTCTGTCCGCCGGATGGCAAAATGCCCGGCCAGACCGCCGAGCGCCGCGCCGTAGGCTTCGCGGTAATACGAAAAGTAGCGTCCCGCCATGCCGGGCAGCCGCTCCGGCGGCGTATCGCCGCGCAGGACCTGCGCCGCCCGCTGTGTGTCCGCCACGGTCACACCCGTTCCGCCGCGCCATGCCGCGGCCAGCGCCAGAATGTCGATCCAGTCAAGGAGCTGCTCCCCGCCCTGCGAGGCCATGTCCAGCTCCAGCGCGCTGCGGAGCACCGGCGCACTGAGGCGGAAGTCCACCCAGTGAATGTAGTCCGCCGACGCATGCGGCAGCAGGCCCAGCAGCAGGATCGCGATCAGCACTTTTTTCATCTGCACCACCTCTCCGGTTATTCTGCCGGGGAGGTGGCTGTTTTATGCCGAAAAACAGGCCGCCGATCAAATAGCAGGAACCAGAAGTCAGCCTGTGGCGGCTAAGCACCGGCCCCCGAATTGTCATTGCAAGAAGCGAAGCGACGTGGCAATCTCGTGCCGTCTCTACCGCTTCGTAATGGCTGCCGTTGAAATGGCATGCACCGATTGCGTCTGTAGCGGCGCTTAGTAAGCGCCCAAGGCAGTTGCAGGTATCGTAGCAGTGATTCAACGGCGCAAGGTAAACAGGCTTGTCATTCCGAGGAGCGCAGCGACGTGGGAATCTCTCGCAACCGCCTGCGAATTCGCCGAAGCCTGCCCGTCATCCAATCGGGTACTGCGAGATTGCACCCCAAGGGCACTTCCTCGCGCTTCGCGCTCAGGGCGCCACGTCGGCCTTCGGCCTCCTCGCAATGACAAATCCGGTGGCCTTGCGCCACAAAAAATACTGCCGCAGGAGCAAACCCCTGCGGCAGAATTTTTCCGGATTCAGATGACCTGATAGCCCTGATCCTCGACGGTCTTCTTCAGGAGCGCGTCGTCGACCGGTGCGGACAGCGTCAGGACGGCCGTGCCGCTGACATGGCTGACCTCGGCCTTTTCCACGCCCGGCAGGGCCTCGAGGCACTTCTTCACGCGGGCCTCGCAGTGGCCGCACATCATACCTTCGATCTTCATCGTCTTTTCCATGGATGTTTCCTCCTTGTTTTCCTTATGATCTTCAGCCGTTTTTGCAACGGTCTGCTTTGCGTGGTTCTTCCGCTTGTGGTCATGCTTCGTGCTGCGGATGCGGAACAGGTTCAGGCGCAGGGCGTTCGTCACGACGCAGAAGCTCGAAAGGCTCATCGCCGCCGCGCCGAACATCGGGTTCATCTCCCAGCCGAGCAGGTGGATCCATGCACCGGCGGCAAGCGGGATGCCGATGACATTGTAGAAAAATGCCCAGAACAGATTCTCGTGGATATTGCGCAGCGTAGCGCGGCTCAGGCGGATGGCAGCCGGGACGTCGAGCAGGCGGCTCTTCATGAGCACAACGTCCGCCGCGTCGATGGCGACGTCCGTGCCTGCGCCGATGGCGATGCCGGTGTCCGCGCGCGTCAGGGCGGGGGCATCGTTGATGCCGTCGCCGACCATGGCGACCTTGCCCTGCTCCTTCAGGCGGCGGATGACGGCCTCCTTGCCGTCCGGCAGGACGCCAGCGATGACCTCGTCCACACCGGCCTGCTCGCCGATGGCCTTTGCCGTGCGCTCGTTATCGCCCGTCAGCATGACGACGCGGATGCCCATGCCCTGCAGCTCCCGGACGGCCTGCGGGCTATCCGGCTTGATGACGTCCGCCACGGCGATCACACCGAGGAGCTTGCCGCTGCGGCAGAAGAACAGCGGCGTCTTGCCCTGCTCCGCCAGCCGGACGGCGCGGTCCTGCATCTCCTGCGGGATCGCGGCAAGGCTCTGCGCAAAGGCAAGGCTGCCGCCCGCAAGCTTCTGCCCATCCAGCTCGGCCGTCAGGCCGTTGCCGGGCAGCGCGCGGAAATTCGTAACCTCCGGCGCGTCCATTCCGGCCGCGCGGCGCACCACGGCACGGGCCAGCGGATGCTCGCTGCGCTGCTCGAGCGCATTGGCCAGCCGCAGCAGCTCATCCTCCGTCACGCCCGGCGCGGGCAGCAGGTCCGTGACCTCCGGCTCGCCCTGCGTGATGGTGCCGGTCTTATCCAGCGCGACGATCTCGACGCGCCCGGCCGATTCCAGCGAAGCGGCCGTCTTGAACAGGATGCCGTGTCTTGCGCCAACGCCGTTGCCGACCATGATGGCCACCGGCGTGGCAAGGCCGAGGGCGCATGGGCAGCTGATGACGAGCACGGAGATGGCGCGCGCCAGCGCATAGCCCACGGTCTGGCCGACAAGCATCCAGATAACAAACGTGACAAGCGCAATGCTGATGACGGCCGGGACGAACACACCGGAGACGCGGTCGGCCACCTTCGCAATGGGGGCCTTTGTTGCGGCTGCGTCGCTGACCATGCGGATGATCTGCGAGAGCGTCGTATCCTCGCCGACGCGCGAGGCGCGGCAGCGCAGGAAGCCGGACTGGTTCAGCGTGGCAGCAGAGACGGCGTCGCCCGCAGCCTTATCCACAGGGATGCTCTCGCCGGTCAGCGCGGCCTCGTTCACGGCGCTGCTGCCCTCCTCGACGATGCCGTCCACAGGGATGGTCTCACCGGGGCGGACGACAAAAATGTCGCCGGTGCGCACCTGCTCGATGGGGACGAGCGTCTCCTTACCGGAACGGACGACAGTCGCCGTCTTCGGGGCGAGCTTCATGAGGCTCTTGAGGGCGTCTGTCGTCTTGCCCTTTGAGCGGGCCTCGAGCATTTTGCCGACGGTGATGAGCGTGAGGATCATGGCTGCGGATTCAAAATAGAATTCGTCCATATAGTGCATGACCAGCTCGGCATCGCCGTGCAGCTGCGCGGCCGTCATGGCAAACAGCGCATAGGTGCTGTAGCCGAAGGCAGCGGCGGAACCGAGGGCCACAAGCGTATCCATATTCGGCGCGCGGTGCAGTAGGCTGCGGAAGCCGCTGAGGAAGAAGCGCTGGTTGATGACCATGATGATGATCGTCAGCAGCATCTCGGTAAGACCCATGGCGACATGGTTGCCCTCCAGGAAGCCCGGCAGCGGCCAGCCCCACATCATGTGGCCCATGGAGAGGTACATCAGCACGACCAAAAAGCCGACCGAGGCGATGAGGCGGCGCTTCAGCTTCGGCGTTTCATGGTCCTCCAGCGCCTCGAGTGCATCGGACGGCCGGGCGGCCGACGGCTCTGCGCCCTTGCGCTTTGCGCCATAGCCCGCCTCCGTTACAGCGGCGACAATCGCGGCCTCGTCTGCCGTTCCCTCAACGGCCATGGAGTTCGTCAGCAGGCTCACACTGCACGACGTCACGCCCGGCACCCTGGAGACGGCCTTTTCCACGCGGGCACTGCAGGCCGCGCAGCTCATTCCGGTCACTTGATATTGTTCCATCGTTCCCATCCTTTCCGATGAATTTCCGGGATCGCTTCACTTCATGAGCTTCTGCATGGTGCGCACAAGCTCGTCGATCACCTCGTCGTTCCCGGCGCGGATATTTTCCGCGACACAGGTGCGGATATGGTCGGCCAGCAGCTCCTTGCAGAAGGCGTTCACCGCCGCGTTGGCGGCAGCCGCCTGCGTCAGGATGTCAGGGCAGTAGGCGTTTTTCTCCAGCATGCCCTTCAGGCCGCGGATCTGGCCCTCGATCCGGTTCAGCCGGTTCATCAGGCTCTTGTATTCTTCGTCCGTGCGGACCTTGGTCTTCTGGCAGCAGCATTCTTCCATGACGGTCACCTCGTTCTTTCAAATACCCCATTGGGGTATCTTGATTATATACCCCTGCAGGGTATTCTGTCAAGATGGAGCGCAGAACTTTTTTCAGTTTTTCCGTTTTTGCGCGTAAAAAACCGCCGGCAGGGCCGGCGGTTTGGGTGCTGTGAGCGTTTACCATTTTAACGACAGCCGCTGCAACTCCTCATACTGATTCCTGATTAAAACATTTCATCAGGAATCCCGTGTGCTACGCACACTCGCATCGTGCTGACGCACGCTGCGCCGTCTCATGCAGAATCTGACGCGCCCTCGGCGCTATAAAAAGCTTTTAAAGCTTTTTATCAGATTCTAGTATCAGCGCTCCGTATTTCCATCCGCCAGCAGGGCGGCGATGGCGGGCGGGACATAGCTTGAGACATCCTGCCCGTAGTGGCGCAGCTCCTTGACCATGGAGGACGACACGGCGACGTTATCCGCGCGGAAGTAGACATATTCCAGCGACGGATCGATGAGCTTGTTGACCTCGGCGATGTTTTCCTCGTAGTTGTAGTCCATGTTGTTGCGCAGGCCGCGGACCATATAGCCGATGCCGTGATGCTTCGTATACTCGGCGATGAGGCCGTCGTAGATGCTGACCTCGCAGTTACGGATGCCGCTGTCCGCCAGCGCGCGCTCCATGGCCTCCTGCATGCGGCGGCAGTCAAAGGCGCGCCGCTTCTCAGAATTGACGGCCATGACGATATAGACCCGGTCAAAAATGGCCGAGGCCTTGCGCACGATGTCCATATGGCCGTTGGTAAACGGGTCGAACGACCCGGGATAGACCGCTTTTTTCTCCATGCGTGTTCCCTCTCTTGCAGATATCGCGCCGGGATGCCCGGCACGGTATGATTGTAGCGGAACGGCCCGCAAATTGCAATAGGAAAAAGCAGCCGCCCGAAAAACAGGCGGCTGCATGAGAAAACGCATTATTCGCGGCGAAGAGCCTCGATGGGGTTGAGCTTCGACGCCTTCACGGCCGGGACGAGGCCGAAGATCAGGCCGATGAGGACGGAGAACACCACCGCCACGAGAATGGCGGGGACACTCAGCGCCGTCGGCGTATCCATGAACTTCGAGATGAGCTGCGACATGCCGATGCCGCCCAGCACGCCGAGCAGGCCGCCGATACCGGTCAGCACGGACGCCTCCGTCAGGAACTGTGCCAGAATGCGGCGGCGCTTTGCGCCGATGGCCTTTTTCAGGCCGATCTCCGCCGTGCGCTCCGTGACGGTCACGAGCATGATGTTCATAACGCCCACACCGCCAACGAGCAGGGAGATGCTGGCGATCCAGATGAGCTGGTTGTTCGTCGCGCTGCTCATTTCCTGCAGCTGCTGGGCCTGCTTGAGCAGATCGTCGCTGCGGTAGGAATAGCTGTTGTCGCCCGTGGCTTTGCTGGCGATGATCTGATGGCTCGTCAGATAGTCCGCGACAGCCTTGCCCGCGTCGGTCATGGTGTCGGTCGACGTGGCGCGGACGGCCACGTTCTGCGGCTCGTCGAAGCGGTAGAGCACCGGCCAGACGGACGTCGGCACAAAGGCCAGGCCGCTGGACTCCTGCACATACATCGCATAGTCCTTCACGGAGTTGATCCTCGGCTCGAAGCTGGATTTCTGGCTCACCACGCCGACGACCATGAACGGCTCGCCGGAGATCTCCACGATCTTACCGATGGGATCGTCCGAGCTAAAGAGCGTCTTGGCCGCCGTCTCATCGAGGATGACGTTCTTACTGGCCGAGGCAAAGTCGCGGGCCGTAAAGCCGCGGCCGCTGCGGACCTCATAGCCGTAGACGGAGAAATAGTGATCGTCCACGCCGTAGAGCTTGCCGCTGAAGCCCGTGTTGCGGTAATAGAAGCCCTCAACATTCTCGCGGCTGCGGTAGAGCGTCACATCTGCCACGCCGTCGAGGGCAATCATCTCATCGCGCTGCTCGTCCTGCAGGACGCGGATGCCGTCCGGCGTCTGATAGGACATGTCGACGGCCCAGTCATTCTGATAGAGCTGGACATTGACGATATTGCTGCCGGAACCGATGAGATTCTGCTTGATCTGCTCATTCGTGCCCTTGATGGTCGAGATGATCGTGATGATGGAAGCGATACCGATGATGATGCCGAGCATCGTCAGGAACGAGCGGAGCTTATGGCCGAAAACGCCCTGAAATGCAAGCTGGATATTTTCAAACATGCTCTCGCCTCCCGTTAATAGCTGCCGTAGTAGTAGAAATCATCCGAGTTGTCGCTCTCAATGGTCTCTGCGTTCTCCTTCACATCCTTCCCGTAGGGGAAGGCGATCCAGTCGTCGACCGTCAGGCCGCTTTTGATCTCCGTATAGCCCCACTGCACGACGCCCGTCGTGACATACTGCTTGTGCAGGAGCTGATCCTCACCGCGGCGATAGACATAGCTTCCGCCGTCATCCTGCCGGATGAAGCGTGTCTCAATGCACAGGGCATCCTCGCTGGTCGTCGACGCAGCGTTAAAGTAGACGTCGACCCACTCGTCCTCGCGCAGCGGGCTGTCCGCATCGAGCGCAATGAGCATGGTGTAGAAGCTGACGTTCTGGTTGCCGGACGAGTAATAGGGATTATTGGAGGAGGGCACCGGAGTATCGGAGATCTCCGCCACCGTACCGTAGACCTCGCCGTGCTCCCACGACTGGATGCGCATCTGGGTGCCGACCGGATATTTATCGCGGTCCAGCTCCGTCACGCCGGTCTTGACGTAATAACCGCCGCCGCCCGAGACGATCACGACGGGGCTTCCCTCCTGCTTGGCTGTGTCGGGGTCATTCACGCGGAGCACCGTGCCGTCCAGCTTGGACGTTACGACGCCGTTCGCCGCCTCCTGCTTCATGCGCTCCAGCTCGACCTTGTCCATGCGGAGCTTCAGGTCAAGGTCGCGGATTTCCTTCTGCTTCTCGGCGCGCATCTTTGCGATCTCCGCCGCAGTGTATTCGCCGTCATAGTCGACGACCGTGACATCCGGGCTGGCAGAGACATCCGCCGCAGCTGCCCGCAGGGTCTTGTTCTCCTCCTTCACGTCGTCCTGCTCGGGAATGAACACCGTGAAACGGATGGACTGCGTTTCCTCGTCGCGCGTAAGCTTCAGCGGAAGCTCACTGAGCAGCTCGGCGTGCAGGGCATTGCCCTCGCGCACCTGGAACACGACCCACAGCTCCGTTTTTTCGCCGAGGAGCTCTTCAAAATAGGACTGATCATACTGCATATCCGCCGCGCAGAGGTAGAACAGCGGAGAGGCCTGCGTGCCCTCGCCGCCCATGAGATAGGGCAGCTCCTCCGGGGCAATGGGAACGGTCGGCTCCGTCGGCTCAGGCGGCTGGGTCGGCTCGTCCGTCGGCTCCGGCTCCGTCGGCTCCGTGGGGGGATCCGTCGGCTGCGTCGGCACATAGGGGCGCAGGCGGTTGATGTTGGCAAGGTCTTTTTTGGCCTTGTTGAGGTTCAGGTCGTCCTGCTTGACTGCGATCTCCTGCCGCTCGACCTGAATGTCGGAGAGCGTGGTGTCATAACGGAACAGCGGATCGCCCTTCTTGACGGTCTGACCCTCCTGCACGAGCAGGGCTGTGACGGTCTGCGTATCGGAGGCATAGATCTTCTGCAGGTTATCCGCTGTCACGTTGCCGGACTGCGTACTCTCGTTCGAGAGCCAGCCCATAAGCATGGACACGGGCGCGACCTTGACAGGGTCGCTGCGATGCCCAAGGTACCACAGCACGCCCACGACGATCGCCGCGGCAAGCAGCAGGCTGACGCCCGAAATTACGATCGCTTTGACACTCTTTTTCTTATGCAAGGCTCTCACCGTCCCTTCTGCCGTCTGACAGGATGCCGTCGCGGATATAATTGATCCGCTTTGCGCGCTCGGCGATCTCCTGCTCATGCGTGATCATAATGATCGTAGAGCCGGCGTCGTTCAGCGCGTCGAAAATATCCATGATCTGGTTGCCTGCAGCAGAGTCCAGCGCGCCGGTCGGCTCGTCCGCCAGCAGCAGCTTCGGGCGGCCCACGATGGCGCGCGCAATGGCGACGCGCTGGCACTGACCGCCGGAGAGCTGGTTCGGGCGGAAATTCAGCCGCTGACCGAGGCCCATCATCTGCAGCGCCTCAATGGCGCGCTCGCGGCGCTCCTTCTTGTTCACACCGGCGTACAGCAGCGGCAGGGCGACATTATCCACGGCCGAGAGCTTCGGCAGCAGATAGAAGCTCTGGAACACAAAGCCGAGCAGGCGGTTGCGGATCTCCGCCAGCTGGTTTTCGTTGGCCTGGGTGACATTCTCGCCCGTCAGCAGGTATTCGCCGCTCGTCGGTACGTCAAGGCAGCCGATGAGATTCATGAGCGTCGTCTTGCCGGAGCCGGACGGGCCCATGATGGCGAGATAGTCGCCCTCCTCGACCTGCAGGTTGATGTTTTTCAGAATGCGGACGGTCTCCTTGCCCTGCGGATAATCCTTGCAGATATCCTTCATTTCAACGAGCATAGGTGACTCCTCCCGTCTGAGAAGACTCGCCGTCCTCGCTGCCTGCAGACTCCTCTTCGCCGCCCTCGATGAGACCAGTGTCCGCGCTGTCGCCGATAGCGCCGCTGTCCACATAGCCGTCGTCGATGCCGCCGTTGTCGATCATGCCGCTGTCATCGACGCCGTCGCTCGGCTCTGCGCTCGGATCCTCCGTCGGCATGGTGTGCGTCGTCGGGTCGCCCTCCTCCATGCCGTCCTCGGGGAAGGCGATGTAATCCTCCGCCGCAAGGCCGTCGAGGATCTCATAGGTATTGTAGGTCTCGTCGAACGTGCCGACGGTGACGGTGCGCTTCTCGAGCTTGCCGTCCTTCTCGGCCCAGACCCAGAAGCCCTCCTCCGCAGAGCCCTGCAGGAATGAGGCGTCGAGCTTCATGGTGTCGGAGACCGTTCCGCCGTCCGACGGCTCGATATAGACGTGCTGACCGAGCATCAGGCCGTCCGTGCTGTCGAGCTCGACATAGAACGGATAGTTGCTGGAGCTGCTTGTGTCGTCGGAATTGGAATAGCCGTAGCCATAGGAAAAGTCGGCGTTGCCGGAGCTCGGGTTTTCCGTATCGATCTCCGTGATGGTGCCGGACCAGACGGAATCGTCCACACGGGAGCGGATGACAACGGGAACGCCGACAGCGATGTCGCTGCGGTTCAGCTCGTTGATCTTGCCCTTGACGCGGTAAGCGCCGTCCTGCACCAGCGTGATGTAGGCTGCGGCATTGCCGCTGCTGTCCGTGCCGTTCTCGTTGATGGCCTGCACCTTGCCGTCCACAGGAGCCGTCACATTCGCGGTGCCGGAGCCGGAGGTCATGGAATCGAGTTCCTTCTGCTTGACGGTGATGTTGTACTCCGCTTCCTTCTTGTCGGCCTCAAGTGCCTGGATCTGCACGGTGTAGGAGAGCTGCTCCGAGGTGGGCGCGCTCTTCTTTTCCTTCTCGAGCTGGGAGATCTGGGACGTCAGATCCTTGACGTTGTTCTTCATCTGCTCGATCTCAAGCTTGGCCTTGTCGATGGTGAGCTGCATATCCTCCATATCATAGGTAAACAGGACCTCGCCGGACTTGACCTCCTGGCCGACCTCGACATTGAGCTGCTTGATCTTCCGGCTGGAATCGCGGTCAACCTTGATCTCCTTCTGCGCCACGACGACGCCGGAGCTGGCGTTCGCGCCGCCGAGTGAGCCATAGCCCGTAAGCGCCGCCACAGACTGCACATAAACCGCCGCTTTCCCGGAGCCGCAGGCAGACAGCAGCCCGACCGCAAGCACCAGCGCAAGCAGGCAGCAAAGCATTCGTTTCTTCATCGTAGATCCTCCGTTTCTGCGCCGCAATGGCGCTTCCTCTCAGCCAGCCGAAAAAGTCCCTCTGGTTTTTCGCCGGACTGTTTCCTCTATATAGACGGCGCCGGTGCGCCGTTCGTTCCCTTGTATCGGAAAATAATTCCGTGGAAAAGGTGCCTCAGCGCGCGAGGATGGCCTGCAGGGCAGGCTCGAGCTCCGTCGTGTCGAGCGATTCGACACGGCCCGCATCGCAGGCCTCCGCCACGGCGGGGTCGATGGGCAGGCGCGCGAGCACCGGCAGATGATAGGCCTGCGCCGTCTCGTCCAGATGACTCTTGCCGAAGATCTGATGGCACTTGCCGCAGTCCGGGCAGCGGAAGTAGCTGTAGTTCTCCACAAGGCCGATGACGGGCACATGCATCATCTCGGCCATGCGTACGGCCTTGGCCACGATCATGGAGACAAGCTCCTGCGGCGAGGTGACGATCACGATGCCGTCCACCGGCAGGGACTGGAAGACCGTCAGGGGCACGTCGCCCGTTCCGGGAGGCATATCGACGAACAGATAGTCGACATTTTCCCACACGACGTCCGTCCAGAACTGCTTGACCGCGCCCGCGATGATGGGTCCGCGCCAGAGAACAGGGTCATCCTCATGCTCGAGCAGCAGGTTCACGGACATGATCTGGATGCCGCTTTCCGTCACGGCCGGGTAAATGCCCTCCTCATCCGCACTGGCGCATTCGCTGACGCCGAAGGCCTTCGGGATGGACGGGCCGGTGATATCGGCATCCAGCACGCCGGCGCGGCGGCCGGTGCGCTGCATGGCCGTTGCCAGCATGGCAGAAACGGTGCTCTTGCCGACGCCGCCCTTGCCGGACACGACGGCAATGACCTTGCCGATCTTGGACTTCGGATTGGGCTGCGCTTGCAGGCTCTCCGGCTTGCGCTCCGAGCAGGCTTCGCTGCAGCTCGAGCAGTTGCCTCCGCAGGATTCACTCATAATGCAAAAATCTCCTTCTGACCGCTCCGGGGTGTACGGAGCAGATATAGTCATGGTATATTATAGCCGCTGCGGCCCCCGGACACAAGTCCGAAAGCCGCAGAATTCATGAATATTCCATTAAGAAATCGCAAACCGTCAAAAACCTGCCCGACCGAAAGTTTCGGAGGGAGGAAAAATGGGAAAGGAAACCATACGAGTGTCCTTTCCCGTTCCACAATCCGGCGTACAGGCCTCACCCCTGCTCCAGCGCCTGCGCGGCCTCCTCCCAGCGAGCCATCAGGTCCTCCAGCTCCGCCTCGCAGCGCTCCTTTTCCGCCGTCAGGCGCAGCAGCTCCTGATAGTCGCTCGCAGCCCCGGCCAGCGCCTGCTCGAGCTGCGCCGCCTCGTCCTCCTTCGCAGCGATCTCCCGCTCGAGCCTGCGGACGAGCTTTTCCAGCTCCTTGCTGCCGGAGACCGGCTTGGCCTGCTTTTCCTTCTTTGGCTGGGCGGGCCGCTGACGGGCAGCCGCCTCGTGCTCCAGAATGGCGCGGTATTTGGCATAGCCGCACGGGAAGTCGCGGATGGTCCCGTCTGAAAGCTCCCAGATACGGGTGGCGAATTTATCGACGAAATAGCGGTCGTGCGAGACGAAGATCAGCGTGCCCTCGTAGTCCTCGAGGGCGCATTCGATCCATTCGCGCGAGGCGACGTCCAGATGGTTCGTCGGCTCGTCGAGCACGAGCAGATTGATTTTTTCATCCATGAGCATGCACAGCCGCAGCCGCGACTGCTCGCCGCCGGAGAGCGTGCCGACGGTCTTGAACACGTCCTCGCCGGAGAACAGGAATGCGCCGAGGCGGTCGCGCGCCGTCTGGGGCGTGCAGTTCTTCTCATAGAGCATCGTGTCATAGAGCGTGCGCTCCGGGTGGGCAAAGTGGATGACCTGCGGCAGATAGCCCGACTTGACGGACGGGCCGAACTTGATCTTTCCCTCCGCGGGCAGCTCGCCGAGCAGCACGCGCAGGAACGTCGTCTTGCCGGTGCCGTTGTCGCCGAGCAGGGCGATTCGTTCGCCGCCCCGCACCGTCAGCTCCACACCGGAAAACAGCGTCCGGCCGCCGAACTGCTTGCTGAGATTCTTGACGGTGAGGACTTCGTCGCCGTGGAACTCCTTTTCGCCGAAGCGGGCGCGGAGCGTCTTCTCCTTGGTCGGCCGCTCCGTCTTCTCGATGCGCTCCATGCGGTGCTGGATGGACATGGCGCGGCGGTAGAGCACGCGGTTGTTGATGCCCCAGCCCTTCATGCGCTCGACGGTGAAGCCGAGCTGCTTGAGCTTGGCCTGCTCCTGCTCATACTGCCGGAGCTGATGGTTGAAGCGCTCCTGCTTTTCCTCGAGATAGAAGCTGTAGTTGCCGCTGTAGAACTCGGCCCTGCCCGCAGAGATCTCAATGATGCGCTGCACGACCTGATCAAGGAAATAGCGGTCATGCGAGATCGTCAGGACCGTTCCCTTGAAGTGACGGATGTAGTCCTCCAGCCACTCCACGCTGCGCAGGTCCAGATGGTTCGTCGGCTCGTCGAGCAGCAAGATGTCCGTCTTCTCGAGCAGCAGGCGCGCCAGGTTCACGCGCGTCTTTTCGCCGCCGGACAGGCGGTCAAATTCGCGGCCGCGCATTTCGGCCGGGATGCCAAGGCCGTTGCAGACCTTGTCGACTTCCGTGTCCTGCTCATAGCCGCCGCCCGTCAGATAGGCGTTGCTCAGGCGGTCATATTCGCTCAGATTCGCTCGGGAAGCATCCTTTTCGAGCGTTTTTTCCAGTTCCTCCATCCGGCGCTTCAGCGAGGCCAGCGCGGCAAAGGCCGTGCGCAGCACGTCCTCAACGGAAAATCCGGCCGGATAGACCGGGATCTGAGAGATGAGGCCCAGCTTCTTTCCGGCGGCGATATGGATCTCGCCGGAATCGGGGGACAGCTCCCCCGTCAGCAGGCGGAACAGCGTCGTCTTGCCGCAGCCGTTGCGGCCCATGATGCCGACGCATTCGCCCTCGTGAATGTCAAAGCTCAGTCCGTCCAGCAGGGTCTGGCCGACCTCAAAGGACTTGACCAGCTCGTTTACCGAAATATCGATCATCGCAGTTCTCCATAGCGGTGTTGAAATTCTTCGCGCGTCATCAGCAGATTCAGCGCCTGCAGCAGCCCTGCGCTGCCGAGATGCTCTGGCAGGCCAAGCTCCTGCTGCAGCGTGCGGCGGCGCGCCGCGCTGTCCGCGCCGCCGGAAAGCCCGGCGAGATACAGGTCCGTTTTTGTGATGGGGTCCGGCGGCTCCGGCGAGTCCTCCGCCTGTGCCCCGGCCCGCCGCAGTGCCTCGAGCAGCACCTCCGGCGGCATGCCCTCCACGCCGAGCTTGCCCTCCTTGCCGGGGGCGCGCTTGCGGCGCTCCTTGCCCGGCACATCGGGGATATAGGCATGCAGCACCTGCTCCGGCGGCAGTGCGCCCTTGAGAAAATTGCGGATGACGAAGCCCGCGCCGTCGGAATCCGTCAGAATAATGAGGCCCCGCGCCGCGGCGACCTGCCGCAGGAAGCCGAGCAGCCGCCTGTCCTTCATCACGCCGAAGCCATGCGTCTCGATGACGGGCGCATCGACGAGCTGGCTCAGGACATTTTTGTCGTAGCGCCCCTCGACGACGATGGCCTGCCGCAGCTTAATCATGGCGGGCCTCCTCGGCGAGCTGCAGGATCAGAAGCTCCAGAATCCGCGCCGGGTCGTCATAGGACGTCTTCATCTGCCGGTCGGCCTCGCAGCACAGCAGCACGGCCTGCGCACAGAAGCGGTCCGACAGCCGCCGCGCCTGCGCAAAGCACTTGTTGGCCGCAAACGGCGCGACGCCGCAGAGCGAGGCAAGGTCCTGCGAGGTCTTCCCGGCCGCCTGCAGGATGCGCGCGGCATGGAGCCTGCGCATATGGCTGCCGACCGCGCCGAGCATGGCGATGGGCTCGGCCCGCAGCTTGAGCATGATGCTCAGGCGCTCGAGTGCGCGGTCAAACTCCCGCTGGCCCAGTGCGTCGGTGATCTCAAAGACGACCGCCTCGAGCGTCGGCTCCACAACGGCGTCGATGTCTGCGCGGACGATGTCGTCCGCGCCGGAATAGGCGCAGATCTTCGCGATCTCGGCATCGAGCCGCGTCATGGACGAGCCGCAGCGCTGCAGCAGATAGCCGCAGAGCGCGGGCGAAATATTCTTTTTCTCCGCGCGGAAGTGCCGCACGATCCACGCCGTGAGGTCGCGCTCGGTCTGGTAGGCGAACTCCGCCAGCACGGCGTTTTTCTCCATGGCGTCCCAGAGCTTTTTCTTCCGCTTGTCCGGCTTGAAGTCCGCATAGACGAGTACAAGGCAGGCATAGTCCGGGATGTCGGAAAACAGCGCTGCCAGCTGTGTACGGTCGTCCTCCGGCAGGGCGAACAGATCGACGTCGTCGACCTGGATCATCGTGCGCTCCGCCATCATCGGCAGGGCCTCGAGGCTCTCCGAGAGGACCTGCATCGAAAAATTCTCCGATGTCAGGCGGTGGAAGTTGAAGTCCTCCGTCGGCCCGTCGACGAGCTGCCTGCGCAGCATGGAGAGATAGTAGCGGCGAAGATAGTCCTCCTCGCCATAGAGCACATAGAAGCTGCCGGGCGTCTTCTGCGCCAGGTCGCCCTTCAGGCGCGCATAGCCGCCGGATTCCGCTTTTTTTGCCATAGCCTTACCTCGTGATCGTAATATCGCCCGCCTGATCCGTGCGGTACACGGCAGCGCCCGCCTCCGTCAGGCGGTCGAGCACGGCCTGCGCGGGATGGCCGTAGGAATTGTCCGCGCCCACGGAAATAACTGCGATCTCCGGTGAAACGGTCTGCAGCAGCTCCGGCGCAGTGGAGCTTGCCGCGCCGTGGTGCCCGACAACGAGCACCTCCACCTGCGGCAGGCTGTGCGTATCGGCCAGCACGCGCTCTGCGGCGGCCGGCATATCGCCCGGGATCAGTATATCATATTCTCCCGCGGACATCAATGCGGCAAGGCCGCAATTGCGCGAGCCGGGCAGGACCGGCGCAAACAGCCGCAGGCTGCCGCCGGAAAAATCAAGCGTCAGGTCCTCCGTGACAAAGACGATCTCCGTGCCGCAGCGCTCCGCCGCAGTCAGGATCGCCTCGCGGCTGTCGCTGTCCTGCTCCGGCAGGAACAGCCGCCTTACCTGCACACGAGCCATGAGCTGCGCGGCCCCGTTGCAGTGGTCCGCATCCAGATGCGTCAGAATGAGGCCGTCGATGGACGTTTCACCGCCCATGCGCAGCTCGCGCGCGGCCGTTTCGCCGGCAGCCTCTCCGCCCTCGCCGCCGCAGTCCACCACAAATGTCGCACCGCCGCCCCGCAGAACGGTGCAGGCGCCCTGCCCGACGTCCAGCGCCGTCATGGAGACGGGGTCCGTCTCCCACAGGGCCGCGCCGAGGATCGCTGCCGTTAGCGTCACGGCCAGGCAGGCCGCAAACACGCCGGGCTGCCTGCGCCGCTGGAGCAGAAAGATCACAAACATTCCGGTCGCGGCAATGAGCCAGACGCACAGGAGCGTCCGGTTGAGATAGATGGCCGCATAGGGAAGCCCGGCCGCCGTGGTGACGATGCCGCGCGCCAGCCGGAGCAGCCACGCCGCGGGCCACGCTGCGATCCGCCCGAGCGGCAGCCACACAAGGCCCAGCACGGCCGTGACGCACCCGAGCGAGAACGCAAGGCTGAACAGCGGCAGGGCCAGCAGATTCGTCAACGGAGCGGCCAGTGAGATCGACCGGAAATACCACGCGGCCAGCGGCAGCGTGAAGGCCAGTGCACCGAGCGTGGCCGCAAGCGACGCACAGATCGCGCGCAGCAGCCGCGCCGGGAGCGGATGGCGCTCCCGCAGGGCCGCGACACGCAGCAGGCCCTCCAGCCAGCCCGTCAAGCCGCCGGAAAACAGCTGCAGTCCCGCCACGGCGGCAAACGACAGCTGCAGGCCGACATTTGCAATGGCGCGCGGATTCGGCAGGAGCAGCAGAAGCAGGGCGAAGCACAGGGACGTCGGCCCGTCGTTCTCGCGCCCGAGCAGCGGTGCGAGCAGCAGCACGGCATTCATGACCACGGCGCGCGTGACGGAGGGCCGAAAGCCCAGCATGGCAGCAAAGAAGACCATCACCGCAATGCCGACGCCAGCCGTCAGCCGCCTGCGCCGCAGACACAGCAGGCGCACCACGCCGAGCAGCAGCGTCACATGCATGCCGGAGACCGCCACGATATGGGAGATGCCCGCGTCGGACATGGCCGTCTGCAGGGCATAGGGCAGGCCGGACGTGTCGCCCGTCACCAGAGCGATGGCAAGCGGCGCAGTATCGGCCGGAAAGCAATTCGTGATCGTGCGCTGCACGGTCAGCAAAGCCCGCTGCGGAGCATAGCGCAGCGACACCTGCTCCGGATGCTCCCATTCGGCCTCGCCGCGGGCAAAGCCGAGCAGGAGAATGTCATTGGAAGCCAGATACAGGGAATTCCCTGTCTCCGTCACATCCGCCGTGACGCGCACGCGGTCGCCGAGCGCGGCATCCTCCGGCGCATTGCGGAGGTAGAGCTGCATACGGTTCCCCTGCAGCAGGGTAACGCAGCGGTAGCCGTATTGTGTCCTTTCCGGCAAGCTGCAGACCTCGGCCTCGATGGTCTGCCCCTCGCCGCAGAGGGCGCGGACGGACACGAGCCGCCCGGCATCCGCCCAGCACCAGAGAAACCCGGCCGCAAGGCCGAGGGCGATCGTGCGCACGCGCCGGACCGGATCGCCGTGCAGAAGCAGAAGCGCCGCGGCAAGGGCCGCGAGGCACAGACCGGGCAGCCAGCACCACGCAGCCGGGAGCACATAGGCGCACAGCGCGGCTGCCGCCGCAAACGCCGCGGAGAACATCGCGAGAATGCGCATGGTCCGCCCTCCCTTCCGCCAAAAAAACCGGGGCGGGCTATTGCCCGCCCCAGGTGAACTATTCTGGTCTCTTATCAGTTGAAGGACCCAAGCGTCTTGCCGCCGAGCACATGGAAATGCAGGTGCTTTACGGTCTGACCGGCGTCCTCGCCGCAGTTCGTCACGACACGGAAGCCGTCGGCAAAGCCGAGCTCCTTCGTGAGCTTCGCAATGACGGCGAAGATGTGACCGACGAGCGCGGCCTGCTCCTCGCCCAGCTCTGCGGCCGAGGCGATGTGGGCCTTCAGAATAACAAGGAAATGCTGCGGTGCCAGCGGCTGGATGTCATAAAACGCCAGGCACTGTTCGTCCTCATACAGCTTCTTCGAGGGGATCTCGCCTGCCAGAATGCGGCAGAAAATGCAGTCGTTCATCATTTTCCTCCCAGATTTACGCCAGATGCGTGGTGACAAAATCATCCACGCCCGCCAGCGCGTCGTCCAGCTTCAGCAGGTCGCGGCCGCCGCCCATGGCGGAATCGGGCTTGCCTCCGCCGGAGCCGCCGCAGGCTGCGGAAACCTCTTTGATGAGCTGACCGGCCTTGATGCCGCGGCCGACCGCGTTCTTGCCGCAGACGGCAAGCAGCGTGATCTTTTCGCCCTGCGTGCTGGCCAGCACGGCAACGGCGTCCGGCTCACGGTCACGGATCTGGTCGCCCATCTTGCGCAGGTCGTTCGGCGCGATGTCATTGCGCATGACGGTCAGAACCTTCAGGCCACCGACCTCACGCGCCGCAAACAGGCAGCGGTCGATCTCGCCGCTGAACAGCTTGTCCTTCATGGCGTCCAGACGCTGCTTGAGCTCCTTGACCTCGCTGACCATGGCGTGGGCGCGCTGCATGAGCTCCTTCGGCGTCGTCTTCAGCTCGTGGGCGATATCCAGCAGCAGGCGGCTCATCTGCTCCGTCTGGCGCAGGACCTCCTTGCCGGTGTAGGCCTCGATGCGGCGCACGCCGGAGGCAACGGAGGCCTCGGACAGGATGCGGAACGGGCCGACCTTTGCGGTGTTGTCCAGATGCGTGCCGCCGCAGAACTCCAGCGAATCCTCGCCCATCTTCACAACACGCACGGTCTCGCCGTACTTCTCGCCGAACAGGGCCGTTGCGCCGAGCTTCTGTGCCTCGGCGATCGGCAGGACCATCGTCTCGACCGGTTCACCGCGCAGCACCATCTCGGAGACCTGATTACCGATCTCCACCAGCTCCTCCGGCGTGACGGCGGAAAAGTGCGTGAAGTCAAAGCGCAGGTGATCCGGCTCCACAAGAGAACCGGCCTGATGGCAATGCTCGCCGAGCACGCGCAGCAGCGCGGCCTGCAGCAGATGTGTGGCCGTATGAGCGCGGCGGATGGCGGCGCGGCGCTCAGGATCGATCATGATCTTGCAGGCTTCGCCCAGTTTGATCGTGCCGCTCACGACGCGGCCGTAGTGCATGAATTTACCGCCCTTGTTCTTCTGCACGTCCGTGACCTCGAACACGCCATCCGGGCCGGTGATCGTGCCGTGGTCGGCAACCTGACCGCCCATCTCGGCGTACATCGTCGTCCGGTCGAGCACCACGATGGCCTCGACGCCTGCGGCGATTTCACTGCGGGACTCGTCCTCCGCCACGATGGCGAGCACGGTGCCCTCGGTCTCGTTTTTGTCATAGCCGACGAACTGCGTCTCGGGGATATCCTGACCGAAGTCGATGCCGGCCCAGCCGAGGTCGCCGAGGGCCTTGCGGGCCTCACGCGCGCGGACCTTCTGCTCCTGCATGAGCTTCCGGAAGGCTTCGAGGTCGACCTCCATGCCCTCCTCGCGCGCCATCTCGACCGTCAGGTCGATCGGGAAGCCGTAGGTGTCATAGAGCTTGAAGGCATCTGCGCCGGAGAAGACGGATTCGTTGTTTTCCTTATGCTGCGCCAGCATCTCGGAGAAAATGCGCATACCGCCGTCGATCGTGCGGGCGAAATTCTCCTCCTCCACGCGGACGACGCGGGTGATATAGGCGGCGCGCTCGCGCAGGTCGGGATAGTGGCCCTCGTTCTCGTGGATGACCGTCTCAACAACATCACACAGGAACGGATGGTCCACGCCGAGCAGCTTGCCGTGGCGGGCAGCGCGGCGGAGCAGGCGGCGCAGCACATAGCCGCGGCCCTCATTCGAGGGCAGCACGCCGTCGGAGATCATAAAAACGGATGCACGGATGTGGTCCGTGATGACGCGCAGCGAGACGTCCTTCTCATGGCTCATGCCATAGTGCGCGCCGGTGATCTCCGTGACCTTGTGGGTGATGTTCATGACGGTGTCGACATCGAACAGGGAGTCAACGTCCTGGCAGGCAACGGCAAGACGCTCGAGGCCCATGCCGGTGTCGATGTTCTTCTGGACGAGGTCGGTATAGTTGCCGTGGCCGTCGTTGTCAAACTGGGAGAAGACGTTGTTCCAGATCTCCATATAGCGGTCGCAGTCGCAGCCGACGGTGCAGCCGGGCTTGCCGCAGCCATACTTCTCGCCGCGGTCATAATAGACCTCGGAGCAAGGGCCGCACGGGCCGGAGCCATGCTCCCAGAAGTTGTCCTCCTTGCCGAAGCGGAAAATGCGGTCGGCCGGGATGCCGATCTCCTTGTTCCAGATCTCGAACGCCTCGTCGTCGTTCTCATAGATGGACGGATACAGGCGGTCCTCCTCGAGGCCGCAGACCTTCGTCAGGAATTCCCAGCACCAGGCAATGGCCTCATGCTTGAAATAGTCGCCGAATGAGAAGTTGCCCAGCATCTCGAAATAGGTGCCGTGGCGCGCCGTGTGGCCGATGTTGTCGATATCGCCGGTACGGATGCACTTCTGGCAGGTGCAGACACGGCGGCGGGGCGGCGTGACCTCGCCCTTGAAATAGGGCTTCATCGGCGCCATGCCGGAGTTGATCAGCAGCAGAGACGCATCGTTCTGCGGGATCAGAGAAAAGCTGGGCAGGCGCAGATGGCCCTTGCTCTCGAAGAACGAGAGGAACATCTCGCGCAGCTCATTGACGCCATACTTTTTTGTGGCCATGGGAATCATCCTCCTGAAAATACTCGGGAAGCGCTGAATCAATCGTCAAGAGCTGACAGCTGGAGATTTTGTCTCAGGCGAAAGTTTGGGAAACGGAGGAATACTGGATGTATTTCCCGTTTTCCAAACTGTACGGATGGGGCAAAAGATTCGCTGCTCAGCCGCAGACGATTTGTTCAGAGATTCCCTCGGAATAAAAAGCAGACCCCACCCCCGGATATAGGGGCGAGGCTTCTCGCGGTACCACCCTAATTACCGCAGCGCGGCATCTTAGTCATCGGATAACGGGGATGGGCCGTCCCGCTCGTCGCGGGCCGCTCGGAAGTGGCGGTCTGCAGCATCGGCCGCAGGGCTTGCACTCTCCCCTGCTCGCTGACGGTTCTGCCGCAGATTGGCTTCTTCAACGCGAATTTTCACGATTCTTGGACTATTCTATCAGCGGACGCGTGATTTGTCAACCATTTTTCGCGCCGGTACGGCCCGCCCGCTTAATACAAACTTAATTTCTTCTGGCTTATATTTTTAATATCTCCGGGGTACAATAATACCAGAAGCGTTGAGTTAATCTTTTTCATTTTCCCCCTCTTACTTTAAACCGGGAGTTGCAGGTAAGCCAGCCACTTGCCTGCAATTCTTTTTGGGATTCTTCCCCAAAAATCCCAGGCTAAACCAGACCGGCTGCCCCGTCCTGGGCGTGGGAGCCGTCAACTTCAAATAAACTTAATACTTTCTTGGTTTTCTTCTTAATAATTCCCGGATATAATATAGACACTAAGTGTGATGCATTTTCTTTTCTTTCTTTTTTCATTTTTCCCTCCTTTTTCAAACCGCCCGCAGCAGGAAGCCCCTGCTGCGGGCGGTTTGCATTTGACAGAGAACTCCCAGTCGTGTCATTCCGAGGAGCGAAGCGACGTGGGAATCTCAGGGAAAATGCTTCACAGGCATTCCGGACTGTTGAAAAACCAGTCCAGCCCCGAATTTCGGAGGGAAGGATGCTGAGATCGCCCGTCTTTGACGGGCGATTCGTGCGCGCAGCGGACTGAGATCCCATTGTTGAAAAAGTCCTTTGGACTTTTTCAACAGCTCAATAGGCAACGCCCCAGTAGATCATCTTCTTGGCAGGCTTGCCGCAGATGGCGCAGGTGTCGGCGAGGTGCTGCTGCGCAAACGGGATGCAGCGGCTCGTCATACCGGCCTCCTCCTTCATGCGGATCTCGCAGGCCTCGTCGCCGCACCACATCGTGCGGATGAAGCCGCCGTGCTCCTGCTGCAGGCGCTTGGCCTCCTCGAGCGTGAAGGCATCGTAGATATTCTCGTCAAGGTTGCGCTTTGCCTTGGCATACATGCCGTCGTGCACGGCATCCATGAGCGTGTTGGCGGATTCGACCAGGGAGTCGAGCGAGACGAAGCTCTTTTCGCCGTTGTCGCGGCGGACGAGCACGCACTGGTTCTGCTCGATGTCCTTCGGGCCGAGCTCCAGACGGAGCGGCACGCCCTTCATCTCATATTCCGCAAACTTCCAGCCGGGGCTCTGCTCGGACTCGTCGAGCTTCACGCGCAGGCCGGCCGCGCGCAGCGTCTCGGCGACGGCGCGTGCCTTCTCGAGCACGCCCTCCTTGTGCATGGCGATCGGGATGATGACGATCTGCACCGGCGCGATCTTCGGCGGCAGGACGAGGCCGCTGTTGTCGCCGTGGGTCATGATGATGCCGCCGATCAGACGCGTGGAGACGCCCCAGGACGTCTGGAAGGGGTTGACCTTCTGGTTGTTCTTATCCGTATAGAAAATGTCGAACGCCTTGGCAAAGCCGTCGCCGAAGAAGTGGGACGTGCCCGCCTGCAGGGCCTTGCGGTCGTGCATCATGCACTCGATCGTATAGGTCGCCTCGGCGCCGTTGAACTTTTCCTTGTCGGTCTTCTGGCCGCGCGTGACCGGCATGGCCAGCACGTTCTCGCAGAAGTCGGCATACACATTGAGCATGCGCTCTGTCTCCTCGCGGGCCTCCTCGGCTGTGGCGTGCATGGTGTGGCCCTCCTGCCAGAGGAACTCGCGGTGGCGCAGGAACGGACGGCTCGTCTTTTCCCAGCGCAGCACGCTGCACCACTGGTTGTACATCTTCGGCAGATCGCGCCAGGAGTGGATGATGTCGTGGAAGTGCTCGCAGAACAGCGTCTCAGACGTCGGGCGGATACAGTAGCGCTCCTCGAGCTTCTCACTGCCGCCCATCGTGACCCACGCGCACTCCGGCGCGAAGCCCTCGACGTGGTCCTTTTCCTTCTGCAGCAGGGATTCCGGGATCAGCATCGGCATATAGACGTTCTCTGCACCGGTCTTCTTGAATTCCGCATCCATCAGACGCTGAATATTTTCCCAAATGGCGTAACCGTACGGACGGTAGATAAACATGCCCTTGATCGAGGAATAGTCGATCAGCTCTGCCTTTTTGCAGACATCCGTGTACCACTGGGCAAAATCGACCTCCATATCGGTGATCTGTTCAACTTTCTTTTCTTTGGCCATAGCCTGCCTCATCCTTTCGAAGCTGCCGCAGCGCGCCGGAAGACGCCGTTGCGCAGCGATACCAATATACCATAATAATTTAACCCATTTTCACACGCCTGTCAAGCCTCAGCATACTATGGAGCAGGATTCTTTCCCCGAAGGAGGCCGTTTCCCTTGCGACTCACCATTGACCTTGACGCGGCGGCCGCCGCCTTCTATACCCGCGTGGCGGAGAGCGCCCGGCTCCCGCTGGAGACCGTTGTGGCAGACGCCCTGTTCAAGCTGGCGGGCGAGCTTTCCCTCGAAGCGCTCCGCAAGCCCTGACCGCCGTCCCGTTCCCGGATATCACGATTCGGGAACGGGGCATTTTTTCCACCTTTTGAGGCGGTTTTTCGCGGTTTTTGTTCCCTTGCCGGATATGGCCGGGATTGTTTTTTCCATGGCAGAATGCTATAATATCCGGGATCACAGAAATATGGAGGGATCCCGGATGAAATCGATCCGCGACGTTTATAAGATCGGCAAGGGGCCGTCCAGCTCCCACACCATGGGGCCGGAGCGCGCCGCCAGACTTTTCCTGAGCAAATATCCCGACGCGGAGACCTACCGTGTCGTGCTTTACGGTTCGCTGTCCAAGACGGGGCGCGGCCACGGCACGGACCGCGTGCTGTATGAAGTGCTCGGCCGCGAGCGGACGGAGGTCGTCTTCTCAGAGGAGACGCCGCACAGCCTGCCGCACCCGAACACGCTGGACTTCTTTGCCTGCCGCGAAGGCAAGCCCTACGCCACCATGCGCGTGGCCTCCATCGGCGGCGGCGACATCCGCATTGAGGGGCAGGACGCGCCGCAGGAGCAGGATGAGGTCTATCCGGAAAATTCCTTTGCGGAGATCGCGCAGTTCTGCCGCTGGCGCTACATCTCGCTGAGCGAATATGTGGAGCTGAACGAGGGCCCCGGCATCTGGGACTTTCTCGCGGAGGTCTGGCAGACGATGAAGCAGGCCGTTGCCGACGGTCTGGCCGCCGAGGGCACGCTGCCGGGCGGCCTGAACGTGGAGCGCAAGGCCAAGCGCCTCTATGCGCAGAGCAAGGAAAATGAGCGCCCGCAGGTGCGCGAGCTGCGCATCGTGTGTGCCTATGCCTTTGCCGTTTCGGAGCAGAACGCCGACAACGGCACCATCGTCACCGCGCCGACCTGCGGCTCCGCAGGCGTGCTGCCCGCCGTGCTGCTGTACATGCAGAGAACGCACAATATCCCAGATGCGCAGGTCCTGCGCGCGCTGGCCGTCGCCGGCCTGTTCGGCGCTCTCGTCAAGCGCAACGGCTCCATCTCCGGCGCGGAATGCGGCTGTCAGGCAGAGATCGGCACGGCCTGCTCCATGGCCGCCGCCGCGCTGTGCGCTCTGATGGGTCTGAGCATCGAGGAGACAGAATACGCCGCCGAGATCGCCATGGAGCACCACCTCGGCCTGACGTGCGACCCGATCTGCGGCCTTGTCCAGATCCCGTGTATCGAGCGCAACGCCGTGGCTGCCAAGCGCGCCATGGACGCCTTCAACCTGTCCGGCCTGCTGTGCGGCTCGCGCAACATCAGCTTCGACATGGTCGTGCGCACGATGAAGGAGACCGGCCTGCACATCAGCGCAAAATACCGCGAGACCTCCGAGGGCGGCCTTGCAAAGCTCTATGACCGCCGCGCCGCAAACTGATATTTTGGGCTTGTGAGAGCCGCGCGTCTCTGCTATAATAGATATACTCGAAATAAGAGGAGAGATCAGCATCCATGAAACTTGGTATCGTCGGACTGCCGAACGTCGGCAAGTCCACGCTGTTCAACGCGATCACAAATGCGGGCATTCCCGCCGATAACTACGCCTTCTGCACCATCGATCCGAATGTCGGCGTCGTGGCCGTGCCGGATGCGCGTCTGGAGTGGCTGCGCGACCTGCATCAGCCGAAGAAATTCACGCCCGCCACGATCGAATTCGTCGACATTGCAGGCCTTGTCAAGGGCGCGTCCAAGGGTGAGGGCCTCGGCAACAAGTTCCTTTCGAACATCCGCACGACGGACGCCATCATCCACGTCGTGCGCTGCTTTGACGACCCGAACGTCACCCATGTCGAGGGCAGCACAGACCCGCTGCGCGACATTGACATCATCAACCTCGAGCTCATCCTCGCCGACGCCGAAATGTGCGAGCGCCGCATGGACAAGGCCCAGAAGGCCGCCAAGGGCGGCGACAAGCGCTTCCTGCGCGAGGCGGAGGTCTTCTCTGCCCTGCTCGAGCATCTGAATGAGGGCAAGCTTGCCCGCACGTTCGAATGCTCCGACGACGACCGCGCCCTCATCGCCACGTCTGACCTGCTGACGCTCAAGCGGACGATCTATGCCGCGAACGTCTCGGAGGACGCCGTGAACGATCCGGAGTCCGTGCCGTACTTCCAGCAGGTCAAGAAGCTGGCCGACGAGGAGGGCTCCCTTGCCCTGCCGATCTGCGCCAAGCTGGAGGCGGACATCGCCGATCTGGACGACCCGGACGAAAAGGCCATGTTCATGGAAGAGCTGGGCCTGAAGCAGTCCGGCCTCGACCGTCTGATCCAGGCGAGCTATGAGCTGCTCGGCCTCATCTCGTTCCTGACGGCCGGCAGCGACGAATGCCGTGCCTGGACGATCAAAAAGGGCACCCGCGCCCCGCAGGCCGCCGGTAAGATCCACAGTGACTTTGAGCGCGGCTTCATCCGCGCGGAGGTCATCGCCTTCGACGACCTGAAGGCTTGCGGCACCATGGCAGCTGCAAAGGCAAAGGGCCTTGTCCGCAGTGAAGGCAAGGAGTATGTCATGAAGGACGGCGACATCGTCAACTTCCTCTTCAACGTTTGAGTCCCGTATAAAACGGACCGAGTCGGTATCTCCGACCCGGTCCGTTTTTTATATACTTACTCCGCAAGCGGATAGGCAAACGTCTCGACCTGCGCGATGTCCGCGGACTTGACCTCCGGCGGGAGCATCTCGCTGCTCATGCCGAACGTCGTCTCCGCGCCGGCCTCGAGCGGGCTGTCCAGCACGGCGTAGACCACGCCGAGCGGCTTTTCCGACTCGTCAAGCAGCACGGCCGCCACGCAGACGAGGCTGCCCTGCTCCGCCGTGTCGTTGCGGATGCGGCCCGTCAACTCCACGCCGCCGTAGACGGAATCCTTCAGATTGACATCCGAGACGGCATAGCGCACGCCGCTCTGCTCCGCCGCGCGGACGGACGCTGCGAGGGCGTCGCCGTCATACTGCACGGCAAGCTCGCCCGTCTGGGCCGTATCGACAGTGAACTCATCATAATACCAGCCCTTTTCGCCCGGCTCGATCGTCTGCGGATAAGCGGAGACGCCCTTGCGGACGGCAAGCTCCGTTCCGTCCGGCGTGCAGACCGTCCAGTCCGCTGCGCCAAGCGTCAGCGGCTCCGAGCCGGTGTTTGTGACCTCGGCCAGCAGCTGTACCCACACCTCGCCGGAGCCGTGCGTGTCGGCCTGCGCGTGGGCATAGGTCACGGTGAACGGGCCCTCCTCCTCCGTGGGCTGCGACGGCTCCGTGGCGGGCTCCGTCTGGGAGGGCTCCGTCGGAGCGTCGGTCGCCGGTTCGGTCGGGGCCTGCGTGGCAGGCTCGGTCGGGGACGGCTCCGTGGGCGAAACGCCCTTCGAGCAGGCGGCAAGCAGAAGCAGGCTCAGCGCCAGCAGAACCGCAAATATCCGTTTCATAGGTTTGTTCTCCTTTGTCCATGGTTTCTAACAGGGTATCCCCTGCGCTATTCTTCTTGCCCTATTTGACGAAACGGATGCGGAAATGTTCCGCATCCGTGAGCTTGTCAAAAAAGTGTTTTTGACAAGCTCTCAAACGAGACCCGTTTCACTGGGCTCTCGTTTGAAAAGGCTGCGGCTCGCTGCAGCGCACGAAGGGCACGCCCTTCGCACGTTTGCGAGCCGAGCGGTATTTTCTCCGACGTACACGCCGCCGGAGAAAATGATTCCCACTTTCTTTGCGCTTGCGAGCGCAAACTCTGCGAGGCTTTTCTCCCGGCTGAAAGTTTCGGAGGGAAGAAAAGTGTGAAACCGTCAGGGTTTCCTTTCGCGTTCAATAGCCCGCCGCAGCGGCAGAATTGCAAAATTATGCTACAAAAATTACATTTTGCAATTCTGAAAGCAGCTTGGTAAAAATCCCAAAGGGACTTTTACCAAGCTGGAAACGGATGCGGAGATGTTCCGCATCCGTGAATTATTCGTCGATGATGCTCCAGTGCGGGCGCGTGATGCGCTCGAACGTGGCATCCGAGAGGATGGGCCGCGCCAGCCGCGCCGCCGTGTCGTCCGCGATGCGGCCGCTCTGCGCGACCTCGCGCCCCGCCTGCGCCGCATCGGCCAGATAGGCGCTGACCTGTCGGCGGCAGGCGTCGATGGCAAACAGCTCGCCCTGCGGGCAGAAGATTGCCTGATAGCCTGGCGCATACTCGGCATAGGCCGTGCGCACCGCCGCATACAGGCGCTCAATGCCCGTGTGCCAGCAGGTGGAGATGAGCACCAGGCGCTTATCGAGCATGGCGGGGTCGCGCAGCTCGTGCACGGCCCGGCTGCTCCATCCATAGGCCTTGGTATAGGGCAGGCAGCGGTCCGTCAGCGTCTTGAGCGTGCCGGGAATGCCGTAAAAATACAGCGGGAAGCTCTCGACGACGACATCAGCCGCCGCAATGGCCGCATAGACCCGATCCATGTCGTCGCGCTGCACGCAGCGGCCGGGCGTTTTCGTCCAGCAGCCGAGGCAGCCCGTGCAGGGCCGGATGTTCAGATGGCGCAGCTCGAGCAGCTCCGTCTGCGTCCCCTCCGGGAAGCCGGAGAGAAACGCGCGGGTGATGGCCATGGTGTGGCTCTGCTCGCCCTTCGGGCTGGCGTTGAGGACAAGGACTCTCATGCGTAGATGGAATCCTGCGCCACGGCCGTAAACATCAGCTCACCCTTGGCGCGCACGCCGCCGTCGCAGGAGATCGTCACGTCGAACGTGTAGACTCCCGCGCCGCCGCGCACCATCTCGGCATGGATCTCCAGCCGGTCTCCGGGCACAACGGGACGGACGAATTTGAAATCGCGCACCTTCAGCAGCACATAGACCTTGCTGTCGTCGCTGCCGTCAGCCTCGATGACGAGGGAGCACAGCTGCGCGGCGCTCTCGATGAGCAGGACGCCCGGCATGATGGGCAGGCCGGGCATATGGCCCTGAAAATACGGCTCGTTGACGGAAACACACTTGATGCCGTCGGCGCTCTTGCCGGGCTCCAGCGCCGTCACGCGCTCGATCATCTGGAACGGCGGGCGCTGGCGGATGCGTGCATTGATCTCCAGCAGATTCACAGGCTCAGCCCTCCATCGAGGATGAGCGTCTGGCCCGTCAGGTAGGACAGCGTCGGGTCGCACAGGGTGCAGACGGCGTCGCCGACCTCCTCCGGCTTGGCAAAGCGGCCCATCGGCACGGACTTGAGATAGCCCTCGCGCTGCTCCTGCGGGATATGGTCGAGCATCTCCGTCTCGACGAAGCCGGGGGCGACGGCGTTGACGCGGATGCCGTAGGGCGCAAGCTCCTTGGCAAGCGTCGCCGTGAGCGCGTTGACCGCGCCCTTCGTCGCGCTGTAGACGCTCTGGCCGGGAATGGCCAGCACGGAGCTGACGGAGGAGATGTTGACGATCACGCCGGACTTCTTCTTGAACATCTTGAGCGCCGCCTGCTGCGCGCAGTGGAAATAGCCCTTGATGTTGATGTCAAGGCTGCGGGTCAGGGAATCCTCCGTGAGCATCATGAGATAGCGGTCGTCCACGACGCCCGCATTGTTCACAAGGACATCGAGGCCGCCCATTTCGCGCACGACGGTGCGGAACATATCCTTGACCTCCGGCAGCTCGGCCGTGTTGGCGCGGACGGCCAGGCTGCGCACGCCGAGCGCCTGGATCTCCGCGACGACCGCCTGCGCGGCAGCCTCGTTCGAGACATAGTTCACCGCGACATCATAGCCGCGTTTGGCAAGCGCCAGCGCGCAGGCTCTGCCGATGCCGCGCGATGCGCCGGTCACAAGTGCAATGCTCATGCTTCTTTCCTCCCAACGATCACGCAGCTGACGCTGCCGGTCCAGCCGGTGGCCAGCGCAGCAGCCGTGCGGCACTCGCCGGACGACACGGCGCGGCAGGCCTCTGCCAACGCCAGAGCGGCGGAGGCCGCGCGGGCGTCGCCGGTGCGGGCCTTCATCTCCTGTGCGGTAAACAGACGGTCGACGGCGGTCAGGCCCGCATCCTGCAGGGCCTCTGCCAGCGTGCGGTCGACCTGCTCCTGCGCAGGCTCCGAGCCGTAGCGGGCCGCCTGATGCGTCCCGGCATAGCCGAGAATTTCGGCGTAGATCCTTGCGCCGCGCGCCTGTGCGGCAGCGGCATCCTCGAGGAGCATCGTCACGCAGCCCTCGCCGACGACATGGCCGGGCAGCGGCAGGTGCGAATAGACCTCGGTGATATTTTCGGAATTTTCGTCCGTTCCGGCGGCAAGTACGGCGTCGACCGCGCCGGAGCGCAGCTCATCGCAGGCACAGATGACGCTCTGCAGGCCCGCCTGCGTGCCGTTTGCGATCGTGGCGCAGAAGCCCTTCAGACCGGTAAAAATGGACAGGTAGCCGCCCGCCGCGTTATACACGGTATGCGGAAAGCTGAAGGCGCTGCCCGCAGCCGGGCCCTTTTCGCAGACGGTCTTCTGGAACGACGTGATCTCGGCCATGGGGCCGTCCGCCGTGCCGATCGTGCTGCCGACGCGGGAGGCGTTGTCCGCATCGATGGTAAAGCCCGCATCGCGCAGGGCGTCCACGCCGCTGAGGACCTGCATCTGGCTGAAGCGGTCGAGCTTGCGGTAGAAGCCGAGCTTCACATCGCGCGCGCCGAAATCCTCCGGCGTCAGCTCGCGCTGAACGCTCGCCGTGCCGTCCGCCTCGGACAGCAGCTCGCCGATGCCCGTCACGCAGATGCGGCGCTTGCCGGTCTGCTCCGCCGGGTGCGGCTTTTTCGAGAAAATGATGCTGGCGTTCGTGCCGCCGAATGCGAACGAGTTCGACATGACGTTCTCCAGCTCGCGCTCGCGGGCGACGTTCACAACGCAGTCGAGGTTCCCGGCCTTTTCGGCCAGCGGGGCCAGATCCTCCGGGGCATAGCCCGTCGTCGGAAGAACCGTGTTCTCCGTCAGCGCCTTGACGCTGAGGACGGCTTCGATCGCGCCCGCCGCGCCGAGGCAGTGGCCCGTCATGGACTTCGTCGAGCTGACGGACGGAGCCGCGCCCTCGAAAAGCGTGTGCAGCGACAGGAACTCCGCCGCGTCGTTCTTGGCCGTGCCGGTGCCGTGGGCATTGATGTAGCCGATGTCGCCCGCTTCCGTTCCGGCGTTGACCATGGCGCGGTGCAGCGCGGCCATCTGCCCCTCACCCTGCGGCTGCGGCGCAGTGATGTGGAAGGCATCGGAGCTGACGCCCCAGCCCGCCACCTCGCAGTAGATCTTTGCGCCGCGGCGGATGGCGTGCTCATACTCCTCCACGACCAGAACACCGGCGCCCTCGCCGAGGGAGATGCCGTTGCTGTGGTTCAGAGGAGAGCAGGGGCCGGCCGAGAGCGCATGCAGCGCATTGAAGCCCGCATAGGCAAGGGATGAGAAGGCATCCGTGCCGCCCGCGAGAAAAATTTCGCCGCGGCCGAGGCGGATGAGGTCGCACGCATACGAAACGCTCATCGTGCCCGCCGCGCAGGCATTGACGATGTTCGCCGTTTCGCCGTTCGCGCCGAGCGCGAAGGCAGTGTTCGCCGCAATGGCGGAGGCGGACATCTTCAGAACATCCTGCTCCTCCGTGCGGCCCTGCAGCAGACCGGTGTAATAGTGGTCGATGCTCGCAGCGCCGCCGACGCAGCTGCCAAGGATGACACCCGCCTCGCGGACGGCGCTGTCCGTCAGCCTGCCGTCGCGCACGGCCTCGTGGGCCGCATGCAGGCAAAGGCGGACGGAGCGGTCATATTCGGGCGCGGGGAGGTCCTCACAGTGCACCTCCGCTCCCACATGGGAGACGCAGCCCTCCGTCGAGACGCACTTGACCTCGTCGATCCCGGTTTTTCCGGCGCAGATATTCTGCCAACAGGTATCCACGTCGTTACCGGCGGCGCAGATCAGGCCAAGGCCGGTGATGACACAACGCTTTTCCATTTACTGCTCCACATGCTCCTCAACATAGGAAGCCAGCGCGTTGATGGTCTGGAAGTGCTCGCGGTCCACGCCGGTCATGTCGACGCCGAACAGGTCGTCGATGCCGGAAATGATCTCGAGGGAGTCAACGGAGTCCAGGCCGATGTCGCCGCCGAACAGCTCGGCATCGTCGTCCAGCATGTTTTCGGGGATGCGCAGGTTCTCGCTGATCATGTTCTTGATCTTCTCTGCAATTTCAGTCTTCGTCATGGTGATCTATCTCCTTATGATTCAAAAATTACATGGTATTTATGGTACTCCGAAATTGTCCGGAATATCTCAATGTTCCGTGAAGCGGACAATACTGCCGTTTTCCTCATACACGCCGATGCGGCGGTAGCGGCGGTAGCGCTGCTCGAGCAGCTCCTCGGGCGTGAGGGCGCACAGCTCGTCGAGGTCCATCGTGAGCTGCACCGTCATGGCGGCGCACATCTGCTGGAAGTCGGCAAAATTCTCCGGAATGATCCCCTCGGCCACATGCAGGTCGACCATATCGGCCGCCGTGATGTGCAGGCACTGCGCGGCATCCGCCACGCGGCCGGAGTCCTTCCAGAGGATGCTGGCACAGCCCTCCGGCGAAATGACGGAGTAAACGGCGTTTTCCAGCATATACACGCGGTCGGCCGCAGCCAGCGCCAGCGCGCCGCCGCTGCCGCCCTCGCCGATGACGACGGAGATGACCGGCGTGCGCAGGCCCATCATTTCCAGAATGTTCTCGGCAATGGCCTCGCCCTGCCCGCGCTCCTCGGCCTCCGCGCCGCAGTAGGCGCCGAGCGTGTCGACAAGGCAAATAACGGGGCGGTGGAATTTTTCGGCCTGCTTCATCAGGCGCAGAGCCTTGCGATAGCCCTCCGGCATGGGGCAGCCGAAGTGGTTGCGCATGCGGCTGTCGAGGTCCGCGCCCTTGTCGATGGCGATATAGGTCACGGGACGGCCGCTGAGCGTGCCAATGCCGGAAATGATGGCCGGGTCCTCGCCGAAGCGGCGGTCGCCGCACAGGTCGAGGCGGTTTTCAAACAGCGCGGCAACATAGGCCGCGCCCGTCGGACGCCCGGCGTGCCGGGCCTCTTTCAAGCGTTCAAAAGCATTCATTTTCGCTCATCCTCCGTGCAGATAGAGCAGATTGCCCAGCGTGACCGGCAGAGCGCGCCGCTCGATCACCGCGTCGACAAAGCCATGCTCGCGCAGGAACTCCGCGCGTTGGAAATTGCCGGGCAGCTGTGAGCCGGTCGTCTGCTCCACGACGCGGCGGCCGGCAAAGCCGATGAGCGCGTTCGGCTCGGCGAGAATGATATCCGCCTGCATGGCAAACGAAGCCGTGACGCCGCCGGTCGTCGGATCGGTCAGCACGGCGATGTACAGAAGTCCCGCCTCGCTGTGGCGCTTGACCGCGCCGGAGCACTTCGCCATCTGCATGAGGGACACGACGCCCTCCTGCATCCGCGCGCCGCCGGAGGCCGTGAAGCCGATGACAGGCAGGCGCTGGGCCAGTGCGAACTCAAACAGGCGGGTGATCTTCTCGCCCACGGCAGAGCCCATGGAGGCCATGATAAAGCTGGAATCCATGACGAATGTCGCGCAGAACATGCCGCCGATGGCGGCCGTTCCGCACAGGACGGCCTCGTTCTCGCCCGTCGTTTTGCGGGCCTTTTCCAGCTTTTCGGCATAACCGGGGAAGCTCAGAAAATCGACGCTCGTCACATCGGCATCCAGCTCCTGGAAGCTCCCGGCATCGAACGTATGCGTGATGCGCTCCCGCGCATTCATGCGGAAATACGCACCGCAGGCCGGGCAGATCATCGCGCCCTGCTCCACGGCCGTGCGGCCGCTCTCCATCTTGCACTTCGGACAGACATGCGTCTGCGGCACCGGGCGCGCCGGAGGCGCGGGGGGCAGCTCCGTGCGGCTCTGCGTATATTCGCGGATCAGGTCGCGGAGCAGCACAGCAGTCCCTCCTCCTGCAGCTTTGCCAGACCGGCAAGGCTGTCGACCGCAAAGCTGCGGCATTCCGGCAGATTCTTGCGCACGAGCTTGCACAGCACCATGCCCGCGCCGCACTCGACAAACGTGTCAAAGCCCTGCTCGTTCAGATGGCGCAGCGTCTCCTTCCAGCGGACCGGATGGTTGATCTGCTGCGTGAGCAGCTCGCGGACATTCTCGCCGTAGGGCTCGGCCGTGCGGTTGGCATAGGCCGGAAGCGCGGGCTTCTGCAGGACCGTGTCCGCGAGGATCGCGCCGAACTCCGCCGAAGCGGGGTCCATATACGGCGAGTGGAAGCCGCCGCTGACATTCAGCGGCATGCTGCGGCCGCCTGCGGCCGCGACATCGGCATACAGGCGCTCCAGCTCATCCCGGTCGCCCGAGACGGCGATCTGCCCGTCGCAGTTGTAATTGACCGGCCAGACATGGTCATAGGCGGCGCAGAGGCGCTCGACCGTCTCGTCCGGCAGCTTGACAATGGCCGCCATGGAGGCGTTGACGTTTCTCCCGGCCCGCGCCATGCTCGCACCGCGCGCGCAGGCAAGGCGGAAGCCCGTCATGCCGTCATAGGCCCCGGCAAAGGCCAGCGCAGGGATTTCGCCGAGCGAGAAGCCCGCAACAGCCTCCGGCTGCAGGCCGCTGTCGCGCAGGGCGTAGGCGGCGGCAAGATCGGCCAGGTACAGGCAGGGCTGCGTGTTTTCGGTCTGGCGCAGCTCGTCATCGCTCCCGGCGAACATCTGCTGCAGCGTGCCGGGGCGAAGCTCCTCCGCAGCGTCAAACAACGCGCGGACGGAGGCAAAATGTTCATAGAATTCCTTCCCCATGCCGGCGCGCTGCGCGCCCTGCCCGGAGAACAGAAAAGCGGTCTTTCCCATAGTCGACCCTCATTTCTCGACAGTTTTCGTTTGTAGCCACTATAGCAAAACCCCATTGCTTTCGCAATGTGCATTCCCCGAAAGCTGCGCTATTTTCATACGCCGCCGTCGAAATGTCCAAAGAAATATCCTGTTACAGTTTCATCCCGAGCTGTCACTTCGCGTCGGGTGCAATATTTAACACGTCGATCTGACAGCACTGCATCGCAGAGAGCGCATTGCGGTGGTTCTCGGGCGTCACGCCCGCGCAGCAGGCCGCATCCACGGAAACGGGAAGCTCCGGGCAGAAGGCCTTGCACAGCAGGGCGTTCGAAATGACGCAGATATCCGTGCACAGGCCGACGAGCTCCACGCGGTCGATTTCGCCCGCCGCGAAGCGGCTGCGCACCAGCTCGCCGAGGGCAGTGGAGCCGAACGTCGGCTTCTCGATCCGCCCTGCCTCCGCCCGGACGGTCAGGCCGTCGGCCAGCGCGTGGCCCCAGGTGCCGCGGATGCAGTGCGGCACGGGCAGCCTCTTGCCCTCCTGCGTGGCAAGGTAGTCCTCGCCGTGGGTGTCGAGTGTATAGACGACGGCATCCGCCGCTGCGATCTTCGCATTCACATGCGGCACGATCGCCTGCGCCTCCGCCGTGCCCAGCGCACCGGTCACGAAGTCATTCTGCATATCGATAACGATAAGTAAGGTCATTTTGTCTCTTCCTTTCCGTATCCGGCCGTCAGGCCGAAAAATTCCAGAACCGCACACAGGAATGCCGCCAATCCGGCATTTCCGGCGTTGTACAGCTCATGCTTTTCCTCCGGGAACTCCAGCAGCCGCCCCTGCGGCAGGCGCGCGGCCAACAGGCGCTGCTCCCGCAGGCTGACCTGCGTGTCCCGCCCGGCGCTGCACACCAGGACCGGGACCTGCACCCTGCGGCAGGCGCGCGGGCTGAGGACCCGGCTGCGCAGGGCGAGCGATTCATAGACCCAGCGGTTCGACGCGCCCATCGTCTGATAGGCAGGACACTCTGCGCGGCAGTCCATGGCGGCGCGGAAACGGGCGCGGCTCGTGCAGCCGCTGCACGAAAATTCGGCGTTGGGATCATAAGCGCCGGAAAACAGCGGGCTTTTCTCCCGCTCGCCCCGCCGCAGCAGTGCGCGGGCACAGCCGAGCGCCAGCCAGTGCGGCGCGCGGCCCGTCTGCGGACAGAGCATGGGCGAGCACAAAACGGCGCGTGCAGCACAGTCCGGCAGCTCCTGCAGAAGACGTGCGGCCACGCCGCCGCCCATGGAGTGGCCGAACAGCAGCGGCCGCTCCGGGACGATATCCCGCAGGAAGCAGGCCATATCGCGCACATAGTCCTCGAACCGGTCGACATGCACGATGCCGCCCTGCCCGTGACCGCGCAGCACCGGCAGCCAGACCGTGCAGCCCGCCTGTCGGAGATAACGGCACAGCTCCCGGTATTTTTCCGGAAACTCCGTGAACCCGTGCAGGAGGACCACATGGGCACGCGGCCGGTCGGCGTGCACGGCCTGCCACGGCAGCTCCGTGCCGTCAAAGCCGCGATAGGTCCCCGCCGTGCGGTGCGGCTCCATCTCCCGCTCCGCCTCCCGGAGCCATGCGCCCAACGCCGCCTCCGGCGCGAGTGCAAACGGAAGCTCCCCCATAGCTGCGCCCTCTTTCTCTCTTCTTCCCATCACAGGATTTCTTATTATAGCACAGCGCGGCGGAATTTCCTAGAACGCGGTTTGAAAATCGCAAAAAACGGGCATACCCTCCAAAAAAAGGAGGGCGAAAAATTGCTCACGCTGTTTCTCTTGACCGTTCTGATCTATCACCGCTGCTTCCGGCGCTACGACGCCGATCCGGAGCCGGAGCTCGGCCTGCCCGCGAAAAGGCTCACGTTTTTGAGCGGGCCGAACCGCCTGCAGGGCTACTTATGCGGCACGGGGGACACGCTCGCCGTCCTCGCGCCAGGGCTTGGGAACGGAGCGTTTTCCTATGCGCCGCAGATCCAATGGCTCGCCAAAGCCGGGCTGCGCGTGTTTTCATTTGACTACACCGGCTGCTACGGCAGCACGGGCCGGTCGTGCCGGGGCTTTCCGCAGGCAGCGGACGACCTGCGCGCCGCGCTGCGCTTTCTGGAGGAAAACGGCCGCTTCGGCAGCCGCCGCCTCGTCCTGCTCGGCCACAGCATGGGCGGCTATGCCGTCTGCTGCGCCCTGCCGGGAAGCCGGGTGGATGCGGCCGTGTGCATCGGCGGGGTGAACAGTCCCATGGAGGCCACGCTCTCGCCGGTCCTGCACCACATCGGCGTGCTTGCCTATGCGCATTATCCGGCGCTGTACCTCTATCAGGCCGCGCGCTTCGGACTGCGCGCCCTGCGCCGCACCGCCGCACAGGCTGCCGCCGAGTCCGGGACGCCGCTGCTGCTCGTCGGCGGCGTGCACGACTGGATCGCTCCGCTGCACCGCAGCTCCATTCTGGCCCATCTGCACGCGCTGCCGCAGGCGCAGGCCCTGCTCTGGGCCGAGCCGGAGCACGACGGCCACGCCGACTTGCTGTTCGGCGCGACCCGCAGCGAGGCCAACCCCGCCCTCATGGCACAGATCACCCGCTTCCTCCGCCCCGAAAAATTCGACGAAATGAAAAAAAGTTGTTGACAATTTTCTATCCTGCTGATATAATAGCAGAGCTGTCAGGAAATGCTGCTATAGCTCAGCAGGTAGAGCGCATCCTTGGTAAGGATGAGGTCTCCAGTTCGAATCTGGATAGCAGCTCCAGAAACCTTCAAAGCCTTCGGGTTTTGAAGGTTTTTCTTTTACCGTAGGCAAAACTGGAGACCTCATCCCCTGCGCGAAGCGCATTTCAATCCGAGGTCGCTCCGGGCTCCCGCGGAGCCTGCTCCGCGGGACGTGGACTCCAGTTCGAATCTGGATAGCAGCTCCATAAATGCTTCGAAACTTTCGGGTTTCGGAGCATTTCTTTATTATTGCAAGATAAACTGGAGACCTCATCCCCTGCGCGAAGCGCATTTCAATCCGAGGTCGCTCCGGGCTCCCGCGGAGCCTGCTCCGCGGGACGTGGACTCCAGTTCGAATCTGGATAGCAGCTCCAGAAACCTTCAAAGCCTTCGGGTTTTGAAGGTTTTTCTTTTACCGTAGGCAAAACTGGAGACCTCATCCCCTGCGCGAAGCGCATTTCAATCCGAGGTCGCTCCGGGCTCCCGCGGAGCCTGCTCCGCGGGACGTGGACTCCAGTTCGAATCTGGATAGCAGCTCCATAAATGCTTCGAGACTTTCGGGTTTCGGAGCATTTTTTTATTGCAAGATAAACTGGAGACCTCATCCCCTGCACAGTTTTACGCCAGACTTTCAATTCTGGCTGTAGCGGCGCTCATTGAGCGCCTTGCAGGCAGGCAGTATTTGCAGCACGCATTGTATGGTGTGAGGCCTCCAGATTTGTCATTGCGAGGAGCGAAGCGACGTGGCAATCTCGCAGTACCATATCGGATATCACGAAAGCTCCGGCGAAACCGTAACTGCCTTCCCGAGATTGCCGCGTCGGCCTGCGGCCTCCTCGCAATGGCACATCAGGGCGGTGCGGCGGTGCACCAGCGCCCTCACACGGTTGAATATCCCTGTACAAGGCGGTCACTGACCGCCGCTGCAGGCACAAGATGCAAGCGGTTTGTTCGTTTTGATCGGCGGCCTGTTCATATCGGCAGTGCCGGGCCGTTCTCAACAAAACAGTGCTGTTTTTTCCCGCAGACATAAAAAATAACCTTTGCCTTACGGCAAAGGTTATTTTTGGTACGCCGGAAGGGACTCGAACCCCCGACCTACTGGTTCGTAGCCAGTCACTCTATCCAGCTGAGCTACCGGCGCGTACGCACTCAACGTGCTCCAATATACTACCACAACGCCCCACAAATTGCAAGCACTTTTTTCGAAAATCGCGAGAATTTTTCCGCAGCCCCTTTGGCGCTTGACAAACCCCGTCAGAATCCCGTACGATAAGGAAAACGATTCAGAAAGGACCGCTGCCCATGAAACGTACCCTTGCCATGCTGCTGGCCCTCGCGCTGCTGCTCCTGTGCGCCTGCTCCGCCGCGCCGGAGGCGACGCAGCCCGCAGCGGAGCCGCCAGTGGAAACGGCGGAAACGCTCCCCGACCACGCCGCGCAGGACGATGCGGCATCCGAGCCAGCACAGCCGCTGTTCTGGCAGGTCAGCGGAAACGGCTATTCCGGCTCGTTCTACCTGCTCGGCTCCATCCACGTCAGCGACGGCCTCACCTATCCGCAGGAGCTTCTGGACGCCTATGCCGCCTGCGACACGCTGGCCGTGGAGAGCGACGTTCTCGCGCTGGAGGCAGACCTGTCGGCGCAGGTCGAAATGATGCGCTGTCTTGTCTACACCGACGGCACGACCATCGACGCCCATCTGGACGCGCAGACCTACGCCGACGCGAAGCAGGTGCTGACGGACCTCGGCGGCTATCAGACCATGCTCGACCACTACATGCCCATTTTCTGGTATTTGCTGGCAGGAAATCTGGCGCTGGCGCAGACGCGCTTTTCGCCGGACGGCGGCGTGGACCGCTATTTCCTGCAGATGGCAAAGGCCGACTGCACGGAAATTTTGGAGGTCGAGCAATACACGGACGTCTACCGCGCGCTCGGCGCGCTGTCCGAGGAGACGCAGGTCTACGCTCTGCAGCAGGCCATCCGTCCGGAGGTCCTTGCCGCCACGGAGGAGGACGCCGCGGCGCTGCTGGATGCATGGTGCAGCGGCGACGAAGCCGCGATCATCGATCTGCTGGAGGCTGAACCGGACGAGCCGCTCACGCCGGAGGAAAAGGCAGCCGCGGAAGAGTTCGGCCGCACCCTTGTGACGGACCGCAACGCCGTCATGATCCGGGTGGCGGACGAAGCCCTGCGCGCCGGGAAGAACGTGTTCTATATCGTCGGGATCGCCCATATGCTGGGCGAGGACGGCATTGTCGAAGGGCTCCGCCAGCTTGGCTATACCGTCACGCAGGTATCATATACAAGTTAAATTTCATATCAAACGGGCCGCTGCGATGCAGCGGCCCGCTGTTTTTCACTTTGCCGAAAGGTCGACGGCTCGGCGGACGATGCTCATCGCCGGGACCGGGCGCGGCAGCTGCATCCGAAACACCATCTGCGGTGTGCGCGGCTCGCGCAGCGGCAGTCCGTCCGCATCCTGCATGACCGGCACGGTCACGGAAAACGGGCGCGTATCCGGGCCAACGATCTCGACCTCGTCCCCGGCGGCAAACTTGTTGCGCAGCGAGAGCGTGGCCAGTCCGTCCGGCGCGCAGTCCGTCACGATGGCGCAGACCTGCCAGTCGCGGATATAGCGGGAGCTTTCCGTATACTGCCCCGGCTGGCCGAAGAAGAAGCCCGTGCTGTAGCGCCGGTGCGAGACATGCTCCACCTCATCGCGCCAGACCGGGTCGACCGGCTCCCCGGCGGCGACGGCATCGAGCACGTGGCGGTAAGCCCCTGTGATGATGGCGGCATAGTAGGCCGATTTGGCGCGGCCCTCGATCTTGATGCAGTCCACGCCGGCCTCCGCCAGCTCTGCCAGATGGTCGATCATGCACATATCGCGGGAATTCATGATGTAGGTGCCCTTTTCGTCCTCAAACACGGGGAAATACTCGCCGGGGCGCTTTTCCTCCATGAGGGCGTACTGATAGCGGCAGGGCTGCGCGCATGCGCCGCGGTTGCTGTCGCGGCCCGTCATATAGTTGGACAGCAGGCAGCGGCCGGAGTACGACACGCACATGGCCCCGTGCGCAAACGTCTCCAGCTCCAGCTCCGGCGGCGTATCGCGGCGGATGACGCGGATCTCCTCGAGAGAAAGCTCCCGTGCCAGCACAACGCGCTTTGCACCGAGCTCATGCCACGCGGCCGCGCAGGCGGCGTTCGCGATGCTGACCTGCGTGGAAATGTGCAGCTCACAGTTCGGGGCCTCGCGCTGCGCCATGCGGAACACGCCGAGGTCCGCGATGATCAGGGCGTCGACGCCGCTGTCGTTCAGCAGGCGCAGGTGTGCCGGGAGCGCGGGGAGCTCGTCCCCGCGCGGCATGGTGTTGACCGTGACGTGCACGCGCACGCCGTGCGCATGGGCAAAGGCGACGGCCTCCGGCAGCTCCTCCGGGGAGAAATTCCCCGCAAAGGAGCGCATGCCGAAGCTCGTTCCGGCGAGATAGACGGCGTCCGCACCATAGAGGACGGCCATGCGCAGCCGCTCCATGTCTCCGGCGGGCGCGAGCAGTTCGGGCTTACGCATCGTTCTGCCCCGCCAGGAAGGCCTGATGCTCGTCATAGCTCTCGGAGAAGTGATGCAGGCCCGTGGAGTCGTCGAGCGCATAGTAATAATAGCTCGTATCGGCCGGGTTCAGTGCCGCGGAAATACTCGACAGGCCGGGGTTGGAGATCGGTCCGGCGGGCAGACCCGTGCGGTTATAGGTGTTGTAAGGGCTGTCGATCTGGGTGTCCTCATAGGTCAGCGCGCCGTCGACGCCGCCGAGCGCATAGACGATCGTTGCGTCGACGTTCAGGTACGGATAGTTCGCGGGATCGCACAGGCGGTTATAGATAACGGAGGCGATGGTACTGCTCTCCTTGGCGGAGGCTGTCTCCTTCTCGATCATGGAGGCGACGGTGACGAGATCATAGATCGTCATACGGTGGGCCTCGATATAGCTCTCGTCATAGCCCTTTGCGGTCCAGCGCTCGGCAAGCGCCGTGTTCAGCGTTTCGAGCTGGGCGGAAGCATCGTCCGAGAACTTGCGGTTGAAATTCGACAGCAGCTTTTCGAGCACGCGGTCGGGATCGTCGTTGACATAGAAATCATAGGTGTCCGGGAACAGGAAGCCCTCGAGGCGGTTCGTCTCGCCATAGGGGATGTCCTCCAGGAACCAGTAGTCAAAATGCGTGTTTGCGGCGCTCTCGCCGAGCTTTTCGGCCGTGCAGACCTCGTTTTTCTCCAACAGGGCGAAGATCTGCGCGCATGTTGCGCCCTCCGGCAGCATGACGCGCACGGTCGTGCGGGTGCCGCCGCTCTCCGTCATGCCGCTGACAAGGGCATGATAGTCATAGTTATAGGCCAGCTCATAGGTTCCCGCGTCCATGCGGCCCGCGGAATGCGTAAACTTGCAGTAGAGCTTGAAAAGCCACGGGTACTGGATGAGGCCGTTTTCGTGCAGCATGTCGGCGATGGCATCGAGCGAGGCATTCTCCGGCACGGTGACCTGAATGGTATCGCTCGAGCGGCCGAAGGCCAACACATCCGTCGCGCAGGCCCAGGCGGCATACCCGGCCCCGACGGAGACGACGGCGACGATCACCACATAGAGGATGATCTTCACGAACAGCGGCACGATGCGCTTGTGGCGCTTGCGGGGCGGCTCCGGAGGAAGCTCCTCCTCGGGCTGCGGCTCCTCGAATTCGCCGTAGTCGTCGAACGTATGGCCGAAATCCGGCGTAAAATCGTCCGGCTCCGGCGTCCCCGGTTCGGCGGCCTGCTGCGGCTCGTCCGGCGTTTTGTCCAGCTCGGCGCGCGCTTCGGCCAGGATCTCGTCGATGGATCGGCCGTCGCTGCGATGTTCCTCAGTCATGGGATGCCTCCTCCCCGTTCCAGACAACCTGCGCAGCGATGCGTGCAGCCGTTTCCGCGCCGCACAGCGCCTCGACGAGCGCCAGCCCAAAGGCAAAGGCACTTCCGGCGGCGCGGCCCGTGATGAAATTTCCGTCGCGCACGACGCCAGCATTCTGCATGACGGCCCCGCGCATCTCCGGCTCCATGCCGGGGTAGCAGGTGGCGCGGCGGCCCTCCAGAAGGCCAAGCTCCGCCAGCACCGTCGGCGCGGCGCAGATGGCGGCGACCCATTTTCCGGCCTGCGCCATTTCCCGTGCGGCACGGAGCACCGGTTCGCAGCCGCGGATGGAGCGGACGCCTCCCAGCCCGCCGGGCAGGATGAGCATGTCCGCCTTCGTCAGCTCGGCCGCTTCCGCCGCGCAGTCCGCATGGACCGGGATGCCGTGGCTGCCGGGGATGTCCGTCCCGCCGATGCCGGCGAGGCGTACCTCGACTCCGGCGCGACGCAGCAGATCGCAGGGCACGATGGCCTCCGCTTCTTCAAAACCGGCTCCAAGGATGAGATATACCATGTGTCAGTTCTCCTTCAGGCATTCCTGCACGCGCAGGAAAATTTCGTTGTGGATGTCGTCGATCGAGCGCATTTTACCGTCCTTTGCGCAGGCGATGACCGTCCAGCCGTAGTACTTTGCCGCCTGCAGGCCCGTGGCGCGGCAGCGGCGCAGATAGTCCATATTCTGCTCGTGGATGTCCGCGTGCGTGTGCGTATCGTGCTCGCGGCGGCGCAGCATCTGGCCCGTCAGCTCCGTCGGCACATCGAGATACAGCACGAGGTCCGGCACGGGCAGGCCCATATGGCGGTATTCCAGATCATAGAGCCACGCAAAAAACTTCTCGCGGTCCTGCTCCGGCTCCTTCGAGGCCTGATGGACGGCGTTTGAGGTCGTATAGCGGTCGGAGAGCATCAGGCCGCCGTTCCGGTAATACTCGCCCCAGACCTTGCGGAAGGCCGCAAAGCGATCGACGGCATAGAAGGTCGAGGCCGTGTAGGCGTTGACGTCCGAGGGACGCGCGCCGAACTCGCCGCCGAGATACATCCGGATGAGGGCGGACGACGGCTCCGTATACTGCGGGAAGACCATCGTGCGGAAGTCCACGCCCCGCGCCTCCAGCCGGCGGGTCAGGAGCGAAAACTGCGTGGATTTGCCCGAGCCGTCCGTTCCTTCAAAAACGATCAGTTTGCCCATGGGTCACTCCTTCTTTCCGCGCGCCCGCCATGCGGCGAACACGAATTTCGGCAGGCGCATCATGCGCCCGATGCGGCTCGGCTCGCGCAGCAGGCGATAGAGCCACTCCAGCTGCAGGCGGATCATCCACTTCGGCGCACGGCGCACCGTCCCGGCAAAGCCGTCCAAACTGCCGCCGAGGCCGATCATCAGGCGGACGTTCAGCTCCGCGCGGTGGTCGTGCATGAAGCACTCCTGCTTCGGCGCGCCGAGGCAGACGAACACGACGTCGGCTCTTGCCTCGTTGATGCGCGCGATGATGGGAGCTTCGTCCTTGAAATAGCCGTCCGCCGTGCCGCAGATACACAGCTTCGGGTGGGTCTTCTTCATATTCTCGGCCGCCTGCTCCGCGATGCCGGGCTTGCTGCCCAGAAGGTACAGCCTTCCGCCGGTCTCCTCGAGCACACCGAGCAGATTCGCAGCAAAATCGATGCCCGCGACCTTCTCCTTCAGCGGCGTACCGAGAATTTTCGCTCCCAGCACAACACCTGCGCCGTCCGGCAGGACGAGCGAGGCCTCGTTCAGGATCGCGCGGAACGACTCGTCATGCAGGGCCTCATAGGCCATTTCGGCATTCGGCGTCACACAGTACGAGGCCTCGGGCCGCTGCAGCAGCGCCCGCGCCGTATCGAGCGCCTCCGCCATGGTCACATTATCATATTGTACGCCCAGAACATTCGTCTTCATGCGCACACCTCTTCCATTATCGTTTTCGTATCTTTTATTTTACCATACTTGCCCGCCCTTGTCTACTCCCGGCGGGCCGTGCGGCGCGCACATTTCTTTCCGCCGCGCATACTATGGGGTAAAAGCGGGCCGGCACGGCTGTACTCCGCTTTTAACTGAGGCAGCACCGCATAATTCCCCTTCAGCCTTCGCCGAATGCTCTTGCTGAATTGAGCGGTATTGCCCTGATTCTTCCGGGAGGTTATCGTATGCCAGACAAACCCCTTGAGCAGGCCTGCGATGCACGTGTCTGCATTCATACCGATCAGATTCTGGACAGCTGCATGGATAAGGACTGCGTGGAGGATCTGCGCGTCTATCTCACCCGCGAGTCGCAGGCGGCGCTCGACCGCTCCACCGGCGCCAAGACCCGCTGCGCCGAGCTGCTGTTCGCGCGCGTGGAGGTCGAGCCGCTGGCCTATAAGCGCGGGCACTATGCGGTCGACCTGACGTTCTACTACCGCATCCTCGGCGATGCGACCGTCGGCGGAACGCGCCCCGTCACCATCACCGGCCTTGCGGTCTTCACAAAGCGCGTTGCGCTCTACGGCGGGCGCGGCAAGGCAAAGACGTTCTCGAGCACGGACGCGCTGCCCACGCCGGACGGCCTGCTGCAGGACCGCCTCCCCGTCGGTGTCGTCGAGGCCCTCGACCCGATGATCCTGGCCTCGAAGGTCCGCGAGGTCTGCGACTGCTGCCGCTGCGAGACGGAGCTGACGGAGATCCCGCCCGCCATTGCCGAGGCGCTCGGCGAGGAGCTCGTGCTCACGGGCGGCACGCGGCGGCTGTATGTGACGGTCGGGCAGTTTTCGACTGTGCGGCTCGAGCGCGGCGCACAGCTGGCCGTCCAGAGCGGCGGCTACTGCATGCCCACGCGCGAATGCTGCGACGATGAGGGCTGCGAGGAGGACCCCTGCGAGCTGTTCAGCCGGGTGGACTTCCCTGTCCGCGCCTTCTACCCCGAGGGAAGCGACTGCGGCGGAACAGCCTGCTGCGGCAGCTGCGGAAAGTAAGCGGGGAGAAACGAGCAGCGGCGCAAACGCGCCGCTGCTCTGGCCGTCAAAACGGAACAGGGTTCCGGAATTGTCATCGCGAGGCCCCGAAGGGGCCGTGGCAATCTCGCAGTACCATATTGGATAACAAGCAGGCCTCGGCGAAAACGTAACCGGTTACAGGAGATTCCCACGTCGCTTCGCTCCTCGGAATGACAAAATCGGGAGCCTGCCGGCGCGCCGCTGCTCAGCTTGTCAAAAAAGTCCCTTGGGCTTTTTTGACAAGCTGCTTTCAGAATTGCAAAATGAATTTTTGTAGCATTATTTTGCAATTCTGCCGCTGCGGCGGGTTATGGAACGCGAAAGGAAACCCTGACGGTTTCCTTTCACACTATCCTTCCCTCCGAGACTTTCGGCTAGACAGATTTTTTTGACAGTCAGAGCAGCGGTGCAAACGCGCCGCTGCTCTGACTATATATCAGGATATCAGGTATATCAGGTGTTCCGCTTCTGCGGCTCAAAGTGCACATCGAGCTGCGGGTAGGGGATGGCGATGCCGCGGGCGTCCAGCTCGCGCTTGACGGCCTCGTTCACGGCGAAGCGCACGTCGAGGTAGTCGCCGCTTGCAGTCCACAGCATCAGCAGGTACTGGATGCTGCTGTCCTGATAGTTGTTCAGCACAACCAGCGGGGCAGGATCCTGCAGTGCCTTCGGATGCTGTGCCGCGGCGAGCAGGGCCTCGCGGACCTTCTCCGCCGGAGCGTCATACGACACGCCGATATAGAGGTCCACGCGGCGGCGGCCCTCGACGGAATAGTTGCAGATGCGCGCCGAGGCGGCGTCGCTGTTCGGGATGTAGATGCGCTTGCCATCGACCGTGGCGAGCTTCGTATACGAAACGCTGATCTCCTCCACGGTGCCGCTGTCGCTGCCGATCTCCACAAAGTCGCCGACGTGGAACGGGTGCGTCGTCAGGAGCGTCACGCTGCCGACCACGTTGGAAAGCGCGTTCTGCACGGCAAGCGAAATGGCAAGGGAGACGACACTCAGGATGGCGACGAGCGACGTGACGTCCACGCCGAGGGAGCTTGCCGCCACGAGCACGAGGATGGTATAGAGCAGGGCTCGCATGGCCGCCCGCAGGAACGAGAACATCGTCCGCTCCAGCCGGGAACGTTCGAGCACGCGGTCAAACAGCTTCAGCAGCAGCTTGACGAGCAGAAGCCCGATCACGACGATGAGGATGACCGGGACGAGCTTCTGCAGCGTCAGAGATGCAAAAAATTTCTTGATGGAAGCCAGATCCATGGCTTACGCCTCCGCTTCCGGCAGGGTCTCCTGCTTGGACCCCCGCAGGCGCTTGTCGGCATCGACATACTGCATGAGCTCGTCGCCCGTGATGGTTTCCTTCTGGAGCAGATACAGGGCGACCTCGTCGAGCAGGCCGCGGTTCTCGGCCAGAATTTTCTTGGCCTGATCGTAGCTGTCGTTCAGGAGCTTGCGGACCTCTTCGTCCGCGGCGGCGGCCGTCGTCTGGGCGCAGTCGGTGTAGGACTGGCCGTCGAGGTACTCGTTGCCCTTCGTCGTCAGCGCCATGAGGCCGATGCGGTCGCTCATGCCGTACTGCATGACCATCTTGCGTGCCAGATCCGTCGCGCGCTCGATGTCGTTCGACGCGCCGGTCGTCTCAATGCCGAACACGGTCTGCTCTGCGGCGCGGCCGCCGAGCATGGTGCGCAGCTCCACGAGCAGCTCGTCGCGGGAGTTGAGGTACTTCTCCTCCTCCGGCATCTGCATGGTGTAGCCCAGCGCGCCGGACGTGTGCGGGACGATGGTGATCTTGGAAACGGGCTGCGTGTGCTTCTGCAGCGCGGCCACGAGCGCATGGCCGACCTCGTGATAGGCCACAATACGCTTTTCGATGTCCGTCAGAACGGTGCCCTTCTTCTCGGTACCCGCGATGACGACCTCGAACGACGTCAGCAGGTCCTCCTGGTTCACGGTCTGGCGGCCCATGCGCACGGCACGCAGCGCCGCCTCGTTGACGAGGTTGGCAAGGTCCGCGCCGACTGCGCCCGCCGTGGCCTGTGCGATCTTCTTGAGGTCGACGTCCTCGGCAAGGCGGATGTTGCGCGTGTGGACGAGCAGGGTCTGGTAACGGCCCTCCAGATTCGGGCGGTCGACAATGATGCGGCGGTCAAAGCGGCCCGCGCGCAGCAGGGCCTTATCCAGAATTTCGGGGCGGTTCGTCGCCGCGAGGATCACGACGCCCTTCGAGGAATCGAAGCCGTCGATCTCGGCAAGCAGCTGGTTCAGGGTCTGCTCGCGCTCGTCGTTGCCGCCGAGGCGGCTGTCACGGCTGCGGCCGATGGCGTCGATCTCATCGATAAAGATGATAGCCGGGGCGACCTTGCTGGCCTCCTGGAACAGATCGCGCACGCGGCTCGCGCCGACGCCGACGAACATTTCCACGAAGTCTGAGCCGGAGATGGAGAAGAACGGCACACGGGCCTCACCCGCCACGGCCTTGGCCAGCAGCGTTTTGCCGGTGCCGGGGGAGCCGACGAGCAGCGCGCCCTTCGGCAGCTTCGCGCCGATGGCGGCATATTTCTGCGGATTGTGCAGAAAATCGATGATCTCGACAAGCGATTCCTTCGCTTCGTCCTGACCGGCGACATCGCGGAACGTCACGCCGGTCTCCTTTTCCATATAGACCTTGGCCTTGCTCTTGCCGATGCTGCCGATGGCACCGAAGCCGCCGGCTCCGCCGCCGCTGCGCGAGATGATGAAGCGCATGAGCAGGCTGAGCAGCGCCAGCATCAGCAGTGGGAACAGCACCCACGAGAACAGGAACGTGAACGTGCTGTTCTCGACGATCTCGCCGCTGAACTCCACCCGATTGTCCTCCAGCGTCGAAATGAGGGACGTCAGATCCACATTGGGCAGCAGGCCGGTGTAATACACGGTGCGCTGTGACTTCGACAGGGCCATCTCATCCCGGCGCAGGAACTGGATGCGGTCGGACTGGATCTCGACCTGCGAAATGGCATCGGTCTCCACTGCACTGAGGAAGGCATCATAGGTGACCTGCTTCTCTCCGGCGGAGAACACATTGCTGAGCAGGCTGTTGAACAGCAGCGTCACGGCAACGGCAATGATCACGATCGTCAGGATGGAGAATCTGCGGCGGTCGCCGTTGCGGTTATCATTATTATTATTTCCGTTTGGTCTGTTTTGCGGGCTTTGATTCGCCATGGAATCGGCCTCCTTTCGCTTCTCCTGCATCATACCATATTTTGGTGCTTTCTGCAATTCTCACGGCAAAATGTGCTGTAAATTTTCTGTGAATTTGGATTTTTGTCCGGATTTCGGCCCGTTTCGCGCCGGTCCGACGATTCTCGGTGTTGTCTCCGGCGCGATTCTTTGCTATAATATAGGGAAGTTCTGATTCAATCAGCAAGAGTGGATGGCGAGAGATTTTTTGGCAAGGCGAGGTATGGAAAACGCAGGAATACTTTGTGTACCCGCAAGGGGCATGCCGCATCCGTAAGGCGGCAAAGCCGCCAACGGCTGCGCAATACCACAAACTTTCCATACCGATGGATTGACGAAAAAGCTCCGGCATCCGCCGCAGATGATTGATTCAGAGCTTCCCAAGGTAATGAAATCGCAAAAGGCGTATCGTGCGCCGGAAAGCAGAGGCATCCATGAAAGAATATACCAAAGAGCCGAGAAAGCCGTGCGAGGCCGCGCAGGAATCGCTGCCTGAGGATATGATCGAGGGCCGCAACGCCGTCACCGAGGCGCTGCGCAGCGGCCGCACCATCAACAAGGTGTTTCTGGCCGACGGCGACACGGACCGTGCGCTCGGCCGCCTTGCCGCCATGGCAAAGGAAAGCGGCGCCGTCGTCGTGCGCGTCGACCGCCGCAAGCTCAACGACATGAGCCCCACGGGCGCGCATCAGGGCATTATGGCTGCCGTCGCCGCCCATGACTATGCCACGGTCGATGATATGCTGAACGCCGCGCAGGAAAAGGGCGAGACGCCCCTGCTCGTCATCTGCGACGAGCTGTCCGATCCGCACAACCTCGGCGCGATCATCCGCACGGCGGAATGCGCGGGCGCGCACGGCGTCATCATCCCCCGCCGCCGCAGCGTCGGCCTGACGGCCGTCGTCGGCAAGGCCTCGGCCGGTGCGCTCGAATATATGCCCGTGGCCCGCGTTGCGAACCTCGTCGCCACGATCCGCGATCTGAAGGCCCGCGGCATCTGGGTGTTCGGCACGGCAGCCGACGGCGACACGACCCTCACCGGTGCGGACCTGCGCGGCCCGGCCGCCATCGTCATCGGCAATGAGGGCAGCGGCATGAGCCGCCTTGTCGCAGAGAGCTGCGATCTTAAGGTTAGTATTCCCCTGAAGGGCCACATTTCATCCCTGAATGCCTCGACGGCCGCCGCCGTGCTGCTGTATGAGGCCGTTCGCCAGAGAGGATAATCCATGAACCACCGTCAGCCGGAACAACTGAATAACGCGCAGTTCCCGGCTGAGTCAGAGCCGGAATATACGCTCGAGGAGATCATGGCCGAATTCGGCGCGCCGCAGGAGCCGGAGCCGATCCCGGAGCCGGTGCCCGAGCCGGAGCCGGTGTCTGAGCCGGAGCCGGTGCCCGAGCCGGAGCCGATCCCGGAGCCTGAGCCGGTGCAGCCGGAGCCGCAGCAGGCTTCTCCGCCGGAACCGCAGCCGGAGCGCGTGCACGTGTTCCGCCCCGTACCGGACCGGCGTCCGCCGCGGCCGGAGCGCAGCGCTCCCGCGCCGAAGCCGAAGGCAAAAAAGCGGCCTGTGCAGGTCGTCGAGCGGCCGAAGCCGGAGCCGGAGCCGCCCACGCCGCAGCAGGCCCTGCAGCTGTGCAGCGCCGGGCTCGGCGGGCGGCGCGCCCGCCTGACGGTCAGCGGACTTCTGATGCTGATGCAGCTTCTGCTCGTGTGCTACGGGCAGTTTTCGCTGCAGTTTTTGCCGTTCCTGAGCGGAAAGCTGCAGCTGCTGCTCCCGGCGGCGCTGCTGGGCGTCCAGATGCTGCTGTCGGCAGACGCCCTGTGGCAGGGCGTGCGCGATCTCGTGCACCCGAGCCTCTATACGCCGGGGGCCGTGCTGTGTGTGCTGGCGCTTTTGGACAGCGTGCAGCAGCTCTCCGCCGGAACGCCGGGCTACGCCGCCCCGGCAGCCCTTGTGCTGTTCGGCCTGCTCCACGCCCTGACGCGCGAGCGCGAGGGCCTGACCCGCACGCTGCGCGCCGTCTGCGGCTTTGACCGGCCGCTCGGCGTGCGCCATGTGCCGCAGCTCCTGCCAAACGAGGACGGCCTGCGCTGCGCGCCCGGCGACACCCGCGACTTTATGCGCCATCTCTCCGACCCGGACCCCGCCGCGCGCGCCTTCCGGATCTATACCCTCCTTGCCCTGCCCGGCACACTGCTCGCCGCGCTGGCCCTGTCGCGACTTGGCCCGATGGGCTTTGTGCGCTGCTGGCTCATCCTGCTGCTCGGCGCGACGCCCTGCGCCGCCATGCTGTCGTTCGCGCGGCCGTTTTCCGCGCTGGCACGGCGGCTGGCCTCATTCGGCGCGGCCCTGTGCGGCTGGCATGGAGCCCGCGTGCTCGGCGGAAAGCACACCGTCATCCTCCGCGACGAGGATGTGTTCCCCGCGAACAACATCACCTCCAGCGGCATGAAGCTCTACGGCACGCTGCCCGCCGGGCAGGTGCTGTCCTATGCGCTTGCCGCGCTCGAGGCGGCGCAGGATCCCCTCGCCGCCCTGTTCGACCGGCTTCTGCAGGCCCAGTTCGGCCGCCGCTGCCGCGCGGACGCCTATCGCTGCTATGACGGTGGCGGCATCGGCGCGCAGATTGGGCAGGACGTCGTCCTTGTCGGCTCGCTGCCGTTCATGCGCAGCATGGGCGTGCACATGTCCGACGGCGCGCGTGTGCGGCAGGCCGTTTATGTGTCCGTCAACGGTGAGCTGGCCGGAATTTTTGCCGTGAAATACAAGCCGAGCGCTTCGACCCGCGCCGGGCTGCGCGCCCTGCTGGCCAATCCCGGCAACTCCGTCATCCTCGCCACGCGGGACTTCCTCATCACGCCGGAGCTGCTCGCGGCACGCTATGAGCTGGCCGTCGGCGGCATCGCCTTCCCCGTCTACTCCGAGCGGCTGCGCCTGTCTGAGGCCGTCGGCGGCGAGGCGGACGCGCAGGGCGCGCTCATCGCCAAGGAGACGTTCGGGGCCTTTGCCTCGGCCGTTGCCGCCGCGCAGACGCTGCGCAGCACAACGCGCTTCTCCACGATCCTGAGCCTGCTGTCCGGCATTCTGGGGCTCTGCTTGTGCGCGCTGCTGCTCTACTGGGGCTCGGCGGCCGCCGTTTCGCCGTTCCACATTGCCGCGTTCCAGCTCATCTGGGCACTTGTGGCCGGTTTTCTGTCCGGTATTCTGCAAAGACTCTGAATTTTTGGCTCGTTTGCACAAAAGCAAGTAATATTATTCGTGCACTTTTCACAATTCTGTAATTATAATTGAAAAACGCTGGGAAATCGTGTATAATAAATTCAATTGTGGCACGGAATCGATATGCCGCCCGCAGCGGGAGGGCATCTTGGCCTCTGCGCTGTTTAGAAAGGAGTTTTCAACTATGTACACTGCGAAGGATATCCGCAACCTTGCTCTGCTGGGCCACGGCGGCGACGGCAAGTCCGCCCTGTGCGAGAGCATGCTTTATGTGACCAAAGCGATCACCCGTCTCGGCAAGCGCGCCGACGGCACGACCGTTTCTGACTTTGATGACGAAGAGAAGAAGAGACAGTACTCTATCAAGACGTCTGTCATCCCCGTCGAATTCGGCGGCTGCAAGCTCAACGTGCTGGACAACCCCGGCTACTTTGACTTTGCTGCGGAGATCGTACAGTCCCTGCGCGTTGCGGATGCCGGCCTGATCTGCCTGACCGCGAAGTCCGGCATCGCCGTCGGCACCGAGAAGGGCTGGAAATCCCTGGCCGACGCCGGTCTGCCCGCAATGTTCTATGTTTCGAAGCTCGACGAGGAGCATGCGAACTTCTTCAATACGTTCGACTCCCTGCGCGATATCTTCGGCGCCTCCGTCATCCCCTTCACGTTCCCGATCCTGCACGGCGAAGAGGCCGTCGGCGTTGTCGATCTCGTCTCCAAGAAGGCCTACGACGTCTCCGGCAAGGAGATCGCTCTGCCCGCCGAGGCGGAAGAGAAGATCGAAGAGTACATGGCCGAGCTGAATGAGCAGGTCGCCGAGACCGACGAAGCCCTCATGGAGAAGTTCTTCATGGAGGAGCCGTTCACCGAAGAAGAGCTGCTCAAGGGCATCAAGGAAGGCATCCGTCAGCGCTCCGTCACGCCGGTCTTCTGCGGCTGCGCGATGAACGGCCTCGGCACCGCCGCCCTGCTGGACAACCTCGTCCGCTTTGCTCCGTCCCCGCTGGAGGGCAAGCCCGCCGTCCGCGTCGACGAGGAAGGCAAGGAGTCCGAGTTCCCGCTGAATCCCGACGGCCCCGCAACCGCGTTCGTGTTCAACACCGTCGCCGACCAGTACGGCAAGAACTCCTACTTCAAGGTCCTCTCTGGCAACATCGAAGACACCATGACCGTTGTTAACGCCCGCACCGGCGACAATGAAAAGCTCGGCAACACGTTCTTCCCGAAGGGCAAGGACAACGCCAAGACCGCGAAGGTCTGCTGCGGCGACATCGGCGTGTTCACGAAGCTTGCCTCCGTCCGCACCGGCGACACGCTCTGCCAGCCCGGCAAGCTCGTCACCATCAAGCCCATGACCTATGCAGAGCCCTGCTACCGCATGGCCATCTACGCCAAGACGAAGGGTCAGGAAGACAAGGTCGCCGCCGGTCTCGTCAAGCTGAACGAGGAAGACGCCTCCTTCACCTACGGCAACGATCCGGAGACGAAGGAAATGATCATCGCCGGTGTCTGCGACATCCACCTGAGCGTCATCATTGCCAAGCTCCTGAGCAAGTATAAGGTCGAGGCCGAGCTCCGCCCTGCAAAGATCGCCTACCGTGAGACCATCAAGAAGAAGGTCGAGATCCACGGCCGTCATAAGAAGCAGTCCGGCGGCCACGGCCAGTTCGGCGACGTTTACATCCGCTTCGAGCCGCAGAGCGAGTCCGAGGATATGATCTTCGCCGATGAGACCGTCGGCGGCTGCGTGCCGAAGAACTTCATCCCGTCCGTCGAAAAGGGCCTGCGCAACTGCATCGGCAAGGGCGTTCTGGCCGGTTATCCGGTCGTGTTCCTGAAGTCCACGCTGTACTTCGGCTCCTATCACCCCGTTGACTCCTCCGATATGGCGTTCCAGACCGCTGCCGGCATCGCCTACAAGGAAGGCCTGCCCACCGCCGGTCCGACCCTGCTCGAGCCGATCGGCGAGCTGAAGGTCTTCATCCCGGACGCCAACATGGGCGATATCATCGGCGACCTCAACAAGCGCCGCGGCCGCGTGATGGGCATGAACCCCGATCCCGACAACCGCGGTTGGCAGATCGTCGAGGCTGAGGTACCCATGGGCGAAATGAGCAGCTACGCCATCGACCTGCGTTCCATGTCGCAGGGCCGCGGCTCCTACAGCCTCAAGTTCGTCCGCTACGAGGAAGTCCCGCAGATCAATCAGGCGAAGATCATCGAGGACGCCAAGAAGGCAGACGAGGAATAATCCAGAAATCACAATGGCCGGTGCGAGAATTCGCACCGGCCATTTATTATCGTTTCTTTTCACATTCCTGCAGCATGGCGCGGAAGCCGCGCTGCAGCAGCGGCAGGTCCTCGTGTGCCTCGTAATAGGCGTGCCCGGAGTGCGGGAGCATCGTGACGACGGCCTGCGGATTCTCCGCAAACCCCCGCGCGCTCCGCACGGAGACAAGCTCGTCCCGTTCCGAAAAATACGCCCGGCAGGGCACGGCGAGCTGCCGCACGAGCGGCCGCGTCCGGCGGATCTCACCGAACAGCTCGAAAAAGCGCGGCGGCCAGCCGGCATAGTGCAGCACATTGCGGTCCCGCTCCACGCCATAGGCCGCAACCGCCGCCTGCCCCCACGGGTCCCTCGGCGTGCCGCCGTAGTTCAGCCACGCATTGCGCAGCGCGCGGGGACGGACGTGCACATGGAGCGGCACATTCAGCAGGAACAGGCCCTCGACCGGCGAACGCACGGCCTCCTGCACGGCAAACAGCGTCCCCATGGAATGCGCCGCGATCACGACCGTCTCATGCCGTGCGCGCAGTTCGGCAAACGCCTGCCGGGTCTGCTCCCGCCAAACCGCCATGGAGGCCGCAGAGAAATCCCGCGCACCACCGCCATGCCCCTGCAGAAGCAGATTGCAGGAGGACCAATCCTGCGGCACGAGCGGCAGGAAGGGGGCAAACTGCGCGGGCGACCCGAGGATGCCGTGCACGAACAGCACCGCGCAGGCTGCGCCAGGCAGAAGGCGCTTTTTCGTCTCGCGTATCATGGTGGCTCCTCCGTTCAAGTTCATTTTCGCTCAGACTTGTTCTCCATTCGCTCAGCAAGCTCGTCGAACGTGACAAATCGATAGCCGAGTGTACGGAGCAGACTGATGATAGCCTCGACCTTCCGGCGGTAGGTCAGCAGTCCGCGGTGGAGATAATACTGGTCATAGAGCTTCAGTCCCGCAAGCTCCGGCTGATGCTGCCGCGAAAGCTCAAACGGATGCAGATAAAACACATAGTAATCCTGTTCGCGCAGATAGCTGCGCAGGAGCGGCAGGACAAAGCTCCAGTTGCTCAGGCGCACATAACCGCCGCCGGAGATCGGGTAATTCTGCCCGAACAGGCGCTGGCACGACAGGCTGAACTCGTAAAACTCGCCCTTGCGGTAGATGCCGGGGCGCAGCTCGCGGTAGCTCGTCATGTCCAGATGCTTCACATGGCGCGCGGCCGGGAAGTCCATCCGGCTCGAATCGTAGCGGAAGCCAAGCTGCCGCACAATATCGAGCTTTTCCTCGTCCAGTCCGAAGCACGGCGCGCGATAGCCGCTGACCTGCGTGTGAAAGGCCGCCTCAAGCTGCTGCTTGCCCGCGAGCGTCGCGCGGCGGAAGTGCTCGTCGTCCATGCCGCACGGCGGCACATGCTCCAGCCCGTGCAGCGCGAGGCGGTGGCCCCGGTCAACATAGCGCTGCACCCGCTCCTGCTCTCGCAGAGCCGTCCGGCAGACGGCGAACATCGTCGCGCGAATTTGATATTGTTCCAGCAGGCGGATATAGATATCCAGCCCGTCCAGCATGTGCCGCCTCACCCGCTGCCCGGACTTTGCCACGCACTCCGTGTCGGCAAAATCCTCGACATCGATCGTGAAAACGGCGTATTTCTCTCTCTTCATTTCCCTGCTCGCTGTATTCCGGATTGGCAGGCGTTACCCGCCGGGAGTCTCTATTGTAATGCATGTGCGGGTGGAAGTCAACCGGCAGGACCACAGGCCGCACGAAAAGCAGACGAACCCGGCAGAAATCCCGCCGGGTTCGTCTGAAATGTGTGATTTGATCGTTTCTGCGCGAAAAAGATCGATTTTTGGGATCGTCCGCACCGAACTTGGGAAATATTATTTCCCCGCCCGTCTGTTTCGACAGATTATCCTGCCGGAATATGATACCTTTAATCGCGGGATGCACGCGGCGCGAGCGCGACCGCCACGGCCGTCATGTCATCCTCTGCCGGAAGGCCTGCGATGAGCAGCGCAGCAAGCTCCCGCGGCGAATCTCCCGCAAAGCCCGCCACGGCGCTCTCTGCATCTCCCGCGCCATCGCTGACCAGAACGAGCATCTCTCCTCCCCGAAGGGACAGCCGGTACCGCTCCGGCGCGTGGTCTCCTCCCACCCCCACGCCCGGCGGAAGCGAGGCTGTCCCCAGTTTTTTGACCGTATCCCCGCAGCGCAGGTACGACGGCGCTGCGCCCCACTTCAGCAGCTCCGCCTCCCCGCTGGTCAGATCGATGTGCAGCAGGTCCACGGTGGAAAAGCAGCCGTCCCCGCGCAGCAGGTAGGTCCCGTTCAGGATGCGCAGCGCATCGAGCGGCGCAACACCTGCGCGCAGCAGGTCGCCGAGCAAATGCACACAGTCTGTGCTCAGTCCGGCGGCGGGCTCCCCCGTGCCCATACCGTCGCACAGCAGCACATAGTAATCGTTCCGCGGGCCGGGGAAACAGGCGCCCCGGTCGCCGTTCGCGGCGGCCCCGTGCCGCCCGGCCGTGCAGATGCCCGTCACGGCGCGGTAGCGCGGTGCATCGGGCTGCGGCGCGCCAAGCTCGGCCTGCATCCGGCGCAGATATTCCGCCACGCAGCCGAATTCCTCAGACAGCAGTGCGCGGCTCTCCTGCAGCTGCACGCGGTAGCGGCGGCGGTAGAGCATGCTCTCCAGCTCCTGATCGAGCGCCGCAAGGAAGCCGTCAAAATGGCAGCAGCCCTCGCGGAACTCCGCCGGGAAGTCCGCAGCCTCCGCCTTGCCGCGCTGCAGCAGCCGCCCGGCTGCCTGCTCGAGCGCATCATAGGTCTGGCGGGCATTGTGCTGCCAGCAGCGGTGGAAGCGCGCACAGCAGCGGCAGATGCGCTCCGCCGCCCCGTCATAGACGCTGTCCGCCTCGCTCTGGCCTCGCTCCTGCACCGGGAGCTGAGCCTGCAGCAGCTCGAGCACCTGCGCCGCATCCCCCATGCGGCGCGCGGCCAGCTCCTCCGCCGCGGCGGGGCCAGAGGCCCGGAGCGCACCGGTCCGCCGCAGCCACAGTCCGAGCGGTATGCCGATGCCGACGGCGGCAAATGCGGCGGGCGTCCCCACACCGCCCAGCCACAAAACGCCGCAGCACAGCGCGCCGCCGAGGAGCACGCGGACGAGATCACTGCGCACGACCCGCGCCGTCACGGCAGGCAGCAGCAGAGCCGCCGTCACGCTCCAGCCGAGATTTCCCGTCAGGCCGAGCGCCGCAGCGGCAGCGCACACGGCCGACAGCTCCGGCGCGCCGTAGACCATGGCGCAGCCCCCGATGAGCCCCGGATCGACGGGCAGACCGAGCGCCGTCAGGCCGCTCAGCCCGCTCAGCAGCGCCGCAAAATACAGCGGCCGCCCCCGCTCTCCCGCTCCGGTCCCGCAGCGCAGGACGGCCGTCCCCACACCGGCCGCCGCGCTGACCGTGAGCCACTGCAGGGTGGGCCGCCACCCGCCGTTCCCGCCGAAGACCTGCAGGCTGCCGAGCACAAGGGCCGTTCCGGCCGCCATGGCAGGCAGGAACCACCGCGTCGCCGGGAGCGCCGTGCCCTGAAACACCACGATCGCCGCCAGCAGCAGGGCCGTCAGCGCGATGCGCTCGGCCGCCATGGCAGGCTCGCACAGCAGGGCATAGCCCGCCGCCGCGCCGAGCGCCGCCGACAGAGATCGCCGCCCGAACGGCAGCGAAGCCGTCAGGCAGGCCCCGAGCGGCAGGGCCAGCCCGCCGATCTGCGCCCCGGCCGTCAGGAAGCCGCTCCCGAGCAGCAGCAGGCACTCCCCGAGCCCGTGCAGCCGGACGGACGCACGCGGCAGCCGCTGTTTCGCCAGAAGCTGCTGAGAACCGGACTTTTTCATGAGCTCCTCCCCTCTCCGGTGCGCGGAGAAGGCCGAGCCGCCGCGCTGCCGAACGATTTGTCCCGATTTTAGCACGCAGGGCGCAAGAGTTTTGTCGGGAAATCGGAGCGGAAATTTTTCCGGGAAAAACTTGTGCAGCTTCCGGAAACCGTGTATAATATTGCCATTGAGGTGATAAATATGGGTAAGGAACTGGAATTCAAGCTGGCCGCCGCAAACGACGCCGTTCTGGACTGTCTGCTGGGCGACCCCGAAACGGCCGCGCGGATGGAGGGCCCCATCGTGTGCACGCCGATGGAAACGACCTATTTTGACACGGAGACGAATGCGTTCCGCACAAATCACTGGACGCTCCGCCGCCGTCAGGAGGGCAGCCGCAGCGTCGTCTGCGTCAAGACGCCCCAGCCGGAGCCGTTCGCCCGCGGCGAATGGGAGGTCGAGGCCCGGGCGGTGGACGACGCCGCCATCGAATGGCTGCTGGACTTCGGCGCGCCGCGGCAGCTGCTGCAGCTCTACGGCGAAGCGCCGCTGCGCCCCGTGTGCGGCGCGCGATTCCTGCGCCGCAGCGTCATGCTCTGTCTGGCGGACGGCAGCCGCGCCGAGCTGGCGTGCGACTGCGGCGTGCTGCACGGCAAAACGGAGGAGCTTCCGTTTGCCGAGGTCGAGCTGGAGAGCAAGGAGGGCGCGCCGGACGCCGCAAAGGCCCTTGCCGACCGGCTGGCGAAGCAGTATAACCTGCGCTGGGAGCCGCTGAGCAAATTTGCCCGTGCCAATGCGCTGAAATGACAAAAATGCCGGGAGCTTTCGCTCCCGGTCAGCTTGTCGAAAGAATCCCTTCGGGATTTTTCGCCAACCTGCCTTCAAAATTGCAAATGAAATTTTTGTAGAATTATTTTGCAATTTTGCCGCTGCGGCGGGTTATTGAACGCGAAAGGGAACCCTGACGGTTCCCTTTCACACATTCCTTCCCTCCGAAACTTTCGGCTGGGCATTTTTTCGACAGTCAGAGATGCCGGGAGCTTTCGCTCCCGGCATCAGTTTATTTATGCAGCAGACTTACTGGACGTCCTCGATCAGGCCGTAGCCGCCGTCGTTTCTCTTATAGACCACGGCGAACGCGCCGTCGTTCTCCTCATCCTTGAAGGCAAAGAAGCTGTGCTCCAGGAGCTCCATCTGCAAGATGGCCTCCTCGTGCGTCATGGGCTTCATGGGGAACCGCTTTGTGCGGACGATCTCAAAGGTATTTTCTTCGGGCTCCGGCGCGAAGGACGTGACATCCGGCTGACGGACGAAGGCATCCTGCCGCAGGCGGCGGGCCAGGCGGGTCTTGTTCTTGCGGATCTGGCGCTCGATCGTGGCGACCGCAGCATCGATGGATGCATACATATCGGAAGTCGCCTCGCTGGCGCGGAAATAGGTACCGGCGGCATGAACCGTGATCTCGGCCTTATTGCGATCCTTCTCGACCGAGAAGGTAACAAGTGCCTCCGCATCATCCCGGAAGAAGCGCTCGAGCTTCATGACCTTCTTCTCAGCGTAGGCATGAACGCTCTCGGGCAAGCTGACTTTTTTCTCTGTGAACTGGAATTTCATTCGAAGTCGCTCCTTTCTTGATTGGGCCGATTGGGGATCTGCTGGTATGATTATACCACCTTTTGCCGAAACATGCAAGTAGCGAAAATAAGCTTGCTGCTAAGCCCCGTCCGGGCCCTGCAGCAAGCTGTATTTTTCAGGAGTTTTCCTTTTCCTCCGAGAGAAGCTGATCCATCACAAGGCGGTAGATCGTCTCGGCATTGCGGGAAAACGCCCCCGCCAGACGGTGCGCCTGCTTCTGCGTCGGTGCCATCAGCTCCAGCCGCAAAAGGTCGCTGACCTCGTCGTTCAGGCTCATCTGCACGGTAAAATCGCCGCACTCGCGCTGCCTGATCTCCGTTTTGACAAAGCTGCTGCGCCGCACGTCGCGATTATAGCGCTCCACGGCCGCGCGTGCCCGCTGCATGACGGGATAGGCCACGGAATCCTCCGTCACGGAGCCGGCCTCGCGCCCCTTTTCCGTAATGACATAACGCTCGCCGTCGACCCGCTCCAGATGGCCGGACTCGATCATCTGCGGCACGGCCTCCGCCACGTCGAAATAGCTCAGGCCGTCATCCTGATAGGACAGCTCATAGATCTTCTGCAGATCGACGGGATAGGCGACCCGCGCCATAATATATAAAATCAGGACCTTAACGTCCAGCATATCATGAACAAAGCCATGCCGCTCCATGCTCGCCCGCTCCTTTCTCTCTCATCTCTTGAAAGCAAAATATTATTATACAGGCTTTCGGAAACCCTGTCCAGCCAAAAGTTACGGAGGGAGGAAACGTGTGAAAGGAAACTGTCAGGGTATCCTTTCGCGTTTGATCACCCGCCGCAGCGGAAAAACTGCAAAATAATCTTACAAAGTTCTATTTTACAATTTTGAATGCAGTCCGGCGGAAAAATCCCGAAGGGACTTTTTCGACATACTGTATTATTATAGCAAGTCCGACCGCAATTGACAACTTTTTTTCACCGAAACCGCAAAAATTGCATAGGATGAAGGTAGGAGGTGCTGTCATGTCCAAAACCTGCTTTCTGCTCGGCGGAGACGAGCGCCAGCGCTGGGCCGCACAGGCCCTGCTGGACGCCGGGCTCGAGGTCCGCTGCTGCGGCGTGCCCGGCATGCCTGAGGCGCTCCCGGCTCCCGCCGACTTTGTCATTCTTCCGTTTCCCACCCTGCAGGGCGAGCGCCTGCGCGGGACCGCCGCACCGGAGCGTACCGCCGTGTTCGCCTGCTGCCGCCGCGGTACGCGGGTCTATGGCGGCGGGCTCAGCCCGCTGCGGCAGGCCCTGCTCGACTGCGGCGCGGAGCCTGTCGAGCTTTTCGGCACGGAGCCGCTGACAACGCACAACGCCGTGCCGACAGCCGAGGGCGCCATCGCCCTTGCCGTGCTGCACAGCCCGTACCGGCTGCACGGCGCGCCCTGCCTTGTCATCGGCTACGGGCACATCGGCCGCGTGCTGGCAAACAAGCTGCACGGTCTTTCCGCCCGCGTGACCGTCGCAGCGCGCAGGCCGTCCGACCGCGCCACGGCTGAGGCGTTCGGGCTGGAAGCCGACGAAACTGGCCGCTATGCCCGCGGTCTTGCCTATCACTTTGTGTTCAACACCGTGCCTGCTCCTGTGCTGACGCAGGACCAGCTCGCCGCGCTTCTGCCCGGCTGCCTGCTGCTGGAGCTGGCCTCCGCGCCGGGCGGTATCCCGGCCTGCACGCGGACGGATGTCACCCGCATCGACGCGCCGGGCCTGCCCGGAAAAATCTGTCCCGCAAGTGCGGGCGCGGCCTATGCCGCCGCAATTCTCGAACAGGAAGGAGCGTTCCCAGCATGAGACCGACTGTCGGCTTTGCCCTGTGCGGCTCGTTCTGCACATTCCGAAAGGCCATTGACGCTCTACGCGCCCTGACAGCGCAATATACGGTCGTCCCCATTTTTTCGGATGCCGCGTGGGAGACGGACACCCGCTTCGGCGCGTCGGCGGATTTCCGGGCGGAGGTCACGGCGCTATGCGGCACGGAACCGCTGCACACGCTGGCGCAGGTCGAGCCGCTCGGCCCGAAGCGCCTGCTCGATCTGCTGATCGTCGCGCCCTGCACGGGCAACACGCTCGGCAAGCTTGCAAACGGCATCGCCGACTCGCCCGTCAGCTTTGCCTGCAAGGCGCATCTGCGCAACGGCCGCCCCGTGCTGCTGGCCGTTTCCACGAACGACGGCCTGTCCGGCAGCGCCGCGAATCTGGGTGCGCTGCTGGCCCGCCGTCATTTTTACTTCGTCCCCTTCGGGCAGGACAGTCCGACCGGCAAGCCCGCCAGCCTTGTGGCACATTTTTCCCTGCTGCCGGAGGCGGCCGAGGCCGCGCTGCACGGCGAGCAGCTCCAGCCGCTGCTCGTCTGAGGGCTTGCAAAAACAGGCGGCAGCGGATATAATAGGGACACGATCCAAATGAAACGGAGGAAGCACTATGCCGCAGTTCAGCATCATCATCCCGGTCTACCGGGTCGAGGAATATCTGGAAAAATGCGTGGAGTCCATTCTGGCCCAGACATGTCAGGATTTTGAGCTTCTTTTGATCGACGACGGCTCGCCCGACGGCAGCGGCGCGATCTGCGACCGCTATGCGGCCTCGCACCCGAATCAGGTGCGCGCCCTGCATCAGCCAAACGGCGGCGCAGGCGCGGCGCGCAACCGCGGTATCGAGCTGGCGCAGGGCGACTATCTGCTGTTCGTCGACGGCGACGACTGGCTCGCACCGAACCTGCTGGAGGACCTTTCCGCCTCCATCGCGGCCACACCGGCAGACCTCTATCTGTTCGGCGCGCTCGTCGAGCGGGACGGCAAGGTCACGGGCGAGCTGCACGAGGAGCTTCCGGCCGATCTTCCCACGCATACGAAGGACGCACCCCAGCTGTTCTTCGGCGTCATGGCCCCGTGGAACCGCGCCTATCGCCGGACGCTGTTTACCGAGGGCGGCATCCGCTTTGCCACGAAGGTCTGGTATGAGGATATCCGCATCGTGACGAAGGTGCTGGCGCTGGCGGAGCAGGTCGTCCGCCTGCCGGGGGCCTACTATCACTATCTCCAGCGCGAGGGCAGCGCGATGAACAACAAAAACTGCGCCCGCAATGTGGAGATTCTCTATGCCTTTGACGACATTCTCGGCTGGTTCGGGGAGCACGGCCTGCGCGAGGCCTACCGCGACGAGCTGACGTTCCTTGCCATCAGCCATCTTCTCATCGCCGCCTCGGTGCGCGTGGCGCGCATCGACTGCAAGAGCGAGCTGCTCGGGCAGTTCCGCGATTACATGGAGAAAAACTTCCCCGATTTCCGCGAAAATCGCTATCTGCCGCGCCTCGACCGCAACAAGCGCCTCGTCTACCGTCTGCTGCTGAAGCGCCGCTACCGCGTTGTCCGGCTGCTGTTCCGCATCAAGGACGGCCGGTGATCCGCACAGCCCAAAAAATCACGATTCCCCCGAAGCCGTGCTGAAAGCAGCGCAGGCTTCAGGGGGATCGTATTATATCGTATTATACGGATTCGCGTCACCCGCCGCGCGAGCAGCGCGCCGCATCGATGGCCAGCACGATCAGCAGGGCCGGAAGGACATCCTCCTCACGCGGGACGGAGAGATGGTAGGTATCCGTCCAGTGGAACAGCTCCTTGGAAAATGCCGCCACGCTCCGGCCGTCCGATGCCGTGATGCTGTAGTCCAGGCCGAACACGTCGCCCTCGATGTCCCAGTCATAGCAGTCCAGCGTGAACGACGAGCGCAGCAGAGAGAAGTTCTGCTCCACGCAGCCGATGCTCTCCTCGCCCACCAGGAGCTCGAGGCTCGCCAGCAGCGACAGCTCCTGCCGCACCGTGGCGATATGTTCGCCCGCGGCGTTCAGAACGTGCAGCTTGTGGAGCCACGCGGGCTGACCCTCGACGGTGTAGATGACGTTGTCGTCCTCATCGTAGATATCAAAGCTGTCAAAAAAAGACAGCAGACGCTGCTTGAAATACAGCTCCATCGGCTCAGACCTGCCAGCCGCTGAGATAGGCCTCCTGCTCCGGCGTCAGCGTGTCGATGCGCAGGCCCGCGCCATGCAGCTTCAGCCGCGAGACCTCGCGGTCGATCTCCTCCGGGATGTCATAGACCTGCCTGCCCAGCTCGGAGGCATGGTGCAGCAGATACTCCAGCGCCAGCGCCTGCACGGAGAAGCTCGTGTCCATGATCTCGGCCGGGTGGCCGTTGCCGGAGGCCAGATTCACCAGGCGGCCCTCGGCCAGCAGGTTCAGCGTGCGGCCGTCCGCCAGCTCATAGCCCGTGATGTCCTGCCGGCGCGGATAGACGCGCACCGCCATATCCGCCAGCGCCTCGCAGTCGACCTCGACGTTGAAATGGCCCGCGTTCGAGAGGAAGGCGTTATTCTTCATGACCTCGAAATGCCTGCGCGTCAGCACGTCGCGGCAGCCGGTCGTCGTGACGAACAGGTCGCCCTGCAGGGCAGCCTCGTCCATGGGCATGACACGGCAGCCGTCCATGGAGGCCTCGAGCGCCTTGATCGGGTCGATCTCCGTGACGATAACGTTCGCGCCCATGCCCTTTGCGCGCATGGCCACGCCGCGTCCGCAGTAGCCGTAGCCCGCGACAACGACGGTCTTGCCCGCGACGAGCAGGTTCGTCGTGTGCATGACGGCGTCCCACACGGACTGGCCCGTGCCGTACTTGTTGTCATAATAATGCTTGCACTTCGCATCGTTGACGTTCATCATCGGGAAGGGCAGCATCCCGGCGCGGGCGCGGGCGTGCAGGCGATGGATGCCGGTCGTCGTCTCCTCCGCGCCGCCGAGCAGATTTTTGCCCAGATGCGCGTAGTCCCCGCTCAGCAGGTCCAGCAGGTCGCCGCCGTCGTCGATGATGAGATCCGGGCAGCACGAGAGCGCCTCGACGAGCAGGCCGCGGTATTCCGCTGCGTTCACGCCGTGCATGGCATAGGTCTCCACGCCCATGGACGCAAGGCCCGCCGCCACGTCGTCCTGCGTGGACAGGGGATTGCAGCCCGTGGCATGCACCTCCGCGCCGCCTGCCGCAAGGCAGAGCGCGAGGAAGGCCGTTTTGGCCTCCATGTGGATGGAAATGGTGATCTTCTTCCCGGCGAAGGGCTTTTCGCGCTCAAAGCGCGCGCGGATCGCCACAAGGGCGGGCATAAAATCCTGCACCCAGCGGATCTTCATCCGGCCGGACTCGGCAAGGGACATATCGCGGACATGGCTCATGGTGATTTCCTCCGTTTCTGGCCTGCGGCCAGTCGAATTTTCTGTTTTTCCGCCGTTATCATACCACAGCGCCGGTTTTTTTGCAACGTCTTCTAAAATTCACACTTTGTTGCTGGACAAGCCCATGGTTTTACGCTACAATAGCGGTAATAAAGGAGGGATCCGATTGAGCAAACTCAACTATTCCTACCACCGGTTTCTGAACAACAACCGGAACAAGGGAATCCCGAATCTCATGCTGTGGATCTGCATCGGCAACGCGCTGGTCTATTTTCTTTCCCAGTTCGGGACACCGCTGAGCCTGTACAGCGCGCTGTCCTTCGATCCTCAGGCCATCGCTCACGGGCAAGTCTGGCGGCTCTTCAGCTATATTTTCACGTTCGCCGGGATCGGCGATATGAGCATCTACTCCATTTTCAGCGTTGCTCTCGCGCTCTACTGCTCCTATTGGCCCGCCCGCTATCTGGAGCAGCTCTGGGGCTCACTGCGCGTGAACCTGTATTATCTGATCGGCATCCTGGCCATGGATGTCTATGCGATGCTGGTGTATTTCCTGTTCCACGTTTCCTACGGTGTCTCGGCGCTCTATCTGAACCTGTCGATGTTCCTCTCTGTCGCGGCGCTGATGCCGGAAGCGCGCGGCCTGCTGTTTTTCTTCATCCCGGTCAAAATGCGCTGGCTCGCCCTCGTAGACATCGGCGGCATTCTTTATTATCTTGTAAAGGACATCCTCGAAGCCGTCCGGTTCTGGACGCTGTATGGCAGTGCCCTCCTCGGCATCGGTCTCATCCTTGTCGCCTTCCTGCCGATCGTGGCGCAGCTGCCCTGCCTGCTCTTCTGCTGGCACCAGCTGCCGCAGCTCCTGCCGCTGTCGCTGCGCAGACACGCCTCCCGCGCCGAGCGTAAGCGCCGCGCCGAGTTCCGCCGCGCCTCCGCGCCGAAGCAGCAGCCGAACCCCAACTGGGCGCAGAATTATCAGAACCGCGCCGGAGAGCGCCCCTACCGCCACAAGTGCCTTGTGTGCGGCAGAACGGATACGGAATACCCGGACCTCGAGTTCCGCTACTGCTCGAAGTGCAAGGGCTATTGCTGCTATTGCATCGATCATATCAATAACCACGTTCATATTCAGTGAGTCAGCATATCGCGCTGTAGGGGAGCGGCATGCCGCTCCCGTCCGCGAAGCGGCAAAAGCAGCGCCAATTCGGAGGAACGCACCGCCCCCAGTGCCGCTCTCCCCTGACGTGTCATTGCGAGGCCCCGAAGGGGCCGTGGCAATCTCGGGAAGGCAGTTACGTTTTCGCCGTGGCTTTCCTGTGATCGAGCCGGGTACTGCGAGATTGCCACGTCGCTTTGCTCCTCGCAATGACAAACTTGAAAGCCCGTAACGCTCAACGAGGACGCCCGGCAGCCTGCAGCTGCCAACGGCGCTCACGGAGCGCCGCTGCAATCAAATTACGAAAAACCGCCTCCGTCGGAGTTCTTCCGGCAGAGGCGGCTTTTGTATACTGTCAGATCTCGATCAGCTCATACTCGCGCGAGCCAAGGCCGATCTTCTCGCCGTGCTCCGTCTGGTCCTGCCAATGCGTCAAGGTGTGGACGGCGTGGAACAGATCGTCGGAGGAGGCGTCCTCAAAGGCGGCGTTCGGGTTGCGCGGCATGCGGCTGCACATTTCGGCGCAGGCCTCATCCAGCGCGACGGGGTCGAACGAAGCAAACATGCCGACATTCGGGATGACAGGCACGTCGTTCTCGGCGTGGCAGTCGCAGTTCGGCGAGATATCCATGGCGAGGCTGATGTGGAAGCTCGGGCGGCCCTGCACGACGGCCTTGGCATACTCCGCCATCTTGCAGTTGAGCAGGTGGCCGTTCGGGTCGTACACGCCCTCAATGGCATCCATCGGGCACACGGCGATGCAGCGGCCGCAGCCGACGCATTTGTTCGTGTCGATGTGCATCTTGCGGTTCTCGATCGTCGGTGCATCGTGGGCGCAGATCTTGCGGCACGCGCCGCAGCCGATGCACTTGGACTCGTTCACGGCGGGCTTGCCGTCGGCGTGCATTTCCTTCTTGCCCGCGCGGGAGCCGCCGCCCATGCCGAGATTTTTGATCGTGCCACCGATGCCCGTGGCCTCGTGGCCCTTGAAGTGGGTCAGAGAAATGACGATATCGGCATCCATCAGTGCGCGGCCGATGCGGGCGTTCTTTACATACTCGCCGTCAACCGGAACGGCAACATCGTCCGAGCCCTTCAGGCCGTCAGCAATGATGACGTGGCAGCCCGTTGTGTAGGGCGTGAAGCCGTTGACATAGGCGGACTCGATGTGGTCGAGGGCATTCTTGCGGCCGCCGACATAGAGCGTGTTGCAGTCCGTCAGGAACGGCTTGCCGCCGAGCTGGCGCACAAGACCCGCGACGGTCTTTGCATAGTTCGGGCGCAGGTAGGCCAAATTGCCCGGCTCGCCGAAGTGCATTTTAATGGCGACGTAGCGGTTCCTGAAATCGATCTGATCCATCCCCGCCGTCAGCAGCAGACGGGAGAGCTTCTGCTGGATGTTTTCCTCCAGCGTGGTATGGAACGTGGTAAAGTAGACCTTGGATGTAGCCATGATAGATACCTCCTGAATATCGTTTGCCTCCCCGGGGGAAGGAAGGCAGGCACGGAATCCCTTCCGGTTCGAATTATATCGTATCGGGGCAGAGCTTGCAAGTATGCGGGGGAAAAACGAACGCGCCCTTTCGGACGCGTTCGCGGTTATGCAGTTGGGATTCGATTACTCGGCGTGATCAACGCTGTACATGTGCTTGATGAGCTCAAGGACCTTGTTGGAATAGCCGATCTCGTTGTCGTACCAGGAAACGACCTTCACGAAGGTGTCGGTCAGAGCGATGCCGGCCTTGGCGTCGAAGATGGAGGTGCGGGTGTCGCCGAGGAAGTCGGAAGAAACGACGGCCTCGTCGGTGTAACCCAGAACGCCCTTCAGCTCGCCCTCGGAGGCTTCCTTCATAGCGTTGCAGATCTCTTCGTAGGTAGCGGGCTTCGCGAGGTTGACAGTCAGGTCAACGACGGAGACATCCAGCGTCGGAACACGCATGGACATACCGGTCAGCTTGCCGTTCAGCTCGGGGATGACCTTGCCGACAGCCTTGGCAGCGCCGGTGGAAGACGGGATGATGTTGCCGGAAGCAGCGCGGCCGCCTCTCCAGTCCTTCATGGACGGGCCGTCAACGGTCTTCTGGGTAGCGGTGGTGGAGTGAACGGTGGTCATGAGGCCGTCGGTGATGCCGAACTTGTCGTTCAGGACCTTGGCGATCGGGGCCAGGCAGTTCGTGGTGCAGGAAGCGTTGGAGACGAAGTTCATGTCCTTCGTGTACTTGTCGAAGTTGACGCCGCAGACGAACATCGGGGTAGCGTCCTTAGACGGAGCAGACATGATGACCTTCTTGGCACCGGCAGCCAGATGGCCGGCAGCCTTCTCCTGAGTCAGGAACAGGCCGGTGGACTCGACAACATACTCAGCGCCGAGCTTGCCCCAGGGCAGATCAGCGGGGTTGCGCTCTGCAGAGATGGGGATCTCCTTGCCGTTGACAATGATGGAGTTCTCGGTAGCCTCGACGGTGCCGTTGAACTGGCCATGCATGGTATCGTACTTCAGCATGTAAGCGAGGTAGTCAGCCGGGCACAGATCGTTGATGCCGACAACTTCGATTTCCGGGAAGTTCAGGCTTGCACGGAAGACCATACGGCCGATACGGCCAAAACCATTGATACCAACTTTGATAGACATAATGCGTATCCTCCATTTACGTTTGTTCCGCCGGTGCTTTGTCCGACGGTGCGATAATAATAGGATCTTGCGGTTTTTCAGCCTTTTTATTATAGCGAAATTCGCAAAAATCCGCAATCGTCAAATTTCATCAATTTCTACGGGTTTTACAGGGAAAATTGAGAAAATTGTAGAGAATCGGGATATTCCCTGACAATTTTGCGCACTTACTCCACAATGCCGAGCTCACGCAGCCGGGCAAGAAATTCCTCGACATCCGCGCGGACCTGCTCTGCGGGCGCGCCCTCGAATTCCTGCAGCAGGCCCTGCGTCAGCGCCTCGGCATCCGCCGCCTCCGGCAGCATGCGCCACAGAGCCGCACCGGTCTCGTTGAGCGTCAGCATGCCGTTGAGGTCCAGCGCCGTTTTCCCGGCTGGGACCAGCAGTGTCTCCCCTGCGATCTCCCGCAGGACAAAATCAAGTTTTACGTTCATGGGGCCGTCCTTTCCGCGGATCGCTCCGCCGGTTTCCTGCCTTATATTTTCGGCTTGTCAAAAAGGCCCTTTCGGATTTTTCCGCCAGACTGCTTTCCAAATTGCAAAGCAAAAATTCGGCCGGGCAGGTCTTTTGACAGTCTGATTTTATCACAAGACAGGTCTTCCTGCAAGCATTCGCGCGCAAAAAAGGACTTTTTCGCTCAATCCCTGCGCAGGACCGGCAGCAGCCGCACGCACAGGAGCGTCGTCACAACGATCTTCAGCGCGTCAAATGGCAGGAAGATCAGGCAGCCGGACACGATAGTCTTCTGAATGCTCCACTTGCCTGCCAGCACGAAGTACATATAGGGAAGGCCGATCAGGTACAGCACGGCGAGGCCCGCCACACAGGCCAGCGCGATGCGGAGCATACCGCGAACAGCGTGGCCGCGGAGTGTCGAGGCCTTCAGGTCGCGGGTCAGCAGACCGATGACCATGGCCATGAGCGGCAGACCGAGCAGGAAGCCGCACGAAGGCTTTGCCAGATACATCAGGCCGCCGCCCTCCGTGAAGATGGGCAGGCCGATGAGGCCGAGCAGAACATAGACCACCTGCGAGGCCGCTCCCCACCACGGACCGAGCAGGATGCCGGCCATGGAGGTGAAGAACACCTGCAGCGTAAAGGAAATTTCCCCGGCAGGAATGCGGAGGAAGGCGCCGATGGCAGTGAGCGCAGCAAACAGGGCCGTAAGCACGAGCGGCAGGACCGTGCTGCGCGCGCGGGAGGAATGGGTGTTGTTCATGAAGATTTCTCCGTTCTCTTTTCTCTTTTTGATTTCCGTCTGCACCGGTGGGCACGGTGCAGACAGTTTACATTTTGCCTGCGTCAGGTTTACGATAGGCGCAAGCAGTTCGCCGCCTCGCAGCGGCGATCGCGCGGCCCCGCCCGAAAAAAGGCATTTACAGCCCGGAAAAAATCGAGTATACTGAAACCGGCAAACGTATTATACCGGACGGGGTCCGGAATTGCAACCATTATTTTGGAGGGAATGCCATGGGAAAGGCAGAGGTGCTGTCCCTGCTGCGGGACGGCGAATATGTCTCCGGAGAGGAGATCAGCCGCGCGCTCGGTGTCACGCGCGCCGCCGTCTGGAAGGCCGTGCAGGCGCTACGGGCCGACGGCTGCAGCATTGACTCCGTGCCGAATCGGGGCTACTGCCTGCACCGGCCGGAATCGGCCCTGAGCGATGCCGCCGTGCACGCGCTGCTGGAAGGCTGCCCCTGGCCCATCAATGTCCTGCCCACGGTGGACTCGACGAACACCTACGCCAAGGCGCAGGCCGCGCTCGGCGCGCCGCACGGGAGCGTCTATATCACCGGCCGCCAGACCGGCGGGCGCGGCAGGCGCGGGCGGACGTTCGTCTCGCCGCCGGGCGGTGTGTACCTTTCCGTCCTGCTGCGGCCGCAGCGCGAGGCTGCGGAACTGCTGTGGCTGACGGCCGCCGTCGCCGTGGCCATCCGCCGCGCCATCCGGGACTGCTGCCCGGCCGATGTCGGCATCAAATGGACGAACGATCTGGTCATCGGCAAGCGGAAGGTCTGCGGCATCCTGACGGAGCTGGCGGCAGAGGCCGACAGCGGCATGCTGGAATATGCCGTGGTCGGCATCGGCGTGAACTGCAACACGGACACGGCTTCCCTGCCCGAGCCTGCGCGTGATGTGGCCGTCTCACTGCGGGAGGCCGTCGGCACGGCCGTCGACCCCAATGCCCTCGCCGCGGCCATGGTCCGCCGTCTGCAGGAGCTGGACGCACAGCTGCCCGAAGCGCTGCCGCAGTGGCTGGCGGAATATGCCGGAGTCTGCGTGACGCTGGGGCAGGACGTGCAGATCCTGCGCGCCGGAGAGACGCGCCTTGCCCACGCCATCGGCATCGACGAGGCCGGCGGCCTGATCGTCCGCTACCCGGACGGCACGGAGGGCGTCGTCAGCTCCGGCGAGGTCTCCGTCCGCGGGATGTATGGATATGTCTGATATTTTATAAGCGCAATTGACAGGGGAAGAGCACGCCCCGCCCGGCGCTGCACCGGCAGCCGGTACAGACTGCCGTTAAAATGGTAAAATCCAGTTGCGTCTGTAGCGGCGCTTAGTAAGCGCCATGCGCACCCGCAAATCCTGCGGTACAAATTCAGTGGCAATGGCCACCAGATTTGTCATTCCGAGGGCCTCACGCCATAGAATTCATGCCGCAATCATTGCCAGCCTCCATGGCGCTCACTGAGCGCCGCTACAATATGGTATATATGATCTGAAAGGAGTTTTTCTTATGAACGAAGTTCTGAACTGTCTCGAGACCCGCCGGAGCTGCCGGGCCTATCGCCCGGAGCAGGTGCCGGAGGAGGCGCTGCAGGAGATCCTGCGCGCCGGGCTTTACGCGCCGAGCGGCATGGGCCGCCAGTCCGTAAAGCTCCTTGTCGCGCAGGACCCCGCCGCGATCGCCGCACTGGAGCGGCTGAACGGCGGTGTGCTCGGCAGCCCGGACGCTCACCCGTTCTACGGCGCGCCGACCGTCTGCGTCGTGCTGGCAGATGCCGCCGCGTTCACAGCCGTGGAGGACGGCTCGCTCGCGCTCGGTAACCTGATGAACGCCGCGCACAGTCTCGGCATCGCCAGCTGCTGGATCCACCGCGCCCGTGAGGTCTTCGCCTCGGCCGAGGGCAAGGCCCTGCTGCAGCAGTGGGGCGTCGAGGGTGAGTGGATTGGCATCGGCCACTGCATCCTCGGCTATGCCGCGGAGCCGGAGAAGCCTGCCGCCCCGCGTCTGGAGGGCCGCATCGTCCGCATCTGAGCTGAAAATTCACAATTATCCCCTTGCGAAATTCTTATTTTGCGGTATACTATAACTACCATTTCAATACGGGAGGTCAATTTCATGAAGAACAATCTGAAGCTCATTCTGGGCATCATCGGCGGTGTCGTCGTTGTCGGCAGCATTGCAGTCGCCATGATCCACTTCTGGGACGATCTGAAGAAGCTCCTTCCCTGCTTCGGCAAGTGCGACGAGGGCCTTGACGATTTCGACGAGATCGAGGCGTAAAATCTCATAAAAAAGCGCTGCGGCCGTGAGGCGCACTCCGTAAGGAAGTGCGCCTCAATTATATTCGCCTGACGGCGAGTGATATTGTCCTTTGGACAGTGATATTATGCTTCGCATCGTGATATTGCCTGCGGCAGTTTAACAGGCGAATATATATCACAAAAGCCGAGCAGCTTTTATATCACGTTCCGAAAAGGAAAATATCACTCCGGGCAAAGCCCGGAATATCATTTCGTCCATAGGTACAGCGAGCATCGGATCTTGTCACCAAAATCCAGTATCGATCCGTTTTCGGATCGCGCCAAAAGAAGTGGCTGTCTCAAAATGCGAATTGTAAGAGAATAGTTCCCTTCAAAAGTTAGATAAATGCCGTGGAAATCCAGTTTTAATTGGATTTCCACGGCATTTATTGTTGGGCTAATTTTCAGAAAATTCTATTTTGAGATAGCCCATTCTTCCTTATGAAGCCTCTTCTGATCCGCAGCGCTTTTCATTTGCTCTTAAAATACGCCGGTAATACAGTAGCGATCCGTATCGGGGTCGAGCTCGGCAGCATAGACGCACGAGCCGTCCGGCGGGACCAGCGCATACCGCTCCGTCTCGCCCTCCAGCCGGAAGCAGACATAGGGGATGCCGTCGTCCTGAATGAGACGGCTGTCATAGAGCTCCCAGTCCTCGTCCGCTCCGGCAGCCTCGCGCAGGACCGCCTCCGCATTCCAGCAGGTATCCATGAGATATTCCTTCTGCGGCGAGCCCCAGCGGCCGTTGTAGGTCAGGTATTCTCCAAAATCGCTGCCGTCCGGCGCCGTCACGGTCAGATAATACATCGCGCCGCCGTCCGGGCGGTCGAACGAGCCGCTGATGACATCGCCCTGCCCGGTGCGGAACGAATAGAGGGCCTTGTCGCCGACATTCAGCCGCCCGCTCTCCCACGTCACGCAGAAGACGTTGACCCACGAGCCAACATATTTTGCCACGATATAGGCACGGTCATATTCGCCCGCGGGGCCAGGCTGTGTTGCCGTCAGATCCAGGCCGTCGAACGGCTCGTTGAACATCACGCCGAGTGCGCCGTCCGGCGCATCGGGGGCGGCTGCGGTGAATGCCTCGTTGATCTCCGGCTCCTCCGGCGTTTCTGCCGTCGGATCGGTCTCCTGCGCGGAAGGCTGCGTCTGCTGCGTGCCCGCTGTCGTTTCCGTTCCGCGGGTCGCGGGCTGGGTGCCAGGCTGCGTCCCGCCCGGCTCCGATGCATCCGCCCCCGTCGGGCTGCAGGCGCACAGGCCCAGCAGCAGGGCGGCAAGAAGAATGGCGATCCCTCGTTTCATACGATGTCCCTCCCGATCTGTCTTCCCGGACTGTTTCTTTTATTAGACGCACCTGCCGGGGAAATGTTCCGCCCGTTCCAAAATTTTTCGCTGCGCGGATCCGCCGATTTCCGCGCGCGGCGCTTGCCGCTTTCCCGGAACTGTGGTATAATCATCTCGAAATTTTTGTTGTACGGAGTATGAAACACCATGCCGGGAATCACCCTAACCGAAGAAGAGGTCCGCAAGCTCACCTCCTGCGGCAATCCGGATGCCGCAGTTTTATTTTTATACCGCAAGGCGGAACTGCCGCGCGAAACGGCGCTGGCCGCCCTGCACTTCACCGTCCCGCGCATGGTCGGCGCGACGGACACGCTGCGCCAGCTTGGCCTGTGGCAGGAGGAGCGCCCGGTGCATCCCACGCCGGAGCGCCCACAGTACACCGAAGAGGACCTGAAGCGCGAGCAGCAGGCGGGCGACGGCCGCTTCCGCAATCTCGTCGGCGAGGCGCAGCGCCGTCTCGGCCGCACGCTCTCCACGGAGGAGCTGAAGATCCTGCTCTCGCTCATCGATTATCTCCGCCTGCCGACGGAGGTCGTGGGTGTGCTGCTCTATTACTGTCTGGAGCGCAGCCGCCGCCGCGATTCGCGCGCGCCGTCCATGCGCGCCATTGAAAAAGAGGCCTACCGTTGGGCGGACGAGGGCATCGACACGCTGGAGACCGCCTCGTTCTATGTGCAGCAGCAGCTGCAGCTCCACACCCGTGTGCAGCAGCTGCGCCAGCTGCTGCAGATCGACCAGCGCCGCCTGACTCCCGCGGAGGAGAAATATCTGGTCTCGTGGATCCGGATGGGCTTCCGCGACGACACGATCCGCATGGCCTATGAGCGCACCTGTCTGAACACCGGGGCACTCAAATGGGCGTACATGAATTCCATTCTGACAAGCTGGCACGAGCAGAACCTGCACACGCCGGAGGAAATTCTCGCCGGGGACGCCCCGCGCAAGCCGGAGCAGCGCCGCGCCAGCGCCTATCAGCAGCATGACGCCGCGCTGAGCCCGCTGGCGCAGGAGGCCGTGGCCCGCATGCTGGCAGAGGAGGACGATTGAGATGGCATACAGCGAACAGGTGCTCCATCGCGCCCGCGCGCGGCTGGAGCAGGCCAAGGCGGAGCGCGAGCAGGAGAACGCCGCCCACAGAGCGGACGCCTATGCCCGCTATCCCCGTCTGGCCGAGATCGATAACGAGCTGCGCCGCACCATGGCCGAGCTGATGGCCGCGGCCCTGCAGCGCGGCGAGGACCCGTCGCAGGCCGTCGCCGCCGTCCGGGAAAAGAATCTCGCGCTCCAGCGGGAGCGCAGCTGGATCCTTGAGGCCGGGGACTTTGACGACGGCTATCTGGACGACACGCCCGTGTGCGCCAAGTGCGGCGGGCGCGGCTATGTCGGCGCGCAGATGTGCTCGTGCCTGCGCGAGCTGTGCCGGCAGGAGCAGAAAAAGGAGCTGACGAGCCTGCTCGGCAGCGGCCGGGAGACGTTTGAAAATTTCCGGCTCGACCTCTATCCCGCCGAGTATTCCGAGAGCGTGCGCACCAGCCCCCGCGCCCTCATGCAGCGGAATTTCAACCACTGCCGGAAGTATGCGCAGAATTTCACGATGCAGTCCGGGAACATGCTGTTCTCCGGCGCAACGGGCCTCGGCAAGACGTTCCTGTCCGCCTGCATCGCGCGCACGGTGGCCGACCGCGGCTACAGCGTCGTGTATGACACGGCCATTCACCTGTTTTCCGATTTTGAAGCGGAAAAATTTGGCATGTCGCAGGAGGAAAACCGCGGGCTTTCCCAGCGCTACCTGCAGTGCGACCTGCTCATCATCGACGACCTCGGCACGGAAATGACGACGCAGTTCGTCTGCTCCGCCCTGTACCATGTGGTAAACACCCGCCTGATGGAATCGCGCCCGACGATCATCTCCACGAACCTGACGCCGGAGCAGCTGTCCGTGCGCTATTCCCCGCAGATCGCCTCGCGCCTGCTCGGCACCTATCGCCTGATCCAGTTCGTCGGGCAGGATATCCGGCGGCTTTAACATTTTGAAATTTCTATCCGCACAGGATAAAAACGGTCCGGCCGTGTCTGCAGAGTCCTGCAGCGCGGCCGGTCGCATTTTTTAACAAGGGAATTCCGCCGGGATTTTCTAAGCCGTTTCTTCGATTTCCGCGCCATATTAACAGCGAGAAAAACGCGGGAGGACGAAATAATGAATCGAATTTTCAAGCAATTGGCAGCCGTCCTGCTGGCGCTCGTGCTTCTGGCGGGCACGGCGCTGGCGGCGCTGCCGGATAGGCTCATCCCCGGCGGGCAGGCCATCGGCCTGCAGCTGCAGACGGACGGCGTTTCCATCGTGGAGCTGGCGCAGGACAATCCCTGCGCGCGGGAGGCGGGCCTACGCCGCGGCGACGTCATCCGCGCCATTGACGGCGAGCGGGTCAGCACGGTCCGGCAGGTCACGGCAGCCGTCTCCGCCTCGGACGGGCAGGCGCTGACCATCCGCTATGAGCGCGGCGGCAAGGCAGCCGAAACGGCCGTGCAGCCCCAGAGAACCGCGGACGGCTGGCGGCTCGGCGTGTTTGTCCGTGACAGCATCACCGGCATCGGCACCGTCACCTATTATGACCCGGAGAACGGCACATTCGGCGCGCTCGGCCACGGTGTCTGCGACAGCAGCGCCCTGCTCCCGCTGCGCAGCGGCCTTGCCCTGCCCGCCGCCGTCACATCGGTCACACGCGGCGAGGTCGGAACGCCCGGCGCGCTCCACGGCGCCGTGACGGGGCGCAGCCCATGCGGAACGATCCGCAGCAACACGGAGCGCGGCATTTTCGGCACCATGGCGCCGCCGCAGGACATTTCTCCGCTGCCCACGGCCGCCGCCGCGCAGGTCCACACCGGCAGCGCGACGATCCTCTCCAACGTTTCCGGCACGGAGACGCGCGAATATGCCGTGCAGATCGTCTCCGTCGAGCCGGATGAGCCGCAGGGGCGCAATCTCCGGCTGGCCGTCACGGACGACGCCCTGCTGGCGCAGACCGGCGGCATCGTGCAGGGCATGAGCGGCAGCCCCATCCTGCAGGACGGGCGGCTCGTCGGCGCGGTCACGCATGTTCTGGTCAATGAGCCGGCGGCGGGCTACGGCATCCTGATTGAAAATATGCTGGCCGCAGCAGGGTAGCATAAAAAGAACGTAAAACAGATGGCTGCCGGACTGCAAAGGATTCTTGCAGCCTGTTGCAGGAATCCTTTTCAAAGGCCTTTCTGCTGCGGCAAGCTGCAGGTATGAACGGGGATTGTGGCGTTTTTCCTGCATGATACGCGTTACAGCCTGAACCGTCTGTCAGCGGCAGACGGTTCCTTTTTCTTTTTCTGCAGAAAACAGCATGGATGCAGCTGCCGGATTTCGATACAATGTGTGAAAAAAATTGGGTTAACTCCCTATTCCCAACGAAACCATCCCGCAGATTTTCCGTCTGCATAAACAGAACGCTTCTGCAGCCGCAGAGGCGCGGCAGGAGGCACGAGACCTATGGGCGACGACGAGATTTTGCAGCTGTTCTACCACCGGGTAGAATACGCCATCAGTGCGGTGGAGGAAAAATACGGCAGGCTCTGCCGCTCCGTTGCGCGCGGCATCCTGAAGGATGAGCGCGACGTGGAGGAGTGCGTAAACGACACCTGCATGCGCGCATGGAACGCCATCCCGCCGGAAAAGCCGCGCTCGCTCGAGGCCTATCTTGTGCGCATCACGCGCAACCTGGCGCTCGACCGCTATGCCTATCATCACTCGCAGAAGCGCGAGACCGCGCTGACGGAGGCCTATGAGGAGCTGGAGGCCTGCCTGCCGCTGGCAAAGGACGGCCCGGAGGAGGCCGCCATGGTGCAGGAGCTGCAGCGCACACTCAATGATTTTCTGCGCGCGCAGCCCGAGGATGCCCGGCGGTTTTTCCTGCGGCGCTACTGGTACGGCGAGAGCATCGCCGAGATCGCCGAGGCCTGCGGCGCAAGCTCCGGGCGCATCCGCAGCTCGCTGTTCCGCACCCGCGCGCGGCTCCGCAGGAGGCTGGAAGAGGAAGGAGTATTTCTATGAAGCAGGATGACCGGTTTTTCCGCCTGATGCACGCCGTGGACGACGATCTGCTCGAGGAGGCCATGCAGCCGGTGCGCCGCCGCAGGCACGTCTGGATCCCGCTTGCGGCCGCGGCCTGCCTGTGCATCGCCGCCGCGCTGGCTGCCGTGCCGCTGCTGCGCGCTCCGGCCCGGCAGGATGTGCAGCCGGACGGCACGCAGAAGCAGTCCGGCACGAGCGCAACGGAGGCAGCTGTCCCCTCCTCCATCACAACCGATGCAAAGGCGATCATGGACCTCGGCTATACGCTGGCCGTCCCGGCGGATTCGCAGGACGTGGTCTATTCTCTGGTCCCGACGGATTCCGACATTCCCATGGCGCAGGTATGCTATGTGAGCAGCGGGATCAGATATACGGCGCGCTCCCTGAAGACGGACTCCGCCACCGATCTGACCGGTTCATCGGCAAACTGGACGCAGGAGCTGTCCTGGAGCGACGCCGGTCTTGCCATGGACCTGCGCACGGACGGTGAGGAGAGCTGGGTTGGCTGGTATACCGGAAGCACGGGAACACAGTGGGCGCTCGGTGCCGAGGATTCGGCGCAGAGCGTGCTGCATAGCGCCTGCGGCATTCTGAAAACACTGGGCTACGATGTCGCCGTCGCCCCGGAGGATGCGGAGAACGTGACCTACAGCGTTCTGGAGATCGACGGGCAGACCGTGGCGGAGACGGCGTTCACGCTGGACGGCATCTCCTACCGCTGGCATATGGGCATGAGCGACAGCGCAGACCCGGAGCGCCTTGTGGACCTCTCCGGCTCAGAGCGCGTCTATCCGCACACGGTGGAGACGACCATCCGCTGGTGCCGGGCCGAGCTTTCGGACGATCCCGGCAATGCGGGCTGCAAGCTCATCTGGATCGATATCGCGCCGGGACTTGCCTACAGCCTTGAGACGGACGGCATGGTACCACCCGAAGCGCTGCAGGAGCTGGCAGAGTCGCTGTTTGTCCCCGCGCAGGGAGAATAAATAACGGGTTATTAACGAACCATTTGGGGCTTGCTGCGGTGTTCGCAGCAAGCCCGTTTTTTATCCGACGATCGTCCCAGGCGCGTCTGAGAACGCAGAGCAGACCTCCAGCACGACGTGCTCCCGGCGCGCCAGCTCCACGCAGCGGTCATGCAGCACGCGTGCTCCGCCGCGGGCCAGCAGAAGCATATCATCATAGGAGATGCGGCCGTATTTCACGGCGTCGGGATGCAGACGCGGGTCGCGGTCATAGACACCGTCGACATCCGTATAGATGCGGCAGAGATCGGCGTGCAGGAAGGCCGCCAGCGCGACCGCCGTCGTATCGGAGCCGCCGCGGCCGAGCGTCGTGATATCCCCGGCGGCGTCCACGCCCTGAAAGCCCGCTGCCAGCACGACGCGCCCGGCCCGCAGCTCCCGCTCAATGCGGTCGCCGCGCAGGCCCAGCACCCGGGCGCTGCCGTGGCTGCCGTCCGTCTGCAGGCCCATCTGCCAGCCGCACAGGCTCACAGCCGGGACGCCGAGACGCGCCAGCGCCAGTGCGCACAGGCTGACGGAGACCTGCTCGCCCGTGGACAGCAGGCTGTCTGCCTCCCGCCCGGCGCAGTCCGGGTCGATCTCCCGCCCGCGCGCAAGCAGGGCGTCTGTTGCACCGGCCTGCGCCGAGAGCACGGCGACGACCTCGTCCCCGGCGCGGTGGGCCGCCGCGATACGCCGCGCTGCACGGTACAGCCGCCGTGTGTCGCCGACGGACGTGCCGCCGAACTTATAAATGACACGAGCCAAGAAAATTCCTCCTTTCCCGCTGCATTCTATGCCGCCGCGACACGCGCTGCCACGAAATGAGTTTACTTCCGACCTGTTTTGTGGTAAACTTATCAAAGTGTTTTTTGTGAGGTGAGAGCCAGTGCGCTCCGGCTTTGCGCGCCTGCATCCGCTGGTGGACCTGACGTTCTTCGTGCTGGTGCTTGCGTTTGCCATGTTTTTATCCCATCCGGCCGTGCAGCTTGCGGGGCTGGTGTGCGCAGCGCTGTTCGCTCTGCGCTGCACCGGTCGGGGCTTCGGCCGCCGGATGGCCATGCTGCTGCCGCTGATGCTGCTGGCAGCCGTCGTCAATCCGCTCGTATCCCATCAGGGCGTGACCGTCCTGTTCCGTTTCCCTTCCGGAAACGCCTGCACGCTGGAATCCGTGCTCTACGGCATCTCCGCCGCCGTGCGGCTCGGCACGGCCGTGCTCTGGTTCATGGGGTGGAACGCCGTGATGACGTCCGATAAATTTGTCTATCTGTTCGGCAGGATCCTGCCGTCGCTGTCCCTGACGCTGTCCATGGGCCTGCGCTTCGTGCCGCGCCTGCTGCGGCGCACGCGCGAGGTCGCGCAGGCGCAGAAGCTGGCCCGGCCCGCGGAGCGCGGCTGGCTGGCGGGCATCCGCCGCGCCGGTCGCGTCGTGTCCATCGTGGTCACCTGGGCACTGGAAAATGCCCTCGACACGGCGGACTCCATGAAGAGCCGCGGCTACGGTCTGCCGAAGCGAACGGCGTTTTCGCTGTTCCGCTTTACCCTGCGGGACGGCATCTGTCTCGGCGTGCTGGCCGCGCTGGGCGGGATCGTTCTGGCCGGGAGCCTGACCGGCGGGCTGAAATGGTGGTATTATCCCGCGCCCGGCGGCGCGGCCGGCGCGCAGGCTGCGCTCTGGACGGCGGCCTTCGTTCTGCTGGCCGCATTTCCCCTGATCTTTGACGCAAAGGAGGCGATCCAATGGCGGGCATCACGGTCTCGCACCTGAGCTTTACCTATCCGCAGGAGACGGTCCCCGCCCTGCGGGACGTCTCGTTTTCCGTGGAGGAGGGCGAGTTCCTCACGGTCATCGGCCCGTCCGGCGGCGGCAAATCGACGCTGCTGCGCGCGCTGAAGCCCGCGCTGACGCCGCACGGCAGCTTTACGGGAGATATTTCCTTCTTCGGCGAGCCGCTTTCCGCGCTGGACGCGCGGCGGCAGGCCGCCGAGATCGGCTTTGTGCTGCAGAAGCCGGACGAGCAGATCGTCACGGACCGCGTGTGGCACGAGCTGGCCTTCGGCATGGAGAGCCTCGGCTTTGCCACGCCGGTCATCCGCCGCCGCGTGGCGGAGATGGCGAGCTTTTTCGGCATTGAGGAATGGTTCTCCCGCCCGGTGGAGGCCCTGTCCGGCGGGCAGAAGCAGCTTCTGAATCTGGCCTCCGTCATGGCGCTGCAGCCGCGCGTGCTGCTGCTCGACGAACCGACATCCCAGCTCGACCCCATTGCGGCCGCCGATTTTCTGAACGCCGTGGCGCGCATCCGCCGCGAGCTCGGCACAACGGTCATCCTGAGCGAGCACCGGCTGGAGGAAGCCCTGCCGCTGTGCGACCGCGTGCTGGCGCTGGAGCAGACCGTTCTGGCCCACGGCACGCCGCAGGAGGTCAGCCGCGCCCTGCGCGCGGCAAAAAGCCCCGTTTATTTCTCCATGCCGACGCCGGTGCGCGTCAGCGGCTCCGTCGGCGTGGAAGAATGCCCCGTGACCGTGACGGAGGGGCGGCAGTGGCTGGCGCGCTACGCCACATCGCACCCGCTGGCAGACGTCCCGCCGCGCAGGCTCCGCCCCGCCGGAGAGGAGCTGCTCGGCCTGAAGGACGTCTGGTTCCGCTATGAAAAGGACGGCGAGGACGTGCTGCAGGACCTGAGCTGCAGCTTTGCCCGCGGCCAGCTGACCGCCCTGCTCGGCGGCAACGGCAGCGGCAAGACGACGACGCTGAGCCTGCTGGCCGGTCTGCGCCGCCCGCTGCGCGGCAAGCGCTTCTGCCGGACCGAGCGCATCGGCCTTCTGCCGCAGGACCCGCAGATGCTCTTTGACCGCGCCACGGTCCGTGATGAGCTGCGGGAGCAGCTTGCCTCCCTGCCGGAGGCGGAGCAGGCGCGGCGCATGCAGGAAATGGCCTGCTTCTGCCGTCTGGAGGGCCTGCTGGACCGGCATCCCTACGATCTTTCCGGCGGCGAACAGCAGCGCGCCGCGCTGGCCAAGCTGCTGCTGGCTGGGCCGGAGCTTCTGCTGCTCGACGAGCCGACAAAGGGCATGGACGCGCAGGTCAAGCGCGAGCTGGCCGCGATCCTGAACGGTCTGCTGGAGCAGGGCGCGACGGTCGTCATGGTCAGCCATGACGTTGAATTCTGCGCGCAGTATGCCGACCGCTGTCTTCTGATGTTTGACGGCTCCATCGCGGCCGAGGGCGGCCCGACGGACTTCTTTGCCGGGAATCACTTCTATACGACGGCCGCGAACCGCATGGCCCGCCGCCTGCTGCCGCAGGCCGTGACGTGCGAGGAGCTGATCGCCGCCTGCGGCGGCACGGAGGCCCCGCCCCCGGAGCGGCGTGAGCCGCCCGCAGCCCCGCCGAAGGACCTGCTGCACCCGCCGGAGGTCAAGCCGCTGCCGCACTGGCGCAGCCTCGGCGCGCTCGGGCTGCTCGGCTGCGTCGTCACGCTGTTCCTGCAGCTGACGCACAAAATCTCGATCCCGTTTCTGGCTGCCGTGCCGCAGGGCGCGCTGTGCGTGGGGCTGGCGGTCCTTCTCGTCGGCGCGATGCTGCTCGTCTCGCGCAGGACGGGCCGCGCCTCGGAGGCAGGCCCGCGCAGGCATTTGACCAAGCGGACGTGGGTCTCGCTCGGCGTGATCGCACTGGCTGTTCCCGCGACGATCCTCTGCGGCGTGTATCTGCTGGGCGACCGGAAATATCTGTTCATCTCGCTGCTCGTGCTGCTGGAGGTCATGCTGCCCTTTGCCCTGCTGTTTGAGCGGCGCGGCCCGACGGCGCGCGAGCTCGTGCTGCTGGCCGTGCTCTCGGCCCTGTGCGTGGCCGGGCGCGCAGCGTTCTCCGCCCTGCCGCAGTTCAAGCCGGTGCTGGCGCTGGTCATCGTCAGCGGCGTGGCCCTCGGCGGCGAGGCTGGTTTCCTCACGGGGGCGCTTGCCATGCTGCTGTCGAACGTCATGTACGGGCAGGGGCCGTGGACGCCGTGGCAGATGTTCGCCATGGGCCTGTGCGGCTTCCTTGCGGGGGTCCTGTACCGCCGCGGGCTGCTGCGGCGCGGCCGCGTGAGCCTGTGCATCTTTGGCGCGCTGTCTGCCCTGCTCATCTACGGCGTGCTGATGAACATCTCGTCCGCCCTGCTGTGGCAGGGAACGGTGAGCTGGGCCACGATCGGGGCCTATCTGCTCTCCGGCTTCCCGGTGGACTGCGTCCACGCCGCGGCGACGGTCTGCTTCCTGTGGCTGTTCGGTGAGCCGATGCTCGAAAAGCTCGACCGCATCAAGGTCAAATACGGTCTTCTCGCCTAGCTTTATGCGGGTCATTATTTCGTTCTTTCGGGCTGCGCTGCACAATTGATCGAGAGCATTCGCCGAGAGATTTTTGGTCGAGCCAAGGTTTGGGAAGTGCAGGCGTACTTTGTGTGCCCGCGAGGGGCATGCCGCATCCGTAAGGCGGCAGAGCCGCCAACGGCTGCGCAATACTCCAAACTTTCCGAACCGATGGATCGGCAAAAAATATCCGGCGAAGGCCGGTGATGAATTGTGCGGCGCTGCCCATATAAAAAAGTCCCCTCGGATGTGAATCCGGGGGGATAGTCTGCATTTTGGGTCCGGCACGGTGCGCCGGGGTCGGGAAGTACACTCGCATTGGATAAGCTGTAGCGCCATTATAGCACGTTCTGCCTGCGAAGTCTGTCGAACTCAGCAGGCGGCGTGCTTTTTTGTCTGCACGGCGCACCACACGATGGCCGCACCGACGGCGGAAACAATCGTGCAGACCGTCAGCAGCAGCGGCACGCCCGAGGCGTCGAGCAGCGCGCCGCCGAGCACGTTCGCGGCGACCGCGCCGATCGTTCCGGCCGCGCCAAGGAAGCTCTGTCCCTTGACGGCGTCCTGCACGGGGATGATCTCGTTGACATAATACACCGAACTGACGGTATAGAGGGCGAAGCCGCCCATCTGCATGCACTGCGCAAGGTAAAAGCCTGCCGTGCCCGGCAGAAGAAGCGTCAGCAGCAGCCGCAGCGTGAAGAAAATGCCGGACAGCCGCAGCCAGCTTCCGCTGCCCGCTTTGCGCAGCAGCAGAGGAAAGCCAAACAGGATGGGAAGCTCCAGCAGGGCCGCAAGCATCGTCGCCGTTCCCTGCGCATCGGCGTTGCCCTTCCACTGGGCCACGCGGTAGAGATAGCTTGCCAGCGTGTTATGGCCGAAGAACAGCAGGAACGCGCCCGCCAGCAGCAGGCAGAAGCGCGGGCTGCCGCGCAGGAACTGGCCAAGGCCGGAGGCTCGCTCCGTCTCCGCCTCCGGCGCATCCTCCGCCGTGCGGGGGAAGCAGAACGCCGTGGCCGTCAGAATGGCGGCAAGGCAGAGGGAGTAGAGCGGCACGGTGCGCAGGCCGCCGCGCAGCAGAAGCACATTGGCCAGCTGGGCCGTCAGGCCGAAGCCGATGGACCCGGCGCCGCGGGAGATGCCGAAATTCAGGCGTATGCCCTTTCGCTCCGCCGCCATACCGAGGGCATTGACGAACGACGGGACGGTCTGCGCCATGCAGCAGGCCACTGCATAGAACGCAGCCGTCAGGGTCAGGCTCTTTGCCGCCGGGAGAAGGGCCGCGCAGCAAAGCAGCATCAGTCCGCCGCCGGTCAGCAGCGTCACGCGGACCGTCAGGCGCGAGCGGTCGCATACGGCGGCCAGAAGCGGCTGCAGCACGAAGCCCGCCGCCGTCGCGCCGCCGAGCAGCAGGCCGATGGCACTGTCGCGCATGCCCATCCCGGCAAGATAGCGCTGAGCATAGGAAATCAAAACGCCATGGATGCTCCACAGGGCGATCTGCATCAGGGTATAGAGCCAGGGCGCTCGTTTCATTGCGTGGCCTCCTGTGTAAAGTACCAGGCGGTCAGCAGATCGACCACCTCACCGTAGGACTGGCGGCCGGATTCCACGCCGACCGTCTGCAGGTAGCTGTTGTAAATCTTATCCGTGACCTGGGAGACCTTCTGGTCTTCCACTTTTTTATAGTGTGAGTTCGCCGCGGCGCAGTCGGCACGGAGCTCATCGCACGCGCCGCTCCAGACCTCGTTTGCCGCAGCGGCATCGACCTTGCGCAGTGCATTGTAGCAGTAGAGGAAGGCCGTGTAGTAGCCGGAATAGGCAAAGCGGGCGTCCTCGCTCGCCTCACAGGCGAGGAAGGCGGCAAAATTCGCCTCGTTCTCGCGGGCGAAGGCCATGCGGTGGCCGATCTCATGGCACATCGTGAACGGCACGGAGGCCGTGAACGTCGTGGAGCTGATGCTGCTCTCGCCGGTGAAGGCGATGAAAATGCCCGTCGTGCCCGTTTTGCCGAACCATTTGCTGCTGAGCAGCGTCTTGACCCGGGCCGTGGAGCCGTCGAAGCAGTGCGTCGTTTTTGCCAGCGTATCATAGCCTGCTCCGGCCTCCTTGCCCAGTGCGGTAAGGTCCGGAACGGCAATCACGCCGTCCGTATCCCGCTCGACGAGAGGTGCGGTCTCATTGGCCTTTTGGAGGAAATACGCCGTCACCTCGCGCAGCTCAGCCGGGGTGCGCTCCTGCGTCTCCAGCCCGAGGCGGTCGGACATCGGAGGCGCGAAGTAATTCAGGCCCCAGACCGTCATGAAGAAAAAGGCGGCAAAGCAAAGGGTAAGCAGCAGCCCGCTGAGCCAGCGCAGAAAGTGATGGCGCACAAGGCTGCGGATCAGTGAGATGACGCCCCACAGCACGATAAGGCACAGGCCCGGCTCCCAGATGGGGAAGGACGTGACGCTCGTGACCCCGGCCAGCACGCCGAGGATCCAGCGGGAAAACGCCGGGTAGAAGCGGAAAAAGACGGCTGTCCACTGCGTGGCCGCCAGAACGAGCAGGCCCGTCAGGGCCGCGAGCGTGACGGCGGAGATGAGATTGCGGAGCGGGCGGGTCATGCGCGCCGCCCTCCGCCCCGCAGCTCCGTCAGCACGGCGGGCAGGGCCTCGGCCAGCGCGCGGATGTCGTCCTCCGTCGTCTCATCGGAGAGCGAGACGCGGACGGAGCCGTCGATCCATGCGGCGTCAACGCCCATGGCCTCCAGCACATGGCTGCGGTGGCCCTTGCTGCAGGCCGAACCGGCCGAGACGTAGATATCGCGCTCCTGCAGGGCGTTGATGAGTCCCTGCGAGCGGACACCCGGCACGGCGAGATTCAGAATGTGCGGCGCTTCCTGCGCGCCGAGCAGCTGCACGCCGTCGATGGCACGGAGCAGCTCCTGCGCCTGCGCCAGCAGGCGGCGCTGCCGGGCGATGGACTCCGTGCGCTTCGGCAGAGCGGCGCGGCAAGCGGCGGCGAAGGCCGCAATGGCGGGCAGGCCCTCCGTGCCGCTGCGCAGGCCACTCTCCTGCCCGCCGCCCAGCACGAACGGCGGCAGCGACAGACCGGGCCGGATGTACAGCGCGCCCGCGCCCTTGATTCCATGGACCTTATGGGCGGAGACGGAGATGAGGTCCGCGCCGAGCGTGCGCGCCCGGAACGGGACCTTGAAAAAGCCCTGCACGGCGTCCGTGTGGAACAGGGCGTTCGGGCAGACGCGGTGCGTCAGCCGCGCCATGCGCTCAATGGGCATGACCGCGCCGGATTCGTTGTTCACCATCATGATGCTGACGAGGATCGTATCTGGCCGGAGGGCTGCCTGCAGAGCCTCGAGGCTCACGCGGCCCTCCGCGTCCGGCTGCAGATAGGTGACGGAAAAGCCCTGCCGCTCCAGCTTCTGCATGGGATGGAGCACGGCATGGTGCTCCACAGCCGTCGTGACGATGTGGCGGCCGCGCTTGCCCAGCCGCTCGGCGGCGGAGAAAATGGCCCAGTTGTCGGCCTCCGTGCCGCCGGAGGTGAAAAAGACGCGCTCCGTCTCCGCGCCCATGGCCTCGGCGACATCCTGCCGGGCCGTGCGCAGCAGCCGGGCCGCCTCGATGCCGAGCCGGTGCACGGCGCTGGGATTGCCCCAGCGGGCGGTCAGCGCATCGTTCACGGCCGCAACGGCCTCGGCGCAGGGCCGGGTCGTGGCGGCGTTGTCAAGATAGATCATGTTGCTTCCTCCCGGAACATCTGGCAATAGCCCAGCGGCGAAAAGCCCATGCGGGCGTAGAGTGCCGCTGCACGCTCGTTTTCCGGTTCCGTTTCCAGCCGGATGCGGCGGATGTGCTCCGCTGCGGAAAGGCCGCGCAGCCATGCGAAGAATTCATGGCCCAGGCCGCGGCCGCGGAAGGCGGGGCGGACATACAGCTCCTCCACCCACAGCTCCAGCCCGCCCGCCTCGTGGGAATATTTGAGCGAGAGCAGGCCATAGCCCGCAGTCTCGCCGTCCTGCTCGAGCAGGCAGGCGCGCTGCAGGCTGTCCGAGCGGAACAGCTCGTCGAGCGCCGCGTCGTGGTAGGATGCGGGGAGTGGGTGCAGCACGGCATCCGTATCGTAAAACTCCGCCAGCAGCTCGCGCAGCACGGCGCGGTCGGCGGACGTGACAGGTCGTATCATAGATCGGTCCTCCATAACAGAAAGCCTCCGCCCCGCTGAAGCAGGGCGGAGGCAGGGTCAGGGCAGCACCGTATCATTCAGCGAGAGCATTCGCCGAGAGATTTTTTGTCGAGACAAGGTTTGAAAAGTGCAGATGTACTTTGTGTACCCGCAAGGGGCATGCCGCATCCGTAAGGCGGCAAAGCCGCCAACGGCTGCGCAATACCTCAAACTTTTCGAACCGATGGATCGGCGAAAAATATCCGGCGAAGGCCGAAGGTGCAATGATACGGTGTTGCCTTAGTGCTTCTTTGCCAGCGCTTCGCGGATCTTGTCGCACAGGACCTCCGGCGTCAGGCCGTAGGCCTCGAGCACGGCGTTGGCCGTGCCGCTGCGGCCGAAGGCGTCGTTCACGCCATGGCGAACGAGCGGCGTGGGGCAGTTCTCGCTCAGGAACTCGGCAACGGCACCGCCGAGGCCGCCGATGATGCTGTGCTCCTCGGAGGTGACGATGCAGCCCGTCTCGAGCGCAGCCTTCCTGACCAGCTCGCCGTCGAGCGGCTTGATGGTGTGCATGTCGATGACGCGGACGGAGATGCCCTCCGCAGCCATCATCTCGCGGGCCTTCAGTGCCATCTGGACCATGAGGCCCGTGGCGATGACGGTGACGTCCTTGCCGTCCTTCAGCGTGACGCCCTTGTCCAGCTCAAACTTGTAGCCCTCGATCTCGTCCGTGACGGTCTCGACGGCGGCGCGGCCCAGGCGCAGATAAGCAGGACCGTCATACTCGAGCAGCGCCTTGACGGCGAGCTTCATCTCGTAGCCGTCGCAGGGGCACAGAACCTTCATGCCGGGGATGACGCGCATCAGGGCCAGATCCTCGGTGCACTGATGGGTCGCGCCGTCTTCGCCGACGGACAGACCGCCGTGCGAGCCGACGACCTTGACATTCAGGTGCGGATAGCCGATGGAGTTGCGGACCTGCTCCCAGGCACGGCCGGAGGCAAAGATCGCAAACGTGTTCGTGAAGGGCTTGAAGCCGCAGGTGGACATGCCGGCAGCGACGCCGGTCATGTTGCACTCGGCGATGCCCATGTCGAAGAAGCGCTCCGGGTACTTGGCCGCAAAGCCCTTTGTCATGGTCGCGTTGGAGAGGTCGGCGTCAAAGACGACCAGCTCCGGATACTGTTCTGCCAGTTCGACAAGCGCCTCGCCATAGGCGGCGCGGGTTGCAATTTTTCCAGCCATCTTATTTGCCCTCCAGTTCCGCTAATTTGGCCTCGACCTCAGCCTTGGCCTGTGCATACTGCTCATCGTTCGGTGCCTTGCCGTGCCAGCCGGCGTTGTTCTCCATGAAGGACACGCCCTTGCCCTTTGTCGTCTTGGCGATCAGGACGGTCGGCTTGCCCTTGCAGGCGGCAGCGGCTTCGAATGCGGCGATGAGCGCATCGTAGTCATGGCCGTTCACATGGATGACGTTCCAGTTGAAGGCGGCGAACTTCTGATCGAGCGGCTCGGACGGCATGACGTCCTTCGTCGCGCCGTCGATCTGCAGGCCGTTGACATCGACGACGGCGCAGAGATTGTCCAGATGATACTTCGCAGCGGACATGGCGGCTTCCCAGACCTGGCCCTCGGCGATCTCACCGTCGCCCAGCAGGGCATAGACGCGGTAGTCCTTCTTTGCCAGCTTGCCTGCCAGCGCCATGCCTACGGCAGCGGAGATGCCCTGGCCCAGGGAGCCGGTGGACATGTCGACGCCCTTGACGTGACGCATGTCGGGATGGCCGGAGTAGTGCCCCTTGATGGAGCGGAAGAGCTTCAGATCCTCCTGCGGGAAGAAGCCGCGCAGGGACAGCACCGGGTACAGAGCCGGGGTGCAGTGGCCCTTGGACAGCACAAAGCGGTCGCGGTCCGGATCCTGCGGGTTGGCCGGGTCGACCTGCATGACGTTGAAGTACAGCGTCGTGAGGATGTCCATCGCGGAGAGGCTGCCGCCGATATGGCCGGACGCGGCGGTATGAACGGCGTCAAGTCCGAGCAGCCGTGCCTTGGTAGCCATGATTTCGAGCTGTTTGCCGTAAAGTTTTTCCATAGTGATCATTCCTTTTCGAGTTATTTCAAAACGCAGAAGCGGGATGCTAGGATTGCGTGGGATGAATGCGGCGGACGTAGTATTCTGCAATGGCATAGTTCTGCTTTGCCTGCAGCGCGTCGCCGGAAAGCGTGTAGGTCAGCAAGGCGATGCCCTGTGAGGCAGTCGGAGCGCTGCCCTGCGCGACAAGATACATGCCGCGGCTCTGCATGACGGGCAGCACCGCACGGGTCTGCCGCTGGAGCTGCATCCAGGACGGGCCTTCCCAGCCGCAGCAGTCAAAGAGCACGGACATGAGATAGCACGGCGAGATGGTCGGGCCGGTGCCAATGTCGCTTCTTCCAAGCACAGCCTTTGCAGCATCGTTGGTCCAGATGAGATACGGCGTGGTATACAGGTTGTAGAAGCCCTCTGCCGTTCCCTCCTGCACGTTGACGCCAAGCTCCTCATAGAAGCTGTTGCCTGCGCCGAGCGTCGGCTTGTGGTCGCCGAAGAAGACGAGCACGACCGGCTCGGGGTCATCGCGGAACGAGTCGACATAGGCTGCAAGCTGCTTTCCGGTGCTGGCCACGCTGCCGAGATAGTTGTTCACGGTGTAGTAGGCCGCATCGGAAATGCCTTCGTGCGGGATGTAGGTCTCGCCCCAGACGAGGGTGTCGTCCGCATAGGGGCTGTGGCCCTGATAGCTGACACTGAACGAGAAGCACGGCTTCGAGGGATCGCGCGCTTCCCAGCTTTCGGCCCGCTCGGCGAAGAATGCCTCGTCGTTCGGGTGGCCGTCCAGACTGTTTTCGTCCGTCAGCAGATTTTCGTAGTAGTCATCGAGGAAATGGTACGTCTCGAAGCCGAGGCGCTCGTTGATCTTCTCGCGGCTGTAGAACCAGGCATAGCCGGGATGGCCGCCCTCCGTCTCATAGCCCTGCTCAAGGAAGTAGCGCACGAAGGACTCCGTGTCGCGGCGGTAGCGGGGCTGCGGGTAGGAGTAGCCCGTCAGGAAGGCACGCTCGGCATTGATCGTACCGCCGCCGATGGTATCGGAGATGAGCGTACCGGTGTAGCTCTCGGCCTGCAGGGCATGGAAGTCCGCATAGGGGTCCTGCACAAAGCGGTCGGAGACGGTCCCGAACACGGACAGGTCGGAGAAGCTCTCGAGCATCGTCGCGATGACGTTGACTCTCTGCCCCTCCGGGATATCCGCCTCGGGGTAGGCGCTGAGCAGGTCCTCTGCCTTCCGCGCGGAATAGCCGTCCGGCTTTTGGGGCATGGCCTCCGCCAGCGAATTCAGGAAGGAGTAGACAAAGCCCTTCGAGGCATAATTCTCTGCGTCCTTCCAGACGTTGAAGAGGGAGGTATTCGCCTCCATCATGCTGTCATAGAGATCCGTATTGCCGTACCAGAGCTCCCATGCGCCGAAGCCCAGCAGCACGATGAGCACCAGCGCCAGAACGCGGAGCCACCAGCGCTTCTTCGGCACACGGCCGCGCGCCCAGCGGTGCAGGACGATCGTCCCGGCGGCAATGAGGGCGATACCCACAAAGAACATTGCCGGGAAATGCAGCGTATACTGCCCGATGATGCCCGCGCCCTCGCCGATATTCAGGAAGTCCTCCGCCACGAACGGGTCGCCGCGGAGCGTGACCTTGAAATAGTTGACGAAGTCCATGATGAACAGCAGCACGGACGGGATGAGGAAGCCGAGCCATGCGCGGTTCGTGGCGAAATAGGTGAAGGCCACGAGCAGTGCGACCGGCAGCAGGTTCAGCAGGTAGATCTTCGGCACATGCAGGTAGGAGCTGAAGCGGCCGCGGGAGAAATCCAGCGTTCCGATCATCTGCAGCAGCATGTGCAGCCCGAGCACGGCCGCGGCCAGCAGCAGGACCGTCAGCAGCCAGCGAACGGCAGGCTTCCGCTCCTTCGGGCGCAGCCGCTCGCGCAGGCTGCGCTTTTCCGAGGCGCTCATGTCAGAATGCGAGCTTTTCGGCAAGCCATGCCTTCAGCTCGGAAACAGGGATGCGGACCTGCTCCATGGTGTCGCGGTCGCGGACGGTCACGGCATGGTCCGCCGGGGTCGTCTCGTCGCCCACGGTCTGGAAGTCGACGGTGATGCAGTACGGCGTGCCGATCTCGTCCTCGCGGCGATAACGCTTGCCGATGGAACCGGCATCGTCGAAATCGACCATGAATTCCTTCTGCAGGTCATGGTAGATTTCCTCGGCAGCCGGGGAGAGCTTCTTCGACAGCGGCAGGACGGCCGCCTTGTACGGCGCAAGGGCCGGATGCAGATGCAGGACGGTGCGGATGTCGTCGTTGCCCTTCTTGTCCTGCCCGACGACCTCTTCGTCGTAGGCATCGGCCAGGAAGGCCAGGAACGAGCGCTCGACGCCGAGGGACGGCTCGATGACATAGGGGATATAGCGCGTGTTCTTCTCCTGATCGAAATACGTCAGGTCCTTGCCGGACGTGTTCTGATGCTGCGTCAGGTCATAATCCGTGCGGTCGGCAACGCCCCAGAGCTCGCCCCAGCCGAACGGGAACAGGAACTCGAAGTCCGTCGTTGCCTTGGAATAGAAGCACAGTTCCTCCGGGTCATGGTCGCGCAGGCGAAGGTTCTCCTCCTTCATGCCGAGCGAGAGCAGCCACTGCTTGCAGAAGCCGCGCCAGTAGGCGAACCACTCGAGGTCCGTACCCGGCTCACAGAAGAACTCCAGCTCCATCTGCTCGAATTCACGCACGCGGAAAATGAAGTTGCCCGGCGTGATCTCGTTGCGGAACGACTTGCCGATCTGGCCGATGCCGAACGGCAGCTTGCGGCGCGTGGTGCGCTGCACGTTGACGAAGTTCACAAAGATGCCCTGCGCCGTCTCCGGGCGAAGATACACGGTGTTCTTCGCGTCCTCCGTGACGCCCTGGAACGTCTTGAACATCAGGTTGAACTGACGGATATCCGTGAAGTTGTGCTTGCCGCACGTCGGGCAGCAGATGTTCTTCTCGTCGATGAAGCTCTTCATCTCGGCCTGCGAGAAGGCGTCGATGGGCTTCGGCAGCTCCTCGCCGGTCTTGGCGCAGTAGTCCTCGATGAGCTTGTCTGCACGGAAGCGCTCATGGCACTCGCGGCAGTCCATCAGCGGGTCGGAGAAGCCGCCGAGGTGGCCGGAAGCGACCCACGTCTGCGGGTTCATGAGGATCGCGCAGTCGAGACCGACGTTATACGGGTTCTCCTGCACGAACTTCTTCCACCAGGCGCGCTTGATGTTGTTTTTCATCTCGACGCCGAGGGGGCCGTAGTCCCAGGTGTTGGCAAGGCCGCCGTAAATTTCGGAGCCAGCGAACACGAAGCCGCGGTTTTTGCACAAAGCGACGAGCTTGTCCATGGTTTTTTCAGTATTTTTCAGCATATTTTTTCCTCCGGAACGATCCATTTGGAGTTTTTATTACATCATGATCCAAAATAATATTATAAGCGCGAAATTGCCTGAAGTCAAGCGGTTTTGGCGCTTTCGCAGGCGGGAGCATGCCAAAAAAGCCGCCGTCCGCATCAGCGGGCAGCGGCATCGTTTCTGGAAAGCAGATATACACAGTATTGATTCATGCTGATGCCCTCCTGCCGCGCATGCTCCGCCAGAGAGCGATGCAGGCTTTTGGGAATCCGCAGCTTGAACTGACCGGAGTAGTTCTCGAGATCGTCCGGCTCCCGGACCGGCAGGCCGTCCTCCAGAGCCGCCTGCAGCCATGCTCGCTTGGCATCAGCCGCATTGGCAACCGCTGCCTCGAGCGTCTCGCCGCAGGTGATGCAGCCCGGCAGGTCGGGGAAGGACACAACAAAGCCGCCCTCATCGGGGTCCTTTACCAGCTCCATGCGATACGGCAGAGCAAGATATTCATTCAATGTTTTCATGATTCTCCTCGCTTTCTATGACCTGTCTGACCATTTCTACATAGACTCTTTTGATTGGTTCATGCTTTGGCACTGTGATCGGCCGACAACCCTCTCTTTTCTATATTATACATGGTATCGTATTTGGTGTCAAGTTGTTTCTGCCGCAGGCAAAAACTGCCGGGGCTACACAGCCCCGGCAGAGGTTATTCCTAAATGTCGTAAATGCCCAGAATGACGATGCCCGCAACAACGAACCCGATCATAAGATAATGCTTCCATGAGAGCTTTTCCTTCAGGAACAGGCGGCTCCACAGCACGGAGGCTACGCAGTAGGCCGAGATGATCGGTGCAGACATCATAACGTGCTCCTCATCGGCCAGCGCATAGATGTAGAACAGCTGGCCGACGGTCTCGCAGGCAGCGCCGACATACTTGGGCAGCTCCGCTTTGAACGTGAACTTCTCGCGGCGGGCCAGCAGGTAGACAAGGCAGCCGATGCCGGCGGCCAGGAACGTCAGCTCATAGGCGACGTTCGCGGAGTCCTCGTTCAGGCGCTCGAGCACGAGGCTGTCGGCAAACGTTCCGGCGGCGTCGAGCAGGCAGTAGGCCACGGGCAGGCAGATGGCGAGCCAGCTCTTGGCATACTTGCGGTTTGCATGCTCCTGACGGCGGCGGCGCAGGTCATCGTCCTCGCGCGCCTCCACGACGCCGAGGCCGACGACGCCGAGGCACACCAGACCGACGGCGCACAGAATGACCGCCTTCTGCGGGCCGTTATAATCGGACAGCGCACCGGTGCACAGGCACAGCACGGCGACGAGCGCACCGGAGCTGTTGCAGATCGGAGACGAGATGGAAAGCTCGATGTAGCGCAGGCCGACATAGCCGAGCGTCATGGAGAGGATGTAGAGCAGGGAGACGGGCAGGTATGTCCAGACGACGTCCCAGGTGACGGAGACGTGATGGAACACGATCATATAGGCCGCATGCAGGCCCATGACGAGGCCGACGGCGACGACCATTTTCAGATGGGCCGTCTTATCCTTTTCGCCGCAGCAGCCGATCTTGGAAAACAGATCGGAGCCGCTCCAGCAGATGAGCGCGATGAGTGCAAACCAGAACCAGTTCAAGGGATGATACCTCCAGATTATTTATTGTACTTCCGGCAGCGTGGCCAGACCGGCGTCTGCCATGTTCTGCAGGGACAGCAGGATGCCGAGCTTGGCATGATACCATGTCAGGCCGCCCTGAAAATAGACGGCGTAGGGCGGGCGGATCGGGCCGTCGGCCGAGAGCTCAATGGACGAGCCCTGCACGAACGCGCCTGCCGCCATGATGACCTCGTCCTCATAGCCGGGCATATCCGACGGGATAGGGTCGGCATAGCTGTCGACCGGCGCGGCGGACTGGATGCCCTTGCAGAAGGCGATCATACCCTCGCGCGAGCCAAGCTCCACGGCCTGAATGATGTCGTGGCGGGACTCCGAGCCGTTCGGAACGACGCGGAAGCCAAGGCGCTCATAGAGATTGGCCGCGAAGATCGCGCCCTTGAGCGCAGATGCGACAACGGTCGGGGCAAGGAAGAAGCCCTGATACAGCGACGGCAGCAGGCCGAGGTTTGCGCCGACCTCCTGCCCAAGGCCGGGCGCGGAGAGGCGGTAGGCACAGCGCTCGACAAGGTCCGTCCGGCCGCAGATGTAGCCGCCGATGGGAGCAAGGCCGCCGCCGGGGTTCTTGATGAGGCTGCCGACGATCATGTCCGCACCGACGTCGCTCGGCTCGATCGGCTCGACGAATTCGCCGTAGCAGTTGTCCACCATGCAGATGATATCCGGCTTCAGGGACTTCAGGAAGGCGATGAGCTCGCCGATCTGCTGCACGGAGAACGTCGGGCGGGTCGCATAGCCCTTGCTGCGCTGGATGGTGGCCAGCTTTGTCTTTTCGTTCACGCAGGCACGGATGGCCTCATAGTCGAACGTGCCGTCCGGCTTCAGGTCCGCCTGCCGGTAGCTCACGCCGTATTCCCGCAGCGAGCAGGGCGACGGGCGGATGCCGATGACCTCCTCGAGCGTGTCATACGGCGCGCCGACCGGCGAAAGCAGCTCGTCGCCCGGCAGCAGGTTCGCAGACAGGGCCACAGTCAGGGCATGCGTGCCGCAGGTGATCTGCGGGCGCACGAGCGCGGCCTCGGTGTGGAACGTGTCGGCATAGACGCGCTCGAGCTTGTCGCGGCCGACGTCGTCATAGCCATAGCCCGTCGTGGCGGCAAAGCAGGCCGCGCTGACGCGATTTTTCTGCATGGCGGCAAGCACCTTGGCCTGATTGGCCTCTGCGATGCGGTCTACGGCCGCAAAGCGCTCCCGCAGTCCGTCCAGCACCCGCTCGCCGAAGGCACACACCTGCGGCGAGACACCGAGCGGACGATAGATCTCTTCTGCGTTCATTTCTGATTCTCCTCTTCCTCCAGATTTTGAAAGATCTGCCGCGCCACGTCGTGCATCACGTCCGGCGGCGTCACAAGCAGTCCGTTTTTCTCATCGCCGAGCACGAGCAGCGTGTCGCCCGGCCGAATGCCGAACAGCTCGCGGGCCTCCTTGGGGATCACGATCTGGCCGCGTTCGCCGACCTTGACCGTTCCGAAAACGTGCCGCCCGCGCGGCATGCCGAGCAAATGCTTGCCTCCTGCCATCGAATTCCTCCAAAATCATATTTTTCATACTTGTACGAACGCTATTGTAGCGGCTGCTTTGCCGTTTGTCAATGGGAAATCGGCGCAGGCCACCGGATTTGTCATTTCAGTAAGGCACTGCCAGTTCGTACAGGGCAGCGATAAAACGTACAAACCAATTGCGTCTGTAGCGGCGCTCAGTGAGCGCCATACAGGCTGGCAGTATACGCTGCATTGCTTCTATGGCGCGAGGTCACCTGATTTGTCATTGCGAGGCCCCATCGGGGCCGTGGCAATCTCCTGCAACAGCCTGCGATTTCGCCGATGGCTTTCCTGCGCTCCGGATGGGTACTGCGAGATTGCCACGTCGGGCTTTCGCCCTCCTCGCAATGACAAACCTGTTTGTCTTACGCCGCCGAATCACCGTCCCAATACCTGCTACTGCCAATGGCGTTCTCTGAGCGCCGCTACAGACGCAATCGGTGCCTGCCGTTTTATCGGCAGCCTGTTCGTATCGGCAGCATTGCGCCGGGCCCGGCTGTCCGCTCCCCTACAATTGCCAACGCATAAAACAGCCGGCCGGGGGAGCTTCCCGCCGGCCGGCCGAACCATATTCCGTCTATTCCGTTTCGTTCTGCATCTGCTCCGTCGCAATCTCGGATGGGCTTTCGCCCTTTCCGGTCAGCGTGACATCCGTGTAATACTGCCGCCCATCACGATAGATATATACGCGCAGCTCTTCGCCGACATGGCAGGCGCTGAGAATGCTGCGGTAGTCGTTGAGGTTCGTGACGGCGCTGTCGCCCAGCTGGCAGATCACGTCGCCCGCGTGCAGGCCCGCATAGTAGGCGTTGCTGCCCGCCGTGACCGACTCGATGACGACGCCGCTCGGCAGACCCCAGAAGCGCCGGTAGGTCTCCGGGATCTCCGAGACCGTCAGTCCGAGCGAAACGCGCCCGCTGACATAGCCGTTGACGATCAGATCGTCGAGAATGGTCTTCGCCTCGCTGATCGGGATGGCAAAGCCCAACTCCGGCACAGTCTGGTAGGACACATACGAGCCGACATGGTCGATGCAGATGCCGATGACCTGCCCGGCCTCGTTCACGAGCGGTCCGCCTGCGCTGCCGCTGTCCGGCGCGGCATCCGTCTGGAACACGTTGAGCGTCTCCGCGCCGATGCGCACGCCGCTCTGCACGGCGGCAATGCTGCCGTCCGTCATGGTGGCGTTGTCAAACGCCGCACCGAACGGATGGGAGAACACATAGACGGTGTCGCCCGCTGCAGCCCCGGCAGAATCGCCGAACTCCGCGGGCTGCAGTGCCGTCTCCGGCTCGATCTTCAGAACGGCCAGATCACTGCTCTCGTCCATGCCGGACAGGGCCGCCGCATACTCCGTGCCATCGCTGAGCTGCACTGTGATGCTCTCCGCGCCGGAAACGGTGTGCGCGTTCGTGATAAGGTAGCCGTCCGCCGTCATGACGATGGCCGTGCCGCCGTTTCCGTCCGCGTACACCAGCGCAAGGCTCGGCCGCAGTGCCGTGTAGATCTCTCCGGCGGAGCGCGTCTGCGTGTCCTCGGCGCTGATCTGCAGCGTGCCCGTGCCGTTCGTGCGCGACTCCGTCGGCTCGACGCTGTGGCCGGAGGGCGCAGTCAGCGTCGGCGTGACGCCGGTCTCCGTCTCCGCGCCGACGGTCGTGTTCTTCTGCACGGCGCGCATGCGCAGCGTCAGGAGCATCAGCACTGTGATGACGTTCGCCACGATCATCACGCACAGCAGCACGACGATCAGGCCGGTATGCGAGCGCGGCGGCTTTGGCAGGCGGCCCGTTCCGTAATACCCCGGCGTGCCGGGCTGCCATTCCGGCGGGGTCTCCTGATACTCCGGATCCATGGGAGTCATTTTATCCACAACACGCCCTCCTTTCGGGGTTTCGTCTCGCCGGTCAGAGGACCAGCGGCAGGGTAAACGTGAATTCCGTCTTGCCGTCGCGGCTCGTCACATAGATGTCCTCTCCGTGTGCCAGCACGATGGTCTTGACGATGTACAGGCCGAGGCCGACGCCGTCGCGGTCGGTCGAGCGGCTCTTGTCTGTCTTATGGAAGCGATCGAAGATGAGCGGCAGCTCCTCCGGCGCAATGGTCGGGCCGGTATTGCCGACCGTGGTGACGGCCTTATTCCCGCTGCGCTCCACGCGGATGGAGAGCGTGCCGCCGTCATCGATGAACTTCACGGCATTGTCGATGAGGTTATAGAGCACCTGCGTCACGGCGTCCGGCATGGCCCGCACAGTCACGCCGAGCTCCGGCATATCTACATCGACGTTCAGGTGCTTGCGGTTGATGCGCTGCTCAAAGCTCAAAAGCGCCTGCCCCGCCGCCTCGCAGATGTCGAAGTCCACCAGCTTATCGGCCGGGATGCCCTGATCCTTCAGGCGGGAAATCTCCAGCATGTTGCGCACGAGCCGCGACAGCCGCCGCACCTCCGTGGAGACCAGCTCCATATAGTGCCGCTGCTCTGCCTGCGGGATCGTGCCGTCGAGCATACCGTCCAGATAGCCCGCGATGGTCGTCATCGGCGTTTTCAGCTCATGGCTGACATTGGCCACGAATTCCTGACGCGCGGTGTCGGCATTCTGCATGGCGGCCGCCATATTGTTGAAGGCGACAGCCAGCTCCTCCATCTCCTCGGTCTGGCAGTTCGTCGAAACGCGGACATTCAGATTGCCGTGGGCGATCTGGCGCGCAGCGGCGGCCATGTCCTGAATCGGCTTCGTCTCGCGGTTTGTGAGGAACGGCGTTGCGAGCAGAGCCACGGCAAACACGGCCAGCGCCGTAAGCATGAAGATCTTCAGCGCACCGGTCGTCAGCTCGGAGATCGTCTCGCGCTCCACAGACACAAGCACGATGCCCTGCCGGTCGCCGTCGGACGATGTCCTGGCCAGCGCCACGGCCACGCGCTTCTGGCCGTAGATTTCAGCCGCCTCATCATTCAGATCGGGGCTTTCGCCGTTGAACAGCGCCTCGACCTTGTCGGCCGGGAGCTGATAGCCGATGTGCGAGCAGCCCTGAATGTCCTGCGCGCACAGCACGACCTTGCCGCCTGCATCGCAAAGCAGGATGTCGTTGCCGGAGGCGGACGAGGCAACGGACAGCGTGCGCAGAAAATCCCAGCTCGTCGTCACGTCGTCCGAGACGGCGCTCGTCTGCGTGAGCCACACGACGGACTGCGCCGTTCCGCGCAGGGAGCTTTCACGCTCCCGGATGACATAGTGCGTGAACAGGCCCCAGAAGGACACGCCCAGCAGGATGGTCGCCGCCAGCAGCAGACTGACGATCAGCGTGACCTGACGGCGAAATGTCGTGCGCATGGCTTACTTCACCTCGAACTTGTAGCCGACGCTCCAGACCGTTTTCAGGTCCCACTGATCCGAAACGCCCTCGAGCTTCTCGCGCAGGCGCTTGATGTGCACGTCGACCGTGCGCGTATCGCCGAAGTAGTCAAAGCCCCAGACCTCGTCGAGCAGCTGATTGCGCGTATAGACGCGGTTCGGCGTTGAGGCCAGATGGTACAGCAGCTCCATCTCCTTCGGCGGCGTCGGGACCTTTTTCCCGTCGACCGTCAGCTCAAAGGCGTCCATGTCGATGATGAGCTTGTCGAATTCCAGACGGCGGCGGCTCTTCTCCGGCTCGATGCCGCTGCGGCGCAGCACGGCCTCGATGCGGGCAAGCACTTCCTTCATTTCAAAGGGCTTCGTGATGTAGTCGTCCGCGCCCTGCTTCAGACCGTTGACCTTATCCTCCGTTTCGCTCTTTGCGGTGAGCATGATGATCGGCGTCTGCGACTCGGCGCGGATGGCGCGGCAGACGCCCCAGCCGTCCAGCCCCGGCAGCATCACGTCCAGCAGCACAAGGCTCGGATGGACGGTGCGGAACTGCTCCACACCGCGCATGCCGTCCGGCGCGATGACGACCGTATAGCCCTCTTTTTCCAGATACAGGCGCAGAAGATCCGCAATGTTGCGGTCGTCCTCCACGATCAAAACCGTTTTCGCCATAAGTATATGTCCCTCTCTCCCGGCGTGCAGGCAGAAAGCGTCCTCCACGTCGCTTTTTTACCTACATTATATCCCACTTTCACCGATTTGCTTGAACATTTTGTTAAGGAAACGCAGAAACCGCATTCTCCTGTCGCCGAAGGTCTTCGTTGTTGCCCCGTGCACGGCTTACAAATTTCCGGCCGCTCCATCGACCGCACCAACTTGCAGGTCTGATTGCAGCGGCGCTCCCTGAGCGCCCTGTACGGGGTAATTCAACCGTGCAAGGGCGCTGGTGCACCTTGGCACTGCCTGATGTGTCATTGCGAGGGCGCTTTGCGCCCGTGGCAATCTCGGGAAGGCACTTTCGTCCCATACTGGTCAACGTGAAATGGTATGCGCCGATTGCGTCTGTAGCGGCGCTCAGTGAGCGCCATAGGCAGTCGCAGGTATTACAGTAGTAATTCGGCGGCGTAAGACAAACAGGTTTGTCATTCCGAGGAGCGAAGCGACGTGGGAATCTCCTGCAACCAGCTACGTTTTCGCCGGTGGCCTTCCTGTGATCCGTCCGGGTACTGCGAGATTGCCACGTCGGCCTATGGCCTCTTCGCAATGACAAATTTGAGAGCATTGTGCGGTCGACGATGCCAACCTATAACTTACCAGCCTGCATGGCGGTCACTGACCGCCGCTACAGACGCAATCGGTTTTTACGTTTTTATCGACAGCCGGTACAAGTCGGCAGTACAGAGCAGGGAGCGGCACGCCGCTCCCCTACAGCGCACGTTTGTTTGTTAATTTCACAAAATTATTCCCTATTCATTTTTCAGTATTTATGATTCACTTAATAATTATAAGTACCCCAGATACCGTCCCACGCGGCGCTCGGCCCGCTGCAGCAGCTGGCACACGCTTGCCGGGCTGACGCCCCGGTCGATGGCGACCTCCTTCTGCGGGTGGCCGTGCAGGTAGACCGCCACGACCGTTTCATACTGCAGCGGCGTCAGCGCCACACGCAGCATGGTGTTCAGGCGCTCCGTATCCGGCTCACGGAGCGAGGCCTTGGAAAGAATCGGATGCATAACGATAGAATCCCCTTTCATAATAGTGTTCGCACAGGAGCGCAAGCTCCCGGCACTGCCGTCTGGCCTCGCACAGCTTGCGCAGGCGGTTGGCCAGCACCGCGCGCGTCTGCGCATCGGCCGTACCGCGCCGCAGGCGGCGCAGACGGCTGATCTGGATGTCCAGCAGCCCCGCCGCCTCGCGATACCCGGCTGATAGCTCCGCCAGTCTCATCCCACCGCAACCAGACAGGAGCGGAACACGACTCTGGCGTATTCCGGCAGGCACGCCGGGCACAGGCAGCCGATGTCCAGGCAATAGCAATAGCCCCCGGCCACCAGCTCCGTTCCGCACCAGACGCACCAGCACAGCGTCTGTCCCTGCTTCATTCCGGTCTCACCTCCTTCCATCGCTTCCGCCGCAAATGCAATTCGTTCCCGTAATTTCCAGTTATTTCCATTTCTCTGGCGACAGCATATCATTTTGTTCGTTCCGTGTCAATCGTTAATTCCCTAACAAGACAAATTTCGACAAAACTTTTTCCAGAAAATCCCAATTTTGGCACACGGCTTGACGAACCGGCCGGAATCGGGTATGATTATGGCATTACCATGCCGGAGGAGGGCGAGCGGATGACAGACACGGAGGCCATGCATGAGGCGCTGTCGCTGGCGCGTGAGGCGGCAGACGAGGGCGAAGTGCCCGTCGGCTGCATCGTCACGGACGGCGAGCACATCGTCGGGCGCGGCCGCAACCGCCGCGAGACCGGCAAAAGCGCGCTGGCCCACGCGGAGCTGGAGGCCATTGCCGAGGCCTGCCGCACGCTCGGCGGCTGGCGGCTGTGGCGCTGCACGCTCTATGTCACGCTCGAACCTTGCCCCATGTGCGCCGGGGCCATCATCAACGCCCGCATCCCCCGCGTCGTGTTCGGTGCGCCGGACCCGAAGGCGGGCTCGTGCGGCAGCGTGACCGACCTGTTCGCCCTGCCGTATAACCACCGCCCCGCCTGCGAGGGCGGCGTTCTGGAGGAGGAATGTGCGCAGCTGCTGCGAGACTTTTTCCGCGCGCTGCGGCTCGCTCCCCCAAAGCCGCGCTGGAAGCCCGCCGTGCTCCCGGCGCAGGGAGGAGATCACGCATGAAAAAACGTTCGTTCCGGATCTACCTGATCCTGACGCTTTTTTGGACGGCAGGGATCTTTCTGCACTCCGCTATGCCGGCCGCGGCCAGCAACGCGGAAAGCGGCGGCGTGCTTGCCGTGGTGCAGATGATCCTGCCGTGGATCACACACGGCGTGCTGCGCAAGGCGGCGCATTTTCTGGAATTTGCCGTGCTCGGCATCCTGCTGACGGGCACATTCCACAGCGCACGGAATTTTACGCTGGCCAAGCCGATGCTGTTCGCCGTGCTCACGGCCATGACCGACGAGACCATCCAGGCCTTCACGCCGGGGCGCAACTGTGCGCTGAGCGACGTATGGCTCGATGCCGCCGGAGCGCTGACGGGCGCCGTTCTGCTGTGGCTCATTTTCAAGCTGCGCAAAAAATAAGGCCGTTCTCCGCGTTTTGGCTTGTATTTTCCCGGATATCGGATATAATGGACAGATACGGAAACTAAGGAAAGAAGGGCTTTTCCCATGTGCGATTGCTGCAAAGAAAAAAAAGAAAAGTTTTACATCACCACGCCGATCTATTATCCCTCGGATAAGCTCCACATCGGCCACACCTACTGCACCGTAGCCACGGATGCCATGGCGCGCTACAAGCGCCTGCGCGGCTATGACGTGATGTTCCTGACCGGCACGGACGAGCACGGCCAGAAGATCGAGAACCGCGCCAAGGAGGCCGGCATCACACCGAAGCAGTTCGTCGACCAGATCGTCGAGGGTGAGCGCGGCGTGCTCGATCTGTGGAAGCTGATGAACATCTCCTATGACCGCTTCATCCGCACCACGGACGAATACCATGTCAAGGCCATCCAGCGCATTTTTAAGAAGATGTACGAGAACGGCGACATCTACAAGGGCAAATACACCGGCATGTACTGCACGCCGTGCGAGTCGTTCTGGACGGAGAGCCAGCTGAAGGACGGCAAGTGCCCCGACTGCGGCCGCGAGGTCCAGCCCGCCGAGGAGGAGGCCTATTTCTTCCGTCTCTCGAAATATGCCCAGCCCGTGCGCGATCTGCTGATGAACACGGACTATCTCCAGCCGCGCTCCCGCGTCAACGAGATGGTGCGCAACTTCATCGATCCCGGTCTGGAGGACCTGTGCGTCTCCCGCACGAGCTTCACCTGGGGCGTCCCCGTGGACTTCGATCCGGGCCACGTCGTCTATGTGTGGGTCGACGCCCTGTTCAACTACACGACGGCCCTCGGCTTTGAGAACGACGCTCACCATGACTATGACCGCTACTGGCCTGCCGACGTCCACTTTGTCGGCAAGGAGATCGTCCGCTTCCACTCCATCGTCTGGCCCGCCATGCTCATGAGCATGGGCATGCCCCTGCCGAAGAAGGTCTTCGGCCACGGCTGGCTGCTGCTGGACGGCGGCAAGATGTCGAAGTCCAAGGGCAACGTCGTCGACCCGTATCTGCTGGCCGAGCGCTACAGCACGGACGCGCTGCGCTTTTTCCTGCTGCGCACGTTCCCGTTCGGCTCGGACGGCAACTTCTCCAACGAGCTGCTCATCTCCTGCATCAACACCGACCTCGCCAACGACCTGGGCAACCTCGTCTCGCGCACGACGGCCATGGTGCAGAAGTACTTTGGCGGCAGGCTCCCGGCGGAGCAGCGCGCAGACGACGCGCAGGACGCCGCCCTTGTGGAGCTGGCCGGTTCTCTGCATGAGCGCTATGCTGCGCAGATGGAGCAGTTTGCCTTCCAGAACGCGCTGAGCGAAGTTTTCGCCGTCATTTCCCGCGCCAACAAGTATATCGACGAGACCGCGCCCTGGATCCTCGCCCGCGACGAGAGCAATCTGCCGCGTCTGGCCTGCGTCATGTATAACCTGCTCGAGACCATCCGCATCTGCGGCGGCCTGCTGCAGCCGTTCATGCCGGACACGAGCGCAGAGATCCTTCGCCGCATCGGCGCCTCGGAGAACGCGGACTGGGACAGCCTGTGCAAATTCGGCCTGCTGCCGCGTGAGGCGGCCGTGACCGTCGGCGCGCCGCTGTTCCCGCGCATCGACGCGCAGAAGGAGCTTGCCGAGCTGGAGGCCCTGCACGTCGCGGCGCAGGCTCCTGCCGCCGACCCGCTGCCCGAGCCGCTGCCGCCCGTCAGCTTCGACGATTTCTGCAAGGTCGAGATGACCGTCGTCAAGGTTCTGACGTGCGAGAAGGTCAAAAAGTCCGAAAAGCTCCTGAAGTTTACGCTGGACGACGGCACCGGCACGCCGCGCCAGATCCTCTCCGGCATCGCCAAGTATTATCAGCCCGAGGAGCTGCTCGGCAAGACGCTCGTCGCCGTGACGAACCTGCCCCCGCGCAAGATGATGGGGCAGGAGTCCTGCGGCATGCTGCTGTCCGCCGAGCGCGGCGACAAGCTGAACCTCGTCATGCTCGACGATAAGGTCCCCGCCGGTTCCCGTCTCGTGTAAGATATGGTTTTCCGGGCGCGCTGCAAATTCGCAGCGCGCCCTTTGCATGCCGGAATACCATATTTGCAGCGGCGCTCATTGAGCGCCATGGGCGATCGCAAATCAAGCGGCACAAATTCAGAGGCGCAAGGCTTCCGGATTTGTCATTGCGAGGAGGCGCAGCCGACGGGGCAATCTCGGGAAGGCACTGCCGTCCCGTACAGGCTGTCGAAGAAACGTACACCCCAATTGCGTCTGTAGCGGCGCTCAGTGAGCGCCTTGTAGAGGATCATTAAACCGCAGGAGGGCGCTGGTGCACTACGGCATTCTCCTGATGTGTCATTGCGAGGAGCGAAGCGACGTGGCAATCTCGGGAAGGCACTGCCGTCCCGTACAGGCTGTCGAAGAAACGTACACCCCAATTGCGTCTGTAGCGGCGCTCAGTGAGCGCCATGCAGGCCGGCAACATGCGCCGCATGGATTCTGTGGCATGAGGCCACCAAGTTTGTCATTGCGAGGGCGCTCTGCGCCCGTGGCAATCTCGCAGTGCCCGGTTAGATAACAGGAAAACCCCGGCGAATTCGAAAGCAATCCCAAAGGGACGTCGAGGACGCCGTCCCCTACAGGGCGTGTGCGTTTGACGTAAATACCCCAAAACCTGCAACTGCCAAGGGCGCTCACTGAGCGCCGCTACAGACGCAATCGGTACGTACCATTTTAACAGTGGCCGGTACGAATCGCCATTGCATCGCCGGGAGCGGCATGCCGCTCCCCTACAATAGTCCTCCGCACAATGTGCGCATTGATTTTTCCCCCTGCGTATGCTATACTTTTTCCGAAAATCAAAAAGAGACCGAGGTATTGTTATGGATCAGAAAGCTCTTGCCGCCCTGCTCTTCCCGGACGTGACGGAAACGCCGGAAGACCTTGAGGCGCGTTATCCCGCCCGCGACCTTCCCGAGGGCGCGGTCGTTACCCGCATGGCTCCCTCCCCCACGGGCTTTGTCCATCTGGGCAACCTTGTGCAGGGTCTTGTCGCCGAGCGCATGGCGCACCAGTCCGGCGGCGTGCTGTTCCTCCGCGTGGAGGATACGGACGCCAAGCGCGAGGTGCCGGGCGCCGTGGAGGTGCTCATCAACACGCTGAAGCACTATGGCATCCACTTTGACGAGGGCGCGACCATCGACGGCGATTCCGGCGCTTACGGCCCCTATCGCCAGCGCCAGCGCGCCGCGATCTACCACGTCTACGCCAAGCAGCTCGTCCTGCAGGGTGATGCCTACCCCTGCTTCTGTACCGAGGAGGAGCTGACTGCCATGCGCGCCGAGCAGGAGGCCAAAAAGGTCAACTTTGGCTACTACGGCGAATATGCCGTATGGCGTGACCGTCCCATCGAGGATGTCGAGTCTGCCATTGCCGCAGGCAAGCCGTGGGTGCTGCGCTTCCGCTCCACCGGCTCCATTGAAAACAAATTCAAATACAGCGATCTGGTCAAGGGCACGCTCACCGTTACGGAAAACGACATCGATCAGGTCCTGCTGAAGTCCGACGGCATCCCGACCTACCACTTCGCCCACGCCGTGGATGACCATCTCATGCGCACGACCCATGTGGTGCGCGGTGATGAGTGGCTGCCCAGCCTGCCGTTCCACCTGCAGCTGTTCCGCGCGCTCGGCTTCCGCATCCCGAAGTATGTCCACATCGGCCCGCTCATGAAGATGGACGGCACGTCGAAGCGCAAGCTCTCCAAGCGCAAGGACCCAGAGCTTGCCCTGACATACTACAAGGCGGAGGGCTTCCCCGTGCGCGCCGTGTACGAATATGTCATGACGCTGCTGAACTCCAACTACGAGGACTGGCGCAAGGCCAATCCCACGGCGTCCTCGGACGATTTCAAATTCTCCTGCAAAAAGCTCAACCCGGCAGGCGCGCTGTTTGACTATGCCAAGCTCTGTGACGTCTCCAAGAACGAGATCGCCAGGCTGGACGCCGCCGAGGTCTATGACCTTGCGCTGGAATATGCGAAGGAATTCGACCCGGACTTTGCCGCGGCGCTCGAAAGCGACCCGGAGTATGCCCGCAGCATCCTCGCCATCGGCCGCGGCGGCAAGAAGCCGCGCAAGGACCTGACGACGTGGAAGGACGTCCGCCCCTACATGGCCTTCTTCTATGACGGGCTCTTCACGCCCGGCGAGTTCCCCGCCCAGTTTGACGGTGCGGTCGTCCGCGGCATTCTGGAAAAGTTCCTGCAGACCTATGACCCGGCGGACGACGCCGCGGTCTGGTTCGACAAGGTCAAGGCCCTGACGGCCGAGGCAGGCTTCTGTGCCGATATGAAGGCCTATAAGGCCGATCCTGCGGCATGGCCCGGCTCCGTGGCAGACGTTTCGACGTTCCTGCGCATCGCCGTGACCGGCAAGACGAACTCCCCGGACCTCTACACCGTCATGCAGCTGCTCGGCAGCAAGCGCACGGCCGCCCGCATCCGCGCCGCGATGGACCGCCTGTGAGCATGGAGCCGCGCGTGCTCGATCTCGCGGCCTATCCCCGCCGCGCCCACTTTGACTATTTCCGGCAGATGGCCAACCCCTATGTGTCCGTCACAGCCCCGTGCGACATCACGGCCCTGCGCCGCCTGACGCAGGAGCGCGGCCTGCCGTTCTTCCTGACGGTGCTGCACTGCGCCATCAACGCCGCAAATGCCGTGCCGGAGCTGCGCCAGCGCATCCGCGGCAAGGACATCGTGGAATATGACCGCTGCCTCAGCTCGCACACCGTCGCCCTGCCGGACGGGACCTACTGCTACTGCACGCTCGACTGCGCGCAGCCGCTCGGCGCGTTTCTTCCGGCCGCACAGACCGAGGTCGCGCGCGTCAAGGCCGCGCCCTCGCTGGACGACGGGGCCGACCCGGACGAGCTGTTCTTCGTCTCAAGCCTGCCGTGGCTGACGTTTACGGCCATTTCCCTGCCGACGCCCACCCCGGCGGACAGCAATCCCCGCATCACCTTCGGCAAATTCACGCAGGAGGGGGACCGGGTGCTGCTGCCGGTGAATCTGACCGCAAACCACGCGCTGGTGGACGGCCTGCATCTTGCCGCCTTCTTTGACGGCATGGCGCAGCGCGCCGCCCATCCGGAGGAGTATTTTTGAAGAAAAAACTGGCTATCTTTGACATGGACGGCACGCTGTTCGACACGGTTCCCGCCAATCAGGCCGCCTATGCCGTCGCGCTCGCGCCCTACGGCGTGAGCCTGAGCGTCGAGGACTTCGCCCTGCACTGCAACGGGCGCTACTACCGCGATTTTCTCGGCGAGCTGCTCGGCGGCGACGAGGCCAAGATCGACGCCGTGCACGACGCGAAGCTCGCCGCCTACCCCGCCCTGTTCCACCGCATCCGTGAAAACACGGCTCTGTTCTCCCTGCTGCAGACGCTGCGCGCCGACTATCACACCGCCCTCGTCACGTCCGCCACGCGCTGCAGCGTTGAGGCCATTCTCCGCTATTTTCACCGCGAGAACTGCTTCGACCTGCTGCTGACGAATGTCGAGGTCCCGCACAAAAAGCCCGCGCCGGACGGCTTCCTTATGGCCATGGAGCACTTCGGCGTCGCCCCTGCTGACACGATCATCTTCGAGGACTCCCCCGAGGGCATTCGGGCCGCGCAGGCCAGCGGCGCACCGTATCTGCTCGTGCGCGAGATCCGTTAAAAAATCCGGGCCCCTGGCCCGGATTTTTGATGATTCAATTCGCTCATGATCAATCTTTTTTCGCTCACAAAAGCTCTGCCAGCGTTTTCAGCGCGGCCGGAAGGCGCTCCGTTGGCATGCAGACATAGTTCACGATCGCGCAGCCGCTGTTTTTCCCGTCGCTGCGGTAGTCGCTGAGGAAGCGCAGCGAAAGCCCGCACTCCGCGGCACTCCGCTTCAGCTCGGCATCGGAGCGGGACGTCGCCAGCCGCAGCAGAAAGTGTGTCCCGGCGTTTTCCTCGATGATCTCGCAGCGCTGCGCCAGAGAGCTGGCCGCAATGGCTGCGAGGATGGCCGCGCGCTTCTCGCGAAAGCGCTTGCGCAGGCGGTTCAGGTGGCGCTCATAGTCGCCGGAAGCGATGAACCGCGCCAGCGTGAACTGCTCGAAGCTCGGCACGGCGCAGGCGTAAAAGCCGAGCTGCGTGCGCAGCCGCTCCATGAGCCGCGGCGGCAGGCAGAGGTAGGCAATGCGCAGCGAGGGCGCGATCGTCTGGGAAAATGTGCTCAGGTACAGCACCCGGCCCTGCCCGTCCAGACTGAACAGCGGCGGCACGGGCAGGCCCGTGTGGCGCAGCTCGCTGTCGTAGTCGTCCTCGATGATATAGCGCTCCGGGACCTCTGCGGCCCACGCCAGCAGCGCATTGCGGCGGCGGATGGGCATGACAATGCCCGTAGGATAGTGGTGCGCCGGGGAAATATGGGCGATCTGCGCACCGCTGGCCCGCAGTGCTTCCACGGACAGGCCCTCGCTGTCAAGGCCGATGGGGCAGACGGTCACATCGTTCGCCGCGTAGATGCCGGAGATCTTGCGGTAGCCGGGGTCCTCGACGGCATAGCGCAGCCTGCGCCCGAGGAGCTGCACGATGAGGCCATAAAGGTACTCCGTGCCCGCGCCGATGAAGATCTGCTCCGGCGAGACGCGCAGGCCGCGCGCCTGCTCCAGATGAGCCGCAATGGCAGCGCGCAGTTCCGGCGCACCGGCAAAATCGACCGGCTGCATCAGGCGCTTGTCCGCGATGACCTCGCGCATCGTCCGCACCCAGACGGAGGCCGGGAACGGCACGTCCTCGCCCGTGCCGCCGCTGAGGTCGAACAGCGGCTCCGGCGCGGTCGGCTGCGGCAGGGACGGCATATGCGGCGGCTGCACAGGGACGCCGCTGCCGATGGCACAGACATACACGCCGCTGCGCGGGCGCGCCTCGGCATAGCCCTCGGCCAGCAGCTGGGCATAGGCGCTCTCCACCGTGACGACGCTCACGCCCAGATGGGCGGCCAGCACGCGCTTGGACGGCAGGCGGGACCCGGCAGGCAGCCGTCCGGCGGCGATATCGTCGCGGATGCTCTGGTACAGCTGCTCATAGAGCGGATGGCCGGGCGTTTTTTTCAGGGTGTAGGTCAGCATGGCAGTGCCTCCATCTGGTCTGGTTAAAAAATTCTGTTTTGGGGCTTTTCATCAGTCCAATTTACAGTATAATAGGTTTCACCATGAAAAGCAAGAGAGGAAACCCATTATGAAACAGACAAAGCTCCGCACCCTGATCCTGGCCGCCATGTTCGCCGCGCTGACCTGTGTGGCCACGATGATCATCCACATTCCCTCGCCGATCGGCGGCTACTTCAACCTCGGCGACTGCATGGTGCTGCTCAGTGCCTTTGTGCTCGGTCCGGTCTGGGGCACAGCGGCAGGCGGCATCGGCTCCGCGCTGGCCGACGTCATCTGCGGCTATTTCGTCTACGCTCCCGGCACACTGGTCATCAAGGCTCTGATGGCGCTCGCCGCCGCCCTGATCTTCTGTGCCTTCGCAAAGAACGGCAGCCGGTTCGGCAAGACCTTCTCCGGTTCTCTGCTCGGCTCCGTCGCAGCGGAGATCATCATGGTCGTCGGCTATTTCCTGTATGAGCTGCCGCTGTTCGGCTATGCGCCCAGTCTGGAATCCGCCGTCACAACAAACCTGCCGCAGGCAGCCGTCGGCCTTGTGGCCGGTATGGCGCTGTTCACGCTGCTCGACCGCACGCATCTTGCGGCCCGTATGAAAGGAGAACCCATCCATGCTTGAGGATATCTGCAGACAGGCCGAACAGGCCGCAGAAGAACTGATTGAAAAAGCAAAGCTGCATCCTGGTCAGATCGTCGTGATTGGCTGCTCCACGAGCGAGATCTGCGGCAGCCGCATCGGCTCGGACTCCCGTCCGGAGGTTGCCGAGCAGGTCTTTGCCGTCCTGCACCGCGTGCTCATGGCCCACGGCCTGTATCTGGCCGCGCAGTGCTGCGAGCATCTGAACCGCGCCATCATCATCGAGCGCGAGGCCGTCCCTGGCGCAGACATTGTGAATGTCGTCCCGCAGCCGAAGGCGGGCGGTTCGTTCGCCACGGCCGCTTACCACGCCTTCCGCGATCCTGTCGCCGTGGAGAGCATTCGTGCCGATGCCGGGCTGGATATCGGCGGAACGCTCATCGGCATGCACCTGAAGCAGGTCGCCGTGCCCGTCCGCCTGCAGCTCGATCACATCGGCAGTGCCATCCTGCTGGCGGCCCGCGTCCGCCCGAAGTTCATCGGCGGTGTCCGCGCCGTCTACGATCAGGACTTGCTGTAAAAAAGAGAAAAATCAAGGCCTGTTCCGCGAATTGTGGAACAGGCCTGTTTTTATGCCTCCTGCGGGCGGACATGGATATGATAATCGATATGCCCGGCCGTTTCGTTTTCAATGGCAACGGAATACGAGACGTCCATCTCTCCGCCCGCGTCCGTCAGGGTGTTTTCGAGGCGGTCGGTCAGGACCGTGATCATCAGCGCACCGAAGCCCATGTCATACAGGGAGCGGTCCTCATGCCCCAGCTCGAACACCATCTGCGACTCCAGCGTGCCGCTGCGCTGCAGGGTGATGCGCGCAGGCTCCACGCGGAACACGGTCGTTGTACCCTCCATGCCCGTCAGCTCGCTCTCCTCGTAGGACAGCAGCAGAATGTCGCCCTCGCGTTCAAGCGTGCCCTCCGTCACAAGGCTCGTCTTCTCCGGCTCGTCCGTGCCGAAGCGCTGTGAGCCGGTGATGGTCAGAACAACCTTCATCTCAGTCCTCCAGCGCCAGCTCGATCAGATTGTCCAGCAGCTCGGGATAGGGAATGCCGCTGGCCTCAAACAGCTTGGGATACATGGAGATGGACGTGAAGCCGGGCAGGGTGTTGATCTCGTTGAAGACGATCTCCTGCCCCTCATAGGTCACGAAGAAGTCTACGCGGGACAGGCCGCGGCAGCCCATGGCCTCATAGATGCGGATGGCGTTGTCGCGCACGCGCTCTGAGACCTCCTCCGGGATGCGCGCCGGGATATAGAGCTGGGCGCAGTCGGAGATATATTTGGCGTCGTAGTCATAGAATTCCGTGCCGGAATCGATCTCGCCGCAGACGGAGGCGGCCGGACCGGCATTGCCGAGCACGGCGACCTCGACCTCGCGGCCGTTGATGAACTCCTCCACAAGGATCTTGCTGTCGTATTTTGACGCATTCGTCAGCGCCGCCAGCAGCGCCTCGCGGTTCTTGGCCTTGCTCACGCCGACAGACGAGCCCGTTCCGGCGGGCTTGATGAACACGGGATAGGAGAATGCCTTTTCCACACCGTCCAGCACGGCCTCGGGGTTATTCGCCAGCTCGCGCGCCGTGACGAGCCGCCACGCCGCCTGCCGGATCCCGGCGCGATCAGCGACGAGCTTCGTCAGCGTCTTGTCCATGCAGGTGGCGGAAGCCGCCACGCCCGGCCCGACATAGGGCAGACCGGCCAGCTGCAGCAGGCCCTGAATGGAGCCGTCCTCGCCGTTTTCGCCGTGCAGGACAGGGAAAACAACGTCGATGCGCTCACGCACAACGCAGTCGCCCTCAAAATTCAGCAGGCCCTGCCCGCGCACCGGCGAGATCGCCGCGCGGCGGTTCTCCGGGCAATGCTGCCACTCGCCCGTCGGCAGCTTGCTGTAGTCCCTGCCGCCGTACAGGATCCATTCGCCGGTCTTGGTGATGCCGACCGGGAAGATGTTATATTTTTCCTTGTCGAGGTTGTTCAGCACGGACTCCGCAGAACGCAGCGAGACCTCATGCTCCGGGGACACGCCGCCGAACAGCACACAAACACTCAGTTTTTTCACGTTTTGCTCCTCCATCAGGATTCCGGCAGCACCGCACGATCCGGCGAGGGCCGAAGGGGAATGATGCGGTGTTGCCTTCATTTCAAGTCACTATATCATATGCCATCCGGCCGATAAAAACAAGTGGTATTTTCCATTTTTTCTTTGTTTTCCTGTGGAAAAAATCGGGCAAAGCCGCTATAATGGTCTGGAAAGGAAGGTGAGGCTGCGATGACCGTAGATCTGACCTCTGCAGAGTTCCGCCAGCTTCTGGACATGGTCTATATCGGCAACTGGGTGCTGAACTCCGCCCGCGGAGACGACCGCATCACGGAGTACGACCGGATCGAAAGCAAAATTTTCGGCCTGTGCAGCGGTACGCCGCTGTCCGCGCTCGTGGAAAAGCGGCTCGGCATCTCGTTCCCGTCGCGGGCCTTTGAGGACGGCGGCATCCACGAGGCCATTGCATACTATGAAGACGCCGTATTTTTTGACATCCTCGCAGAGGAGCTGGCGCGCCGCGATCTCGGCTATCCGGATTCCGGCATGTATAACGAGCTGAACGAACGGATGCAGAAATATCTGGCCGAATTCGACGCCAACGGCGTAGAAAACGTCACGGTCGACGGGATCGACTGAATACGGGACTGGAAAAAGGATCGCCCTGCGGCGGTCCTTTTTATCGTTTGGGGCGCGTTTCCGCGCCGCACTCCCCCGACCGCATAGGCCTCCGGATTTATCATTGCGAGGGGCCTGCGAATTCGCCGAGGCTTGCCTGTGATTCATCCGGATACTGCGAGATTGCCACGGGCGCAAGCGCCCTCGCAATGACAATTCTGGAAGCCTTATACCGCAAAAAAGCTGCCCCGCCGGAGCGGGGCAGCTGGAACGCATCTATCTGCCGTTTAGTGCGTGAGGAACAGCATCAGGAGGAACAGGATCGTGATGACCCAGGTGCCGACCTTGACTTCACGGATCTTGCCGGTGAAGATACGGATGAGCACATAGGAGATCAGGCCGAACGCGATGCCGTAGGAGATGTTGTAGGTGAAGGGCATCATCGCCATCGTGAGGAACGAGGGCAGAGCAACGGACGGATCCATCCAGTCGAGGTCCTTGACGCAGTTGATCATCAGAACGCCGACATAGATGAGGGCCGCAGCGGTGGCCGCCGTCGGGATGAGAGAGGCGATGGGGCTGAGGAACATGGCGATGAAGAAGAGCGCAGCAGTCGCCATGGCCGCAAGGCCGGTTCTGCCGCCCTCTGCAACACCGGCAGAGGACTCGACGAACGTCGTGACCGTGGAGGTGCCGCAGATCGCACCGGTGGTGGTGGCGATGGCGTCGGCCAGCATGGCCTTGTCCATGTTGGGGACCTCGCCGTTCGGCAGCAGCATGTTGCCGCGGGCGCAGGCGCCGTACAGCGTGCCGAGGGTATCGAACATATCGACCATGCAGAAGGCCAGGGACGTCGTGATGAAGACGACGACCAGGTCTGCCGTGCCATGGGCGCTGACATAGGCGCTGAAGTCGAAGCCTTCCGTGAAGACCTTGCCGAAGGCCATCTCGCCGAAATCGCGGAACGGGCCGACGAAGTCGATCTTCAGCGTGGAGCTGAGGTCGCCATAGAAGCCGGGAACGGTCAGGCCGAGCACATAATACAGGGCTGCGCCGCCGAGGATGCCCCACAGGACCGCGCCGCGCACGCCCTTCTTGGACAGGACGGCGATGAGCACGAGGGCCAGAACGGTGACGATCATGGGCATAACGGTCGCCCAGCTGACATTGGCATTGTTGAACAGGTTGAAGGAGCCGAGGGTAACGCCGGTGCTGGCATCCTTCGCGACGAGGCCGACATTCTGCAGGCCGAGGAACGCGATGAACAGGCCAATGCCTGCGGGGATGGCCTTGCGGACGGCGTCGGGGATGGCGGTGAAGATCTTCTTGCGCAGGCCGGTGATGGTCAGCAGGATGAAGATGAGGCCGTCAACGAGAACGAACACAAGGGCGTTGGCGTAGGTGAAGCCGAAGCCGACGCAGACGGTATAAACGAAGAAGGCGTTCAGGCCCATGCCGGAGGCCTGTGCGAGCGGCAGATTCGACAGCAGTCCGATGAGGACGGAGCCGATGACTGCCGAGATCGCGGTGGCAATGTAGATGGCGCCGTAGCTGACGCCGAGGACGTTCGTTCCGTCGCTGAACGGATTGGCGAACATGTTGGCGTTGACCATGAGGATATAAGCCATGGCCATGAACGTGGTCAGACCTGCCAGGATCTCAGTTCTGACGGTGGTGCCGTGTTTTTTCAGTCCAAAAAACTTTTCCATAAGTACCTCCCGTTTGTTTTTGCCGGTTCTGCCGGGGCCGGCGGTTCCGTAAGAGACCTGCGCGGAGCGGCATCTCCTGCAGGCTCCCATTGCTGTTATCATATCAGATTCTTTGCAGAAGTGCAACGGATTTTCCACAATTTGGTGTAGAAAAATACAGGTCCAAATTGTGCAGATTTCATAAAAAAGTTTTTATGCCCTAAATATAATTTTATAGCGTTCGCGAGTCCCCTGGTGATTTTAGAATATAAATCCTGTTATAAATTATTTATCGACTTGTTTTTGTGCGAAAAGATACCCCTCCGGAAGAGAAGTCTCCTCCGGAGGGATTTCTGGCAGGATAGTTATGCAGTGCGGTGTGCCTGCTCCAGTACGGCGGCCACGCGCGCGGACTGCTCCGCCATGCGGTCGAAGAACGCCGTGTCGTGCTGCACGATGGCATCGCGGAAGCGGGCAAATTCATAGACCATGCGGTTCTCGGCCTGCGGCAGCGCCACGTCGACCGGTTCGCCGTTCAGTTCGGCCGTGCAGCCGCCGAAGGCGTTGATGGGCCCGTCCTCCGCGAACCAGCCGTTCTCACCCGTGATGCGGCAGCCGCTGCCGAGGTCGGCGTTTTTCGCCGTGAGGATCTCGCACGTCAGGGACGGATACGTCAGTGTCAGCCGCCCGGCCAGATCGATGCCGTTCGGGCCGAGCTCCGCCAGATACCGGACGTCCTGCGGCGCGCCGAACAGGTCGACGGCCATATGCACGCAGTAAACGCCCATGTCGTTGAGCGCACCGGCCTGCATGGCAGGGTTGAAGATATTCGGGTTCTCGCCGCGCAGATAGGCATCGTAGCGCGAGGAATACTGCGCATAGGTGATGTGCGCCTGCTCGATGCGCCCGAGCTTCGGCAGCAGCAGGCGGCAGGCCTCGTACTGCGGCATGAACAGCGTCGTGATGGCCTCAAAGAAGTACACGCCGTTTGCGCGCGCGGCATCGATGAGCCGCTGCACGTCGCCGCGGGTCACGGCGGCGGGCTTTTCCACGATGACGTGCTTGCCGTGCTCCAGCGCGGCAAGGGCCTGCTCCGCGTGGAAGCGGTTCGGCGAGGCGATGTCGATGAGGTCAAGGTCGCTGCGCTCCAGCATGGCGGCATAGTCCGTGCAGTGCTCCGGCACGCCCATCTCCGCCGCGAAGGCGCGGCCCTGCTCCTCGGTGCGGGAATAGACCACACGGCACTCCATGCCGTCCGTCAGACGGATAGCCTCCTGAATGGTCCGCATGATCGAGCTTGTCCCGACGGTACCCACTCGCAGCATATCAGTTCTCTCCTTCCAGCCCAAACAGGGCAGCAGCATTGTCATAGAGGATCTTCCGCTCCGTCTCCGGCGCAAGGCGCATGCCGCGCAGACGCGCCAGCTCGTGCTGCGGATCCCACATGGGGTAATCCGTGCCGAACAGCACACGGTCCGCACCGTAGGCGTCGATGAGCGCGCGCCCGGCGGCGACGTCCATGGCAAAGAACGACGACGAGCAGTCGACCCAGAGGTTTTCAAAGCGTCCGGCAAGCTGCCGCGCGGCCTCCTGCCAGATCGTATAGCCGCCGAAATGCGCGCCGATGACCGTCAGGCGCGGGAAGCGCCGCAGCAGCGGGATAAGGCGGTTTGGGTTGGAGAAGTCATAGCGGCTGTCTCCCGTGTGCAGGAGCAGGGGCAGTACGCCCTCGCACTGCTCCGCCAGCGCAAAGCAGCGCGGATCGTCGAGGCGGAAGCCCTGGATGTCCGGATGCAGCTTCACGCCGTGCAGACCCAAGGCGCGCAGGTGGGCGATATCCTCCTCCAGCGTCGGCGAATCGGGGTGCAGCGCGCCGAAGCCGTACAGGCGGTCCGGAAACTGCGCGACCTCGCGGGCGATGAATTCGTTGATATGCTGCACCTGATCCGGCCGCGTCGCTACGGACTGCACAAGAAATTTGGTAATGCCGCCGCCGCGGGCGAACAGCGTCTGCACCGTGCCGTCGAGCGTCTCGCCGGTGTAGTTATAGAAGGCCGCCGTGGTCTGGGCGGCCTTGCGGGCGATCTTTGCCGGGTAAATGTGGCAGTGGGCGTCAAAAACCTTCATCACAGGCGCTCCAGCACCGCCACGAGATACTCCCACGTCCGCGCCGTCGAGGCGATGTCGAGCTTCTCGCGCGACGTGTGGATGTCATGCATCTGCGGCCCGAACGAGACGGCGTCCAGACCGGGCAGGCGGTCGGAGAAAATACCGCACTCCAGACCGGCATGGATAGCCTCCACGACCGGCTTGCGGCCGTACTGGGCCTCGAAAACCTCGACCATGACCTCGCGCAGGCGGGAATCCTTCTGGTACTCCCATGCAGGGTACTCGCCGGATTCGCTGTAGCTGCCGCCGAAGCGGGCAGCCAGCGCCTTGAGCTGATCGATGAGGCCGAACTTCTCGCGGTTCACGGAGCTGCGCACCGAGAACGTCAGGCGCACGGCATCGGCGTCCGTCGTCAGGATGCCGAGGTTCAGGGAGGTCTGCACAAGGCCCGGGATGTCGCCGCTCATGGCCTGCACACCGTTCGGCACGGCGTTCAGAAGGCCGAGCACGGCCTCGCTCTCGGCCAGCATCTCGCCCGCCTCAGCAGGCTCGCAGTAGAACTCCGCATGCTGCTCCGTCTCCGGCAGGGCGGCCTTGGCCGCATTCGCTGCAAACAGCGCGGCAAAATCGTCCGCCTCGCTGACAACGACGGCCTCGGACGCACGCGGGATGGCATTGTCCTTGCTGCCGCCCGCAATGGAGCACAGCGTGACGGGCAGGCCCTGCAGCGCCGCCGCAAGGACCTTGTTGGCATTGGCGCGGCCCTTATTGATCTCCACGCCGCTGTGGCCGCCGGTCAGGCCGCGCACGCCGACGCGCCAGGCTCTCCCCTGCGCGGGGACGCGCTTGACGGGAACGGTCAGGCAGGACGTCGCGCCTCCGGCGCAGCTGACGGTCAGGATGCCCTCGTCCTCAGAGTCGATGTTCAGCAGCACACGGCCCTGCAGGCCGCTCATATCAAGGGCTGCCGCGCCGAGCATGCCGATCTCCTCGTCGACGGTAAACACCGCCTCGAGCGGCGGGTGCTTCAGCTCGCTTGAATCCAGCACTGCCAGCGCATAGGCCACGGCGATGCCGTCGTCTCCGCCGAGCGTCGTGCCGTCGGCAAAAATATAGGTGTCGTCATGGCGCAGGCGCAGGCCGTCCTTCGAAAAATCGATATCGCAGTCCGCATCCTTCTCGCAGACCATGTCGAGATGGCCCTGCAGGATCACGGTGGGATGGTCCTCATAGCCGGGGCTGGCCGGCTTGCGGATGATAACGTTGTTCGAAGCATCCTGCTGCCAGCTCAGGCCGCGCTCCTGCGCAAAGCGGACGCAGTAGTCCGAGATCGCCTTCGTGTCGCGCGAGCCGTGTGGGATGGCGCACAGCGTCTCAAAAAAGCCCAACGCAGCCGCAGGCTGAAGTCCTTCTAAAACACGCATAACAATAGCCTCCTTTTTTTGCTCATCATAGCACATTTTTCGGATATTGTCCACGGGTCAGACACGCAGAATTTCGGTTTCGTTGGCATTCCAACAGACTTTCCGCCTGCATTTGTTAAAATAGATATGAACAGGAGGGAATGCCATGATTCTGGAAGGATGTCAGGGAAAGCCCCGCACGCCCGAAATTTTGGAGAAGGTCTGCCCGCAGTGCGGCAGCGAGATCGAGCTGTTCACCTGCGACACGCAGGCCGTGTGCGAGCACTGCGGCTTTGTGGTCTATAACGACACGCTCAGCTGCGTGCAGTGGTGCAAATATGCCCGCCAGTGCGTGGGCGACGCAATGTATGAGCAGATGATGGCCATTGCCGAACGGCAGAAAGCCAACCGAAAGCTACGCAAATCGGAGGATAACACCCATGATCAGACGGATCATTGAAATCGACGAAGAACGCTGCACCGGCTGCGGCCTGTGCGCGAAGGCCTGCCACGAGGGCGCCATCGCCATGGTGAACGGCAAGGCGAAGCTGGCCCGCGAGCATTTCTGCGACGGGCTCGGTGACTGCCTGCCCGCCTGCCCGGCCGACGCCATCCGCTTTGTGGAGCGCGAGGCCCCTGCCTATGACGAGGCCGCCGTGCAGGCCGCCAAGGCGGCGCAGTACCCGGCGGGCGGCTGCCCCGGCGCGCAGGCCATGCGCTTCACCCCGTCCGCCGCACCCGCGCAGGACGGCGCGACGTCCGCCCTGCAGAACTGGCCCGTGCAGATCAGGCTGCTGAGCACCTCGGCCCCCTATCTGCAGGGTGCGGACCTTGTCATTGCTGCGGACTGCACGGCATTTTCCTGCGCGCAGTTCCACAGCCGCTATCTTGCCGGACGCATCGCCATGATCGGCTGCCCGAAGCTCGACACCGTGGACTACAGCGAAAAGCTCACGGAGCTGTTCCGCCGGAACGACATCCGCTCCGTCCTCGTCGTGCGGATGCAGGTACCGTGCTGCGGCGGCCTGACCCACGCCGTTGAGACGGCGCTCGCTGCCTCCGGCCGGGATATCCCGCTGCGCGTCGTCATTCTGACGCCAAGCGGGGAAGAGGTAGCATAAAAATCGCCCTGAGAAGCATTTCTGCTTCTCAGGGCGTTGCTTTTTTCAGGCCAGCTTTTCTCCGGCCAGCCAGACCTCACGGCGGTTCAGCTCGGCATCGCAGATCACGAAATCCGCCTGCTTGCCGTCGCGGATGGAGCCGACCTCGTCCAGGCAGCCGAGCTGCCGGGCGGGGTTATAGGTCGCGGCGCGGACGGCATCCTCGCGCGGAATGCCGAACGAAATGGCACGCAGCATACAGTCATAGACATTCGTAGCGGAGCCGGCGATGGTCCCGTCGGACAGGCGGGCCACGCCGCCCTGCAGGAACACGGGCTGGCCGCCCAGCTCATACTCGCCGTCGGGCATGCCGCAGCAGCGCAGCGAATCGGAGATGAGCACCATGCGCGCCGGGCCGAACATACGGAATGCCAGCCGCACGGAAGCGGGGTGGACATGCTGGCCGTCGCTGATGAGCTCCGCGCTCACCTGCTCGTTCTCGACCGCGGCCGGGATGACGCCGGGCTTGCGGTGGTGGATGCCGGGCATGGCGTTATACAGGTGCGTCAGGTGCGTGACACCTGCTTCAATGGCGCAGACGGCATCGTCATAGGACGCATCCGTATGCGCGATCGAAACCGTGCACAGGCGGCTCGCTTCGCGCACAAATTCCGCTGCACCGGGCAGCTCCGGTGCGACGTCCACAATGCGGACGATGCCGTTGCCGGCGGCAAAGAGCTTGCTGAACGCCTCAAAGTCCGGCTCACGGAGATAAGCGGCGTTCTGCGCGCCCTTTTTCTTCTCGCTGAAGAACGGTCCCTCCATATGCGCGCCGCGCACGACGGCGCAGCCCGCGGGGCGCTCGTCCGCCATGCGGTAGGCCGTGGCAAAGGCCGCAGCCAGCGTCTCATACGGCAGGGTCAGCGTCGTGGGGGCAATGGAGGTGATGCCGTTCCTGGCACTGTAGCGCGCCATGCGGACATAGTCGTCCCAATTGCCGTCGGAGTAATCCGCGCCGGAGTTGCCGTGCGTGTGGATATCGAGCAGGCCGGGGATGACATAGGCGCCGTGCAGATCGACGGCGTCCGGGCCCGGCTGGCCCAGCACACGCGCGAAGCGGCCGTTTTCCACGGTGAAGGCCCCGTGCTCAAAGCGGAATTTCTCCGTATAGATCATTGCATTCTGAAACTGCATGGTATTCTCCCTCCGGCCGGGCTCAGGCGTTTTTGCGCAGCTCCGGCAGACTGGCCGCCGCCACGGACTGGCCGACACGGCGCGTTTTCTCATCCGGCAGCATGACGCGCACCTTCTGCGCAAGCTCCGGATATTCCTCGTTCAGGATGGACAGGCAGGTCTCGAGAATGACGCTGCCGCCGAGGCCGGACATGACGCGGCCGAGCACGATCATGTGGTGCACGTCGTAGAAGCGGCAGTACAGCTTCAGCGTATGCGCCAGATATGCGCCGATGGAGGCGAAGATCCGGCGGGCGCGGCTGTCGCCCTTCTCCATGAGGTTCTGCACGACCTTGAGCTTTTCAGCGGGCGTGAGCGCGGAATCCAGCTCGATGCCGGCGCGCGGCGCGAGCTTGATGACGGCATCCTGCGAGAAATACTTGCAGCCGACGCCGATGTCCGTGGACCACTCGTCCGCCATGGCGTCCTCAAAGAGGTCGACCGGCGCAAAGGCCAGCTCGTTAAGCCAGCCGAGCACCTTGCCCTCGGCGTCGACATAGCCGACGGCCTCGGACGTACCCATAGCCATGCCCATAACGGAGCCGCACTCCAGGCCCATGGCCCCGGCCAGCGCCGTCACGTCGCCGTCGTTCGCCACGACGATCGGCACATCGCCGATCTCTCTGGCCGCGCGGTCATAGATCGTCTTGACAAGCTCGCGCTTTTCGCGCGGGACCTTCAGGAACAGCGCGGAGACCATCGGGCTGTTGCCGATGAACACACCGGCGGAGGAAACGCCGATGCCGTCCACGCGCGGCATTTTGGACGCGGCCGTGCGGAAGGCCTCGACGATGCCGTTGAAATGATACTGGGGGTCCGGCTCCGTCTTCGGGTGCCAGACGACCTCCTCGGAATAGACGGTCTTGCCGTCGATGACTGCGGAGACCTTGCGGTCGGAGCCGCCCGCGTCAAAGCCGATGCGGCAGCCCTCCATATGGCCGCCGATGGCGACGGAGGACTCGTTGGCCTGCGGCAGCTGTTCCGGCGTGCAGTCGATGACCTCGAACGGCACCTCATACACATCCTGCATGAACTGCACATCAAATGCGCGCTCGCCCGTGAGGGTATAGGCGCGCTGCAGGCGCTGCGCCAGCGCACTGTCGCCGCAGATCCAGATGCGGAAGCCGCCGATGGACCACAGCAGGAATTTCACATAGCGCTCGACATAGCGATAATCGGCCTCGGCCATTTCCGGCGTGCCGTGGATCTTCGTCTCACGGACGGAGATCTTGCCCTGATCGCGCTCGAGCGCGATGGTCAGGGGCTTTTCCGCGCCCCTGGCATAGGCCTCGAGCCACACGCCGAAGGGGATAAAGTCCGGATCGAGCTCCGGCATATGCCTGACGGAATATTCAACGCCTAAATACTGCATAGCTCCTCCTCAGTTTCGCTTTGCCGCTTCTTCTGCGACGATGGCCTGCATCTCGTCCCAGTGGGCCTCCATGTCGGCCACCAGCTTCATCTGCGCACGGGCGCGCACCAGATTGTGCTCGGGATAGGCGACGCGGAAATAGCGGTCGCCGTCGAGATAGTCGGTCAGGAAGCGCACGGCCAGCTCAAGCGTGATGATCTTTGCGCCGAGCGGCAGCAGCTCCAGCTCCTTGGGCGTCAGGCTCTTGCAGGCGGCAAGATACCCCGCCGTGTAGACCTGGAACAGGTGCAGATTGATGCCCATTTTCGAAAGGTCCTTCTCATCCTCGGCCGCAGTCGCCGCGCCGAAGCGGATGGAATCACCGTAGTCATACAGCGACGAGCCGGGCATGACGGTGTCGAGATCGAGCACGCACAGCGCCTTGCGCGTCCGGCGGTCGAACAGGACGTTATTGAGCTTCGTATCGTTGTGCGTGACGCGCAGCGGCAGCTCGCCGCTGTCGAGCAGGCTGCAGAGCGTGCCCGCCTCCTGCTCGCGGTCGAGCGCAAAGCGGATATCGTCCGGCACGCCCGCCGCGCGGCCCGCGAGATCGTCCTGCAGGGCCTTGCGGAAGATGCGGTAGCGGTTCGTTGTGTTGTGGAACAGGGGGATCGTCTCGTGGAGCGTCTCCGCAGGGAACTCGCGCAGCATCTCCTGGAAGCGGCCGAAGGCGATGGCGCTCTCATAGAAGTCGGTGTCGGACTCCGGGGCCTCAAGGCAGATGCCGTCGGCAAATTCATAGCAGCGCCAGTACTCGCCCGCCTCATCGATATGATAGTATACCCCGGTATCGGCCGGAATAAAATTCAGGACCTCATGGGGATCCTCTGCGCGCTCCCGCAGGTACTGTGTCACGGCACCGACATTCTCCATCACAGCCTTCGGATCGGCAAACACATAGCGGTTGATGCGCTGGAGAATATAGGCGTGCCCGTCGTCCGTCTTGACCTGATAGGTGCAGTTGATGTGGCCGTGGCCGTATTTCTCGCAGGTGATCGGAGCGCCGCTGATGGCGAAGTGGGTAATGGCTGGCTCCACGCGGTGTGCAGTCTTCAAAGCAGTATCATCCTCTCGTTTTTCCCATGCTATGCCGCCGTACAGGCGGATGGGAATCCGCATTGCGGTCTTGTTTTCCTTGTAATGCGTCGGAATCCATGTTTTTGGCAAGATTTCCGGCGCGCCGTCCAAGAACAGGTCGTTACGTCGACCGCATTTCCGCTATTATATCAGGATTTTACCATAATAGCAAGCAAATATCCCATTTTCGACGGTCCTTCCAAAAAAGTTCACATTTTATCGGGTATCTTTTGGGCATTCGCAGAGGTCATTCCGCGCTGCTGAGGTCCTGTGTGCTGCGCAGGGTCGCATACAGGCCGCCGAGGCGCATAAGCTCCTCATGCGTGCCCTGCTCACAGATGCGGCCGTCCGCCACGACAAGAATGCGCGAGGCGCTGCGGATGGTCGAAAGGCGGTGGGCGATGATGAGCGTTGTGCGGCCCTCGGCCAGATGGTCGAGCGCGTGCTGGATCTTCGACTCCGTCACACTGTCGAGCGCGCTCGTGGCCTCGTCCAGGATCAGGATGGGCGGATTCTTCAGGAAAATACGCGCGATGGACACGCGCTGCTTCTGCCCGCCGGACAGGAGCGTGCCGCGCTCGCCGACATAGGTGTCGAAGCCGTCGGGCATGGCCATGATATCGTCATATATTTCCGCCTGCCGCGCCGCCTCCCGGATCTCCTCCATGGTAGCGTCCGGGCGGCCGTAGCGGATGTTGTTTGCAATGGTGTCGGCAAACAGGAACACATCCTGCTGCACGACACCGATGGCGTGGTGCAGGGACTCCTGCGTGACCGAGCGCACGTCCTGCCCGTCGATGCAGATGCGGCCGGACGTCACGTCATAAAAGCGCGGGATCAGGCGGCACAGCGTGCTTTTGCCGCCGCCGGACGGGCCGACCACCGCAACGGTCTCGCCGGGCCGGACATGCAGGGTGACGTGCTCAAGCACCTCCTGATTTTCCTCATAGGAGAACGAGACGTCCTCAACGTCGATCGCGCCTCGGACATGTCCGAGCGCTTTCGCATCCGGCGCGTCGCGCAGCTTCGGCTCCGTGCGCATCAGCTCGACGAAGCGGCCGAGGCCCGCAAAGCCGTTGGCGAACATCTCGGCGAAATTCACGAGCTTGCGCACGGGGCTCGTGAACGTGGAGATATACAGGGAGAACGTGAACAGGTCGACCAGATCCATCCGGCCCTGCATGATGAGCGTGCCGCCCACGGTGATAACGGCCACGCTCAGGATCGAGAGGAAGAACTCCAGCGAGCCGGAGAAAATGCCCATCTCGCGGTGGAACTCCCGCTTCGAGACCTTGAAGCGGTCGTTGGCCTCGCTGAACTTGCCGAACTCCACGGCCTCGTTCGCGAAGGCCTTCGCCGTGCGGATGCCGGAGAGCGAGGACTCGATCTCAGCGTTGATGGCCGCCGTGCGCTTCTTCACGCCGCGCGAGACCCTGCTCATTTTCCGGCGGCGCGTGATGACGACGATAAGCAGGATCGGCAGGATGACGCACACGACCAAGGCCAGCCGCCACTCGATCGTGAACATGACGGCGAGCGCGCCGACGATCGTCAGCAGGGAGATCATCTGGTCCTCCGGGCCGTGGTGCGCCAGCTCCGTGATCTCGAACAGGTCCGTCGTCAGGCGGCTCATGAGCTGGCCCGTGCGGTTGTGGTCATAGAATTCATAGCCGAGGCTCTGCATGTGGCGGAACAGGTCGCGGCGGATATCGGCCTCGACGCGGATGCCGAACGTGTGGCCGTAATAGGCGATGATATAATAGAAGAACGCGCGCACGAGATACGCTGCCGCCATGATGCCCATGACGACGAAGAACGTATGGTAGGCGTGCGCGGGCAGCATCGTATTGATCGCGCGACGGGAGATGAGCGGGAAAATGAGATCGACCGCGCCGATGAACAGCGCGCAGAGCATGTCCAGCAGAAACAGGCGGCGGTGCGGACCGAAATACGACAGGAAAATGCGCAGCAGGCCATGCTGCTGATAATAGCGGGTATCGCGCTTCACTCAGGCCGCCTCCTTTCCGACAATGTTTTGGATCCAGACGCCGCGGCGGATCATGATGAGGCCGACAACGCACTTGCCGATATCGGCCAGCTGGCAGCAGAGGAACAGCGGCACGATCGGCAGGCCGGTGAAGCGGCTGAGCACAAAGGCCATCGGCACGGTCAGCACGCAGACATAGAAGCTGTCAAACAGGAACGTCACGAATGTCTTGCCGCCGGAGCGCAGGGTAAAATAGCAGGCGTTGGCCAGCGCATTGATCGGCATGCACAGCGCACAGATGCGGATGAACGCGGCCGCAAGGTCACGGATGCTGTCAGACGTGTTATAGATCTGCGGGAACAGGTGGGCCACAAGGGCCATCAGGCCGCCGAGCACGATGCAGATGCCGACGGAGAACGTGATGAGCTTACGGTCTGTATCGACGGCTTCCTCCATCTTCCCCGCGCCGAGCAGCTGGCCGACGAGGATGCCGACGGCATTGCCCATGGCCATAAAGGCGACATTGAACACGTTCGAGACGGTCGAGCAGATGTTATAGGCCGAGACAACATCATAGCCGCGCACAGAGTAGCACTGCGCCAGCAGCGCCATACCTGCTGCCCAGAGCGTTTCGTTCAACAGGAGCGGGATGCTCTTTCTCGCAATGGCACGGGCCAGCGCAGCCGGAATGTGGAACGAGCGGTACACGCCGCGCAGATAGGGCACGCGCTCCGGATTGCGGTGCGCCCAGAGCATGACGACGCCCGCCTCGACAAAGCGCGCGATGACCGTGGCAATGGCCGCGCCTGAGGCACCGAGCCGCGGGAAGCCGAGATAGCCGAAAATCAGCAGCGTGTTGAAGCAGAGATTCACCACAACGGACACGACGCCCGCAACCATGGGCACGACGGTCTGGCCCGTTTCGCGCAGCGTGCCGGAATAGCACTGCGACAGCGTGAACGGGATAAAGCCGACGAGCATGATGAGCAGATATTCCTTGGCATAGCCGAGGCTGGCCGCGATCTGCTCCGGTGAGCCGTCGCCCTTGAGGTACAGGAGGATCAGGTCCTCGCCGAACAGCAGGAAAATGCCCGCACCGAGCACCGTAAGGGCCGTGCAGACGAGCAGCTTGAAGCGGAATGTCTGCCGCACGCCGTCCCAGTCGCCCTTGCCGTAATACTGCGCACCGAAAATGCCCGCGCCGGACACCGCGCCGAAGATGGCAAGGTTGAACACGAAAATGAGCTGATTGACAATGGCAACGCCGGTCATCTGCTCCGTGCCGACGCGGCCGACCATGATGTTGTCCAGCAGGCTGACGAAGTTCGTGATGCCGTTCTGGATCATAATGGGGATCGCAACGGCAAGCGCCATTTTATAGAACGCCGCATTGCCGATGTATTTCTTTCTGAGCGATGAATGCACGCCTCTTTCCTCCTCTATTCTTTCTATCTTTTTCTTCACAGTCTGCCTATTGTAACAGAATCCGTGCGGAAAAGCAAGAGGCGGCTTATGGGAGCCCTGCAGGGACGGGGCATGCAGGAAGTAGAAAGCGGAAAATTTTGCGAGGCTTCCGGGCGGGCGTTGTAGGGGGTGGCGTCCTCGACGCCCCACAGCGTAAAGTTACTGTATTCGCCGCAGCCTTTCTGTTATTCGACCGGGTACTGCGAGATTGCCACGTCGCTTCGCTCCTCGCAATGACACATCGGGGAAACGCGGCGTTGGGAATGGTGCGCTGCGCCGAATTAGCGAGCCGATTGTCGCTTCGCGGACGGGCGGGGCATGCCCCGCCCCTACTTTTAATATAAAAACTCCTCCGGGCAGGAGGCCCGGAGGAGCAGCTGTTGTCTTTACTTTTTGACGAGGTACTTGCGCATATCCAGAGAGCAGGCGACCAGAATGATGAGGCCCTTGATGATGTACTGCAGGCTGGAATCGATGGCAAGGAAGGTCAGCGCAGCGAAGATGATACGCAGGATGAGAACGCCGAGCACGATGCCGCTGATCTTGCCGGTGCCGCCGACGAACGAAACGCCGCCGATGACGCAGGCCGCAATGGCATCGCACTCATAGTTCAGGCCGGTGGACTGCGTGATGGAGCTGATGCGCGCGCCCTCGATGAAGCCGGTCAGACCGTACATCACGCCCGCGAATGTGTGGACAAGGACCGTCGTGCGGAAAACATTCACGCCGGAGACATTGGCAGCCTCGGCATTCGAGCCGACGGCGAACATGTTCTTGCCGAACGTCGTCTTGTTCCACAGGAACCAGGTGATGGCAAGCAGGATGATGGCATAAAGCACATACCACGGCAGGCTGACAGCGCCGATGGAGATCATCTTGCCCTTGATGAAGCTCGAATAACCGTCGGACAGGCCGGACAGCGGCTGGCCGTTGTTATCGTTGAGCATGAAGAACACGAGGATCAGGCCATAGGTGATGAGCTGCGTGGCCAGCGTGACGATGAAGGGATGCAGCTTGAACTTTGCAACGAAGAAACCGTTGACAAAGCCGATGATCGCACCGATGGCGATGACCGCAAGAATGGCGATGCAGATACCGGCCCAGGTTGGGATATTCGGCATCCAGCTGAACATTCTGCGGGCAAGATCCGTCTTCTGCAGCAGGGCGGCAGAAAGGGCGGCGGACAGGCCGACGACACGGCCGCCGGAAAGGTCGGTGCCCGTCAGGACGATGCAGCCCGCAACGCCGAGCGCGAACGGAAGGGACGCAGCGGCCAGCGAGATGATGTTCGTGATGGAGCCGATCTTCAGGAAGTTATGGTTGACGATGGCGGTGTAGATGATGAAGATCGCCATCAGGATGTACAGCGCATTGTTCAGAATGCCGTCCGTCCAGAAGCGGCGCTTGTCGCGCCCGTCCAGCTTGCGGTAGTCCGCAGCCGTATTGCGAATTTTTGTCACAGGATTTGCCATGACCGAGGCCCTCCCTTAAACGTATTTTGCTGCCAGCCGCATGATCTCTTCCTGGCTGGTCGTTTTGGCATCCACTTCACCGGCAAGGCGGCCGCCTGACATGACAAGGATGCGGTCGCAGACGCCCAGAAGCTCCGGCATCTCGGACGAGACCATCAGCACGGTCTTGCCGCGGTTGGCAAGGTCGATGATGAGCTGATAAATTTCGTACTTTGCGCCGACGTCGATGCCGCGCGTCGGCTCGTCGAGCAGCAGCACGTCCGGGTCGGTGAGCAGCCAGCGGCCGAGAATGACCTTCTGCTGGTTGCCGCCGGAGAGGCTGCGGATCTTCGTCTCCTGAGACGGCGTCTTGGTGTGCATGGCATCAATGGACCACTGCGTATCCTTCTTCATGGAGCGGTTGCTCAGCCAGATGCCGCGGCGGTGCTTTTTCAGGCTGGAAATGACCGTATTCTCCCGGATATTCAGGATGGAGAAAATACCGGTCGAGCGGCGCTCCTCCGTCAGCAGGGCAAAGCCGTTTTTGATGGACTCGCGCGCATTGCGGTTGCGGCAGGGCTTGCCGTCGAGGGTGATGACGCCGTCCTTGCGGGTCATCACGCCGAAGATGCACTCGAGCGTCTCCGTGCGGCCGCTGCCGTCCAGACCGGCCAGGCCGAGGATCTCGCCGCGGCGCGCCGTGAAATTCACATCGCGCAGGCCGTTATACTGGCCCGTCAGGTGCTCGACCTTCAGGAAGGGCTCGCCCGGCTTGTTCGTTTTCGGCGGGAACTGATTGTTCAGCTCACGGCCGACCATCAGGCGGATGATATCGTTGACCTCCAGCTCGGCAGCCGGGCGGGTCGCGATCCACTGACCGTCGCGCATGATGGTGATCTCGTCGGAGATGCGCTTGATCTCCGCCATTTTATGCGAAATATAAATGATACCCACGCCCCGGTCGCGGAGCATGTTGATAATTCGGAACAAATGCTCGACCTCGTCCTCCGTGAGAGAGGAGGTCGGCTCGTCAAATACGATGACCTTCGAACGATAGGAGACCGCCTTCGCGATCTCGACCATCTGACGCTGCGAAACGGGCATCGTGCTCATGATCCGGTGCGGATCGACATTGATGCCCAGCTCGTCGAATATTTTCATGGTCTCCCGGTACATTTTGGTCTCGTCGACCACCAGTCCGAGATGCTTCGGGTAACGCCCCAGCCAGATATTATCCATAACAGAGCGCTTCAGAGCCTGATTCAGCTCCTGATGGACCATGGCCACGCCATTGTCCAGCGCCTCTCTGCTGTTTTTGAAGTTGACTTCTTTGCCTTCCAGGAGGATGGTTCCGCTGTCCTTGTTATAAATGCCGAACAGGCACTTCATCAGCGTGGATTTGCCTGCGCCGTTTTCTCCCATCAGAGCATGGACGGTTCCCCGTTTCAGCGTCAGAGAAACATGATCGAGCGCCTTGACGCCCGGGAAGGTCTTCGTGATATCCGTCATCTGCAGCAAGATATCCTGATCCATATTCATTTCATGTCCTCCTTACTTCCTTGGCCTGTTTGAAAATCTGAAAAGGAGGCTGCCGCCCTGCGGCAGCCTCCCCTTTTCGATTTCGATCAGTCAGAGTTTTTATGTCCGATGCTTACGCAGTGTAGGGAGCATAAGCGACATACAGCTTCGTGGCAACGCCCTCGGCGACGCTGTACATCTCGGTGTTGCTCTCAGCCGTAGCAGCGACGGCGTCCTTCAGAGCGGTGCCTTCGCCGACAGCCTTGGCGATCTGAGCGATGGCGGCAGCCATGCCCTCGGCATCCTGCTTGACGGTGCCGGTCATCTTGCCGTTGGCAATGAGCTCCTTGGCGGAATCGGTGGCGTCAACGCCGAAGACCGGGATGGTCTTGCCGGTGCCGTTGTTGTAGCCCGCGGACTCCAGAGCGGAGATGCAGCCCTCAGCCATGTTGTCGTTGTTGCAGATGATGAGCTCGATCATGTTGTTGTTGCCCTCGTTGTACTGCGAGAGGTTCGTGTTCATGTAATCGAGAGCTGCAGCAGCGGACCACTGGCCGTTCAGGTCGACCTGATAGCCGGAGGTATTGTTGGCATCGAAGTAGACAAGCTCGGGCTTGCCGGCGGCAGTCAGGACAGCATTGGCATCCTCAACGCCGTACTGGGTGCGGTAGATGGCCTCGACGTTTGCCTCGTCGCCCTTGAACATGGCGTAGGAGATCTTGCCGTCGCCGTTCAGGTCGAGCTCGTCATAGTGCTCGAGGACGTACTCGCCGATCATCTTGCCCTGCAGATGGCCTGCCTCGGGGGCGTCGGTGCCGACGAATGCGATGTTCTCATAAGCGTTCAGGACAGAAGCGGAAGCCTCGACGCCGTCCTCATCGACTGCGCGGTTGAAGAAGATAACGGGCACATCGCCGGCCAGCTCCATGATGCCCTTCGCGGTGTCGGAAGAACCGGAGGTGACCATGTTGACGATCAGCAGGTTATAGCCGTCAGCGATTGCGGTCTGGATGGCCTCGTTCTGCGTGGTCTGGTTGCCGTTGGAGTCGAAGTCCTGATAGGTAACGCCCAGCGCGTCCAGCTGTGCATCGAGAGCGGTGCGGACGCTGGAGATGTAGGTGTCGGAATAGGTGTAGTAGAACACGGCGACCTTCAGATCGGTGCCCACAGGGGTGTCGCTGTTGTCGGTGTTGTCGTTGTTCTCAGTGGCGTCGGAAGCGGGCTGAGAAGCGTCCGTCGGTGCCTCGGTCTCGTTGTCGTTGCCGCCGCAGGCGACCAGAGCAACGACCATGACAAGGACAAGAAGAAGCGCAAGAAGTTTTTTCATTGTCATTCATCCTCCATAAATTTCTGCGGAATCTCCGTTCCGCGTAATTAAATTTTAACAGAATTTGTACAAAAAACAATGAGATTTCTTACGCAGGAAGGGTGAAAACTTCACATTCTTTGTTTTGGATGTCAAAAACAATGCGTCGAATTTGTGCAAATTGCGCATATGTCAACCGAACGAGAACAGTGCCTTCTGATTCTCAATGGTGAACATCGTCTCCTTCGTCACGGTGCGCGTCGCCGTGTCGAGCAGCTCCGCCGTGCGGTAGGTCTGCCCGTCGAGCAGATTGCACACAGCCTCAACCCCGAGGTAGCCCATGGCATAGGGATTCTGCACGATGAGGGCCGAAACGGCCCCGCTCTGCAGCAGGTCGATGCACTTGACGTTCGTATCAAAGCCGACCATGCGCACGCGGCCCGCGAGGCCAAGGGAGTGCACGGCCATGGCCGCGCCGACGGCGATCGGCTCGTTGAAGCCGACGATCACATTGATCTCCGGGTGCTCCACAAGGAGCTGCACCGTGCGGACCTGTGCCGTCGTGGCGTCGGCGTTGACGTTGATCGTATAGATGTCCTTCACACGCGGGTCTCCCGCCAGCGCCTCGCGAAAGCCACTCTCGCGTTCCTGCCCGTTGCGGCTGCCGAGATCAAAGTTCACGATGCCGACCGTCAGGCTGTCCCAGTCCGTCTGCAGGGCAGCGCGCCCGGCCATGCGCCCGGCCTCGACATTGTCCGTGCCGATGCGCACGCCGACGCCGTCGGAGTCCACGTCGCTGTCGATGACGGCGATCTTCAGGCCCTGCTTGGCCGCGCGGGTGATTGCCTCGGCGTTTTTCGTGTAGCTGATGGCGGAATAGACGATGGCATCTGCACCGGCAGCGACGGCTTCGTCGATAAGACGGTTCTGCTCCTCGTAGTCCTCCTCCGTCTCCGGCCCGCAGATCGTCAGATCGACGTTATACTCCGATTTTGCGGCGTTCGCTCCGGCAAAGGCAGATTTCCAGAATTCCGTGTTCGTAGATTTGGCAATGAACCATACGGAGTTCTGTGACGTGACAGTCTTGCGGCTGCAGCCCGCCGTCAGAAGCACGGCGGCCGTCAGGAAAAGTGCGGCCAGCCGTTTAGCGTTTTTCATACTCTGCCTCCTCCGGCACCTTCGGCATGCGGATATATACGCGCGTTCCCTCGTCGGGCACGCTGTCAATGGTAATGCCATAGGCCGGTCCGAAATAGATCTTCAGACGATCGTTGACGTTCTTGATCCCGATGCCGGTGTGGTCGCTGCGCTCCTTGCGCAGGATGGCCTGCACCTGCTCCGGCTCCATGCCGGTGCCGTTATCCTCGACGGTAAACAGGATATCGTCCCCGTCCGCGCGGCACGAGATGCGGATCTCCCCCTCATCCACAAGGCCGTTGATGCCATGGTAGATCGCGTTTTCGATGATGGGCTGCAGCGTGATCTTGTTGCACAGGTAGTCCAGGCACTCCTCCTGCACGTCGAAGGAATAGGAAAACTGATTCTTATAGCGGTGGGACTGGATCTGCAGATAGCTCTCGGCATGCTGCAGCTCGCTGCGGATGGGGATAAGCTCGTGGCCGCGGCTGATGCTGATGCGGAACAGCCGCGCCAGCGCATTGACCATCTCGACGGCCTCGGCATTTCTCCCCTGCTCGCACATCCACGCAATGGAGTCGAGCGTATTATAGAGGAAGTGCGGGTTGATCTGCGCCTGCAGCGCGCGCAGCTCCGTCTTGCGCAGATTGACCTCCTCGGCACGCACCTGCTCCATGAGGCGCTGGATCTGCACGACCATCTGCCCGAACGAATCCGACAGCACGCGCACCTCGCGCGCACCGCCGACCGGAACATAGGTGAAATTGTCCGCATCCTGCTCGAACTGACGCATGGCTGCCGTCAGGCCGTGCATGGGGCGGGAAAGCGTGCGGAACAGCACGAAGCTGATGATGACGGCGGCCAGCAGGATACCGATGCCGGAGGCGGCCAGAATGCGGCTGACCTCCTGCACGCTCTCGGTGATGAGCTCCTCGACGAAGCTCACACCGACAACGCGCCAATGGCTGTTTTCCAGCGAGGTGAGCGTATAGATCATGCTGCCGCTCTCGTTGCTGCCGTCCGGCAGGCCCGCGATGAGCGATGTGTTCTCCCGCTTGAGGTCGGAATAGATGAGCTGCTGCTGCGGGTGATAGATGATGTTGCCGCTCTGGTCCATCAGGAAGCAGTAGCCGTGCTGGCCGATGCCGACGTCGTTCAGGTAGGCGGAAATGCTGCTGAAGCTGATGTCCAGCGCGATCCATTCCTCGCGGCCCGGCGCATCGAGCGGCGCAACGAGCGTGACGACCCACGGATAATAGCCCTGAAAGATCGAGGCCACATGAGGCGTGGAGACATAGCCGCCGGCATAGGCGTCCATTTTATCGGGATCAAACGAAAGATTCTGATAAATCTCCGTGCGCTTTGCCCCGCGCGACCGGCAGTCCACAAGCCCGCCCGCCGCGTCATAGGTCGTGACGGCCACAACGTCCGGCCGGATCTGCAGGAAGGCGGCAAAGAAGTCGTCCCGGTCCTGCCGCGGATCCTCGAGCTTTCGCTCGAGCAGCTCCATGAGGCTGTTGACATCGTCCAGATAGTCCTCGACCGTCTTGCCGACCTGGGCGACGGACTGGCGCGCAGAGGTCTGCACGCTCCGGATGAGCGAGCGCTGATACGTCTGCAGGAACACGGCCATGGCTCCCAGCACGATGGCCGTGATGGTACCGACGAGCGCCAGCACCAAAATGGATGTCATGCTCAGGCCGCGTCTTTTCCGCGTCATGCTCCATCGCCTCCCCGCTCGCTCTCGGCCCGGCGCAGCTGCGCGGGCGAAACGCCGTAATATTTTTTAAAGCAGAAGCTGAAATAGTGCTGGTCGGAATAGCCGCACTGCCGCGCGACCTCGTAAATTTTCAGGCTGCTCGTCGTCAGCAGGGCGTGGGCGACCTCCATGCGCTTTTTGATGAGCAGGTTCATGAACGTGTCGCCTGCGTACTTCTTCATATTGGCGCTGAGGTAGTTCGGGCTGACGTGAAGCTGCTCGCTCACGCCGCCGAGGGAGAGGTCCTCCTCCATATACTGCTTTTCAATGGTCTCCATGGCCTGCGCACACAGCAGGCTCACGCCATCGCGCCGCCGCTCGGCCAGCAGGTCGCGCGCCGCAAGGCACAGCGCCGTGACGCGCCGCTGCAGCTCCTGCGGGGGCGAAATGGAAAACAGCGGCTCCGGGATACGGCACCGGCGCAGCAGCGCGGCCGCCTCCCCCGGCGAGACTGCCGTGTGCAGCACGCGCTGGGCCAGTGCCAGCACCTGCAGCGTCACGCTGTCGCTCTCCGCTGTGCCGCTCGATGCGCCGAAGCTCTGCACGAGCTGCTTTTCCAGCTCCTCACGGCTGCCGGAGCGCAGCAAATTGTCCAGCGGCGCGAGCAGGGCGCCGAGGTCCGTCTGCGCCGTTCCGCTCTCCGCCGCGATCTGCGAAATGTGATAGATGCCGCTCTCGCCCGCAAAGCGCTGGGCGTCCACCGCCTCGCGGCTGGCCGCGTGGCAGCGGCAAAAGCTCGTAAACGGGTGACTGATGCCCACGATCGCCCGCAGCTCCAGCACACGGGCGAAGGACTGGCGCAGCTCGTCGATGGCAAGCTCCAGTCCGCGCGGCTCCTCCTCCGCGATCAGCAGCGTCAGCAGACGTCCGCCGGAATATACGCTCCGGCTGCGGCAAAGCCTGCCAAGCAGCATGTCCACGGTATAGGCCATGTCCGGCGTCGTGCGGTTCTTGCCGTCCTGCTCCAGCCGGATGGCAAGGACCGTCAGAGAATACCGCTCCTGCCCGGCAGCCAGAATGCCCGCGCCGACCAGAGAGGCCAGCAGCGCGGGATCGTCCTGCTGCGCCTCCTCGGCAAAGCCGTCGAGCAGCAGCGGCAGCAAAAGCTCGCGCCAGCCGCTCTTTTCCGGCTTCTGCGGCAGCAGGCGGGCGAATTTCCGGCGAATCTTCCCGCGGATCTCCGCCAGTGCCTCCGTCAGCTCCCGCATGCTGATGGGCTTGAGCAGATAGCTGATGACATTATACTCAATGGCCTTCTGGGCATAGGCAAAGTCATCATAGCCGCTCAGGAAGGCGATCTGCGTCAGCGGCCGCAGCTCGCGCACCTGCTGGGCCAGACTCACGCCGCTGATATAGGGCATGCGGATGTCCGTCAGCAGCAGATCCGGCTGCAGCTGCTCGACGAGCTGCAGGGCATCAAGACCGTTCCCGGCGCTCCCGACGAGGCGGAAGCCGATCTCCTTCCACGGGATCACGCTGCACACCGCTTCGCGGAGCTCCGTCTCGTCATCCGCCACGATCACGGTCAGCAGTTCCTTCTGCTCCATGGCTGTGCCCTCCTTGTCGTTTTCCTTTTTTCATGATATCCTATCACAGGGTGCCCCGTCAAGCGAATGGCCATGATTTTTCCAAATCCCAGCAAAAAGGATAGGATTTTTGTCCCGGCTGTGCTATAATTTAATGGCTAATGTTTGAATGGGAGGCCATTACCATGAAGAGACTCGGGTCCACCCGTGCAGCCGCACTGCTCGGCATCACCGGCGGCGCAGCCGTGCTCGCAGCGATCCTGCGCTGGGTGCAGCTCAGCAACGATATCAAAAGCAACGGTGCCGTCCTGCAGGGGCGTTACCTCTATCTCGTCATCGCCGCACTGAGCGTGGCCGTGCTGGCTGCGCTGGCCGTTCTGATCCGGCCGCTGCGCCGCCAGACGCGCTGGGAGGAGATCTTTTCCGGCGGAAAGCTGCCGAATGTCCTGCACATCGCCTCGGCCGTGTGCTTTGTGATCGGCGGCATCATGCTCTACTACGCATCCCTGCCGAAGACGGAGGACGAAGCCCTCGCCCTTACGCAGCTGCAGAAGACGATAAACCTGCTCATCCCGCTGCTCGGCGTCGCGTGCGCGGTCACGCTTGTTGCCTTTGCACGCAAGTGCCTGCGGCACGAGAAGCCCTCTCCGCTGCTGTATATGATCGTGAGCGTCTATCTGATCGTGCGCCTCATCGTGAATTTTCAGAAGTGGAGCACCGATCCGTCGCTCAACGACTTCGTCTATCACCTGTTCGCCGCCATCAGCTGCATGCTGGCAGCCTTCCAGCTCGCAGGCTTCAGCTTCGGCAAAGGCAAGCGCCGCATCACGCTGTTCTGGTCGCTGTGCGCGGTCTATTTCTCGGCCATCTCCATCGTGGACTGCCTGTGCGGCCGCGCGAACGACGCCGGTATTCAGGTCGCTCTGCTGCTGACCATGGCTGCAAGCAGTCTGCAGCTGCTGTGCAACCCCGCGCAGAACGAGCCGGAGGAAAAAACGCTCTGAAGCCCGGAAAAACACGGTGCAGGCCCCCAAAAAGGCTGCACCGTGTTATTTTGTTCCGGAATATTTAGAATAATGTGTTGTGTTCACTTGAACTATGCAGAAAAACCGCAAAAGCACTTATTCGCAAAGCGCCCGTCACAGTCAACCGGCCGTGGCGGGCATTTTTGGTCTCCTACACCCACCGCAGCTGCGGGGCCTGAGTGCCGAACAGGACTCGGCGCATGCCGCGGTCGAGCAGGATACCAATGCCGCACAATGGGAACCACAGGAGCGTGAACGGCAGGCAGATCTGCCCGAGCAGATTGAACGGCGCGGCGGAATAGTCCCACACGCCAAGGTGCATCACGCGGTTGACGAGCACGCCCGTCCAGAATTCAAAAAACGTCACGATGCACGCGCCCAGCGCCATCTGCGCCAGCAGCGGCATACGTACGCGCCGCCCGAGGCTGCTGACCGTCCAGAAGCACAGCCCGCCCAGCAGGAACATGCTCCCGTGCGTCCACTGCCGCCACAGCAGCTCCACCGTGCAGTAGAACATCCCGCCGAGGTAGAACACCACGGCATTCTCCCAGATGCGCTGCACTCTGCTTTTTCGCATTTTGATCCTTCCCTTCTGAAATATCCTGTGGGAAGCATATCCACATCGGCGAAGATTCAAACCGGAGAATGCAAAACGGTCCCCATGCGGCCTGCCGCGAATGCAACGGTCGGCTCGCCAAACTGCGTGTTGAGCTGCGTCAGCTCCACGGTGGCATTCTTCAGGGCGCTGGTCGCCGTCTGCGACGAAGGTGACGACCGTGCCGTCCGCCTTCAGGCCGATGCTGTTGCGCGGCATCAGTGCCGTATCCTCCGCGCTGACAACGATCTGGCCGCCGCGCAGTCCTTACAGGTCCTGTCTGCATGATGAGCTTGTTCACTCTGCGCAAAAAATCGGAGGACGCGTCTGCGTCCTCCAAATATTACTGTGCCAAGGGCAGCACCGCACCATGCAGCAAGCGCATGCGCGGGTCAAGGGCAACACCGCACAATTTAGCCGCGAGTCAGGGGCAGCCCCGCACAATTCAGCAAGCGCATTCGGCGAGAGATTTTTTGTCGAGACAAGATTTGGAAAGTGCAGGCGTACTTTGTGTACCCGCAAGGGGCATGCCGCATCCGTAAGGCGGCAAAGCCGCCAACGGCTGCGCAATACGTCAAACTTTCCGAATCGATGGATCGGCAAAAAATATCCGGCGAAGGCCGCAGATGCAATTGTGCGGGGTTGTCCAAATTAGATGTATTGCTGCTTGATAACGTCGATGACGCCGCGGGTCGTCAGGCGCAGGGCCGGGATGACCGGCAGCGACATGAACGACAGCGTCATAAACGGGTCGATGCCGCGGGACACGCCCAGCTCAAAGGCGCGCTCCTTCGCAGCCTCCAGCTGGTCGTTGACCTCGACAAGGCTGTCCTCGCTCATGAGGCCCGCGATCTGCAGGACGAGCTCACCGAGCACGGTCCCGTTCTCCACGACGGTGATGCCGCCGCGGTTCTCGACGATGCGGTTGGCCGCAAAGGCCATGTCCTCCTCATTCGCGCCGACGACGATGATGTTGTGCGAGTCGTGCGAGATGGACGTGGCGACCGCGCCGCGCTTCAGGCCGTAGCCCTTGAGATAGCCGATGCCGATGTGGTGCGTGTTCTTGTGGCGCTCCACGACGGCGATCTTCAAAATGTCGTTCTCCGGGTCGATGGCGCTGGCATAGCCCGCGTCCGTCGAGACGATCTCGCCGGGGACCAGCCCGATGACGCCGCGCGGACGGGCGTCGTGGAAGTCCTCCGCCGTCAGATGGGCGACATGGAACGTGTCGTGCGCGCGCTCGACAAGGTAATCCTCGATGCGCGGGGCCTCGAAGTCATGCACCGCGCCGTTGCTGCACGTCAGCATGCCCTTGCGGAACACCATCTCCACATTAAAATCGTCGAAATTGTCGATGATCGCAAAATCGGCCAGATAGCCCGGCGCAATGGCGCCGCGGTTGTTCAGGGCGAAGTAGCGGGCGGGGTTGTGGCAGGCCGTCTTCACGGCGACGATGGGATCGATGCCGTAGTGGATGGCCTTGCGGATGAGATAGTCGATATGGCCCTTTTCCAGCAGGTCGCTCGGGTGCTTGTCATCCGTGCAGAACATGCAGCGGTCGTAATACGGCTGTCTGAGCAGATCGACGAGTGCCTCGAGGTTGTGGGCAGCCGTGCCGTCGCGGATCATGATGAACTGGCCGTTGCGCAGCTTCGCCATGGCGTCGTCCATATCGGAGCACTCGTGGTCGGAATAGACGCCCGCCGCGATATAGGCAGCCAGATCCTTACCGGACAGGCCGGGCGCATGACCGTCGATCTTCTTGTGGTGCGCCTGCGCCGCAACGATCTTGGCGATGACTTCCTTGTCGCCGCCGACGACACCGACATAGTTCATCATCTCGGCAAGGCCCTGCACGCGGGCGTGGTCATAGAATGAGTCGATGGCGCGGTAGTCGAGGTTCGCGCCGGACTCGTCCAGCGGCGTGGCGGGCACGCAGCTCGGCAGCATGAAGCGCACGTCGATGGGCAGGCCCTCCGTGGCCTGCAGCATATAATCAATGCCGTCGGTGCCCATGACGTTCGTGATCTCATGCGGATCGGTGATGACCGTCGTGGTCCCGTGCGGCAAAACAGCGCGGACGAACTCGCGGGGCGAGACGAGCGAGGATTCCAGATGGATGTGGGCGTCGATGAAGCCGGGGCACACGATCTTGCCGCTGACATCATACTCCACCTCACCGGCATAGTCGCCCATGCCGACGATCTGTCCCTTGGCCACGGCAATATCCCCATGGCAAAGCTCATTGGAAAACACATTGACGTAAGAGGCATTCTTCAGCACAAGATCTGCCTTCCGGCGGCCCGTGGCGACTTCGACCAGATATTGCTTTTTCATCAGCTTCCGCTGGATCCGGGCGGCGTAGGTTTCGTTGGTATTGGCCATGCACAACATCCTTTCGTTTCTGGTTTCTGCGGGGTGGAATTTGATACATACTACCACATTTTTTATGCGTTCGCAACCGGAATTTTCCACAAATTTCCACGCCTGATTTTGTGTGCTTGCACAATGCCCGCCTGCCGTGTATAATGGAGGCACAGAAAGGAGCTGCTTTCATGAACACCCTGCTTCACATCTGCTGCGCGCCCTGCGCCAACCAGTGCATCGACGTGCTGCGCACGGACGGCTACGCCGTCACGGGCTACTGGTATAATCCGAACATCCACCCCTTCACGGAATATCGCAGCCGCCGCAACTGCCTGCGCGACTACGCCGCCTCCATCGAGCTGCCGCTCATTGAGCGCAACGACTACGGCCTGCGCCCCTTTGTCCGCGCCGTGGCCGAGGATATCGACGGCCGCTGCGTCAAGTGCTACTCCATGCGCCTGTATGCCGCCGCGCACGAGGCCAAAGAGGGCGGCTTTGATTCCTTTACCTCCTCGCTGTTCATCAGCCCGTATCAGAACCACGAGCTGCTGCGCGAGGTCGCAGAGCGTGCCGCCGCCGAATACGGCGTGACGTTCCTCTACCGCGATTTCCGCCCGCTGTTCCGCGCCGGGCAGGAGCGTGCGCGGGAGCTTGGCATGTACATTCAGAAATACTGCGGCTGCGTCTTCTCCGAGGAGGAGCGCTATCTCAAGGCGAAGAAAATTCTGCGGTAAACTCGGGAAAGGTTCCCGACACGCACCGGCTGCCGATAAAACGCGCCAACCGATTGCGTCTGTAGCGGCGGTCAGTGACCGCCCTGTACGGGGCAATTCGACCGCGTAAGACCGCTGGTGCACCGCCGCATCACCCTGATGTGTCATTGCGAGGAGGCCGCAGGCCGACGTGGCAATCTCGGGGAGGCAGTTACGTTTTCGCCGAGGCTTTCTCATGATTTGGCCGGGTACTGCGAGATTGCCACGGCCCCTTCGGGGCCTCGCAATGACAAATCGGGAGCCATTACCTCTTTATCATCAACCAGTACCAGTTGGCAGCGGTGCGCCGGGAGCGGCATGCCGCTCCCCTACAATGGCCTGTGCAATCAACGTAGGCACCCGGAAAGCCGCGACTGCCAAAGGCGCTCACTGAGCGCCGCTACAGTCAAACCTGGAACCTTTCCGCTTTCCATTTTCAACTTTCCACTTGCCAGCGTTCCCAAATATCCGCCGCATGGTCGTCTCTCTCCCCGCATACGCTTGTACCAAGAAACCAAGCTGGGGAGCTGATGGATATGCGAAAATGGCTGACTGCCCTTCTGACGGCCGCGATGCTGCTGGCCGCCGCGCCGCCCGTGCGTGCCGCCGGGCCGGACATCGCCGCGCCCTCCGCCATCCTGATGGATGCTGCGACAGGCACGGTGCTCTATGAAAAGAACGCCTCGGAGCGGCTGCGCCCGGCGTCCGTGACGAAGGTCATGACGCTGCTGCTCGTCATGGAAGCGCTGGACACCGGCCGCATCGGCTGGGACGACACCGTCATCGCCTCGGAGGCCGCCTGTGCCAAGGGCGGCAGCCAGGTCTATCTGGAGCCGGGCGAGGAGATGAGCATGGACGAAATGCTCAAATCCGTCGTCGTAAGCTCCGCAAACGACTGCGCCACGGCGCTGGCGGAGCATGTGGCGGGCAGCGAGAGCGCGTTCGTCGGCATGATGAATCAGCGCGCGCAGGAGCTGGGCCTGCTCGACACGAATTTTGTCAACTGCACGGGGCTGGACGATGCGCCGGAAGCGGCCGAACACCTGACGACGGCGCACGACATCGCCGTGATCTCGCGGGAGCTTCTGAAGCACGACCGCATCCGCGACTACACGACCATCTGGATGGACACGGTGCGCGGCGGGAAATTCGGCCTTTCGAACACGAACAAGCTCGTGCGCTTCTATCAGGGCACGACCGGTCTGAAGACGGGCTATACCTCGGCCGCGGGCCACTGCCTCGCCGCCTCGGCCAAGCGCGACGGGATCGAGCTCATCGCCGTCGTGCTGCACTGCGCCAGCTCCGCAGACCGCTTTTCCTCCGCCAAGGCCCTGCTGGACTACGGCTTTGCCAACTATGCCCTCGTCTCGACCGAGATGCCCGAGCCGCTGCAGCCGGTCCCGGTCACGCTCGGGCAGAAGGCCGCCGTGCAGCCGGAGCTGCAGCAGGCCGCGCCGATCCTCATCGAAAAGGGTCTGCAGGCCGCCGTCACCCGCACGGTCACGCTGGCCGAGCGGGTGGAAGCGCCCGTCGCCGCGGGCCAGCAGCTCGGCACGCTGACCATCTCCGCCAACGGCGAGACGCTGGCCGAGATCCCCATCATCGCGCCGGAGGCCATCGAGCGGCTGACATGGTGGGAGCTGACCTGCCGCCTGCTGCGGCGGCTGTGCATGACCATGCCGGAAGAGTAAGGCAGAAAGCGTAAAAATTTCCGCGCCGCAGGACCCGAATCGGGAACCTGCGGCGCGGCTTTTCTGTCATATAGGGTGAGAGGCCTCATGACCCCGCGGCGCAGCCGCGGACGAAACCCGAAGGAGAACAGGATGGACGAAACATGGATCCTGCAGCGCTTCCTCGCACGCGATGAGGAGGGGCTTGCCGCAGCCTATGCGCAGCTCGGCCCCGGCCTGACCGCTCTTGCGGCACGGATCGCCGGCCCGGAAACGGCCGAGGAATGCGTGAATGACGCCCTGCTGGCCGCATGGCAGGCCATTCCGCCGCTTGCGCCGGTGCATCTGGCGGCCTATCTGGCCAGACTGACGCGCAATGCGGCACTGAACCGCTATCGCGCGCAGAATGCGCAGAAGCGCGGCGGCAGCGTCGTCGCCGTCTCGCTCGACGAGCTGGCCGAGTGTCTGCCGGGCGGCGAAAGCCCGGCCGACCGCGCGGAGGCAGAGGTCCTGCGCAGCGCGCTCTCCGCCTTTCTGCGCACGCTCCCGGAGCGTCAGCGGCAGGTCTTTCTGGCGCGGTATTTTTACGCCCTGCCGCTGAGCGGCATCGCCGCCCTGTTCTCCATGCGGGAAAACACCGTAAAGACGACGCTGCACCGCACGCGCCGCCGTCTGCGGGACTATCTGGAACAGGAGGAACTCTTATGAGACCGGAAGATCTGTATGATGCCTTCCACGAGATCGACGATGATCTGCTGAAGCCGCTGCCCGAGGCTGCGCCGCGCCGGCATCCGGCGCTCCGCTGGGGCGCGCTTGCGGCCTGCGCCCTGCTGGCCGCAGGCGGACTGCTCTGGCTGCGGCCGTGGAAAAAGACTGCGCCGCAGTCATCTCTTGCCGTTCCCACGCTGGCGAGTGAGCCAACGGCGAACGAATCAACGGCCGCGAGCGGTCCGGCCATGCCGGAGCCTGCGGAGCTTGTCTACGGCACGGAGCTTTTTGCCGCCGCTGCCGACATCAGCTATCCGGAGGGTTATTTTATCCGCACGCTGTCCGAGGCGCAGCTGGCTTCCATCTGGGGGCAGAAAACGCTCTGGCTGACGGACGCGGAGAACGAGGTCATCTATGACGGAAGCGGCGTTCCGTGGATCGTGCGCCTGACGGTGCAGACGGCAGACGGCACGCTCACGGCCGAGCTTTCGCCGGAGCAGCTGCCGCCCGCCTGTCTGGCCGAGCCTGCTGAGGAGACGTGCGAGGTCAACGGTGTCCCCGTGGCAGCGGCCGCAGGGCCGTCCCACGCCGTCGTCAGCTTCGTGCGCGGCGAGGGCGCAGACGCCGTCGGCATGCGCATCACGATGGAGGGGGAGCTTCCCCCGCTGCAGGAGCTTGCCGCGCGGCTCGTCACGCAGTCGCTGGAGCCGGACGGCGTGCTGCAGCTGCATCAGCTCGAAACGGCGGACATTCCCGTCTGGCGCAGTGAGCAGCTGGACGAGGAGGCGGCCTATGCCGACGAGCGCTTTGGGTGCTATCTCCCCACGGCGGTCGCCCTTCCCTTTGATCGCGCGCACCGCGAGCTGGGCGAAGGCCGCGACTGGCTGACGGCCAGCTGGAGCGCCGATGTGCAGAACCTGACGGTCACGGTCAGCCGCCCGTCGGAGATCCCGACGCTCGTCCACGCGGACGAAACGGCGCGCTACGACCTGCGCCTGCCCGAGGACGGCGCGGCCGTCGACCCGGACACCCGGAACTTCCCGGTCTTCTACCGGGAGGAGCTGACGCGGGATGTGCTGGCCGCGCGGCTGTGGCAGGGTGATTTTGCGGGCTGCTCCGGCGCGAGCTTCGGCGTGCTCGAACCCGACGGCACCCTGCTGGAGATCAGCGTCTATGCGCAGGACCCGCTGGCGCTGCTGGAATTTTTGCTTGATGGATAAGGCTTGTGATATGGGATATCTATAGCGCTGCAGGGGACGGGCATACCCTTCCCGGCGCCGCACCGGCGCAGGAAACAGGCTATCGTTACAACGGTAAAACCGATTACGTCTATAGCGGCGCTCACTGCGCAGCCATTGGCGGCTTTGCCGCCTTACGGATGCGGCGTGCCCTTTACGGGCGGCGAGCGCCTTGCAGGCTGGCAAGTTATGGAGTGACATCGTTGACCGCGCAATGCCCCCAGATTTGTCATTGCGAGGCGCGAAGCGACGTGGGAATCTCGCAGGACCCGGCTGGAT